>Ga0315310_10002872_pt1 | contig 10734 bp, 8 predicted proteins | sample TDP5_MG_FD_203630 | JGI IMG/M metagenome (GOLD analysis project Ga0315310, IMG submission 203630) | Freshwater sediment microbial communities from Lake Towuti, South Sulawesi, Indonesia - TDP5 | ecosystem: Environmental > Aquatic > Freshwater > Lake > Sediment | place: Indonesia: South Sulawesi...
GCAGTTCAACGACATCATGTCGGACAAGAGATGTTCCAATCTGTGGATTATCAACTTTGACGGCAGCGACCACCGACCACTGACTACGGGCAATTACAGAGACAGTTCGCCGCGCTGGTCTCCGGACGGCAGTCGGATCATATATATTTCCGACCGCGATGGCCTACCGCAAATTTATTTGCGCTGGATGGACACCGGCCAAACGGCCAAACTCACCAACCTGGAATTTCCTCCCAGCGGCATCGCCTGGTCTCCCGACGGTAAGCAGATATCGTTTGCTACGCTGGTGCCGGAAGCGCCGCAGGTGATTGCCACGCTGCCGCCAGCGCCCACCGGAGCCAAGTGGGCCGAACGGGCCACAGTCATTGACAAGTTGATCTATCGCTTTGATCGCGCAGGTTACCTGAAGCCAGGTTACATTCATCTGTTCGTGCTCCCGGCAGAAGGCGGCACACCACGACAGATATCCAGCGGGAACTTCCACCACGGTGGAATTGGTTTCCGGGCGGGTGAAGCGGTTTGGACGCCAGATGGAAAATACCTGCTAATTTCGGCCAATCGTCGCGAGGACTTTGAGTACGAGCCGCTGGATACCGAGATATACGAATTCTCGCTGGCTGACGGTACAGTCAGGGCACTGACCAATCGCCGCGGCCCCGATAATTCGCCCGTGGTTTCCCCCGAGGGGAAATACATCGCCTACGTGGGCTTTGATGACGCTTATCAGGGATATCAGATCACCAAGCTCTACGTAATGAATCGAGACGGTAGTGGCGCCCGGGCGCTGACGGGGAAACTGGACATTTCGGTCACCCAGCCACAGTGGGCCGCCGATGGCAGTGGCGTCTATTTCCTTTATGACGATAAAGGGAACACTAAGCTGGCTTTCGCCACGCTCGACGGGACAGTGAAACAGCTCACCAGTAATGTCGGTGGCAGTGCCTCGGCTTATAGTTCCGGCAGTTATACGGTGGCTCGCAATGGTGCCTTCGCCTTCACCTACACTCGCCCGCAAGTTCCCGGCGACATCGCTGTAGCTAGCTTCGCTAATCCCACGGCCAAGCTGATCACCGCTGTGAACGAAGACCTACTCTCCCAGCGCACGCTGGGTGAGGTGGAAGAGGTCTGGTACACCTCTTCCCTTGACGGCAGAAAAATCCAAGGATGGATCATCAAGCCCCCAGGATTCGATCCCACCAAGAAGTACCCTCTGATCTTAGAAATTCACGGCGGGCCGTTTGCCAACTACGGCGACCGCTTCGACTTTGAAAAGCAGCTCATGGCCGCGCAGGGCTACGTCGTGCTCTATACCAACCCACGCGGTAGCACCAGCTACGGAGAGGAATTTGGCAACCTGATTCACCATAGCTATCCCGGAGATGATTTCTATGACCTGAATTCCGGGGTGGATGCGGTTATTGCCAAAGGGTACATAGATCCCGAAAACCTCTTCGTGACGGGCGGCAGTGGTGGCGGCGTGCTCACCTGCTGGATGATCGGCCGCACCGACCGCTTTCGTGCTGCGGCTAGCGCCTATCCGGTGATCAACTGGTACAGCTTCGTGCTCACCGCAGACATCTCTAGTTTTGTTATCAAGTACTGGTTCCCCGGTCTGCCCTGGGATCATCAGGAGCATTACCTGAAGCGCTCGCTACTGTCCGTGGTCAAGAATGTCAAGACCCCGACTATGGTCATCACTGGGGAAGAAGACTATCGCACGCCTATGTCGGAGTCGGAGCAGTATTATCTGGCGCTGAAGTTGCAGAAGGTGGAGAGTGTGCTGGTGCGGGTACCGGGTGAATCCCACGGCATCACCGGGCGCCCCAGCCACCACATGTCAAAGCTACTGCACATCCTCGGCTGGTTTGATAAACACAAGAAGGCGGCTGGCAGCGAGGGCGCTGCCTACGGCTTGTGAGTGAAAGGCGCGGGTGGCTGGCTCGCCCGGGGCGGCGGGGCGTGGGCCAGCTCCCGCGAGAGTTCACGTGCTGCTTGTTCCGCGCTGAAGGTTCGGTAAACATCTCTAAGGGGTGCGGGCAGCGACTCCGGCGGCACCGATGGGTTTGTGTAGGTAGGAGAGTGGTTTTCAGCAGTAGGCGCCGCCTCCGCAGGCGGTGCGCGGTAAATCAGCGTGCGCTCACGTATCGTCGCGCCCAGCGCAGCCCCGATGCCAGCCCACATTCCGGCGAACATCGGCGTGTAGAGAGCAATGCACCAGCCGCGTTCGTCGTCGCAGAGACCCGCGCCGAGGCCGGCACCGATAATGCCACCGACTACGGCCCCGGCCAAGGCGCCTTCGGCGGTCTTCCGTTCCCCGAAGAGCCAGATACGGCGAACGCTGGCGCGCGCCACGCCGAGCACTTCATAATCACCTCTGCCGTAGCGCATGCTGAGGGCGTCCTCAGCAAGACCAACCAGGCGACCCTTGACCTGCGTCCCGTCAGTGCGCTCAACCAGCAGCAAGGCACCCAGTGGCAGGCGTTGCAAATTGTTCCAGTCGGTGTCAGTTGGCGGAATCACCTGCCCCGCCGCTTGCGAGGCTTGCGGCTCCTCAGCCCAGACGGGGAAAGCCAGAAAAAGCGCCGTTAGCGCGGCGGACGCGGCAAACTTAACAGCCACGTACAAAGTCTTATGTCTTGCCCTGGTGCCTAATTGTCGCATACTCAGCCTCCCGGGCTTGTTCTTGCTTCTAGCTTGACCCACGCTTTATTCCCTCCGTGCGAGCACGTAACCGATGCTGACCGTCACGCGCAGAAAGGGCTCCCAGCCAAGCCGGACTTCGGGCGAGACAAACAAGCGATCAGTGAGGAAAACCTTCACGCCGATGCCGCCACTAGGTGTCCAGGTATTGCCAGAAAAAAACATACCTCGATGATGAAGAATCCCGACGCCCGCAATCACATACGGCTTCACGCGCCTCTCTTGCTCCGTGAAGTCGAATGCCACGTTGGGGATAAAGACAAAATCCTGGTCGGCTTTAGAGCCGTACATGTAAAGGAACTCCGGTTCAAAGCTAAGCCGCGGCGTCAGGTAAACACGCACCGAGCCGCCTGCGACGTAGTGCGGGACAAAACCGTCTTCGCCGTTGACAAACGTTGAGTACCCCACGATGGCCTTCGCCTCGACGCACCTGCCTTGGCCACCGGTGTAAACCTGTGGCTCTCCTGCCGTTACGGGGCGGGCCAGCAAGAGCACCGCCAGCACGAGAACGCATAAGTGGAGCAAACGATGCTTCACCGCAACTCCTTACGGCTGGGCGCGGTAGATCACTATCTTCGACGACGGCGCCGCTGCCGCCCCGATGCCCGCGCCGATGCCGCCAAAAAGCGCCCCGATACCCACCGAGATAACTACTTTCCCCGAGGCCACCAAATCCTCCTCACCACCTATCTTCGCGGCAGTGATGGTTGTGGCGCCTGCAAAAGTAAACAGGAAGCCGTACAGAGCGGCCTTGCCGCGGTCTGGCGGGCCGAGGAGCGAAACACGCACGACTTCTTCGCGGCGATAGCCGACTTCCTGTTTGCCTTCGCGCAAGCTCAGCGCTTCCTCGGAGCAGGCGAGGAAGTTGCCATAGTGGGTGATGTTGTCTTTAGTTTTCACGGCAAGGCGCTGACTCACCTGCAAGCGGTTGAGGTTGTTCCAGTCGGTTTCCTCCAGGAGTTGTTGGGCATGCAAGCCCGGCGGGAGCAAAAACAGCAGAACCAGCCCCAAGGCAATTCCAGCCAGGCGGCTCATGGGCTCACCTTGAATATTCCTTCCGCGGGCTGCTCCACCTTGCTTCCTTTAGGATTCGCCCCTGACCTAACCGTGGCATAACGCTTGCCAGACCAGTGAGCAAATATGTTAGAGTCAGTTCAACATAAATATTACTCGCGGGGGCGTCGGAAGTAACGAAGGCCGGGCGAGTAAACCACGAAATTTTGCCGAGGATAGGACGAGGATGGCCTCGGAGAAGCGCCAGTACCGGTTCGGGGAGTTCCTGCTGGACCAAGCCGCGGGCTGGCTGCGCCAAGGGGAGCGTGAAGTAGAGTTGCCCCCGAAGGCCTTCCAGGTGCTCGGCTACCTGATCGAGCAGCGCGAGCGCGTGGTGTCGAAGCAGGAATTGATGCAGGCGCTCTGGAAGGACACCTTTGTCAGCGATGACGCGCTGGTGCAGTGCATCACCGCTATCCGGCGCGCCCTGGGGGACGATGCGGAGCAGCCGCGCTACATTCGTACCAAGCCGCGTGTGGGTTATCAGTTCATTGCCCTGGTGGAAACAGGGGCAGCAGGGTCAGCGGAGCCGGTGGGCCGTGGCACCGCCCGAGCGTTGTTGCTGGTCATCCAGGTAGGCTACCTGGCGCTATACAGCCTGGCGCTTTTCTACCTCGACGAAGCGGCGCGCGTCCTGGCCGGGGCAGTGAATCGTCTCGCAGGAGCCGCTGGCGTGCTTTTCTTTTCCGGGATTGTCTTTCTGGCGCTATGCGGGGTGGCTGTACGGCTCTATCTGCTGGCCGCAGTGGCGTTCGATCACCCGGAAACCGGCAGACGATTTGACCGCCTATTTCCGGTTCTCTTTCTGCTGGATTTGATCTGGGCGCTCAGCCCGTTGCTCTTAGTCGAGAAGACCGGTCTTTTGCTAGCCCTGGCGCTGGTGCCCGTACTGGCTTACGGCCCGTTCTCGCAGCGCACGCTCGTCCGCAGCGCCTACGCGCGCTAGCGCCACGCCGCTGCTGCTCTAGAATTTTTCTTACCGATTGAAACAGCGGAGCAAGTTATGCAGCTTTACCTAGTGCAGCATGGGGCGGCTAAGCCCGAAGCCGAAGATCCGCAACGCGCCTTGACCGAAGAAGGGCGGCGAACAGTTGAACGCCTGGCAGAGTTTTTGCTCCCGCGCGGGCTTTCACTCCACCGCATCGAACATAGCGAGAAGCTGCGGGCACGGCAAACTGCCGAAATCCTGGCGGCGCGCCTGCGGCCGGCTGAAGGGATGAAGCAGATGGCTGGCATGGCCCCGAATGATGATGTCGAGCCCATGCGCGCTCGCCTGGAAAAAGAATCGAAGAACGTGATGCTGGTGGGGCATCTGCCCTACCTAAGCCGCTTGCTGGGACTGGAAGCAGACCGAACAGTGGTGCAATTCCATATGGGTGGTGTGGTGCGACTCGACCGGGAGGTCGGCGGGCAGTGGGTGGTGCGCTGGGTGGTGCCGCCGGAGTTACTCCCGCCACACTGATAAAATTCGCCGCACGGAAATACGCTCAGCCCTCGCTTGCGCGTCGAAAGCAATCCGAGTTGCTTAGCCCGCCTTGGGCTGTTTCCTTGGCCGAGATGAGTGTTCTGGGGATGCGCCTAGCGTCGCCAGCTGGCTTGTGGCCCGCCGATGCAACGGGAAGCAACGCGAATTGCCGCGATAATAACGCCTTCCGCCGCGATATTCACACGGTAGCCCAGAGAACGGCGGCAGCGAAGCAATACCGGGCTTACCACAGCGGCTGTAGTTGCCCTCTGCCCTCCCTCGGAAGGCATCAAACAAGTATGAGAATCCGCCTGCCGGAATGTAAGAAGGATCAATTGCAGACTAGTCGGAGCCGACCAGGCGCTCGACAGCGCGCGCGTTGATCTCCAACTTGCCCTCTTCCGCCAGCTTCTTCTTCAGATTCTCGCGGAAAATCTGAAAGGTCAACTGTTGCTTCTGCTGTAGGAGTTGGCGGGCAATGAGGTTGCGCTCTTGCTCGAACTGCTTCCAGTCAGGCTTGGCACGGTCCACTACGCGCAACACCACCCAGTTGCCGGCCACTGACAACGCCGGACTCACCCCACCTATCGGCAAGCCAAACACCACCGGAGCAATATCGCGGATGGAGCCCAAGTTGGGTAAGGCACCTTCCCGTGTCACTGCGGCTGCTTTCTCAACCTTGGCTTCGATTGAGCGCGCTGCGGTTTGCAGGCTGCCCGACTTTTGCGCTTCCGCCGCTACCGCTCGCGCCTGCTCACGCGCCAGCTCGCCAGCGCGCTCTTGTCGGTAGGCACGTTCAACTTTCTCTCGCACCTCCTCAAATTCCGCGGTATGTGGCGGGGAAATATCTAAGAGCTGCAATACCGCATAGCCTGGCGGCACGGCCACCGGCTCGTTCACCTCGCCGCGTCGGAGCCGGAAGGCAGCCTCTTGGAACGCGGTGGTCTCGCCAAATTCCGGCAGGCGCTCAGTGAGCAAAAGCCAAGGCGACTCCAGCACCCGCAAACCAAATTCCTGCGCCACTTGCTCAAGCGGCTTGCCCGCACGCACCTGTTCCACCACCCGTTGCGCGAACTTCAGGCCCTCTGCTTGGTTCTTCTGCCGGGTTACGATGGGTTCAATTTCGTTGCGCACTTCTTCGAAGGACTTAAGCTGCGCTTGCTGGCGGTCGGTCACTCGCACAAGATGGATGCCGTAGCTCACTTCGATGGGTTCGCTTACTTCGCCCTTCTTCAACGAAAATAGCACTGCTTCCACGGCTGGCATCACTTGCCCGCGCTCGACCCAGCTGACATCCCCCCCTGCTTCGGCGCTGCTCGTGTCCTCCGAATATTTTTTGGCCAAGGCAGCGAAAGCTTGGCCGCGTTGGAGCTGCGCTCGCACTTGCCTTGCTCTCTTCCGCACTTCTTCCTTCTGCTCCCCTGTGCTCCCGAGAGGAAAGCGAAACAAGATATGGCTGAAGCGCACCTGCTCCTTCACCCGGTAGCTGGCTAGATTGTGCTGGTAGTAAGCCTCGAGCTCTGCCGGGGTTACCGGCACCCGCTGCTCGACCCACGCAAAGTCCACGGGTACGTAGCGCACCTGACGCCGCTCCGGCAATTCGTAGCGGCTGCGGTGCACGTTGAAGTAGGCGCGCAGTTCCTCGTCAGTGAAGCGTACCTGGCTTTCCAGCTCCGGCGGCTTGAAGACCACAAACTCCAACGTGACTTTCTCGTTCCGCTGGCGAAACTCCTCTCTGATTTCCGGCTCACTCACCATCAACCCGTCGGTCAGGAACGAATACATCTTGCTGATTAGAGTCCCGCGCCGCACCTCCTCCTCAAACTCCGCCACGCTCATGCGAAACTGCTGTTGCACGATCATCTGGTATTCCTGCACGCCGACGAACTGGCCGTTGGGATAAAAGATGGGCATGGCGCGAATCTCGGCCGAGACCTCTTCCGGTGTCACCTGCAAGCTTAAGCGGCTGGCTGCCTGTTCCAGAACGCGCTGAAAAATCATGTCATCAATCAACTGCTGCGCCAGCAAGCGCCGGAAGAACGGGTTAGTGAGTCCCTGGGCCGTCTGCAACTGCGCCAGTCGCCGCAACACCTCGTCAGAGGTTACCTGCTGCTTGCCTATCCGCGCCACCACCGCATAGGGGTCGCGGCCCCCGATGCCCCCGCCTATCCCCGGCACCAGTGTGATTACCATCATGAAGCCGACAGGGAGAACGATAGCCCACAGCAGAACTTTGATCCAAAACTTCTTGCCACGGAATAACCTCAGCATCACTCACTTCCTAGCCGGCTCAGCCCGTAGCCAGCGCAACCCAAAATTCTATCGGATGCCGCCAGAGCATACAAGTCGCTTCACCCACACCAGGCTTTGTATACGCGTAGCTTGCGCCGCTTGTCAGCGTGCGCGAAATTAGCTAATGTAGGAAATTGATTCTCACTTCTCCGTGGAGCGAGCAATGAGACAGAAAGTTTGGCTGCCACTCCTTCTCGTCATCAGCGCCGCGTTGCTCCTGGCTACACAGCAACCGCAGAAGCCTGAACCGGAACCCGAACGCGACCCCGGCGTGTACGCCATCCTCGACACGTCAATGGGCGAAATCGTCATCTACTTGTTCGAGAAGGAAGCCCCGAAGACAGTAGAAAACTTTATCGGCTTGGCCACCGGCAAGAAGCCCTGGACGCATCCGCGCACGCGCCGCCGCATGGTCGGTAAGCCTTACTACGACGGGCTCATCTTCCACCGCGTAATTCCTAGGTTTATGATTCAAGTCGGCTGCCCACTAGGCACGGGCACCGGCGGCCCCGGCTACACTATCCCGGACGAATTTCACCCTCGGCTCAAGTTCAACCGCCCGGGACGCGTTGGGATGGCTAACCTGGGTCAACCCAATACCGGCGACGCCCAGTTCTTCATCACCCACGTACCCACACCGCACCTCAACAACAAACACACCATCTTTGGCCAGGTGATCGAAGGACAAGACGTGGTCAACGCCATCGCCCAGGTGTCGCGCGATGCCAACGACAAGCCGCTCGAACCCGTGATTCTGCGCAAAGTTACCATCCAGCGCGTAGAGCTCAAGCCGCAACCCCTGCCCACGCCGCAGCAGCCCCCGGGGGAACAACACCAGCAGTAGGCGGGCGAGTTCGAGCAGATAAAAATCAGCCCAGTGACTTCCGCCACCGGGCCTCCCTTTTTCAGGGCTTCAACTCTTCAAGCTTACACTTTGATAATATCCACCAGCTCTTTCACTGCTGCGGCCGACTTTTTCAGCGCGGCGTCCTCTTCCGGAGTCAGCTTGATCTCGATGATCTGCTCCACGCCGCGCGCGCCGAGCTTCACCGGCACGCCCACAAACACCCCGCTGATCCCGTACTCGCCCTCAAGATAAACAGCGCAGGGGAGGATCCTCTTCTTGTCTTTCAGAATCGCCTCCGCCATCTCCACCACCGCTGCCGAAGGGGCGTAATAGGCACTGCCGGTCTTCAGCAGATTGACAATCTCGCCCCCGCCCTTACGCGTCCGCTCCACGATCTTGTCAATCTTCTCTTGCGGCAGCAGTTCCGGCAGCGGAATGCCAGCCACCGTCGAGTAGCGTGGCAGCGGTACCATGGTGTCACCATGCCCGCCCAGTACAAATGTGGTTACATCCTCCACCGAAACATCCAGCTCCTCAGCAATGAAAGTACGCATTCGCGCCGAGTCTAACACCCCCGCCATTCCCATCACGCGGTTCTTGGGGAAGCCGCTGACCCGGTAGGCGGTCTGCGCCATGGCATCGAGCGGATTCGTCACCACCAGCAGAATGCAATTCGGCGAGTACTTCACAATCTGCTCGGTGGCTTCCTTGACGATGTCGTAGTTCACCTTCAGCAACTCGTCCCGGCTCATCCCCGGCTTGCGCGGGAAGCCCGCGGTCAGGATGACTAAATCAGAGTTGGCCGTATCCTTGTAGTCGTTTGTGCCCTGAACACGCACATCGTAGCCGCCGATCGGATTCGACTCAAACAAATCGAGACCCTTGCCCTGCGGCAAGCCCTCGATGATATCGGTCAGCACCACGTCACCTAGCTCTTTGTCTGCCAGCCGGTGCGCGGTCGCGCCTCCTACCATCCCTGCTCCAACTACGGTTATTTTCTTGCGCATGTTTTCACCTCTCCCTATGTCTTTGAGCTGCGTATTCGCCCTACACAGATGACCCCCGTCGGTTACATCACCCGCTGGCGGGCGCACGCCCTTAGAGATTGTTGATGATGTTAGTGGCGAACTCGCTGGTGCGAACCTTGGTCGCCCCCTCCATCAGCCGCTCGAGATCGTAGGTCACCGTCTTCTGGGCAATGGTCTTGGCAATGGCCTGCTCGATCATTCGCGCCACTTCCTTCCAGCCCAGAAATTCAAACATAAAAGCTCCGGCCAGAATCACCGCACTGGGATTGATCACGTCCTTGTCAGCGTACTTCGGGGCGGTGCCGTGCGTAGCCTCGAATAACCCAAAGCCGTCGCCAATGTTGGCGCCAGGTGCCAGCCCCAGCCCACCTACCTGGGCGGCACAAGCGTCCGAGATGTAGTCTCCGTTGAGGTTGGGCGTAGCTATTACGTCGTACTCATCTGCCCGCGTCACTACTTGCTGAAACATGGAGTCGGCGATGCGATCGTTGATCAACAGCTTCTTCTTCCACTGTCCGTTGCCATGCGTCGCGCTGATGGAGTTCAAGCATTCACGTACTTCGGCGTAGATTTGCTCCTTGAAAGCCTGCGTCGCGCTTGCTAGCCCTGGCTCGATCATAGCCGCATTGGCCTCGATGGCGAGGTCCGGATTGCGGTCCTTATTGTCCAGGATCCAGCTTTCGCGTTCGCTGACGATCCAGTCGCGGAATTCCGCCTTGGCCAGCTCGTAACTCCAGTCGCGGAAGGAGCCTTCCGTGAACTTCATGATGTTGCCCTTGTGCATCATGGTTACGCAGCGGCGCCCATTTTCCAGCGCGTACTGGATGGCCCGGCGCACCAGCCGCTTCGTCCCGGTGGGAGAAATCGGCTTGATGCCAATGCCGGAATCCGGGCGAATCTTCTTCCCCAACGCCACCACCAGCTCGATCACCTTCTTAGCTTCCTCTGTCTCCGAGGGCCACTCGATACCAGCGTAAAGGTCTTCCGTGTTCTCGCGAAAGATGACCACGTTCATGCGCTCGGGGTGCTTGACCGGCGAAGGTACACCAGGAATCCACTTCACCGGCCGCACGCAAGCGTACAGGTCGAGTACTTGCCTGAGAGTCACATTCAAGCTGCGGATACCGCCACCTACCGGCGTCGTCAGCGGCCCTTTGATGGCCACGCGAAAATCACGAATCGCCTCCACGGTGTCCTGCGGCAACCAATCGTTGAACTGGTGATAAGCCTTCTCGCCAGCAAATAACTCTAGCCAGGCAATCTTACGCTTGCCGCCAAATGCCTTCTCCACGGCGGCGTCGAAGACCCGCTTCGAGGCTTTCCAGATGTCCCGCCCCGTACCGTCGCCT
>Ga0315310_10002873_pt1 | contig 10734 bp, 4 predicted proteins | sample TDP5_MG_FD_203630 | JGI IMG/M metagenome (GOLD analysis project Ga0315310, IMG submission 203630) | Freshwater sediment microbial communities from Lake Towuti, South Sulawesi, Indonesia - TDP5 | ecosystem: Environmental > Aquatic > Freshwater > Lake > Sediment | place: Indonesia: South Sulawesi...
GCCGTAGACAACCACACCGTACGGGCGGCTTAAGTATGTCGGAAGAGTCCACTCCAGAAGGGCTGCCGAAGGCGCTGGCGATGCTGAGACCTGAGTGCCTAGCAAAGAGAGCTGTATCAGAAGGAGCAGCAGAATCAAAGCAACGAGACGAGGAATCTTTTCATATCTCATATTGATCACTCGCGTTAACGCAGTTGTAATCTTCCATGTTTACCACATTTAAAACTTCTGAAACTAAATACTGGAAAAGAATACCTCAATATTCTATCTGCTAATAATTGCCGAAGATAAAGCATTTATGAAGAATGAAGGTGAGACTATAATAGATGTAGGTTTAGTCACATATGCGCCCATGAAAACCTCACGCTCCTTAGATAACGAAGATAACTGCCAAAAGTAGCCGTTACACAGAAGCGATGCGGAATTTACGTAAGTAAACTTTATTAGTTTGATGTGCCGTTTACGTTTGAGCACGCCCATTTAAATGGGAAACGTATGCCTGGAGACCCGATTTTTCGGGTCGGATGACACCGGCCCGTCGGAGGAAAATCCTAGTTTGAAAGATTTCAGTCTCGTCCTTTCTGATGTTTTTGTAATGGGCAATTTATCATTGAGGAGGATATGGTAGAAGTTGGAAGTTTCACAAGACGACTTTCTCTTGCTGCAGAAAGCCTTCTTCCGAGAGAAAGGTCTGGTTCGTCAACACCTAGATTCTTACAACGAGTTCATCGACAGAGGCCTTCAAGAAGTCATCAACGAAGTCGGCGAAATCGACATAGAGGTGCCTGAATCACCCTACAAGATAAAACTGGGCCAAGCGTGGATAATCGACCCCCAGTCAAAGATAGGTGGCCCTTACAACACCGAAGTCGACGGCACAAAACATGAAATATACCCGTTAGAAACGCGTTTCCGCAGCCTTACCTACGCTGCACCGTTGTCGCTGGAGATGACTCCCATAGTTGACGGAAGGGAACAAGAAACAGAATTAGTGCTGATAGGCGACTTACCTGTCATGCTCAAGTCAAAGCTCTGCGTTCTGTCCCAACTGCTTCCAGAAGAACTGATCGGACACGGCGAAGACCCCAACGACTCGGGCGGTTACTTCGTGGTCAATGGTTCCGAGCGGGTCATAGTCGCCCTTGAAGATCTAGCTCCTAATCGCGTTCTCGTAGACATTGACACACGAGGCGCGACACCAGTCTATCAAGCCAAAATCTTCTCTACAACAGTTGGCTTCAGGGCCCGCATCGAACTACACCTCAAATCAGACAGCGCCATCTACGTCTCTATGCCAGGTGTTCCCACGGAAATCCCGTTGGTCATTGTGATGCGAGCCTTGGGATTAAAGTCTGACAAAGAAATCGCCGAAGCTATTTCACCTGAGAAAGTCATACAGAGCGAGATAGAGCCATCCTTTGAAAAAGCGTTGGGAATCGATTCGATACCTGAAGCCATTCTATATATCGGCAGCCGAGTTGCCCACGGACAAGTTGAGGAATACAGACGCCAGAAAGCAGAGAGCATCCTTGACCGAAACTTTCTGCCCCACATTGGACGCACACTAGACAAGCGTCGGGACAAAGCACTCTTCTTAGGTGAGATGGCGAGCCGCGTCGTCGAGTTGAAACTCGGCAAACGCAAACCCGACGACAAGGACCATTTCAAAAACAAACGCTTGAAACTTGCTGGTCCTCTACTCGCTGACCTATTCAGGATAGCCTTCCGCAATCTCACTCGAGATGTCAAGTATCAGCTTGAGCGCATGGGTGTCAAGCGACAGTTGCTCACAGTTTCGGCAGCGGTTCGACCAGGCATAATCACAGAGAGGCTCCAACATGCCTTGGCAACTGGAAACTGGGGACGTGGACGAGTAGGCATCACACAGTTACTCGATAGAACAAACCACACTGCCACTTTAAGTCACCTCCGAAGGCTACAGTCTCCCCTAAGTCGCAGTCAACCCAACTTTGAGGCTAGGGACCTTCATCCTACACACTGGGGTAGACTTTGTCCAAACGAAACCCCTGAAGGCTCAAACTGTGGCTTGGTGAAGAATCTCGCCCTAGGCTCCAGCATCTCCGTAAGCGTAAACGCGGAGAAAGTGAAACAAACCCTCTACAAAATGGGCGTCATTCCCGTTCAAGAGGCAAACGAGTCACTACGTGACTCAGGCGCCAAAGTTTTCGTGGATGGCAGTCTCATAGGCTATTGTTTGTCACCTGAGGAGTTCACCAACGACTTGAGAACGAAGCGTAGAATGGGAGAAATCTCAACGGAAGTGAATGTTGCCCATTTTTCCAAGATGTATGGCGTGGAGAAAGAAGAAATCTACATAAACTGCGACGAAGGACGCGTGCGCAGACCCCTCATAATTGTGGAAAAAGGCGTTCCCAAACTGCTGCCAGAACACATAGAAAAGATTCGAGCTGGTGAATGGACTTGGGGAGACCTAGTAAAGAATGGAATAGTTGAATACATTGACGCCGAAGAGGAAGAAAACCTCTATATCGCTTTGAATTATGGTGGAGTTGCCCCCGAGCATACACATGTGGAAATAACCACTTACACTATTCTCGGCATATGTGCTTCTGTAATCCCTTACGCTGAACATAACCAGTCTCCGCGCAATTCTTACGAGGCGGCTATGGCGAAGCAAGCTTTGGGCATATACTCAACCAACTTCTTGTTACGAGTTGACTCCCGCTCTCACATTTTGCATTATCCTCAGAAGCCTCTTGTTGACACTAGACCTATGGATATAATTGGATATGACCTACGACCCTCGGGTCAAAACTGCATAGTCGCAGTCGTATCGTTTGAAGGCTACAACATGGAAGACGCCCTTATCTTCAACAAAGCATCGTTAGAACGTGGACTAGGGCGTTCAAGCTTCTACCGAATCTATGAGGCGGAATGTCGCCAATATCTGGGTGGACTCAAAGACAAATTAGTCACTCCAGAGCCTGGCATCCGCGGTTACCGAGGTGAGCAATATTATCGCTTGCTCGAACCAGACGGCATAGTCAGCCTCGAATCCAATGTAGCTGGTGGAGATGTCCTCATTGGAAGAATCAGTCCACCTAGATTTCTGGAGGAATACAAGGAGTTTGAGGTCAAAGGACCCACAATGCGAGACACTTCGATTGACATGAGACCAGCTGAAACCGGAATTGTAGACGCAATTTTCATAACAGAAACGGGTGATGGAAGCAAACTCGTGAAGGTCAGAGTTCGTGACGAACGCATTCCTGAATTGGGCGACAAGTTCGCTTCCAGGCACGGACAAAAGGGCGTCATAGGGATGATTGTGCCTCAGGAAGACATTCCCTTTACTCCAGACGGCATCGTTCCTGACATTATCATTAACCCACATGCCATGCCTTCACGTATGACCATCGGGCAGTTCCTTGAATCTATGGCTGGAAAAGTGGCAGCGGCTAGAGGTCGCCCCGTGGACGGTACACCCTTCATAAGCGAAGACCCACAGGAACTCAAACAAATGCTCATAAACCTAGGCTTCAGCAACACGGGCAAAGAGATTCTCTACAACGGCATTACAGGTGAACGCTTTACAGCAGACATTTTCATGGGCGTCGTTTACTATCAAAAACTTCACCACATGGTCGCCGACAAGATTCACGCCAGGGCGCGTGGGCAGGTTCAGATGCTAACAAGACAACCCACAGAAGGACGAGCAAGAGGCGGAGGACTTCGGTTCGGCGAAATGGAACGAGACTGCCTGATTGGACACGGCGCTGCCATGCTACTGCGAGACCGACTGTTGGAAGAGTCAGACAAATATCTACTGTACATCTGTGAAAATTGCGGTTACATCGCATACTACGACATAAAACAACGCAAATACGTGTGCCGCGTCTGCGAAGACAAGGGACAGATTTCACCAGTCGTAGTTTCCTACGCCTTCAAACTACTCTTACAAGAACTAATGAGCCTGTGTGTAACGCCTCGGCTCAAATTAAAGGAGAGAGCGTAAAATGGCAATGGAGGAATCTATTCACAAAATCGTTGATCAAATATATTTTGGCATACTATCGCCACAGGAAGTTCGCAGGCTCTCCGTTGCTGAGATACAAACGGCTGACACTTACGACGAAGACGGCGCCCCGATTACCTCGGGGCTAATGGATGGCCGTCTTGGAACTCTTGAACCGAGACAGAGGTGCAAAACGTGTGGCAACACAGCCATACGATGTCCAGGACATTTCGGACACATTGAACTCGCTGTTCCCATTATTCATGTGGAGTTCACAAAGATAGTCGATGATCTTTTGGACGCCACCTGCAGAAACTGTGGACGCGTATTATTATCTGACGCTCGAATAGCAAGAATAAAAATGAGAATTGAACGGACTCGCAAGTTACTGGGAACCGTACCCGATGACCTCTACAAACGTGTTTTACGAGAAGCTAAGGGCAAAGAGTGTCCTCGCTGCGGCGCCCCACAATATAAAATAGAGTTCACCAAGCCCACTACCTTTCACGAGATTTCAGAAGAGGGCGCCCAACGCTTGACGCCTAGCATGATTCGCGAAAGACTTGAGCGCATCCCGGATGAAGACCTTGAACTTATAGGATTCAATGCAAAGAGCGCGCGCCCAGAATGGATGATTCTGCAGGTGCTTCCGGTGCCGCCAGTTTATGTGAGGCCTTCCATAACGTTGGAATCGGGCATCCGCTCTGAAGACGACCTAACCCACAAACTCGTGGATATCATCCGTATCAATCAGCGCCTTAGAGAGAACATGGAGGCTGGCGCGCCAACACTGATCATCCAAGACTTGTCAGAGCTACTGCAATATCACGTGACCACATACTTCAACAATGAAGCGTCAGGCATCCCACCAGCGCGACATCGTTCAGGGAGAGCCCTTAAAACCCTATCACAGCGTCTGAAGGGAAAGGAGGGGCGATTCCGAAGCAACCTGTCGGGAAAGAGGGTTGACTTCTCCGCTCGAACGGTGATTTCTCCAGACCCGAACCTTGACATCAGTGAGGTCGGAGTTCCATTAGACGTTGCCATGAGACTTTCTATGCCCGAGATGGTGACCGCTTGGAACATCGAAGAAATGCGCAAGTTTGCGATGAATGGGCCTGAAAAGTATCCGGGCGCTCTTTACATTGTTCGACCTGACTCCAAGCGCGTTAGATTAGAATTCGTCACAGACCGAGCAAAAATTGCTGAGGCATTGGAACCTGGGTTCATCGTGGAGCGTCACCTCAAAGACGGAGACATTGCCATTTTTAACCGGCAGCCTTCTCTGCATCGAATGTCGATTATGGCGCATTACGTTAAAGTGCTTCCGCACAAGACTTTCCGTTTGCATCTTACTGTTTGCCCACCTTACAACGCTGACTTCGATGGCGACGAAATGAACCTTCACATACCTCAGAGCGAAGAGGCGCAAACCGAAGCGCGTCTATTGATGCAGGTTCAAGACCAGATTCTTTCGCCGAGGTTTGGCGGACCCATCATTGGCGCCAAAACAGACTTCATAACCGCGGCTTATCTATTCACCAGAAAATCAACTGTTCTCTCCAAGGAAGAAGTCTCTCGACTTCTGCTTACGGCGGGTTATGAAGATCCCATTCCAGAGCCTGAGATCAAAAGGCCCGAGCCAGGATGGACTGGAAAGCAGATCTTCAGTCTCTTCATTCCCAAGGACCTGAACTACGCGTTCAAGGCGACAACCTGCATAGCCTGTCCCAAATGTTTGCGTGAAGATTGTGAATACGATGCTTACGTGGTCATCAAAGACGGCGTGCTCCAGACAGGCGTCATCGACAAAAACGCCATAGGCGCAGAGCAGTCTGAAACTCTCCTCCATCGGATAATTAAGGACTACGGTTCGGCCGAAGGACGGAGGTTCTTGAATCACATCTGCCGACTCTTGAATCTTTTCATGACCATGCGAGGCTTCACCTATTCATTTGACGAGTTAGAGCTGTCCCAACCGGTTCAAAAAAGAATTCATCAGATGTTGGAGCAGTCGGAAGAGCGGATAAACAAATTGATCAAAGAGTTTAAAGACGGAACATTACCGAGACTGCCGGGTCAGACCCTCGCTGACTCCTTTGAAATCTACGTGATGAACGAGTTAGCCGAGGCCAGAGACAAGGCTGGAAGAACGGCTGAAAACGACTTCCAACCCGATAACTCAGGTATGATAATGACTCGAACTGGGGCGAGAGGTTCAAGCCTTAACATTGGTCAGATGACTGCGGTTGTTGGACAACAGTCGGTTCGAGGAAAGCGAATAATGCGAGGCTATCTCGAACGAGCTTTACCCCACTTCAAGTGGGGCGACCCTTCTTCAAGAGCCAGAGGCTTCGTAGACTCTTCATACCGAGACGGGCTAGACCCTATGGAGTTTTTCTTCCATTCAATGGGTGGTCGAGAAGGCCTAGTGGACACAGCCGTGCGGACGCAACAGAGCGGATACATGCAGAGGCGACTGATAAATGCGCTTGAGCATCTGCGCATCGAATACGATGGAACAGTTCGGAACTCAATAGGCGACATCGTTCAGTTCCGTTATGGAGAAGACGAGGTTGACCCTGCCAAGAGTGATCATGGAAAAGCAGTCAACGTGGGCAGAATCGCGGAACAAGTAAAAATCATGGTGGAAAGAGGTAGGGCGGCGCCTAAGGAATACATCAAAGAACGGGTTGAAGAGGTCAAAGACAAGCTCACACCACAACTCGTAGAAGAGTTGAAGCGCGATCTGAGCAAGGAAGAGCTGACCCGCAAAGGCGTGGACAAAGCCATCGAACTCACGTTAGAAAATTATAAGCGCGCTCTCGTAGAGCCAGGTGAAGCCGTTGGAATAGTGGCGGCCCAGTCGATAGGCGAACCCGGCACGCAGATGACGTTGAGAACATTCCACTACGCTGGGGTTAGGGAGCAAAACGTCACTCTTGGTCTGCCCAGACTCATTGAAATTGTGGACGCCCGAAGAATGCCTTCGACGCCCATAATGACAATTTATTTGGACAAGGAACACAGAACCAGCAAGAAAAAAGCCACCGAAGTTGCTAGGAAAGTCATTTCCACAAGCATGGAAGACATAACCAAAGCCGTGTATGTCGATCCAGAACTGGGCGAGGTTGTCATTCAACTCGACCCAACTATGATGGAAGACAGAGGAGTTACGTCCAAGGATTTGGAAGAAGTGTTGCGTTTACCCAACTGCACGATGAGAACCAAAGAAGACCGTGTTTATCTCAAACCTAAGAAAATCGAGCCGCGCAAACTGTTAGACAGAGTGACAGCTCATCACGTTAAGGGTATACCTGGAATTCGGCGAGTTCTAGTGCCTGAGGAGAAGGGTGAGTGGGTTATCCGCACAGACGGTTCGAATTTGCCCAAGGTTTTGGATATTCTGGGCATTGACCCGACTCGAACAATAACCAATCACATTCACGAGATAGCGAAGACTTTGGGAATTGAAGCGGCTAGAAACGTTATCATTCAGGAAGCCATGGGTGTACTTGAAGAGCAGGGCTTAGACGTTGACGTTAGACACATCATGCTAGTAGCCGACATCATGACCGCTACGGGTGAAGTCCGCCAAATAGGTCGGCATGGAATAAGTGGAGAAAAATCAAGTGTCTTGGCAAGGGCTGCCTTTGAAATCACGGTGCCCAACATCGTTGAGGCCTCTATTAAGGGTGAAAGTGACCCGTTAAAGGGTGTAACAGAAAATGTTATTGTGGGGCAATCGATACCCATCGGCACGGGTCTTGTCGATCTCTACATGTCAACGGCAAGTCGAGGAAAAACCGAATGATCGATGTAAACAAGGGTATTGGAACCGCGGTGAAGACTGGAAAGGTTCTGTTGGGCGCGAAAAAAGCGGTTGAAAGCGTCAAGCTGGGCAGAGCCAAACTCATAGTTGCGGCGTCGAACTGTCCAAGAAACGTCATGGAGGAAATCATGTATTATGGCAAGCTTTCAGGTGTTCCAGTAGTTATTTATAAAGGGTCCAGCATAGATTTAGGCGCGGTTTGCGGCAAACCATTTGCTGTTTCCGCTCTGAGCGTTCGTGAACCTGGTGACTCAGACATATTGAGGCTTGGTGAAAAAACAAGAGAGGAATCATTGGAGGCCAGTGAGACGGCGGAGGAAACAGATGCATAGTGGCATACGATTAACGAGCAAAGAGATGCGTTACATCGCATTGTTCGAGAGCATAACGAGCGCTACAGTTAGGGACTGTATTGTTGACGACGAACTCAACCGCATAATCTTCGTTGTGAAAGAGGGAGACATCGGCGTCGCTATAGGTAAGGGCGGCAAAAACATTCGCCTTTTAGAAAGGATGACGGGCAAGAAGCACGAGATAATTGAGCATTCTGAGCATCCTGCACAGTTTATTAAGAATGCTTTGAAGCCAGCGCGTGTTAATGAGATTCGTATCACTGAGCGTCCTGATGGTAAGTCTATTGCTGTTGTTTCGGTTAATCCTCGGGATAAAGGCGTGGCCATTGGGAAGAATGGTCGCAATGCTGAGCGGATTCGGTTTTTGGCTAAGCGCTACTTTCAGATACAAAACGTGAGCATTACATAACTCTTATTTTTTGTGTATGTTTGTGTGCCCGGTTGACCTAGCCCCTCTGTTAGGATTCAAATATGCTTTATGGGAGCGAGTTTGGTCAGTGATTTCCTTTTTTGCCTTTTGGGCATGAAATCTTAGTCTTTTTGTGCGTGTTTGGTTAAGTATGAAAAGCCTTTTCAAAGAGTTTAATGAAAACGTTTTTAGGTGGCTTTTGGCGTGTCTGAGGCGCTGGGTGTGGAGCCAATTTTGAACCAGGCTAAGAAACAAGAGAGAGAATATGATTGGTTGGCGGCAATTGAATCGTATGAGAAAGCCGTGGGCTTGGTGTCCGAGCAAGATTTCTTGAAAATGGGCGAGGTTTACGAAAGATTGGGCTACGCTTTCAATCGGGCTGCTATGCAGGCTGAAAGCTTGGATGAGTTTAGAGACAGGATTCGTCAGGCTGTTACGAATTATGAGAGGGCTAAGGAATTTTATGGTAAGATGGCTGAGTCGGGAAAAACCCCTAGAATTCTTCGCTGCGACGCTATGATTGCATACTTGGGTTATTGGCTTGCTTCTGAGGTGTCTGAAAAGAACCGGCTGCTTGATGAGTGTTGGAAACTGACGAAGCAGTCTTTAAAGGCTTTCGAGGAAGCTGGAGACGTTTGGGAGTATGGGAAAACATACAATCAACTCTCAAGCAGCGCTGTTTTTAGCTTCACTCGTGAATGGGATTTTCAAGCACGAGGCAAGACAATGAGCGAAGCAATGGAACATGGAGAGAGAGCAATTAAGTTCCTTTCCAATTTAGGAGACCCGTACGAACTGGCAAGAGCCTATGCCAAAACGGTCGTTTGTATAGGAGTGTTTGCTTATTATCATCAAGACGTGGATGAGAGGGAGAGTTATTATCAAAAGGGCTTAGGCTACTGGCAGAAAGCCAAAGAGCTTTCTGAAGAGACAGCTATGATTGAATTGGTTTATCCCGTTTTTGGAGGTCAGGTTTTCTTTGGTTTGGAGGGTACTGATGAGGCTCTGACGAATTACAAGAAGGCGCTGGAGTATGCTAAGAAAACAAAAGACAAATTCACGGTTGGGTGTGCACTTGACTGGCTGGCATATCACATTGCTTGGAAGGCGCAATCGACTGAAGACCCAGATGAAAGGGCGGAGCTTGTCAAAACAGTCTTGCAGCATTCTAAAGACGCTACACATCAGTTCTCCCAAATATCCTTTGTAAGTCCACGTGGTGACTTTGCTTGGGTTGAAGCGTCTAGCACCACTTACTATGGGATGATGGGTATCTTTGAAACAGACCCGAGGAGGAGGCGTGATCTCATTGAAAAAGCTATGGGAACTGCTGAAGACGATATAAAAAGGGCTGAAGATTCTGGCTACCCCGAAATTGTGATGTATGGACACAGCATACTCAGCTCGATGCTCCTATATTCTGCTAAGGTGGAAACGAACTCCGAGGAGAAAAAGAGGCTTCTGGAAGAAGCCCTAGAACATTCAAATGAGTCTGGTAAAATCTTGGAGCAAATTGAACCTTTGCTTTACTGGAACCTTGGTGTGGGTCTGTACAGGCGAGGTTGTATAAAGTCTGAACTGGCTGACCTAACCAAAGACTCTGAGACCAAAAAGAGCCTTCTCCAAGAAGCCCTACTGGACAAAGAAAACTCCGTGAAACTCTGTCTTAAAGAAGTTGCATTCTTTGAAAGGAAAGGTCCAACTCCATCGCTTTTTGCCCCCCTTGGGAGCTTCCAATATGAATACGGCGATTTGTTGATTCAGCTACACAGGTTTACCAGCGACAAGGAAAATTTGAGAAAGGCAATAGAAACCTTTGAGGACGCGGCTGAATCATATCAAAAGCTCAGCATAACAAGCCGCATGGCTGAGTGCCACTGGAAAATTGCCCAAATAAGTGACGATTTAGGCGAACATTTAAAGTCGGCTGAAAACTTCGACCTCGCCTCAAACAATTACAAAAGCGCTGCAGAAAAAATTCCTCAGCTCAAAGACTTCTACCAAGACCATGCGCTTTACATGCAAGCTTGGAGTGAAATCGAAAAGGCAAGACACCATCATGGAAGGCAAGAGTATGGCTCAGCTGAGGAACACTTTGAGAAAGCAGCCAACATACATAAATCGCTAAAACAATGGAGTTACT
>Ga0315310_10002874_pt1 | contig 10733 bp, 10 predicted proteins | sample TDP5_MG_FD_203630 | JGI IMG/M metagenome (GOLD analysis project Ga0315310, IMG submission 203630) | Freshwater sediment microbial communities from Lake Towuti, South Sulawesi, Indonesia - TDP5 | ecosystem: Environmental > Aquatic > Freshwater > Lake > Sediment | place: Indonesia: South Sulawesi...
ATATAGGAAGCGGGTGCATTTCGCCTGAACGGGTCGCCTTGACGATAGGGACAACGAGCGCAATTCGTGCCGTTGTAGACTACCCTTTGCCTTGCATCCCCACGGGTCTCTGGTGCTACCGGGTAGATAGCCGACGATCCCTTCCTGGGGGAGCTTTGAGCGAAGGAGGAAGCACTTTTGCCTGGATGAAGAGTATGCTGCAATTAGGGGATCTATCAAAATTAGAACCAGCCTTGGCAGCGATGGCCCCTGATTCGCATGGCCTGACATTCCTCCCCTTCTTAGCAGGCGAACGAAGTCCTGGCTGGGCAGGTCACGCACGAGGGACACTCCATGGCCTCTCATTAGCTACCACTCCTTTGGACATCATTCGTGCAGGGCTGGAAGCTGTCGCCTATCGTGTCTCTATTGTCTACGAATTGTTGTGCCAACTCCTGGCAGATAAGCCTCAGGTTGTTGCAAGCGGAGGGGCCCTACTTAGTTTCCCCACCTGGGTTCAAATCATGACCGATGTGTTGGGACAATCAATCACTGTGTCTGAGGTTCCAGAGGCTTCCGGCCGAGGAGCAGCACTGCTGGCTTTGGAATCCCTTGGCATTCTGCCCGATTTGGCTAAAGTACCTGACTTTGTTGGCACTATCTACCAGCCAGATATGAGGCGTCATGAATGCTATCGAAAGGCAATCAAAAGACAAAAGGCACTCTATAAAAAATTGGTATCCCACAAACCATTCCTCCCTTCCACGGCGATGGGGGGAGAGAAAGGAGCCGGAGGCGTAGAATGAAACGGAACGATATTGCTTTGATTGGTCTGGCTGTTATGGGCCAGAATCTGGTGCTAAATATGGAGCGAAATGGGTTTAAGGTGGCTGTCTATAATCGCACCCAATCCATAACCGACGCTTTCATGAAAGGGATCTCGGCTGGCAAAAAGATTACGCCATTCTATTCCCTGAAAGATCTATTGGCTTCATTAAAAAAGCCCCGGAAGGTGATCATCATGGTGAAAGCCGGCCCACCAGTGGATGATGTCATCTCTCAATTAAAGAAATACCTCGAGCCCGGAGACATCATCATCGATGGAGGAAATTCTTTCTTCCAGGATACGGAGCGGCGCTCCCATGAACTCGAATCGGAGAGGCTTCAATTCATAGGAACCGGCATCTCAGGAGGCGAGGAGGGGGCCCTTTGGGGACCGAGCATTATGCCCGGTGGTAAAAGGGAAGCCTACATCACGATCGAACCAATCCTGACAGCTATCGCTGCAAAGGTGGATGGAGAACCCTGTGTGACTTACATTGGTCCACGGGGATCTGGCCATTACGTCAAAATGATTCATAATGCCATTGAATATGGTGATATGCAGTTGATCGCCGAAGCCTATGACATTCTCCATCGTGGATTAGGACTATCAATTGCCGAACTTCATCAGGTTTTCACCCGATGGAATGAAGGACCTCTCTCTTCTTATCTCATCGAAATTACGGCTGACATCTTTACTTACATCGACGAGAAATCCGGTCAACCGCTGATTGATTTTATTCTCGACCAAGCCGGGCAAAAGGGAACCGGTCTCTGGGCTAGTCATAATGCATTGGACCTGACGGTTCCGATCCCTACGATTCAAGCTGCTGTTGAAGCACGAATTCTCTCCGCCCTCAAATCGGAGCGAGAAGAAGCGGCAAAAATTTTCCCCCAAACCGATATGACCTATTCGAGTAACCACGAGAATTTCATCGATGAAGTGGGTGATGCTCTTTACGCGTCAAAAATCTGCTCTTATGCCCAGGGCATGGCGTTGCTGCGCGTTGCTTCTCATCAATATCGTTACGCCCTGAATTGTGGTGAAATTTCTCGAATCTGGCAGGGTGGGTGTATTATTCGTGCCCGATTTCTAAATGATATCCGTGCTGCCTATATGAAAGATCCGGAATTACCAAATTTGCTCATCGCTCCGTTCTTCAAGGATGTTTTGGTCGAACGTCAGAAAGCTTGGCGCCATGTTGTAGAAACAGCAATCAATTTAGGCATCCCCATGCCGGCCATGAATGCATCCCTGGCCTATTTCGATGCCTATCGCAGTGCCCGTCTTCCAGCCAATCTTATTCAGGCACAGCGGGATTACTTCGGTGTTCATACCTATCGACGATTGGATCGAGATGGAATTTTCCACACAGAGTGGAAAAAATAGCGTAGCGGGTTTATTTGAGGAGTTTCGTAATATTCTTGACCTTCTCGGCAGTCTCTTTGATCTCTTTGGCTTCTTTCAGACCCGGAATCTCTCCAACCTCCTTCTTCAGATCAGAAACTAAATTCCCTTTTTGATCCTTCTTCTCTTTCTCCTTATCCGCCTTCCGCTCCTCCTTGATCTTTCTCAACTCCCTGATTGTCTTTCCCAAACCTTCCCCAATCTGGGGGAGCCTTTTTGCTCCGAAAAGGAGAAGGAAGATCACCAAAATGATCATAATTTCCGGCAAACCGAGACCGAACATTGCCTTACCCCATTAGTTATTAGTTCGAAGTTCAGAGTTCGCAGCTAAACACTAATAAATTCAAATTCTTTCTTTATCCTTTCTTGTTCGCTCTGAACTTAAATTCAACGCTACTCCAAATACCATGGATATCCATTTTTGTTTATTATAAAAAAAGATACTAAGAAATGAAAGAAAAATATCTCGATTTTTGTTATGATGTTTGATATTAGAATTCTATCTGCAACCATAGGAGGCAATTCATGGTGACCGAATTGATATGTCCCATCTGTGAGGCAGAAATTCCCTTGGACGGGGATGAAAAGTCAGGGGATCTAGTCCTTTGCTCTTACTGCAATATGACCCTCAAGATCCTGAAGGAGGAAGATGATTGGACCCTTACAGAGGATTTTGAGGAATAAGAATGAGATTTCTGTATACCTCAGACCTCCACGGAGAAATCCATCTCTATCAAGAACTCTTAGGGCTTGCACTCGTTTCTTCCGCAGACATCATTTCCATCGGGGGTGATCTTCTTCCCTCCTTCCCTCCAACCAGACGGTATGAGGATATGGTACCAAACCAAAAGACTTTTATTGACCAGTTCCTTTCTCCTTACTTCAAAAAAATCCTAGAAACCACTTCCGTGAATCAGATCTTCCTTATTCCGGGAAATTGGGATCTCGGTTACCCCTACCTCTTCAAAGACCCAACTGAAGGAATCATCGATCTCGATCAGAAGAGTTACCGGCTCAAGAAGGGATATGAACTTATTGGATATCCTTTTGTCCCCCCGACTCCATTTCGACCAAAAGACTATGAGAAAACGGATGACCCAGAAGCGCCCTGGCCTCCTCAAAAGAATCCATCCTATATCCGGTCCTCAAATCAAATGGACCAACTTACCGCTGTCGATCCCTATATCTATCTGAGAGAACGGGAAACGATTCGGGAAGACCTGGATCGACTTCCCAAACCCCTTGACCAGAAGAAAGTGATCTATATCATGCACTCCCCTCCTTACGGGACAAAATTGGATGTGATTCAAGGAGGAAATTCAGCAGGAAGTCGTTCCATCGGTACATTTATTGAAAAAAATCAACCTCTCTTAACCCTTCATGGTCATATCCATGAATCGCCCGAATTCTCAGGCTCTTATTTCGATCGTATTGGAGAAACAATCTCCCTTAATCCCGGACAGCCAGCCTGGTCGGGTAGAGTCGACATTAAACTTCATGCTGTTACCTTTGAAATAGAGAATGTGGAAAAAACACTTAGGCACACCTGCTACCCGAGAGTCCGGAGTAATTAGTTCGCCTGCCCGCCGCAGGCAGGGAGTTCGGAGTGTTTTATTTTGAAACACATAATTCCGTATTCCGCATTCCGCAATCCGCAATCCGGCTGGCCCTTGAGTTCTTGTTCCCGATTCTTCTAACTCTATTTTTATTTCTCTCTGTGTCGTTGGCTCAAAACGACCCGGCATTCGAATGGCATCTCCTTTATATCAAGATTCGAGACTCACTCATTTCGAAGGAAGAGGCCTTGGCCAAGCTGAAGGATCTGGAGGTTCTGTTGAAGGAATATTATTCAAAAAGTGGGGGCAGCAAATCGGACGATCGTCTCGGTTTTCCTTTGAAAGGTTACGGCCCCAATGCCATTGGTGGAAAAGAAGGAAGTGGATATCAGCCCCAGGGCTACGATTTTTTCGATGGGAATCGGCACAAAGGCCATCCCGGGCATGATATCTTCATCCGGGATAAGAATCAAGATGGCCTCGATGACTTTACAGGAAGGCCGGTGGAAATCATCTCCATCTCTTCGGGAATGGTGGTCTCCATTAACCTCCATTGGGAACCTTCCAGCCCTATCAGAGGTGGAAACTATATCCGCATCTATGAACCGATCAAGAGTCGATACTATTACTATGCTCACCTGAATGAAATCTTCGTCAGCGTTGGCCAGATCGTTTCTAAAGGAGATCGATTAGGAACCGTTGGAAGGACAGGCGTGAAAGCTTATCCGAAAAGTTCACCTACCCACCTCCACTTCGTCGTCCATGAATCGACAGAGGGTTACCCAAAACCCATTAATCCTTACCGGGAATTAGTCAGGGCAAAAACGAATGAGAGCTGAGAAGTAATCTATTGAGAAGCGGCCAGTTACAACGTGTTAAACGAAGGGGTGCAGGTTTCAACGACTTTGATTATTTAACCAGATGTTAGCGGCCCCAGGCACTTTCTCTCTCGGAACAAGTTTGATAGCGTCATTCGGACATGCTGCCCTGCAGACGCCGCATCCAAAGCATCTTGTAGGATCGATAAAGACCTTTGACAGCACAGAAGAATAGAATTTAGAGCCGAATTGACATCGCTTCATATAGGACCTGCACCCTTTGCATCTCTCTGTATCTACCTGACAAACGTATTCAGCACGGAAAAACGTAGGGACTCCCATTTTTTCTATATACCCCTTATCTATATACCCCTTATAGTGCCGGCAGTCACGATCGCAGTTACAAAGAATTCCAAGATAAGGCGCCACAAATGTCCAAACAGTGTGAAACAGTCCTTCATTGCCGTACTCACGGAATATCTTTTTAGCCTCTTTCTTATTGAGCACCTCCAGAGATGAAGCGGCATCCGGGAACCTCCCTAAAATGCCCTATCTATCCCTAACCCGAAGCAGTACCGTTTATCCGTCTTTCCTATTGTAATGAATCGGCATCCGCAAGGAAAGCGGGTGATAGAGTCTGCTAAATCAATCACCTGTTCGACGTCCTCGATCGGCAGTACCTGACCGAAGAGAACCTTCCTACGTTCAACAACCTGTTCCTCACTTAGCCTGACTTTTGACTCCGATTCATCATTCAACTTATCTTGGAGCGGAGGCACACCGGTAATCGCTGGCATAACTTCGATCTTGAAAAAGCGGAGTCTTCTTTCATCGCGTGTATTGACCTCTGCGTACTTTTTCTGCACATTCGATAGTTCCTCATGGAGCAGTTCATCTGAATAGTTCTTCATCTGAAGGTACCACTTCTTTCCTTCCCCATGTGCTGTGCAATATTGACACATTTTTCTCCCCCCTATGTAAGGTGGAATTAATTTTTAGCGTAACGATATCGTATTGGTTTCAAATAGATATTTCTTCGCCATTTCGCTTAATTAATTATATCTGAACTGACTCAGATATACTCGCAATTTGGCAGCATAAACGAAATACTTGGGATTTACCACCTATGGAATACGGGTTGAAATATACACCTTCTCAAAAAAGCTGTAAACTATTTAGTACAGGAAGAAGGTAATCTTTTTGCATTGCCCATAAAGTTATCCATTTATCATTTAATCAATTTGCTCTTAATGAGGCTAAGGTTACCCTAGCTACCTCCTGTGAGTTTCTTGAGAATGTTAAGAACTCCCGAAGCAAAAGGGGGGAAATATTGTTTGCCCGGATAGCCTACTGGCTCAGGAATAGTTAAAACACTAAACCTCTGAAATAGATTTGTGAAGCTCCCCGCCCACAGGGCGGGGCTTTCCGGCAATGCAGTATCATCTTATATTGTGCCCCTTCCTGCCTGCAGGCAGGTACCCTACCTACCTGCCTACCGCAGGCAGGCAAAGCGGGATGGGGCACGTTCCGGTCAAGAAAAATTCTCGACTAAATGCGGCCTGTACGCTCTTGGAGCAGAAAGTTGAATATATCAGCAAGCAAAATAGGGAATATACAATTTATTGAAGTTATCTTTAGATTTCTTTTTTATAGCATTCTCTCGTCACCCATTATTTATATCTTCCCCTGGGCTTTCAGGTAGTCTTTCCGGAAGACGAGATATTTCCCAACTTCGGTCTCCTTTTCCCCCATATAACTGGATACCTATACCGATATTAAAAATTATTTGACTTATGGAAAGCAAAATGGCATTATTATTTATGTAGGTTGTAAGAAGTATTTGTTTGGATCACAAAGGGGTCGCAAAGATGCTTCTTCAGACTTTTGCGACTTTTTTTATGGACCAAAGGCTATTACAACTTACTCAAGTACAAGAAAGAATAGAAAGGAGGTGAGTTGTAATGGCCAAAGGTCATGTGAAATGGTTCAATGAGAAGAAGGGTTATGGGTTCATTTCCAGAGACGATGGGAATGATGTCTTTGTACACTTCTCAGCCATTAAAAGGGACGGATTTAAATCCCTTTACGAAGGCGATGAAGTAGAGTTCGAAGTTTCTCAGGGTCCGAAAGGCCTCCAAGCGACGAATGTGGTCGTGGTGAGCTAATATCAAAACTCATTAACCTAAAGAAAAAGAGACCCCAGTTTTTCTGCTGGGGTCTTTTTTTGTCTTACCTGGCGACTCCAATTATTAATGTTCAGGCATAAGTTAATGAGCAGACTCGGGATTCCCACTTGAAAGTGAGTTTTTGGAAACTCTATTGGCAGGACATGTTTCTTTTAGGTGAAGGATAAACTTGAATCTTAGAAATAAAGTGTAGACTTTGTTCATCTGTGCTAAGGTGTCTCGCTTTTTGTTTTATGCGCGCATGATTGGTTATATGTGAGCATATATTACAATATACCGTTGATATCAGAAGAAAACCGTTTTCAATGAAGCAAAATAGGATTTGAGGAGGAAAGGCAATGGATTGGAAGATTTTTCTTACGACCTTCGGAACGATTTTTCTAGCTGAGTTGGGTGACAAGACACAGCTGGCCGCTATCATGATGACTTCCAAGACAAGACTTCCTTTGTCTGTATTTACAGGGGCATCTCTGGCTTTGTGTCTTGTTACACTGGTTGGAGTCCTCTTCGGTGAGGGGCTGATTGCCGTCATCCCCCAGAATATTCTTAAGAAGGTGGCTAGCCTGGCCTTCATCGCAATTGGGTTGTGGATGCTTCTCGGCAAATAGTCTTTCTCTTTCAAAGCAAAGATTAAACTGCCCTGAAAATAGGAGATGGATATGTCCAGTAAAATTCAAAAAAAATACCAATTAGATTCTTACATGTTTGACTCTGAGAATTTTCTTCTAACTTTTTGAAACCCCTTATTGTCATGCTGAACTTGGTTCAGCATCTCGGTTTATCCATAGAGTGAGATCCTGAAATCGAAGACCCTGATCCTGAAATCTGAGACCCTGAACTTCAGGGCAAGGTTCAGGATGACATTACTTGATTCAGGGCATGGTTCAGGATGACAGTCAAAGAAATTTCAAATATCTTTGGTTAGTTTTAAGAGTGGTTTTGACCGTAGGGATTCTCATTGTTCTCAAACTTATTGCTCATGAGTTTGGATGGGAGATTGTCTTTTGGGAACTTCTTTTGGACTCAGCTCAATGATACTTCAAACTTGACCTATTTTTTACGTTGCTAACACAATAGCCTCTTCTCTCTCTGTTGACAATCTTCTGTCATTTTTTCTAATATGGAGCGATGCCCTTTTTTGTTCTCTTTCTGATGATCCTTCTCTCTAGCCCGTGCTTCAGCCAGACGCTGAATGAATCCCCTGATCAAGTCTGGCAGGTCGGCGATCGCCGGTGGACGGTTGAAGAAGAGCATCGGTTTGAAAAATGGGTGGACGAAACGATTACAGAGGATTTCTTCATTCGCTACAAAATCCCCACGGATTGTGCGGATGCCGTCTATGCGATCCGATGGATTTATGCCCGGATCGGCCATCTTCCCGCTGCTGCTACCACAAGAGATGGCAAACGGATCGGCCATTGGTCCACAGACTGGAAGCATCTTCCAACCCACCCGGAGTGGCACAAGGACGAACGTTTCCGTGCTGCCCTTCTCTACCTGCTTCCGAAGACCTGGACGGGGACCCTTCCCCTTGACACCTACCCCGTCCGCATCTCTCCCGATTCGGTCACGCCGGGAACGCTGTTTTTGGTGACAGAATCCCATACCGGGATCATCGGCCATGTCTTCCTTGACGGAAGCCAGGTCCATCCTCTTCAGACCTGGGAATCGGCGCTTCCGGTGAAGGTCCAAAAACTGAGCTTGAGATATTTCTTTTCGGCGAAACCGGAATCTAAAGCTCGTTCAGGTCTCGTGAAGTTCCGATGGCCTGTCTCTGAAAATGGGGAATGGAAATATCTCCCTGTCGAAGAGCACCCGTTCTATTCCGAAGAGCAATATACCTCTGATTTTTGTAAGGACCATGCCGACTTTGTTGAGGCCGTGGCCAAGAGGATCGATCCAACAACCTATACCCCCATGGAGAAGATGGTTAAGGTTATGGAAACGATCATCCGATTTCTCAGCGAGAGGGTCCCCATCGTTCTGGCAGGATACCAGCGGTGTCGGAACGGGGGCTGTCCAGAAGCCTCAGAATTATGGGAGATTTACAGTACTCCCGGCCGTGACGGAATGATCATCTCCCTGATGGATCATCTTTCACAGATCATCGAATCGAACCACCTCGACCAAGAGACGGCAAAAGGGATGATGGAAGCTATTCCGATCGATATCTCAGAGAACCGCTCGGTCACGCTCTATCATATCTATCAGAACCATCTCTGGCTTTCCCCTCATCCAGAGGACTCGATCGAGGCCCGTTGGGGATTGAAGAAGTGCGAGATGATCCAAGCAGGGATTCGCGCCGCTAACAGCTCCATTGCCTTCATTGATAGGGCTTACCGGAAGAAGGATCCTAAATATGCGGACTTCTCGATTCGCCAGCAGGAGCATCTTCTGCGAAGGCTCAGCGAGGAGTGGACCACGTACGAATGCAGAGAACCGCCTCCGACACCGGAGAGAAAAGCCTGGCTTTCCCCTCATCCAAAGGACTCGATCGAGGCCCGTCGGAGATTGAAGCAGTGTGAGATGATCCGCGCAGAGATTCGTGCTACCCACAACTCCATTGCTTTCATCGAGAAGACTTATCGGGAGAAGGACCCTGAATATGCGGACTTCTCGATTCGCCAGCAGGAGCATCTTCTGCGAAGGCTCAGCGAGGAGTGGACCACGTACGAATGCAGAGAACAGGCTCCGACACCAGAGAAAAAAGCGAAGAGGTAAAATGGAGCCTCACGGGCAAAGGCCGTGCCTACACGCCGAAGTGCCTGCCTGCGGTAGGCAGGCGTTTCAGCACGCAGGCGTGGTCTTCTGCGTAGGCGGATAAAACGGAATGTTCCATCTTCTGATTGGCTTGACTTCCTATAGAGCCTGTCCTATACTTTGATTGGTTAAAGATCGCGAGACGTCGCGGGGAGCTGGGGCGAGCCCGGCTGAGAGGACGACCTAAATTGTCGCCGACCCGCTGAACCTGATCTGGATAATGCCAGCGGAGGGATCGACAAAGGGATTTAAAAATGCCGGCCCTTCGAGGTCGGTATTTTTTATATGGGTCAAAGAAACCATGCCACTGCAAATTGGTCGCTTAACAAAGATCCTTTCAACCGTTCGCCAGAGGCAACCCGTCGTTCACGCGATCAGTAATTGGGTAACTGCGAACGATGTGGCCAGCGCGCTCCATGCCGTGGGTGCGCGCCCCATCATGGCCTTTACTTCTGAAGAGGTGAAAGAGATTGTTTCTGGTGCCGATGCCCTGGTGCTCAATTTAGGTACTCCCTCTCCATTGGGAATTGAGTCTATGCTGCGAGCAGGCCATCAGGCCATAACATTAAGCCGTCCAGTGATCTTTGATCCCGTTGGGGTTGGGGCATCTCCATTCCGGATGAGCGCTTCCAAAAGGATCCTCTCTGAGCTTCGTCTCACTGTCATTAAAGGAAACCGGGCTGAAATTGGATTTCTGGCAGGAAGAGGTGGCAAACTGGCTGGGATTGATGCCGTCACCGGGCCAGAGGACTTAGTGACAGCTGCCGAGCATCTTTCAAGAATCTCAGGAGCGGTGGTCGCAGTCAGTGGACCAGAAGATCTCATCGTATTTTCTGGACAGAAAGTGATTGTGGAGAATGGACATCCGATGATGGGCAAGGTGACAGGTTTGGGTTGTATCCTTACCGCTCTCATCGGAGCCTTCGCTGCTGTCGAAAACGATCCCATGGTTGCGACCGTAGGAGCAGTCGCCTTCTTTGGATTGGCTGGAGAACAGGCCGCTCTTCAAGCGAAAGGTCCTGGCACTTTTAAAACAATCCTGTTCGATATCCTATTCACGTTCACCCCAGAGGAAATGCAAAAGGGGATCAAACTGAGAGAGGAGACGCTTGGAGGGTAACCATGGATACGCGGAAGGTCGCTCGCGCGGTCATTCTGGTTGCGATTGGAGTTGCTCTCTCCCCTTTTACGAGCATCCCCATCG
>Ga0315310_10002875_pt1 | contig 10733 bp, 9 predicted proteins | sample TDP5_MG_FD_203630 | JGI IMG/M metagenome (GOLD analysis project Ga0315310, IMG submission 203630) | Freshwater sediment microbial communities from Lake Towuti, South Sulawesi, Indonesia - TDP5 | ecosystem: Environmental > Aquatic > Freshwater > Lake > Sediment | place: Indonesia: South Sulawesi...
GAGGAGAGAAAGGTTGTTCTAAATGGCCTATTGGGAAAGGCCGAACGCCTTTCTAATGAAGGGAAGACCCCGATGTTTTTAGCTGTTGATGGAAAGGCAGTCGGTTTGATTGGGGTTGCAGATACATTGAAAGAAAATTCAAAAGAGGCAGTGGAGGCTCTCCAAAGAATGGAATTAGAAGTAGTGATGCTTACAGGTGATAATCAGCGAACGGCGAACGCAATCGCTCGTCAAATTGGAATCAATCGGGTATTAGCAGAGGTCCTTCCCGAGATGAAAGCGGGTGAGATCAAACGGCTCCAGACAGAGGGGAAGAAGGTTGGAATGGTGGGCGATGGGATTAACGATGCGCCAGCCCTGGCACAAGCCGATGTCGGAATTGCTATCGGAACCGGAACCGATGTGGCAATGGAATCTTCTGATATTACCCTCATCGGTGGCGATCTGAGAGGAATTGTGACAGCTATTGCATTGAGTAAAGCCACGATTCGTAATATTAGACAGAACCTCTTCTGGGCTTTTGCTTATAATACAATCCTTATTCCTGTGGCCGCAGGAGTTCTTTTTCCATTTTTTGGCATTCTTCTCAACCCCATCTTCGCTGCAGGGGCTATGGCCTTTTCATCTGTCACCGTCGTCTCTAATGCTTTGAGGCTTCGAAGATTTAAACCCCCGATGAGTTAAAACAATAATCCCCCTCTGTCCCCCTTTAGTAAAGGGGGATTTAGGGGGATTTGGGAAGGAGAAACTTATGGGAAGTTTTTTTGATGACAACTCATTCTCAATTGGGAACACACCGATGGTAAAGATCAACAGAATGGCTCAAGGACTCAAAGCTACCATACTTGGAAAAATAGAGGGTCGTAATCCTGCTTATTCCGTCAAATGCCGGATAGGAGCCAGTATGATATGGACAGCGGAGAAGCAGGGATTGCTCAAACCCGGTATGGAGATCATTGAACCCACAAGTGGGAATACGGGCATCGCGCTGGCCTACGTTGCCGCTGCAAGAGGATATAAACTGAATGTGACCATGCCTGAAACCATGTCGTTGGAACGGAGGAAAGTGCTTACCATTTTCGGAGCAAATATTATCCTGACCCCAGGGGCTAAGGGAATGAGAGGTGCTATCGAGGAGGCGGAACGCATTGCTTCATCAAATCCCAAATACTTTATGCCCCAACAATTTAAGAACCCTGCCAACCCGGAGATCCATTTCAATACCACAGGGCCTGAGATCTGGGAACAGACAGGAGGCAAGATAGATGTCCTCGTCTCAGGAGTAGGGACCGGAGGGACCATTTCAGGGGTGTCGCGATATATCAAACTCGAAAAAAAGAGGAAGATTATCAGTGTGGCAGTGGAACCTGCTGAAAGTCCGGTAATTACGCAACGCCTTGCAGGACAGGAGCTTAAGCCCGGGCCCCACAAAATTCAGGGTATTGGTGCTGGATTTATTCCGGACACCTTGGATTTGTCTATGGTAGATCGCGTGGAACGGGTAACGAGTGAAGAAGCGATCGAACATGCGAGGCGTCTTTCCCGTGAAGAGGGAATTCTTTCGGGCGTAAGTTGTGGTGCAGCGATTGCTGTCGCTTTGAGGTTGGCAAAGAGTGGCGAATTTGATAGAAAGACCATTGTGGTGATTCTGCCCGATTCGGGTGAACGTTATCTCAGCGGACCGCTTTTCGAAGGGGTCTTCGACGAGGCTGGCCTTCCAAGGATATAGGACCCTAAAGGGGGACTTAAAGATGGTAACTTTAAAAGAATTTCTATGGATGCTCGCGTGCTTCCTTCTTACTTCGGGTCTTGCTATGGCTCATGGGGATCACCCAAAGACGTTGAAACAGGAGACAGACCCGAAAGCCTTTAAGATCTTAAAAGAGAAGTCGATCAATCCCAAGACCGGACTACCCAACACCCTCGATCCAGACCTTTTTAGAGGGAAAGCGAAGAGGGCTTATCAAATTGCAAAGGAGATCCCCGACGTTTTGGTTCAGATGCCCTGCCTTTGTGAATGCGAGGCTTTTGGCCATGAAAACCTTCTGGACTGTTTTATTGATCGACATGGTGCAGGGTGAATGATCTGCCAAGAGGAGGTCCTCTTGACAAAACAACTTTACGATAAAAAGATGTCCGTAGATAAGATTAGGGAGGAGATCATCAAAAAGTTCAAGGAGAGGTAAATCAGTCTTAAATCTATAAAGACTAAAGTCTTGAGTTACATAACTCAACCGTTTAGGGTTGATTATTTTCAAGGAAATGTAACTCAGCCTTTTAAGGCTGACTTCTCAGGGCTGAAGCCCTGAGTTACGAGGTTAGTGGCCATATATGGGGTTGGATATTAATAGGTCATTTCCCAAAAGACCGAGACTGAAGGATTTTGATTATATTGGAACGTATGCTTATTTTATTACCATTTTGACAAGGGATCATAATGTCTATTTTAAAGGGACTGAGGTAGTAAGCCATCTGATTAGTGTCTTGCTTGAGACGGCTAAATCTGAGAGATTCGATGTTTTGGCTTACTGCTTCATGACCGATCATCTCCATCTACCAGTAATGGGGAGGGATGACCAATCTAATCCTAAAAGGTTTATAGGCCTTTTTAAACAAAAGAGTGGATATTGGTTTAAAAAGACTTACAATAATAACTTATGGCATAATAGTTATTACGATCATGTAATGATAAAAGAAGAAAGCATTGAAAATGTCGTAATGTACATGTTGGGAAATCCAGTAAGTAGAGACTTGGTCCAGGATTTGAAGGAATATCCCTTCAGTAGATCCTTCTTGCAACATCAAGCCTAAAGCCTTGAGTTGCAGATTGATGACCTCGTAATTCAGCTCTTCAGGGCTGACATTAACCTTGTCTAAGGCCCTGAGTTGCGACTGATGGTCAATACGTAACTCAACCCTTTAGGGTTGACTTTATAAGGGGGATATAAAAATGAGTCTGGAAAAAATTTCGAAAAAAATTATTATTTTTATTCTCATTCTTTTTGCCACTCTTTTTAGCTTTGGACAGGCTTTTCCTGTTACGGAAGACGAGAAAAATAATATCGCCGTCTATGAAAAGGTGGCAGATGGGGTTGTCAATGTAACCAGCACGGCTATCCAGATGGATTTCTTCTTCAACCCTTTTCCAACCCAGGGATCAGGATCCGGCTCCCTGATTGATGCAAAAGGCCATATCTTGACCAACCATCATGTCGTGGCCAATGCACAAAAATTGGAAGTTACCCTGGCAGATGGATCGAAGTGGCCTGCTAAATTGATCGGGTCGGATCCTGACAACGATCTTGCTGTGATCAAGATTGATGCTCCCAAGGAGAAATTAAAAGTCGTCCCTATGGGGGATTCAAGAAATTTGAGGATTGGGCAGAAAGTCCTGGCCATTGGAAATCCTTTCGGATTGGAGAGGACATTGACCACGGGGGTGATCAGTTCTCTCGGTAGAACTGTCCGGTCCGAAGGAGGGTACTTGATGGAAGATATTATTCAGACTGATGCTGCCATCAATCCGGGAAATTCCGGAGGTCCCCTTCTCAACTCCGATGGAGAGATCATCGGGATCAACAGTGCAATCATCAGTCCCACCGGTGGGAGCGTGGGCATCGGTTTTGCCGTCCCCGTCAATACCGCAAAAAGAGTGATTCCAGAATTGCTTACAAAGGGATACGTAACCTACCCTTGGATTGGTGCAACCATTCAATCCCTCTTCCCAGAGGTTGCTAAATATATAAAAATATCTGTTGAACGGGGAGCGATGATCGCAGAGGTGGTGAAAGGCGGACCTGCAGATAAGGCCGGCTTGAAAGGAGGAAATCAGCGGGTTCAGGTCGGAAATGTCATTGTGATTGTCGGTGGGGATATTGTGGTGAAGGCAGACCAGCATGATGTCAAAACCAATGATGAACTGATCCGATATATTCGTGAGAAAAAGCCGGGGAATATGATTTTACTCAAAGTCTTTCGTCAAGGGAAATTTGAGGATGTCAAAGTGACTCTCGGGGAGAGACCAAGGAGGAGGTAATTTTTTTGAATTTTGGATTTCAGATTTAAGATTTCAAATTTTAAATTTACAATCTGCGATCTGAAATTTAAAATCAAAGAGATTGATGAAGGTTCCTTTTTATATTCAATGGCATATCACCAATTACTGCAATCTTCGCTGCAAACACTGCTATCAGGAAGATTTCTCAAAGAACAAGGATCTCGATGAGGTAGGGCTTAAAAAGCTATCTGACAATCTTTTGACAACAATAAACGAATGGGATAAAACGGCCTGCATCCACTTTACCGGTGGGGAACCCCTATTAAAGCCAGAGTTATTTTACTTTCTAAACTACCTTGATCAAAAACCCGAAATAGAAGAATTGGGCGTCATCACCAATGGACTTCTCGTTGATCGTGAGATGATGAAAAGGTTCTCTGCCTTTTCTAAATTGAAAAAGATCAAGATCTCCCTGGACGGAGCAAATGCGGAGATCAACGATTCCATTCGTCCAGCAGGGACTTTTGAGAAGGTGATGCAGAACCTCTCCTTCGTGAAGAAGGAAGATAGATTTGAGATAATCTTCATGTTCACGGTGATGAAAAGAAATTTAAGAAGCCTTCCGTCCTACATCCATCTTTGCCAAGATTTAGGCATCGATGGATTGATCATTGAGCGATTTATTCCCTGGGGCAGGGGAAGAGGAATGATGGACGAGGTCTTGAACAAAGAGCAATGGAGGGAACTGGTGGAAACACTTTTAGGACTTTTTTCTGAGAAGATGGAAGAACATGAGGTACTTCCATATCAGGCATTTGAAGTCATTTTTAGGAAGAATGAGACAGAGTTATTGGGCGCTCCTTGCATCATAGGAAGAGATGGACTGTGTATCATGCCAGATGGTAGTGTTTATCCTTGCAGAAGGTTTCCCATTTCCATAGGGAATCTGCGGAGCGACTCTCTAAAAACGATATGGGAAAATTCAGAACGATTAAAGGAATTGAGAAGAAAAAAGAACCTTAAAGGTAAATGCGGAAGTTGCAAGATCGAAGATTGCGGGGGTTGCCGAAGTTTAGCGCTCGCCTTAACCGGGGACTACCTGGGAGAAGACCCCCATTGCTGGTATGATTCAATTTAATCCTATTTTAACTCTCTCAATTTCCGAGTTTCTTCTTCATTTACCTGAAATGCAACAGGGTCGATCACAACACCGTAATCCTCTCTTGCTCTCTTGATCGAAACGAAACCATTGCGGACATCCTTAAGAACCTTCTCCACCGGTCTTTTCAGAGGGTCTCCATAACCTCCTCCCCCTCCGGCAACTTCACGGAAGGTCGTTCCCTTTGGGATTCCCTTGACGACCTCTTTCGATCTGGGAGTGTAGGTTTGGCCGCTGGGGTAAGACAATTCTATTTTATTGAGCATCCCTTCCTTTCCACCGAATAGACCGAAGGCCCTTGCCTCCTCTTCCACTCCATCTCCAAACGTTACCCCGGTAACATTCTCACCATAGATTTGGAAGATGGTCTCCACTCCGAGACCTCCCCGCCATTGACCTGCTCCTGCAGAGTCGGTCACATACTCATACTTCAGAAGGGTGTGGGGATCGGTCAGCTCAAACATCTCTGGATCTTGAGCCAAAATCCCACCGGCACAATTAATCAATCCAATATGATCGTACCCATCCACTCCATAGGTCGCACCAGAGCCTCCTTTCAATGCATTGAACAGGATATCAACATAAGGGGCTTTTTTTCTAGGATCTTTTCCTGAGAGTGCAAAGGCGAGCATCCGGTTCCATCCTGCTGTCACCCTTTCTGGCACTGCTTTTGATAAGGCCTTTAAAATGGCATCGGCGTGAGGGCCAGTAATGCTATTTCCGAAAGTGGAGGCGCCGGGAAACTTTACATTGAGGAAAGTCCCTTCCGGGATATTGATATGAATGGGGCGGATGATGCCGTCGTTGTGCGGCATGTCCGGATTAACGAGCATGAGGAAGGTCAGAATGATGGCGGAAACACTAGCCCCATAAGGGGCATTGACAAACCCTTCTGTCTGAAGATCTGTACCCGTATAATCGAAATAGATATCACTCCCTTTTATCGTTATCTTCAGATGGATTCTAAACTTTGAACCCTCATGAAATCCATCATAATAGACAAGACTTTCAGCTTCATAAGTTCCGTCAGGAATGACCTCAATCTCACTTCTCATCATCTTTTCCGTAGAATTGAAGAGGTGTTCGATGTGGGATTTGAAAACATCTTCCCCGTAACGATCGAGAAGGGAAAGGATTCCCCTTTCTCCTACGACACAGCCTCCCATCTCCGCACGGATGTCTTGTTCCACAATGCTGTATCGGATGTTGGAAAAGATCAGATTCCAAACATCCTTTCTGAAAGATCGTTTTTCGTAGATCTTCACAGGAGGAATCCTCAATCCCTCCTGCCAGACCTCTTTTGCCTCGGGATTATATCCTCCAGGAACCGTTCCGCCTATATCCGCCTGATGGCCTTTGCAGGCTGACCAGACGATCAGTTTTCCCTTATAGAAGATGGGTTTAAAGACTGCAATGTCGGCAAGTTGGTTACCGCGAGTGAAGACATCGTTGTGAAGGATCACATCCCCAGGATAGACCTCGTCCCCGAAATATTCGACGATATATTGGCAAACAGGTTGAAGAGCGAAGGCAAGCACAGGAATATATTCTGTCTGCTCAAGCATCCGCCCTTTTGCATCATAGAGACCGGTGACGAAGTCCCTCGCTTCATTCAGAATAGGGGATCGGGTGGTCCTCAAAAGGGTCAGCCCCATCTCTTCGGTAATCGATTTAAATCTTCTCTGAAGGACTGAAATCAGAATCTTATCGATGGTTACCTTTTTCGATCTCCTCATTTGATCACCCTCTCTTTAAACTCCCTTTCTCTCGATTTGAGATACATGGTGAAGGAACCGTAGGCATCACAGATTACTGAAAACTCCTGACTGACGAAAGTCGTAGTGTTGACCTGCTCGATGATGGCGGGTCCTTCGATCTTATTGCCATAACGAAGTCGGTCGCCATCGAAGACCCAAACCATCTGGAATCGCTTTCTTGCAGGAAGATAGACTTTTCTCCTCTTCTTGAAGGCCTTGGAAGGATCGACACCCGCATACTTCATTCTTAGAAATTTGGGCTTGTCTGTCTTACCGACGCACTTAAGCCTGAGGTTGATCACCTCGATCGGCGTTCCCACCTCCTCCAGAGAGTATCCAAAGAGACGATTGTGCTCGGGATGAAACTTCTTGGCAATGGAGGCCAGTTTCCCCTTGTAGATCTCCTCCCTCGAAACGATTACATTCACTTCATGATACTGCTTCACATAACGCATATCGATGGAGTAGATGAAATCGATGCGATCCTTTGGAATATGTTCGGTCTTAAGAAGGGCAATCCCTTCATTTTCTATCTCAATGAAGAAGTCTCGAAACCTCTTAAGATCCACCTGCTCGAGGGGGCTTGGATATGTCCGGACAAAGTTGTGCTGAAGGTCGCTCATCAGCATCCCTGCAGCACAGAAGATGGAGGACTCTTTGGGGACGATCATCACCGGGATCTCAAGCTCCAGGGCGATCATGCAGGCATGATTGGGACCAGCCCCTCCAGCCACCACCAGAGGGAAGTCCCTCGGATCCTGCCCCCTTTTGACCGAGACCTCCCGGACCCCAGCAGCCATGTTCACATTGATGACATGATACATCCCGGCGGCGGCCTCGATCACATCCATCTTCAATTTATCCGCGATATGGGTCTTGATGGCTCGGATGGCTTTCTCCTCATTGAGAGGCATCTTCCCCCCTGCAAAATAATCTTTGTCAAGATAGCCGAGAAGAAGGTCGGCATCGGTGCACGTTGGGACCTCCCCCCCCAGATCATAGCAGGCAGGTCCGGGTTTGGCCCCTGCACTCTGAGGCCCCATCCGCAAGAGCCCTCCTTCATTGATCCAACCGATCGATCCCCCTCCCGCTCCAATGGTGACGATGTTGAGCATGGGAAGAGCCAGACGTAACCGGTTGATCTCACCCTCTGTCGTCACCAGAGGCGTTCGATTCTTGATCAGGGCTGCATCAAAACTCGTCCCTCCCATATCAATAGTGATACAATCTCTGTACCCTTGAACAGCCGTATAGGCGATGCCAGCCACCGGGCCTCCAGCAGGTCCGGAAAGCAAAGTCACTGCCGCATTTTCAATGGCGATCTCCGGAGAGACTACTCCTCCATTCGACTGCATGATAAGAAGCACACCTCTGAACCCGATCTCTTTGAGATGACGGAGAAGGCTCACCAGATAGTTTCTCAGAATAGGCCCCACGTAGGAGTTGAGCACTGTGGTGGAGATCCGATCATAGAAACGGATGGAGGGAAGAAGGTTGCTTGAGACAGTGAGGTAGGCATTGGGCATCTTTTCCCGGATGATCTTGGCCGCCACCTCCTCATGGGTCCGATTGGCAAAGGAGTTCAGAAAACAGATGGCAATGGCCTCCACCCCCTCCTCGGTGAAGAGCTGGACTGCATGATGCACATCCTGCTCCCGTATGGCTGTCAGGACATCGCCTTTGTAGTCGAGCCGCTCGTCCACCGGGTAACGGAGATATCTTGGAACAAGCGGTTCAACATTCGGAAAACGATTGTCATACTGTTCCTCCCGGATGCCCCTCCGCATCTCCAGGGCATCCCTCACTCCCTTGGTGGTTAGAAGTCCTGTCTTGGCTCCCCGGTAGGTGAGCACGGCATTGGTGGTGACCGTGGTCCCGTGGACAACCGTGTCCACATCTCTGATGAATTCCTCGATGGAGATGCTTCGATCATTGGCCATCTCCTGAAGACCGTTCATCAGACCGATGGAAGGATCATCCGGTGTGGAGAGGACCTTATAGATCTGCGTCGTCCCATCCTCATGGGCCAAAAGAAAATCCGTAAACGTCCCTCCCACATCAATCCCAATCTTATACCTCATCTCCGAATCTCCAGAATGAAATTCGTCTTAATTTAGCTATTTGAAAAACATTCTCTGAAGGAACCGGTCAGGAATGCTGAAAAAACTTTACAGCGAAAACCTCTCAGCGCTTGGGTTCTAAGGCTTCGTGTACAATGCCGAGGGTTCATCAGTAAATGCGCTTTCTTCCCGTAATACTTCATTACGACCGCTTCCTAAAATTTTGGGAGCATTACTGGCCGGTGATACAATGGAAAATAGAATTTCAAAAGGGCTAAAATGTTGCAGAAATTCGAATTTCCTCGAAATTTTTGTTCAAAAGAGTCTACTTCTTCTTTAAAACTTCGATGATTTTTATTTTTCCTGTTTGGCCTTTTTCAACTTGAATAGAATCAGTAGGCACGAGCTCGATTTCAGGAGTAATCCTTAAATTCTCCCGCATATATCTTTTGATTTCCTCTTTCAGGGTTTCCCTTTCTGTCCCCTTCAGGCTCGATCCATATTCCACTTTCAATTTCAAAGGAGGTTTGACCAGTGGTCCTGGCTGATCGAGGAGGACCTTCAATACCCCTGTTGTCCTGGGATAAAAATGAGAAACAGCCTCCTTGATCGCTGCCGGGTAGATGTTCACTCCCTTGACGATAAGCATGTCATCTCCCCGGCCCAAGATTTTAAATCGAATTCCAGGAAAACCACATTCACAAGGTTTTGTAAAGATCTGGAGCATGTCCCCCAAAACATAACGGAGAAAGGGGCCTCCTTCCCAATCGATGAAGGTAAAAACCATCTCACCGATGGCACCCTCCAACATCTCCACTGGTTTCTTTGTCTCAGGATCGATCAATTCAAGGATACATTGATCCGGAGAGATAAAATGCATGCCACGATACTCTTTATCTCCACAGCAGATGCCATGGAAGGCATGACCTCCTCCGGTATGATCGAAGACCCTTGCCTGGAATCCTTCCCTAAGTTTTTCTCGAACTGAAGGAATGCCGCCGCCTGGTTCTGCTGCGCAAAAGAACCACCGGATGCCCAGATCCTTTGCGTCTTTTCCCAAAAGAGAAGGAGCCTTTTCGATCAGATATTCTCCAAAGGACGGTGTAGCGATCAGAACCTGAGGTTTCGTCAATTCGAGAAAATCGAGGATCCTCTTGGTTCCGCCTTCGATACCTACGGGTACGCAGCAAAGCCCCATGGCTTGGATACCATCTGAAAGAGGAAGCCCACCTGTAAACATACTGAGGGATAGGGCCTGAAGAACGACATGTCCTGGCCTCAGGCCAGCCCTCCAATATTTTCGAGCATGCATCTCATTGAGTACCTCCACATCGTGCTTGGTCAGGGTGTAGAGGGTTGGCACTCCTGTGGTGCCTGAAGTGGAACTGATTCGGACGATCTTCTCAATGGGAGCGCAGGTGATCATTCCATAGGGGTGGCCAAAACGTTCTATGGACTCCATTTGGACTCTTCGGTGCTCATCCTTGGTCATGAGAGGAAGTTTCTGGAAATCGTCAAAGGAACGGATATCCTGAGGAAAGAGGCCCACCTCTTTAAATTTATTTCTGTAATAGATGGAGTTCTCATAGTCATATTGAAGCTGTTTTTTGAGCCGCTCCCATTGGAGCTTCTTCATCTCCTCCTCTGGCATTGTCTCAATTTTTTCATTCCAGAGTTTCCGCTCTTTCCAGTATTTATTCATCTTTTGCTTCGACCTCTAAGATCTCAATTCTCTCCTCGGGTGAGTACGGTGGAATGAA
>Ga0315310_10002876_pt1 | contig 10729 bp, 10 predicted proteins | sample TDP5_MG_FD_203630 | JGI IMG/M metagenome (GOLD analysis project Ga0315310, IMG submission 203630) | Freshwater sediment microbial communities from Lake Towuti, South Sulawesi, Indonesia - TDP5 | ecosystem: Environmental > Aquatic > Freshwater > Lake > Sediment | place: Indonesia: South Sulawesi...
GCGCGCTTCTTGCAGTACACGGTCATCCTGTCTGACTGCACGCGCGTTTCAGCCTTTCGTTTTCTGCACAAATCATCTATCTAGTTGTGGGGCTGTCATTTTCCAATCTGTGTCTATTTCCAGCGTACCAGTTGACAAGCCTTGTTAGGCCTTCTTTGATGGAGAACTTGGGACTATAACCCAAGAGCCTCTGAGCCTTGCTTATATCTGCGTAGCCATGTCGAATGTCGCCAGGTCGAGGATCGTCATGGATATTTTCCAAGTCTTTCTTTTTCATTGCATCTTTAAGAATACTCACGACTTGATTTACGCTTGTTTTTCTACCTGTGCCTACGTTGAATACCTCTCCAACTGCGTATTTGTTTTCCAGTGCGAGCATGTTTGCATCCACTATGTCTTGGACATACACGAAGTCTCTGGTCTGTCCTCCATCTCCATGAATCAATGGAGGCATATTATGTAGCAGTCTGTTTAGGGTGATGGTTATTGCGCCGCCATACGCACCTTGGATGTCGAAGTTTTGCCTTGGACCGTATACGTTGAAGTAACGTAAGCAAACCGTTTCGAGGCCATAAACCCTTTGGAAAACTCTAACATAGCTCTCTGCGGCCAGCTTGGACACTCCGTAAGGTGACGTTGGGTTTGGAGCGTGGTCCTCTTTCTTCAGAGAAGATTTTGTGACTCCATAGATCGCGGCTGATGAGGCAAACACAAACTTACTTACACTGAGATCGGAGGAGGCCTTCAGGAGGTTTACCGTTCCTCCAACGTTTATGTTGTTTGTGAGGATTGGGTTTTTCACCGATTTTGTCACACTTGCTAATGCGGCTTCGTGGAAAACAGCGTCGATGTCTTTCATGGCTTCCTTGACCGCGTCGAAGTCTCTAATGTCACATTGTATGAAGTGAAATTCCTTCTTGTTTTGATGCTGGGATATGTTTTCAAGGCGTCCTGAGTCAAGGTTGTCGATGACGATTACATCGAAGCCTTCTTCCAATAGTCTATCTATGAGATGGCTTCCGATGAAGCCAGCTCCGCCCGTAACGAGAATCTTCTCATACCCATGCGGCGTACTTGGTACTCTCCTGTTCAGCTTGCCTAATACCGTTACCTATAAAAGAACTGCTGTAGCTGCACCTGCCAACCCTACCTCAGCAAGTTGTGGAATTTCCTCAATTTTAAATATTTTTGACTCATAAGATATGCCTAAGCCTCTCGCCTGGATGAACATGTTCTCAAGCATGTATCCTACTTCCCAGAGGGCGCGGTTGGCTTTCTCATTCTGGCACAGAATAATCGCTGTGTCATGCCCATCTAGCTCGGAGCGAATGTTCAGTTTTCTTACAAAGTGTATGTCATGGGTTGGATTTCCTCTCGTCCACCTAAATCTCTGCCGAAGTAGTCTATTCAATGAAGAAAAATCCTTTGTCCAGTTTCTGTAAATGAAGAGCTTGTCATCTTCCACAAGATAGGCTCTCGTATAGTCTTGGCCTCCTCCCCACGTAGGGATAGTTAATCCCCACATCAGATTCCACGCGTGCATGCGTATGAGATGAGGCGTTCTGCCCTTGGCGGCCCACAGGAGCTGAGATATGTCCCTTTTTGTTGCTGAAGAGCCCGATTTACTGAACGGTGTCACGCTTTCTAGTTGTGGCAAGCATTCTGTATCGCTGTGTCTTGAAGGCTCAGTTAGATTCTTACCGGCTACGAAGGGTTTTTCTGGTCCAGGAGCCTTCATCGTCAATTTTCCAGAGTCATACGGATCAGCTATTTCCATTAGTAAATGTCTAGCGGTTGCGACTTTTCGTTCGTATTCCGTTCCGTATATGCCTTCGTTTTGGAGGCAGGCTCCAACTCCTTGTGCTGCACAGCTTAGGTATACTGCTTGGTGTTGCATGCCGCTCTCGATGTGAAGTACGTGTTCAATGTATGGGTCATTCGGCTTATCAAAACCTAGAAAGAGATATCCATTTTCGAACCACGTGATGAGTTTTCCACTCGAAAGTCGAGGGACGTTGCAGCAACTGAGTATACGATTAACTGTCTCTTTTGGTGGCTGTTTATTAATCAGGGTGCCCCAATGTCTCTTTCTTGGACCGAATTCAAAGTCGCTGGAGCACCTAGAGTTCAGCACCGCCTCGACTGAAATCACATCTCCTCCCAACTCAAGCTCCTCTATTCGGCGCATCGAATTGATTTCAGTTAGTCAACAAATGCTTCAAGCCATAATTCCACATTGATTATTCTCCAGATCATATCTGCGTATTGTTGCCGCTCCAAGCGGCTTAGTTTTCCTTCGCAGTAACGGTCGAAGATTTCGAGAATAGCCCGCTGGTTGTAATATCCCCTTTCTCGAAACTTGTTCGATTCGAAGATCTCTCGAATGTCTCGTCGTAGTTCCCTCATCCAACGTTGCTGAGGTATGGGTGTTCCGAATTTCTTCCTTTTTTTTCTTATAGCTTCGGGCACTAGACCCTTCATAGCGTTTCTAACGATGTATTTAGTCCATCCATCTCTAATCTTCTGAGTTGATGGCAACGAAAAAGCAAATTCAACAATTCTGTGGTCAAGAAAGGGGTGTCTACACTCCATGGAAAAAGCAGAGGAAGCTCGGTGGTCAACGCGAAGATACTCAACAGCGTGCAGCGTGACATCATCATAAAGTGCACTCTGCAGTGAATAGTCTTTCTTTTTCCTTTCGCCTTGATCATGTGCTGCCACAAACTGTGGTGCAAGCAGCATTTTTGCCTGTTGTTCAGCTTTTCGTTCAAAAAGAATAGCCCACACCAGCCAAGGCAACATCCAGTCCAGACTTTTGGCCAGTTCGTTTAGAAGCGTTCCGATTCTTTTTGCTTTCCACAATTCGTTGAAGTATGTTAGAACGTGTTTGGTTTGGCCTCCGAAAATCGCATCGCTGCCTTGACCGCTGAATACTATTCTTGTTTTCTTTTTCGCGGCTTGGAATAGGCACCAAAAAACGTAGTAGTTGAAGACGGCTACTGGTTCTTCAATACTGACGACAAACTGTTTGATGCTGTCCCATTCTCCAGCAACCGATGGAAATACATAGTTGACCTTTGTTCTCAAGGCGTGTTCAACTTGCTCGATGTGCAGTTTTTCGTCACCTTGTTCTGTTGGCTCCTTGTAGATCGCAGAGAAAATCTCTTGGAGTTTCGAGCTTTTGGCTCCATCTTGATGCTTGGATTTGAGAATATCGTCGACGAGAAAAACAATAAGTGACGAGTCAAGTCCCCCGCTCAGGAAGGTTCCAATAGGAGAATTTTCCGGGAGTCTAATGTTTATCGAGTCTCTAAGTAGTTTACGGAACTCGGAGGCAAACCAGTCATCTTCTTTGACCGAAAGATTGGATTCGAAATGTCTTGCCGGCTGCCAATATTTGTATGGATTAATCCCGCCTTTGTCAACAACCATGTAATGCGCAGGCATCATTTCGTTGATTCCCATGAAAAAGGTCTCTCCGGCCCTATTGGGATAGCCTGTTACTAAGTATTCATAGATGAAGCGTTCGTTGGGTTCTTTTGAGACTGAGGGATCCGAAAGTATGCCTTTAATTTCCGAAGCAAAAACTAAGTGATCTTGATAGCAGTAATAGTAAAGTGGCGTAATGCCAAATCTGTCTCTGGCGGAGAAGATGCACTCCTTCTTGGAATCCCAGAGGCAGAAGGAGAACATTCCGTTGAATCTATTTAAGCAGTGGAAGTCATAGTGCTCGTAAGCGTGGACCGCTACTTCGGCGCTCAAGTCTGTCTGAAACTTATGGTTCTTCTGCAATTGCCGCATAAGTTGCCCCTTGTTGTAGATTTCACCTTCGAATGTGATCCAGATTGTCTTATCTTCGTTAGCGAGCGGTTGGTGAGGAATCTGAGTGCCGCCTATCTTGGGTGCCTTGTATCCTAACGCTATGTTTCCATCAATAAAGAAGCCTTCGTTACTGGCCCCTTGTTGAGGCGCCAAGCTGGCACATATTCTCTTTATGTGTTGCTCCGCTTTGGGGCCATATACTGCGCAGATGCTGCACATTGATGTTCACATCACAGACTATCTTTATGCATCCTATGCAGATCGGAGTTTATAATGAGGTGTTTGCTTCACTGTCTGATTGAATCCAGATGTTGTCGTCGCTAAGCAGCGCTTGGTGCAAATCCAGACATAGTAAATAGTCGGGGGTTCCGAAATAGCACCCGGTGACGATCAGGACAGCTATCAAGTCTCTAGTCTAGAAGGAATCGGTTACAAGCATCCACCAAGAGAACTACGAGTCTGTCGATTGCGCTCTGTGCACTCTTTGGCATATGGTCCAAGATGGTAGGAATGCACTCGTAATAGAGCCATGAGAGTAGATTAGGCACGGATAAACTGCAGCTTTTTTCAAGATTTTGAACATATTTTGAGGTGTCAAAGCTCTTAAACCATTCAAAGAACCTCTTGGAGCCGTACAAATCATTTTCTATGACTCTGGGTATGGATTCCTGCAAGTCTTTCCAGTGATATGTTTCGCCTATTCTATCATAGAAATCGCCTATTCTTTCAGCCAATTTCCTGTTAAAAAAGCGTTTTTTCAAAAAGCGCTGTCTAATCAGGCTGAAGGTCTTGCTATTTACATCGTTGAAACCGCACCTGTAAGGATTGACCCCTTCCAACGTCAGGCCTGTTATCGTGCGCAGGCACTTCATACACCGACCACAGTTGGAAGCTGGTAATTGAGTGTTGTTGCAAACCTTAAGAATCATGTGGTCATTGTTTCCTATATGATCCTTAAGGAAATACCTGATTTTCTCAAGCCTATTCAATGAAAAACTATCGTGGTCGACCTTCACATCTGCCCAAGATATGTCATTATCTAGTTCCGGATGCGATCCCCATGGATGCGCAAGCGCGCGGCGCGAAGAAGCGATAAGGAGAGTTCCAATTCCTGTTGCACAACAAAAAGGCGCAGAGGATCCCGTTAGAACAATGGAATGACTAATGTGTGGCCACCAATCCAGCCCGAATTTTCTATATAAAGCCAGTTTGTTCGTAATCCTTGGGGCGTTTGTTCTTACGATGTTGATTCTGGCGCCTTCTCTAGAAGTGAAATCGTCCAGCATCTGCCGAGTTTGTTTCCAGCTCTTCGTGTCTTCAAACGCGACTTCTGCTCCCCATATCTTCACCAATCTTGGCTGCCTGTGTCTATGTTTGATGTATGAAGTAACAGAGTCGAGCCCACCAGTAAATAGAAGGCCATACTCATTGTTGTGAAAACTGTTTGAAACAAGATTCTCGATGTTAATCTCAGTCGAGCAGGAAAAGTAGGGATGCCAACTCTTCATAGTAGACTCAATCTTCTTTAGGGAATTCAGGTAGGTCTTGTCTAGGGCATCAACATAGACACCTGCACCAAGTGCCCACGCAACAGTTACGACACTAGATACTGCGGGAATGTACAAGATGCTTGTGTCCAGTTGTTTGATGCTTGTGTCATACTCTATGTACAGTTTGTCTGATGAAAAATACTTCTTGAGGTGCCTCGAGTAGGATAGCCCAAAGATAATCGTTCTGTCGTTGAGTATATTCAGCTTTTCTATCCTCACAAATTTCTCAGAAGACATAAATGATCATCGCTTTTGCACAAACAACGCCCTCTCCATGTCAGTTCGGGCGATTTAGCGCGCGCTCTTCGTTGAGTATCTTGTGCATTCCTTCCTCAAAAAAGCCGCGATTTGTGGCCTCCGTAGTTAAGCTTTTCGGTTCCCGCTAGCCATGTCTTCCACTTGAAGGCCGAGGATCATCGCAAGTTGATTAAGTTATGAATAGTTTTTGGTCAACATTCTGTCTGTAGGATATGTGCATTCCAGAGTTCCACCTTCTCCTAGGACTCTTTTGGCTTCACTAAAGAATTCAAGCGGGTTTTCAAAATGCTCCAAACTATGTCTTGAATATACTCTGGTGACCACGCCGTCTCGAAACGGCAAACGGTGAGCTTCAGCGATTATCAAGTTCCTGCATTTCGCATAGTAGAACAAGTCTAGATTTACATCCCCTTTTGGTCTGTCGCCACAACCGACATCAAGAATCTCTATTGGTCTCAATCCGAAACCCATGCCGTGACAAAGGTTTATTAGCTGATCATGGTAGTCACAAGTAAGTTGAGTTCTGGTCAGAGGATATGAAAATGTTGTATACGTCAAGCCTTTCCGTTTTGAAGAAAAGCCGGACAAAGGTAAAGTCTTACTACCTTAAGAAAGATCAAGGGAACGATGTGGTCCTACCCGACCAAGTAGATCTTGATCAATACAGAAGTGGAATGTTGACTTGGCAGGGTTTTAAGATGAACTATTTGGCAAAACTTATGAGAACCGAAGCTGAGGAATGGATGAAGCGTGTATCACATGAAGCTACATCTGAAGATGTCGTCTTAGTCAGCGACGAAGAAGGCGCTGAAAACCTTTATCGTACACTTCTAGCAGAAAGGATGATAAACATGTTCAGCGGACGCATGAAAGTACGTTACAGGGGAGAGCTAAAGATCTAGTGTTTTGCTTGAGGGGGAAGACTGTACTCCTACGGGGCACACATTTACGCATTTGGAGTTGCAGGGGCCGTAAGTCCACTTGAGAGTTACTGGGTTCATGATTAGATCATAGCATCGACACTTTTCCCCAATCCACTTGTAACTTGTCTCTTTCTTGAAAGCACCGTACTTGCACGCTTTTATACATTCTACGCAATCGCCGCATACATCTATTGTCAATGGAGTTCCATATTCTAGTTGAGCATCCGTTAGAATACAAGCCAGAATGTTAAGGGGGCCAAGTCTCGGATGGACAACGAAACTTCCTTTTCCAAAAACCCCTAACCCTGCCAAGTAAGCCGCCATTTTGAATGCCAGAATGCCCGACCAGCCATGTGGTTCAGTAACAGCCCTGAGGTTTTTTTCAACAAGATAGCTTTTTACGGCTTCTATGCATTTCCTTGCTTGTGTTCGACGCTGCGTTACTTCATTCTTCAATTTGATATAAGTTAGGCTAAAATCAGGTCCCCATTTGTATACATAGTCTCGGTCTTCATTTAACCGTCTGCCGCAAGCCAGCACTATGATACTTTTTGCATTTAGCATTAAACTAGATGGTTTGTGACCCTCTGGAGAGCCTATCTCTAGTCTTTCAGCGGGCGCGAAACCGACTAGCTCTGCCCCAGTACTCAAACTGAGGTTCCTAATATCTTCGCTCAGTCTGTGAATTTCGTATTTCTTTTCCATATAAACACCCAGTGTTTTCCTTCCCACAAAGCGATATGTGTTTGCTCTAGTTTACGAGCTTGCTGTCGCCCATATTTATTGTCTCAAGACACGGTCTTTAGGGACTTGACAAGTTTGATTGTTTTTTCCTCTATCTTAGCCAAGTCCTCAGAATTAGGTCGACCTCTAATATCTCCCATTCTGCCCCTAGTGCTTCCCAGTTTCCATCCATGGAACTCTCCTACAACGTACCACTCTCCCTTAACCTCAAAGCCAAGATGTTCGAATTCTTGCGCAAGAAACTTTCCAGCCGGAATGGCCTCATGCACCCCAACGTGTGGACCAGAAAACGTGACAAAAACCAAAGCGTATTTCCCAGGAATTGGGTGGGCTGGCACTCTCACTTCACGTGGGGGTCTTCTATATTTGATAAAATTCTTCTTGACTAGTCTCATAACAGGATCTGGTGGGAGAGCATGAAGAACGGAAGTCCCGAAGCATACGAGGTCGTAGTTGTAGTAGTCCTCGTCAAAGGCTTCGGCAACCTTTTTGATTGTAGGCTCTAAGCCTCCCTTTCTTATGCCCCGCTCTATAGCCAATGCAACTTTCTCGGTGTTTCCCGTCCGAGAATAGTATATAATCAAAGCTTTGCCTGTCATGAAATGTTGCCTCAGAGCGGGGTTAAATGTGACTGCCCTTCTTATACCCCATTTCAACTGGGCTCTTATTCTTTTTGGAAGTAGGGCTTTGTTGAGCGCGAAAAGGTAGGGGACTCTGAATAACTGAAACCTGAGTGCAAATGAGATTTGCCCTGCTGTTATTTGAACCAAGTACCATTTAGCTTCTGTCAGAGCGCGCGAGCGGGCGGATTCAATCATTTCGAGCCACTACGTTAGGCACGCTTGCTCTTTATTATTTGGAGGACGTTGCTTGGAAGGCTCATGATAAAAGGCCTCTGGTCATCCCTTGAATATAACAAATAGTCTTTCTTGCCCTGTAAGGAGGAAATCCATTCTCCAGAGCTCAGATCACCATTCAGCATCATTTTCATCGCGGACCTGAGATCATCCCTAAGAAATGCCCATTTGAAACCTGCCTCATATTCTTCCGAGTATTCTAGGTCTCTTCCTATCGCATCAAGGTAGGCAATAAGCATCAGGTTAATCCCGCATTTCGCGCTAAGGGTATTAAACCATGCTGAGGTTCGCGAATTGATTTCAAGCAATTTGAAAACGCCGTCTCGTTGGTCCCTCTTAAACTCCCCACTGAAAATTCCGTGGTAGTTGATGGATCTAAGATAGCTGAAAAGTCTCTCTTTCAAAGACATAATTTCTGAAACTGGAATGCTTATGCACAGACTGCTATTTCCGAAGGATATAGGCCACATCCTTAACCTTCGGCGAGCAAACAGAGCTTTAGGATTGAAGTTTCTGTCGACGTACCCGTCTAGAAATACATGATTAGTCGGGGGCCCAGGAACTATCTCTTGAATCATCACATCGACCCCTACTTTCTTCGTGAAGGCCCAATATCTGAGCAGCTCCCCTTCCGAATTCGCCACGAAACCTTTCTTGTGGAAACGCTGGTAAAATAAGTGCGAAATGGATGGCTTCACGAATGCTGGATAAGATATCCGCCCACCTATCTTTCTGACATCTTCTACGGTTTCTGGGAAATGCGTGGCTGGATGAGGGACATTCTCCTTGGTAAGAGATTGATAGAATCTCCTTTTTTTGATCAGGATGTCTGTTACTTCTTTTTCGGGGGTAGACAAGTGGTAACCGCTTAGATCGTCTACTAAATCGGATAGGTTTAAGGCATATGAATCTGATGCGGGAAATAGGACAGCTTCATCTACCAAATCATGAAGTTTTGTTAGGGCCTTCTTCAATTCATCTTTGTTGTGGCTAGCTTTAGGAAGGATAAAGTACTCCTTACAATACTTGGAGTATACGGCTTCACTTGTCTCATCATCCATGTAATAAACGTCTACTCCTGCTCTTCCTAAGGATCTTATTGCTCCTAGACCAGTTGTGGCACCGCCACCAAGCACGACTGCAGGTATCTTAAACTTCTTCACTAGCTTCGGGCCACCCTACTGATCGAGCCTTCGTGTTATGTGAACCTCGGTCTCATTCTTAATAATTGTCTGCTATAGCCCATTTTTTTCGACCTTTTCGGTCGCTGAGAGCATTGTTTCAAGCGTCAAACAACCCTTTTTTTCCTTCTTCTTTGCATAATCAAGCAATGGAAAAAGAACCTTCTGGATGTTCCTCCGAATAGATGTGCCGTTTTCTCCAAAATCCCATAAATGGAACCAGACATGGCATGGTAGCTTTTTTGCAACGGCTATATCAACCATTTTTCTTAGAAATATTGAGCTTATACTTTGATGAAGGTACAAACTGGGGCGAATATTGAACAAGCGCTCATGTCTTTCTATACACATGCGATCCTTCAAAAAGCCGCCTTGGCTTCTGTAGCATTTGTATCCGTATTTCTCAAGCAGATCAAGGTAGGCTACCTTGTTTCGAGGAAAAATAAAGCTTTTTGGGAGAATCCTAAACTTCTTCATACCCACCGAGACCAGATTCAGTTCGTTTTCAGCCTCGCTAGGGGAAAGCTTTGTGAACTCTTTGTGATAATATCCGTGAGCTCCAACATCGTGTTCAACTGAGGATTTGCGAAGAAGCTCTAGAATTGAGCTGTTGGCTTCTATCACTTGTCCCCTGACGGCAAAAGTTGCTGGTACTTCATAGTGATCAAAAGCCTCGACATATAAAGGGGCAGCGATCTCCTCTATCTCGCCGATTCGATATTCACTCATGTGCCTGCTAACATTCGCATCATTTTTTCCGCCATTTATCACTCCCAATTTTCTGTTTCCTACGTCGATATCAGACGAAATTATTAACATGCCACTCTCAAGATGCATCTTAGGCTTTCTCACCGAATAAGCTACGGAGTGATGAAGTTGCCAAACGAACGATTTACATTTATCCATCGCGATCAGCCGCTTTTAAATGCTCGTAGCGAATCCCTTACCGCCTAGATGCGCACAAACGCTTTGGTGTGAGTCCGAACAACACGTATCCACCAAGAAACAAATAGCAGGAAGGCATTCTTTGCCGTCCAGAGAGAGCACGAGTAGAAAACGATCTCTGCAGAAGTTTGGAGATGGTTCATCGCTTGAGCTTTGCAGTGCTGGCCCAAGTTCGTAGCTTTGTTGGGCACATGGTCTTGGCTTGGAAGCGTTCGTCAGTTCCTCGAAAAGTTTATTAAATCGTAAGATGTAATATATACTTCGGCTATGAATTTAGGAAGCAGGACACTTGAACCGGACTAGGATTCTGTGCCTTTGCCTCTTGATGTGTTTGTCGCTTTTTTCAAGCAGTATTTTCCACACTTCTGGTGGAGAGAATAATAGCGCAGTTGTTAGGAGCAATGGGACTATGCGCTATCCACAAAATGGCACTAACAATGGTGACGCGT
>Ga0315310_10002878_pt1 | contig 10728 bp, 11 predicted proteins | sample TDP5_MG_FD_203630 | JGI IMG/M metagenome (GOLD analysis project Ga0315310, IMG submission 203630) | Freshwater sediment microbial communities from Lake Towuti, South Sulawesi, Indonesia - TDP5 | ecosystem: Environmental > Aquatic > Freshwater > Lake > Sediment | place: Indonesia: South Sulawesi...
TTGTGTTCTAGCCCGGGACGCAGCCCGGTCGAGGCTACAGGTGCCGAAGTAGCTGCCGAATCTAGCGGTCAAGGATGGCGGGCTCTGGACCCGCTGACGAGAGTTCGAATCTCTCCCGGGCTACCACAGAACTTTCTCTTTTTGCGAAAAGAGAACCTTCACTAAGAGAAAATTGATTCTGGCTTTGGTTTGGGTTGCTTTGTTGAATCAGGGTTTGAATTATGCTTAGAAGCTGTTGGGATAGCGGGCTTGGGACGGTCCCAGGACGGTCCTCGTTACATTGTTGGGACGGTCCTGTTGATGGTGGAGGAACCGCTATCCGTGGTAGGGACGGTCCTATGAGTATGCTGGTGAGGTATTCGTTTAAGCCCATGTTGGCTGATTGTGCTTTGGTTCGTAGTAGGTCGGCGACTTCTTGTTTGAGGCATAAGCCTGTCATTCCTGGTTTAGGCATGTTTTCACCTCCGTTTCTTGCTTATGTTTTGCTGCCTTCTCTTGGTCGTTGGGCTTTAGGCAGCCAGCCCATTGAAACCGAGCTGAGAACAGAAAAAAGTGGGGTTCTCGTTGTTTGTGCTTTCCCATTAGGCTTCCGTTATGGTTACTTTTTCGACTTTTTTAGCCATGGAATCTTTGACGGCTCGGTTGTGAGCTCTGCTGTTATTTCTTTTTCGATTTGTTGTTTTGGTTTTTGTTTGCTTTCGTCGACGAGCTGGATCACGATGACGGCTTTTCTGTTCATTGGGTTCCTTTCTCCTCTGTGGGTTTTGTTACGAGGAGTCCTTCGGGTGTTTGTTTTAGCGTGACTTTGTCGGGTTTTTGGAATCCGAGGGCTGCGAGGATTTCTTTGTTGAGGTAGAGGAATCCGTATTTGCTGATTGAGGCTTCGGTTGGGAACACTTGTTTGTTTTCTTCGGGTTTGGTCGTGTTTTTCACTCTCCTGGGCATGTTAGCCCTAACGAGGCTAAATCCCAGAAAAAAGAGGGTTGGAGGCTTGTTGCCTCTCAGAATGCTATGTTTGCATTTCGGTGCCACCGTCCTACTTTGCCATTGTTCCCATACCCTTGGGCAGCTCGACTTTGGCGTTTTTCTCCGCGGGTATTACCCTGAATTTGCTTAGGCTGACTCGACGGTTCCCTCTCTTTTCGTCATCAAGGTTTTCTGAGCGCCTAAGTGGTCGCTTGGCATCGTTCTTTTCAGACCTGGTCTTCGCCGTGGGCGGACCGAAAATCGAGGAAAGGCGTTTATGCGGGTCCATCTCGCTCGTGGGCTGGTTCGCCGACGTCACCGCTGGGGCCCGCTATCCCGACGCTGACTTTAGCTTACGGGTTAAGGCTAAGCTTAACCGCTGGGCTAAAAATCATCAAAGAATAGTTTAGAACGCATTATAGTAGCGAGAGCAAACAGTTTGAAGAACAAGCTGATTTTAGGAAATAGGTTGATTTTCAGCTTCTGACTGGCTTTTGGCAATTTGCAGGCTTCAAGCCGAGATGTGAAAATTCTGAGTTAGAGAGTTTGGAATTCCGCTGGATGCTGAGCAAAATATTATAAAGCAAGATTTCTGCGAGTCGCCATGGCTTATATAGTTTTCCAAGTCGGTTTTCAGCAACATCGACGTTGCGCCCTTTTCACATGAAACCCTGAAACTTATGTTGAGGGCTAACAGCTGGAATTTCACATGAAACCTTGAAAAGAATATGTTGCTTTATAAGCCATCGAAATTTTGGGGTTGCCGGCTAACATTGTTTTTAAAGGTTACTTTGAGCCAAATAATCGCTGTAGGATTTGAAGCGGGGATGCATGATGAAGATTGCTAAAAGAAAGCCAATGAACTTGGCCACGATTACTGGAAATCTACAGGAATTACCTAAGCTGCCTGTGAGTTCTTGGATAACTGGGGATGTAAGTGAGGCTATCGGTTTATGGGCTTTGTATAAAGCCAGATTCTGGAAGATTGTTAAACCATTACATCTGCAATGGAGAAAAAGGCATCAGATAACGAATATTTCAAGTTTCATTTCGCCAAATCAAATCAGGCAAGGTCTATGTCTGATACCAAGTCATGATGAGCTCTATTATAGAGATAAGATTCTAACAGAAGAGCAGATGAAGCTTACGCATAGGTGGCGGTGGGACTTCCTTGCCTTAAAAGCAGTAAGAGAAGGTTATAGATGGAAAACATACCCTTGTCTCATAGAAGTGAAAACTCAATGGTATGGGAAAGATGCGACGGAAGGTTATAGGCTATTTGAGAAACGAGACTTTTCAAAGGAGAAGGTATCCGGGTTCAAAGTCTTTTGCCTCAGAGTTATGTTGGGCGATAACTGGAATTTTGAAGTGGCATTCGAAGAATTCTAATTTCGTTCATTTGTAAGCTTCATTTTCTTCTTTCTTCGGAAAGAGTCTCATGCTGGAAGATATTAGTCCTTCAATTTCTACCAACTCTCTTAAGCTATGTATGAACGCAACGTGAAACGACGAATCTCACCTGAGCCACTTTTTACATAGAAATAATAGTGTACGAACCATAGACATAAAAATCTCTTGTGTATTACCTTTAAATCTCGGCTCGATATTCAAAAATTGGCGCACTAACTTCTATTTTGTTGTGTTCCTGATAAGTTGCTCTAACTCATTCTCGGTTAAGAATTTACTTTTAGACCCAACATCAACGTACCAGTCGCCATCCAACTCAGTCCATAACTTCTTGTTGTTAGCGTCTGCAAGGTCGAATTTATAAACATAGACCCCATTTGAAACAGAGCTATCTTTTATGAAGACAACGAACACTGGTATGTTTGATTTGATCGCATCCGTTACGATCTCTTTGAGACTCCTGAACTGTCCTAAACCTATGAGTAAGCTATCAAAGGAGCTCACGTTTTTTTCTTCAATTATCATGTATCTTGTTTGAGGGTTTCTGTTATCTATGTTAGTAATAAACCAGTCAATATCAGATACAGCGAATCTGGGTCCTAAGGTTGCTCTATACCATGTGCTTAACACGGATGGCCTCTCGCTTGTGCCCTCTTTTTTTACTTCCCTGATCATAAAGTCCAACTTCTGCAATCTGCAGCTAACAAAAGGCGAATTTAAACTTTCTCTCCATCTTTCCAGTTATGTTTTTGATGATTTAAGGTGTGTGCATTTGTGATTCTATCCAGTTTTTCATGTGTGTCATTTTTGGACCTATGCCTGGTCCTTGAGCATATGTTATTTTAATCGCTGATGGAACTATCTTATCAAATCCTTCTATCACTTTCAGCAAGCTTCTTCCTACGTTTACGTAGATTTCTTCGTAGTGTTTTTTCTTAAGCAGTCTTTGCAATGTAGAGAGGCTTGTTTCCCTTAATTTTGGAATCTCGTTTTCATTCAGGTTAAGGCGACGCCAGCTTCCCTGTATTGGTTCCGTGATGCCTATTTTTTCTTCAGCTTTGATTAACCCGTGTACAGGTGATAGGATTAAGATGTCAACGTCTCGGAGCTGTCTGTGGTATTTTCTTATCAGTCTTATGGATATACCGTCGAATCTCTGGATAGCTGGAATGGGGTCAGCAGGTTCTTTAAGGACTCTTTTTGAACCTGAGATTATAATGAGTCTTCTCAAAAAGTGTTTCTCCTTTCTCAGTTCATTATTTTTTCGATGTTGTCAAACCAATACTCTCTGTATTCCTGTGGAATTTTCAAAACATCGTCGGTTCTTAAAAGCAATTTTATCTTAACCTTGAATCCGTTGTAATCGAAGGTCTTCTGGTGCATATCTTCTTCAAACAGCCATTTGTAACCCTCGATTTTGTATACCCAGTCTATGTGTTGTATGCCTTTTGGGTCTACAAAGACGATGTAGTATTCGTTTCCTTTTTTCAGCCAGAATATGAAGTCTGGGTAGAAGTAGCTGATTTTGTTTCCATTGGGATTGTAATATGGAATGTAGACTTCATCCAGAGTTTCGTCGAGTTTGCAGAACAGCCACCAATCGAGTTCTCTAAATTTGTTAGTGTTTTTGACCAGATAATTTTCTAAGTCATTGATGAACTTTACTTCGCTTTTCATTCTTATTATGTGGCGGATGTAGTCTATTTTTTCATCATCGGATAGAATAAGCGGGATATAGTAATGATTGGCAACATACCTTATTCTGATCTTTTTATGGTTGGCTTCAAAGTCTTCCTCCTTCTTGAGTTTCTTAACCAGTTCCATGTATTCGGTTGAAGGTATTTTTCCATATTTTTCCTGCACTTCACTTTCCGTGCTTGGATAATCTTTTACTGTTTCAATTTTGGTTAGCAGCTCGCTGATATCTTTCAAGTAGACTTTGATTTTCGTGAAATGTTTTATTTCTTCCTTTAATTCGTTCAGTCTTTCAAACTGTTTTGGCACAACGCTGAAATAGTCGAATATTCGCTGGGTAAGTAGATCTATGTTTTTGAAGCTTTTTTCGCCAATCTTAAAGTTGCTTTGTTCCTTCAGGCATTCTCTGAAAAGTTGTGTTTTTATCGGCTCTGTGTTGTATCTCATTAAAAGTATTCTGTCATCTGATACGTATTCGATGTATCTGGCAAGTATTTCAAAATCTTTCTCGGATAGTTCGAACTTTATTTGTTTTCTTTCCTTTAAAAGTGGATATTCAGCATCTTTGTAGGCTGGAACCAGCAATCTGCGTTTTTGTGTTTCTTCATTTAAGTAAAGCGAGATTTGGAACTCGCCTTCTTTGCTTTTTTGTAACTCTAATTCTTTAATGACTTTGTCCAAGGCATTTCTGTTGGTTCCAAATATGAATAGAGTCTCTAACGGCAGCACTTTGTCATGCATTTTGCTAAATAGATCGGTGTCTATTTCTTTTGCGTTGTACAAAGGCAGGAGTCTTTTCCTTTTATCCTTTACAGGCTCAATCCTCATTCCTCGTCCAACCGACTGCAAAATGAATTTTCTTGCATCTTCCCCGATCCCTATGTTAACATAATTGATTACGTTTGGTCTGGGAGAGTCCCATCCCTCATAGAAAGTGCGAGAACCCATCAGAACATTGATGTCCGAGTCTTCACGGTTCAAGTTCTCAAAGTAGCTCTCATCTTCGAATCTTTCTTGCACTTCATAGCCAACGAATTCTTCTTTCAACCAACCTGAAATGTCACCGATTTTTATTAGAGCAAAAGGTCTATCACTTGTTTTTAACTTGAAAGCCATTTCCTTTCTATCTGAAGACCTGATTAATATTTCAGTTTGCCCGCTTTTTTCGGCATTATATATCTGCCTTAGAATATCTTCTTTGGTTATCCCCTTGAAAAGTGTTTCATCAATTTTGACAGTGTTTCCTTCTTCGAATGTGTATTCTGGTTCATTTTTTAATTCTTGCCAAAGTTCATTCAAAGCAGAGTTGAAGAGTACATCGTCGATATCTCCAATCCCGATTCTTTCAAGTTCTCTGAAGAAGAGTTTTAAATCAGCATCTTCGGTATTCACAGAATTTACCAGAGTTAGAAGTAATGGCTTGTGGTACGTTCCGGTGCTTATTTTTGTTATTTGTTCGCTGAACTTTTTGGCGTAGGTCAGTAGGATTAGGGATTTTAGGACTATTTTCTGTTTTTCATCGCCACTGTAATCTTCGTCATCTCTGAAGGCTCTGATTTCTTGTTTTAGAATGGAGATGTGTTTTCCGTAGCCTGAATTGATGAATCTTTCGAGGTTGAAGTTAAAGGCTGTTGTGATTAAGTCTCGTGGGTCGATGAAAGTAGCGGAGAAGTTGAATAGGAATCCGTTCCTTGAGAGAATCGAGTAGATGTGTTGTCTTTTTGATTCTTCTTTGTCTCCTTTATGAGCTTCGTCGAGAAATATGTACCATTTTCCATTATCATCGTAGTTTCTGAAGTCAACAATCTTCTCCTTCTGTTCATCGCTTAGATTGTCTGATCGATAGTAGAAGATGGTGATTTCGTTTTCATTAAGCAATGTTTGTTGTCTTTTGGTTTCAGGATACTCTCTCAGTTCTTTTAAGTTAATGTAGATTCCATTGCCGCCATAGTTGAATTCGGTGACGTGTCGTTTAAGTTGTTGTATTAAGTCGTCTCTGTGGGTCAAAACCAAGATGTCGAAGGGTGGGATCTCTTCGCGCTCAATTAAGCCTTTTAAGATTTGAACAAGTTTAACGATGACGAGAGTTTTGCCGCTCCCTGTTGCCATCCAAAAACACATACGGTTTATGAAATGTTCATAGGAGATTTTTCTATCTTCTTGAGGATAATATTCTACGAGGAGATTGTAGATATCCCTCTTTCTTTTGTCCAGATTGATTGAGGGGTCTTCTTCTAATCCATTGTCTTTGTACCATTTGTAAAATTTGGCTTTTCTGTCCTTATTTTCTTCTATGTTTTCGTTCTTTTCAAAGTTTGAAAAATCTTCAAAGTATTTCCACAAGACTTTGATAGCGTTTTTTAGAGCTTCTTGTTGATAATCCCAAAGTTTCTTTTTCTTGGAAAAGCTTTCCAAGTCGAAGGAATTCCAGTTTGCTGGCAAGTCTTCGAGGCGAAAGTCGTTGATTATGTCTTGTAGAAATACGTTCACTGCCTTACCACCAGATTAGGGGTTTGATGAGTTTATAGTCCAATTCTTTAGTGTTTATCTTCTCTCCGTCTTCAAATTCTACATATTCGGGTGTGATTTTTTTGATCCATCTGCCGAGAAGGTTTGAAAGAGTTTCTGCAACGTCTATGTTGGGATAAAGCTTAGCCAAATTAACTTTTATTTTGTCGTTCTCATAATCAATTTCCAACGTTTCAAGCAATTTGAGGTCTCGCATAAACACGTATTGGTTATATGGGTCTTCGTAGGGATTTTCAAAGAAAGTTGAATCTTCGTATTTCACTCTTCTTAAGGCATCTTCGTATTGCTCAAGCTCGTAATATTTGAAGAAACCCCCACCTTCCCATTTTACTTCTTTCGATATGCCGCAAGGCTCATGATTTGCTCTTCCAGCCAAAACTTCTTTCATTCTGACCAGAACGCCAGACAATTTCCCTTCTTCTGGCTGAAATGAATAGAAATGTTGCCCCATCTCAACACCAATCCACTTTCTTTTGAGTTTATGGGCAACAGCTGTTGTCGTACCAGAACCAAGGAAGAAATCCATAACGATGTTGGACTCGTCGGATGCGGATTCGATGATGCGTCTTACGAGAATCTCCGAATTTTCAGTTAGAAACTTCCAAGTCTGAGAATATCCAGGAATATCAAGCCAGGCCTCAGAGACTACTTCACTATCGAGGAATATTTCTATAATTGGGTTGTCTTTTTTACAAACAGGGCAATTTTGCCATTTTCCACTATAGTGTATGTGCCCACATTCAACACATCGCAATCTCAGCTTCGCTGATTTTTCCAGTTCATCTAATTTCGCCTGAGATTTAATCCAATGTCTTCCTTTTGGGGGATAAAACTTCCTTCCAAAAACTATCCTTTCGGATGCCGTTGTTCTTTCTCCCGGTCTATGGTCTAACGGGACCCAAAGAATGTTCAGCATTTCGTTTTTTATGTTATTGGTAACTAACTTTTTCTTAGTTAGGTGGCTTATGGCTAAGTCAATTATCTCGTACTTCTCTAATGGCTTCTCTACCTCTTTAAGTTGAAACTTCTCACTATTAGAAAAAAGGAATATGGAATCTTTATTTATGGGAAATGATTCACCTATTTTCTTTTTTCCTAAAGTTCTGTTAATAGATATCTCATTTCTGAAATTCTCTTCTCCAAAAATTCTCTTCATCAGAAGTCTAACATAGGCATTGCCATTGTAGTCGCATCTTACAAAAATGCTTCCAGTTTTGCTTAGAATATCCCTTGCATGCCACAATCTGTTTTCAAGAAGAGTTGTCCATGTGGCATCTTTGTATTTTACAGTATAGAAGTAGTCTGCGTCTTGTTCTTTGTTGAAAGGCGGGTCTATGTAAATCGTCTGAACTTTTTCTCTAAACTTCGGGAGAATGGTGTTCAGTGCTTGATAGTTTTCACTCTTGATAAGCCAACCATCTAAAGCATTATCTAAATCCTCAAACAGACCCAAAATCTCAATCTCAATGTCCTTGAAATATTTTGTATCAATCGGGAGATGCTGATACTCCTTTCTTAAACGCTTTTCAGTCGGATTGTTCTCAAGAATTTGATTTTTGTCAAATGCTTCATTAATGATTCCGAGTTCTTTCCATTCTTTGATTTGCTCGTCAAATTTTGGATGATTGAGTATTCTCTCCACAAGTTGAATTTTCTTGTCTGCTATCCTATCCAGAGTTATCACGTAATTGGAGTTCAAAGCAAATTTTGGTTTGTTCCAAATCTTTACCAGTTCATCTTCGAATTGAGAGATGAAATCGATTATTTTGAAAGCTATATCTTGCAGAGTTTGTAATTGCTTTATCCTCTTTTCTGTCCATTCGCTTTCTCCGCTGAAAACATATTGATAGAGCCAAATGTTGAATTGCTCTTTCAAGAATTGCTTTGCATTCTTATTTATGAAATAGTCAACCTCACTTTGCTTCTCAAAAACCCTGAACGCCTTCAGCAGTATGTCCTCGGTGATTTTCACTCCTTCTTTCTTACACGCCCTCAGAATCTCATCAATTTTCGTTTTCTTTCCCTTTTCTGAATAATAAACATTGAAAACGATTACGCCGTCCCCGCGTTTCTCCTTGAATTCGTAAACAATCTCTCTTTTCTCGCTCGCTCTTTTGTGCTCTAACGTAGAGACATCAAAAAAGAACTTGAAACCATCCACTTCCACTGGAAGGCTGTTAAACAGCCTATCAGTCTTAACATAATAGAGCATGTGAGTCTTCCAGAAGAGAATAACGTCTTCATCCTCCGTGTACACCTTCTCGTAAACATTCTGATGTATTGGCGTGTAACTGAAATAGATCGACCCGCTTTCCGAGAAATAGCGGTTAAAGAATGTATACAGTTTTTCGAAAAGTTCATTTCTGAATTCTGGAGACGGCTTTAGCGACTCTTCAATGTCCTTTTGAAGTTTCGGAAATACTCCTTCTTCAAAATACTTGGATTTAATTCTCATCAAGTTGATATAGCCAGATTCGCCCTCCACTTTCGCGCCAACAAAAATGTCCTTCAGAGCATCGAAAAACTTCTGTTCTTTACTCATGTTCTCACGACCATGATTTCCCGGCAATCAAAGAAATCTCAATAGTTATGAGTATAGGTATATCGTAGAAATTTCCCTTAAGATCCACTACGTAGCCAGGCCCCAACTCATCAATTGCCTTCTCTACATGGTCCTTGAATATTCTTGCTATGCGTTGTCTTTCTACGGTTAGAGATTCTATTTTCTTCACAACTCTCCTCTCCTTAAACTCAGTATGGTTTTCTTATGATTTTTCCTTCTTCTATTACCCAGCCTTTCTTGCTCAGAATAGCCTGTATCTTTGGCAGGTTCACTGCGTATTCGCTGTGTTCGCAGTTTTCTGATGCGCAATACTCGCAGTATACGTGGTTGTTGCGGAAATAGACATCCGCGAATGCTTTTTGGGCGCGGTCAATTATGGTAACGTGGTCTTGATTCAGGTTATAGTGCTCCAGCCTTGGCGGCTCTGCTGGCGTTGGAATTAGGATTTTCAGCTCTTCGCATCTTTTTCTCACAGAGTCGGTCACGAAGTCAGCTGTACTTTTGTAGCCCGTCTCTGGATGAGTCTTAACGTACTCCTCTATTTTGTCCACAAGCTCTCTTTGGAGGCTTATTCCCCTGTATTTGTCGACAGGCATAATTTTACCTCATGTATACTACATGCATGCATTAGCCACACCTTAATAAAATTTGGCATCACCACATTGTCAATTTTTACCTCATGCATACCACAAGTTTTATCTGAATTTACCACACCCATACCACATCCTTTGAGGCTGAGAAAGTGAAGAAGAAACGAAAGCCACGCAACTACCGAGGCGTGTCGCTGCCAGACGACCTCGTCATCAGAGTTGAACGATTAATCCGAAGATTTGGAAGCTACAGAACCATAGCCGAGTTTGTCTCCGAAGCAGTCCGCCTACGACTTGAAACCCTTGAGAAAAAACAGAAAGCTGAGAAAAAGGAGGCGCAAACTTGAGATTCCAACTAATCGCCAAGATAACTGATCAGGAGCTGCTCAGGAAGAGCATACACGAACTTGGAACAGTCTTCTACGTAACAGACGAGAAACACAACATTGTCAAGGTCGTCTACTTCAGCGGCTCCAGACTCGTCGAATACACGGGCACAGTGGACGAGAATTTTGCCAAGAGGCTTCAAGTGGAAGGTCATAGAGTCAATCTAATCGAAGTTGACGAAGTGCAAGGCTACGTCAAGATTGTCCAAGGCTCCAGCGAATGAGACTGAAGGCGGTTGTGATTATTTTGCGCAAAAACCAAGTCTTCCACACAGGAGAGGCTCTCGTTTACCGCAGCTACCGAGGGTTCACAGGCTTCTCAATCCCTTCTGTTCCAGCCTACTACCGCAAAGACAACCCAGTTGACGGCTACGGAGTTGCATTAATCTTGGACCCGAGCCAAGCTGACCAAGACTTTGGAGTTCCTATACTGTTTCTGAGCGAAGATGAGACATCAGTCATACGAGAAGCCTTTGACAAGAGCGATGACTTAACCGAGAAGTTGCTTGGACGCGGCTGGAATGGGAAAAGACCCTACCAAAAACTCCATCACTTCATGTAAAGGTGAAAACATATGTCACGCTGCATTGAC
>Ga0315310_10002881_pt1 | contig 10724 bp, 10 predicted proteins | sample TDP5_MG_FD_203630 | JGI IMG/M metagenome (GOLD analysis project Ga0315310, IMG submission 203630) | Freshwater sediment microbial communities from Lake Towuti, South Sulawesi, Indonesia - TDP5 | ecosystem: Environmental > Aquatic > Freshwater > Lake > Sediment | place: Indonesia: South Sulawesi...
ACCCACAACGCAGAAGAAGAAACCCTCTGTGGTTCGCAGGAAATCGCGGTCCCTAAACCTTCGCATACCCTTAACCTAAATGTTCAGCTATATATTTCACTTGCCTCAGACAAGAAAACACTTTGGACAAGAAAGTTCACACTGCATAACCAAAGAAAGAATACTTCAGATAGGTGAATTCATCTGCCAATTTGGCTATTGTTCGGTCTCCTCTTTCTTCGGCTGCGCCATCTTCGCCGCCTTGGTTGCCTTGGCAAACGCTGTTAATCCGATAATCTCTCCCCTCATGATATCCATCGGAAGCGCAAACACGATAGTGTTGCTCGGGTCAAAACTGATGTCCTCCAAACTCGACAATGTGCGCAGGTACATCGCGCGGTTGCTCATCTTCTGCACCGCCTTCTCCAAGTTTTCAGCCGCCGTGAATTCACCCTCGCTCTTGATGATTACTGCCCGCTTTTCTCGCTCAGCCTCGGCCTGCCGCCCGATAACTCGCTTCATGTCTTCGGGCAACTCCACGTTCTGCAGCTTCACCGAAATGATGTCCACGCCCCATTCCTTTGTCTCTCTGTCCACAATCATCTCAATCTTGCTTGCGATTTCGTCTCGCCGCGCCAGCAACTCATCTAGCTCTACGTCGCCCACTACGTCCCGCATGGTTGTCTGTGCATACTTCATCACGCTGTTCCACACGTTCTGAATGTTAACAAGGCTGTCCTTCGTGTTCACAACCTTCATGAAAACCACGGCGTCAACACTCACACTGATGTTGTCCTTGGTCATGACGTCCTGCCGCGAAACATCCAGAGTGATGATTCGTCTGTCCTGCTTCAGAAAACTCTCAGCGAACGGCCACTTGAAGAAGAAACCAGGTCCGACGAGCCTCTGAAACTTCCCGAAGCGCAGTATGATTGCTTCTTCCCACTCCTTGTTAATGGCCACGGTGAAAGGCAAAACCGCCACCGAACCGAACGCGACAAAAGCGAACAAGGCAGAGACAGGATTCGGAAAGGCAAGAACAGTAAACATCAGAAACAACAGAAACAACACCAAGAAAAACGCAAACGGAGCAGGAGAACCCGAATACTCCGGGCTCTTCTTCAACCCGCCAGTCTCCACCGCTTCACCCATACTCCCAAACTCACCTCCCTCACACTACCACTACCCAAACAAGAGCTATTTCTCTCTTTTGACTTGGAAAGTTCTACATTGAAGTATTGAAGGTCTTACCGTCTCTTGGGCGGTTTCGTTCAAGACAACGAGTTGTCTAGTAAGTCCATGCCTAGGAAGCGCGTGATGCTGTGAACTGACATGCTAAGTTTATAAGTCGGATTTTATAGTAGGTGTAAGACCAGTTTGACACAATGCAGCAATAAATGTTAAGGAGAAGGAGAAGCGGTGACAAATGGACCTCACGTTGCTTGTGCTGGCAGTCGGAGCCCTTGCAATGCTCGTCGTCGCTTACTTAGCTTGGTCCATCGGCAAGGAACCCTCCGGAACGCCACAAATGAGTGAAATCGCAGGCTACATTGAAGAGGGCGCTAACGCCTTCATAAAGCGGCAGTACAGAACCATCACAATCTTTGTTGTGCTAACGCTCTTTCCGTTAACGTTATTCTTTGCAGACGTGAGTGTAGTCATCGCCTTCATATTTGGCGCCTTCCTCTCTCTGCTGTCCGCTTACATTGGCTTGCGCACTGCGGTCAAAGCCAATGTGAGAACCGCCAACGCAGCCAGAACGTCGTCATCAAAAGCGTTTACGCTTGCCTTCAGAGGCGGAGCCGTAATGGGTCTGTCTGTTGTGGGGCTCAGTCTTATTGGAGTGAGCCTACTCTTCTGGCTCTATCCAAACCCAAGGTCGATTGTGGGCTTCGGTTTCGGCGCAAGCCTAGCCGCTCTGTTTGCTCAGCTGGGCGGAGGCATATTCACCAAGGCGGCTGACATAGGTGCGGACCTAGTTGGCAAAATAGAGCAACGCATTCCCGAAGACGACCCAAGGAACCCCGCAGTGATAGCCGACCAAGTTGGGGACAACGTGGGCGACTGCGCCGGAAGAGGCTCCGACCTGTTTGAATCCATAAGCGACGACTACATCACCGCCATAATTTTGGGCGCTCTACTCCTTAGCCCCTTGGGGATAAACGCCTTAATGTTTCCCCTAATGCTCGGAGCCTCAGGGATTTTGGCAACAATCGCCGGAGTTTTCGTTATCAGAGGATGGAGAAAGGTCAGTCCAGTCACATCCTTCAACATCGGTCTCTTCACAACAGCCATCTTCTGCGTGCTTGGTGCCTACTTTTCTTCCACAATGCTGCTAAACGACGTGACGGTATTCTATGCCGCGGTGAGCGGCTTGGTTGCGAGCCTGGCCGTAGGCTTGGCCGTACAATATTACATCGGAATCAACGGCAGACCTGTGAGAAAAATAGCCGAATCTTCCGAGCGTGGAGCAGCCATCAACATCATAACAGGTTTGTCCTACGCCTTTCAAAGTCCGTTCTTTCCATTCTTAGCTGTCTTGTTAGCCATTTTATTCTCTTATTTCATAACTAACGGTTCGCTCTACGGGATAGTCGCAGCCAATCTTGGAACAGACTTGGCCATAGGCATCATCATGTCCAGCGACACATTCGGACCAATAAGCGACAACGCCGCGGGCATAGCCCAGATGGCAGGCACAAAAACACACAACGGAGGCGCACTTGAAGAACTCGACGCGATGGGCAACATCACCAAGGCTTACGCAAAGGCTTTCGCCACGGCGTCAGGCACCGTTTCAACGGTGGTGATTTTCCTCACCTACGGAGAGATGGTGAAGCTCCACTCTGTAAGCCTGGGTCTTCTGAGCCCCGTTATTGTAGTCGGACTCCTGCTAGGCGCATCTCTTCCCTTCTTGTTTTCCTCTCTTGCCATCGGAGCAACTGGAAAAACAGCCTACCAAATGGTAGACGAGGTTAGACGACAGTTCCGAGAGAATCCAAGCATCATCGAAGGCAAAGCCAAACCAGACTACGCTCGCTGCGTGGATATAGGCACAAAGAACGCACTCAAACACATGATAGCGCCAGGACTGCTAGCGGTTGCTTCACCCATCATAGTGGGGTTCACTCTGGGAAAGTACGCATTAGGCGCAATGCTTCTAGGGGGATTGTGCACCTCAGCCCTCTTGTCGCCTTTCTTCACGTTCGGCGGCGGCATTTGGGACAACGCCAAGAAATACATAGAGAGAAAGTTCTGGATGAAAGGGACACCGACGCACGCCGCTGCCGTAACCGGCGACACCGTAGGCGACCCGTTAAAAGACGTTGTGGGTCCGTCGCTCAACATATTCATGAAACTCACAAACATGACCGCCCTCTTGATGGTTCCCCTACTGCTTCTGCTTTAGACAGTATCTGAAAACCGCCTTCTATCCCGAATCAGCCTTTCATTTGACACATTTCACATTTGAAGCCTATTTTGTGCCAAATAGAGGGGCGTCTCTAGCTGTGCGCACATATACGCAGATAATATCTCCACTCAACATGACCCCCCTCCCGGTATAGGTAGAGTCTCACACGCGCACACAAGACGATGAATACGAGAACCCACTCAAGAAACTTTAAGCACCAAAGCCCGCACTCTCTATCCCAAGCACAGCATCAACCAGAGGAGGGAACAAGGCTGAAAGTAGGAATCATAACGAGAAACGAGAACGCCTGGTGCTCCACCCAACTTCGAAAGGCTATACAAAAACGAAACGCCACACCCTTCTGCTTCAGCTTCCCCCAACTCGTCGCCAGAGTCAATTTCAAACCCGAAGCATCCCTCAACAAAACCGACATACTCAGAGACCTAAACGTCATAATCGTGCGCCCAATCGGACGAGGCTCCCTCGAAGAGATAATCTTCAGAATGAACCTCCTCCACAGGCTTCAACGCCTAGGCATGCCCATCATAAACCCCCCATTAGCCATCGAACACTCTGTTGACAAATATCACACCTTGGCACTCTTAGAGGAGCAAGGCTTGCCAGTTCCGCGAACAGCCGTGACAGAAAGCCAAGAAGAAGCCCTAAAAGCCTTCCACGAGCTCGGAGGCGACGTCGTGATGAAGCCCCTGTTCGGGTCCAGGGGGATAGGCGCCACAAGAATTTTTGACCCAGAAATAGCCACCCGAGTGTTCAGAACGGTTTCCTTCTTCCACGGCGTTCTCTACCTTCAAGAGTTCATTCCCCACGGCGTCTCCGACGTGCGAGCCTTCGTCGTAGGAGAAAGAGTAGTAGCCGCCATGCACCGCGTCGCCGAAGGCTGGAAGACCAACATCAGCCTAGGCGCAAGACCAGTTCCCTACAAACCAAGTGAAGAGATAGAGAGACTCGCGGTGAAAGCCGCGTCAGTCATAGGCTGCAAGATAGCGGGAGTCGACATACTAGAGAGCGAAAACGAACCAGTGATTATCGAACTCAACAGTCAACCAGGCTGGAGAGGACTGCAATCAGTAGCGAACGTGAACATAGCCGAGGAGATTGCAGACTACGTTCTCTCCATCTTGAAAAAATAGAGAAGGGGGTCCTGAGTTGGGCGTGAAGGAGATTCTGATCTCAAGAATAGATGTAGCCACAAACAAAATGGAGCAGAAAACAGATTACGTTGCAGAAGAGAACCCTCTCCACCTCTTCCTAAACGAGACGCATTACGTGACCATTCTCTGTCTTCCCACGGCACTGAAGGAACTGGCGGTAGGATACCTGCTCTCAGAGGGCGTCTTGAAGTCTTTGGACGAGATTCGGCAAATTCGCTTCGGAAAGGGTGGAGAATGTAGGGTGAGGCTCAAGCCGGACATTGACATTGAAAAACGTGTTTCTGTCTCCCAGCCCTTCACCAGACTCGTGCTCTCAGCCTGTGGGTCGCCAGATTATTGGCCACTTTCGAAGCTCATTGATAGACTGGAATTTGGTAAGGTACCTCTGGGGTTAAAGGTGAAGGCAAAGGTTATTCTGGAAGGTGTTAGACGCCTCAACACTTTGGCTGAGACCTTCCGAAAAACCGGGGGCGTCCACATTGCAGCCTTGTATTCTCCAGAGGGCGAGATAATGACGTATGCGGAGGATGTGGGACGCCACAACGCGGTGGACAAGGTAATCGGAACCGCGGCGTTGAAGAGGCTTGACTTCAACACGGTCTTTCTGGCTTCGAGTGGACGCCTCACAGGCGACATCGTTTTGAAGGCGGCGAGGATGAAGATTCCGATAATCGCGTCTATGACGGCTGCGGTCAACTCCGGTGTTGAGGCGGCTCAGCGCACTGGGGTAACATTGATTGGTTTTGTGAGAGGAACCCGAATGAACGTCTACACTTTTCCAGAGAGGATAGTTTACGGAGCATAGTTGAGTGTTAACGTGGTGGACTTGAAGAAGTCTGTTGTCGTTCTCGCTGGGGGCTTCTCTAAGAGGTTTGGCAGAGACAAGTGTCTCGTGGAGTTGGCTGGGAAGCCACTCGTTGTTCATGTACTTGAAAGAGTCTCTGAAATCGTCGATGCACGTGTTGTTGTGGTTTCTTCGGAGCAGCAGAGGCGCCTCCTCTCAAACACGCTCGGAAGCGAGGCGAGTCTGGTTGTGGACAGGTATGAGGGGCAGAGTCCCTTGGTTGGAGCGTTGACGGGGTTTGAAAGCGTGGAAGGCGAAAACGCTCTCCTTCTTCCATGCGACACTCCCTTCATTTCCCCTCGCATTGCAGGATTGCTCTTCGATTTGTGTGAGAACAGAGGTGCGGTCGTTCCCAGGTGGCCTAACGGGTTTATTGAGCCATTGCAGGCTGTCTATCACGCAAAATCTGCTGTGACTGCTGCGAAGGCTGCATTAGATGAGGGAAGACACAACCTGTCATCTATGATTGCTCGTCTGCACCGTGTGCGATACCTTTCAACGCTGGTTGTTCAGCAGTTAGACCCTGAGTTGCTGACCTTTTTCAACGTAAATACGCCGATGGACTTGAAGAAGGCAGAATCCATTGTTGGAAGAGTCAAGTAATTATTTGTGTGGCGCTCTGGGTGCGTGTAAGAGACTCTAACCTTTATAGCTTAAGCGTATCATCTTGAATGATTATTTCTGTGAGGTCTGCGTATGAGTGCGATTCAGGTGATGGCTGTCAAAGGCTTGCCCGTGATAAAGGAAGGTGATGACCTAGCCAAATTCATCTGTGAGGCAGCCGAAAAACAGCGAACTCCGATTGAGGAAGGAGACGTCATCGTCATAACGCATGTCGTTGTCTCTCGGGCTGAGGGAAACGTTGTCAACCTCGACGAAGTTGTGCCCTCAGAATTCGCAGAGACCGTTGCCAAGCAGGTGAGGAAGGAGCCCGCTCTGGTTGAGGTCATTCTGAGAGAGACGAAAAACATTGTTCGGATGGGCGACGGACACCTCATCGTCGAAACCAAACACGGTTTTGTCTGCGCCAACGCTGGAGTTGACCAGTCGAACGTTCCCGGCGGAAGATTCGTGGCGCCTCTGCCCAAGAATCCAGACCGTTCGGCTAGAGCCATACGGCAGAGGATAAGGAGGCTGACGGGAAAAGACGTGGCTGTCATAATCTCGGACACTCACGGACGCCCCTTGAGAGAGGGCGAAATCAACATCGCCGTGGGAGTTGCTGGAATCAATCCTATTCGTGACAGGAGAGGCGAAACCGACCTCTTCGGATACGTCTTGCGCGTGAAGAGAACAGCCATAGCAGATGAACTGGCGTCGGCGGCTGAACTCGTCATCGGGCAGGCGAGGGAAGGGGTTCCTGTAGCCATTATTCGAGGTTATCCATATCCGAGGTCTGAGAAGGCGAGAGCCAAGGAGCTGATAAGGCGCAGATCGAAAGACCTGTTCATCTGAGAACTTTCAGGCTTAGAGAGATGTGGTGACTATGAACCCTTGAAGTCTTCGGTTTTGGTGAGCAGCTTTTCTATGTCGCCTTTCGTGTGAGCTGCGCTTAGGCCTCCTGCCTTTCTCGGAAGAAAGAACACCCCACGCTCAATTAGGTAATTGTGGTATTTGGTTAGCATCTCCTTGTCGGCTCGAGCCGCGGCGTTCGTGTCCCTTACCTCTTCATTCGTGAAGTGTGTGTGAAACAGCGAGCCAACCCCAGTGACCTGAACACTCAAACCCCTGCGATCAAAAATGTCAGAGAGTTGTTTTCGCACGTAGTCGCCACGTCTGTTCAAGCTTCTGATAAGTCTTCCATTCTCCAAAATCTTGAGTGTGGTGAGACCCGCAGTCATGGTGACTGGGTTGGCGCAGAAGGTTCCGCCGTGGAAGGAAAACTTGGGGCGCTCATAAAGTAGCGGGTCCATGCGCTCCATGGTCTCTCTTGGTCCAGCAACAGCGCCTATTGGGAAGCCCCCACCTAAGACTTTGCCCAAGAGGGTGATGTCGGGTTTGACGCCGTAAAACTGTTGTCCTCCGCCCGGTGCCAGCCTGAATCCAGTTATGACCTCGTCGAAGACTAGCAACGCGCCGTTTTCGGTGCACAGTTCTCTCAGATTCCCTAAGAAGTCTTTTTCGGCTGGGATGCAGCCTCCTGCGCCGAGAACTGGCTCAACGATTACTGCGGCGAGCTTCTCCTTCTTCAAGGCTTTCCTTACCGCTTCAATGTTGTTGAAGGGTAACACAACCGTGTCTTTCATTGTCCCCTGGGTGAGTCCGCTCGATTCGGGAAGGTCGAATGGCGGTTTGACAGCCACGTGGAGCGCGTCGTAGCCCCCGTGCCAACCACCCTCAAACTTGGCTATCTTGTCTCTGCCAGTGCAGGTGCGAGCCAGCCTAGTGGCGTACATAGCTGCCTCTGTTCCAGAGTTGGTGAAGCGAGCTATCTCGGCGCTTGGAACCATCTTCACAACCTGTTCAGCCAGCGCGACTTCCAGCTCGTGGCAGGTTCCGTAGTGCGTTCCCTTGACGATTTGTTTCTTGACCTCCCTCATCACCTTGGGCGGGCTGTGACCTAGAATGAGCGCGTAATGCCCAATCCAGAAATCTATGTACTCGTTTCCGTCTACATCGGTCAGTTTGCATCCCGTTGCTCTTGCGGTGTAGAAGGGGTAGGGCTCCATGAAACGCAGAAAGTAGGAGACGCCAGCCGGGAGGACACGCTTAGCCCTCTCATACAACCGCTTAGACTTCTCAGTCTTAGACACATAGCGACTCGACATGACTCGGAAACCTCTTTTTCTAATGACGTCGGTTGTGGATTTAAAACATGTTACTCAGTAATTCTTTGTGTTTCCCAGCTTCGCTTCAAGTTTCCAAAGTAGTAATCTCTCAAGTCTCATCGCATTAACGGTTGCTTATGACGGCGAATGACTATCTCTGCATCTCCAATTTGGCGGCTTTGAGAAGCTTCCACCTGCCAATGATGTCTTTCTTGTAGAAGTGGAAGAGACCGCACCGCTGGCAGCGGAGAACCCTCATCTCCTTCTTGAAGTCTATCTCATAAAGCTCTAGGGTGTAGCCGCAGTTTCTACACTTTCCCGTGTGGGTCTTCGGCTTGCTCTCAAGTAGGGTTTCATGTAAAGCTTTCCCAACCTCACTCAATCTCATCAATCTCCACTAACGAACCATAATTGTTAGACAGTGCAAAGATGTGGCACGATTGGTTTTAAACGTTTATAACATTCAGAAATATCTCCAAAAATTATGATGGGCGTAGTCTGGTTTTTGCGCATATCTGTTTACCTTAACCCTCAGCATTCAGCAGCAAGTCACATTGCAATTTACATGTAAATTCAGAATGCCAGCTTTCGCTAACTCCTTAAACCCTGAACGCCTAAAGAATATCCGATAACAAATGAGACTGGAGCGAGAACTCCTAATTTCATTGCTCAAACTGACGAGGCTGGGACCAGTTCAGAAGAGACTCGTCTGCAAAGACGCTCGTGTCCCCGTTTTAGCCGCTGAAGAACTGTTTGAAAAACTTGCTTCGGAAGGTTTTGTCACGCAACGCAAAAACCTGGTTGAGGCTTCTCCGACTCAACGCGTAAGAATGGCTTTTCACGCCGTCAAGTTGGGAGCAGATTTCGAGCGAGTCTGCAAGTTTCTCGAGTGGGTTGAGTTTGAGAACATCGCAAGCGAAGCCTTTGCAGCCAACAGTTTCGACGTGAAGAGGCGCTTCCGTTTCAAACAAGCAGGTAGAATGTGGGAGATAGACATTCTCGGCCACAGACAGCCTCTCGTCGTCTGCGTGGACTGCAAGCACTGGCATCACGGCTGGCAAAGAGCAGCCATAATGAAAGCAGCTGAGGCCCAGATAGAAAGAACCAAGGCTCTTGCGGACGCCCTTCCAAACCTCTACAAAAAGGCTAAGCTAGAGAGCTGGAAACAAGCAACTCTAATCCCAATCATTCTCTCACTCACCCCAGCACCTTTAAAATTCCACCAAAACGTTCCAATCGTGACCATCCTACAATTGCGAGATTTCTTAAATGAGTTACCAGCCCACGCGGAATTATTAACTCATTTCACTAAAATCATCTCTAATAGTACTCTAAATTTGACAGATTTTACTCAATGATTGCACTGACTGAACTATTTGAGAAACGAATTATTAAAAAATGATACAAATTTTTCTTTTAGATTTTTCAATCTATGAATAATGTATACATATTCGTTGAAAATCGCATGATTCCTTTAAAACTATGATGCATTCAAGCTTGATGGAGTTCGCGCTCATGGTCTTTCTGGAGGCTTTTCTGTTTTCTCCGCCAGCACAATCATTCTTGAGCTTTCCAAACTGAACTTTTTTCTGTCGTAGCCGCCGTAGACCTTCTTAACCTTCAACCCAGCCTCTCTAAGCATCTGTCTCAGTTTTTGGAAGGTGTAGAGGCGTAGGTCGTGTTGAAGCGACTTGACCTCCTTTGTGTCTTTCCTTATTATTGTCCACAGACTCAGCAACCGAGAAGTCTGTAGGTCTAAAGAACGCTTCTCCAACATGTAGAAAGGCTCAAACTCTGCCCACTCCCTCTCCTGAAAGGCTTTGACAACGTGCTCTCTATTTGCAAGGTCGAGTAGAAACTTACCCCCTTGCCTAAGTGTTCGCCGAACCTCCTCGAAACTCTTGATGTCTTCGCTTTCTGAGGGGAGGTATCCGAAACTCGTGAACATGCAAACGACTGCGTCAAAAACCTGTTCTCTGAAGGGAAAACGGCGCATGTCGGCTCGCACGATTGGAAACTTCACCCCTTCTTTTTTCATCCTTCGCTTGGCGATTGCAAGAAGATTTTTGGAGAGATCTAGCCCAACCATATTCCAGCCCTTTTGGCGTAGAATTATGGAGTGGCGTCCGGTGCCGCAGCAGAGGTCGAGTACTGTTTCCTTCCTCGACAGCACGCTCTCGATAAAATCGGCTTCTCTCTCCGTGTAGCGCACGTTAACTATGGTTTCCCAGTCTTCGCCCAGTTCGTTGAATATGTTAACGTATGGGATGTGTTCTTTCAAGCCAGGTCAACCGTGTGATCTCATGTCTTGTTGATGAGACGCGAAATATTTGCTCTTCTGTTGACGAGACACCTATTAGGCTAAACGCCGCCCTCTCTATAATGAGGTTTGGCTTTATGCCTCCAAAAATCATCGCCGACATCCGCGAGAGCGCCTTCGTTGTTCAAGCCCTGCGGAGAATGAAGGCTGACGTGGTTGAAAAGATGATCAGTCCAGGCGACTACGTGGTGGGTGAAGGCTTCGCGTTGGAGAGGAAGACCTTCAAGGA
>Ga0315310_10002882_pt1 | contig 10720 bp, 11 predicted proteins | sample TDP5_MG_FD_203630 | JGI IMG/M metagenome (GOLD analysis project Ga0315310, IMG submission 203630) | Freshwater sediment microbial communities from Lake Towuti, South Sulawesi, Indonesia - TDP5 | ecosystem: Environmental > Aquatic > Freshwater > Lake > Sediment | place: Indonesia: South Sulawesi...
GAGATGGCTCGGGACGAGACGGTATTTGTGATTGGTGAAGACTTAGTCGCCCACGGTGGCATCTTTGGTCAGTTCCGAGGCCTCCCTGAGAAGTTTCCCGGCCGCGTGATCGACACTCCTATTTCTGAAACATGCATCATGGGCGCTGGTTTGGGTGCTGCCCTCACGGGGATGAGACCGTTCGTCGATATGCATTTTGCTGACTTTGTCACCTGCGCCATGGATGAGATTGCGAACCAGGCGGCCAAGATACGTTATATGTTTGGCGGACAAGTCAAAGTTCCACTGGTCATTTGGGCACCCGATGGTGCAGGATTGAGTGCTGCCGCACACCACTCTCAATCTTTAGAAGGCTGGTTCATTCATACCCCAGGACTGAAAGTGGTTGTGCCCAGCGAGCCAGCTGATGTGAAAGGACTTCTAGAAGCTGCCATCCGCGATGATGACCCGGTTATCTTCTTTCAGCACAAGAGACTTTTTGCCAAGGAAGGCCCTGTTCCCGAAGGCGAATATCTTCTTCCCTTAGGTGAGGCTGCCATCAAACGGCCCGGGAGAGATGTCACCCTCCTGACTTATGGCTCGGGATTCTATCTGAGCATGGAAGCAGCTAAAGAACTTGCTGGGATCGATATTGAAGCGGAGGTGATCGACCTTAGAACTCTCAAGCCTCTCGATTTTGACACGATTGCGCAATCGATCAAGAAGACTTATCGGGCAGTGGTTGTTCACGAGGCCTGTCTCACTGGCGGCTTCGGTGCAGAGCTTGCAGCCAAGATCAGCGCGAATCTTTTCGATTATCTGGATGCGCCGATCCTTCGTGTAGCAGCGAAAGATGTGCCTATACCCTTTGCACCACCGTTGGAGAAGTTCGTACTTCCAAAAGTGGACGACATCATCGCAGCCGTAAAGCAGGTGACCTATCGATGAGGAAAAATTGAGAGGAGCGAACGTTTTGGAAACTCGACCAAAGATTTTTGATGTGATCATCATCGGCAGCGGCCCGGGCGGTTATCTCTCGGCAATTCTTTCAGCCCGAAAAGGGTTATCGGCCGCTGTCATCGAAAAAGCTGAACTGGGTGGAACCTGTCTCAATCGGGGCTGCATCCCAACAAAGGCTCTCCTCCAAGAAGCATCTCTTTATGAAGCATTCGAGAAGTCCGGATTGACCAGGGATGATAGCGACCGGATCCTTTATTTTAAGAAGACCTTTGAAAAAAAGAGCGCTGCTGTGGATCAAGTCGTTTCAGGACTTCGGAATCTGCTGAATCGAGACCGCATTACACTCATCGAAGGAGAAGCCTCATTTGTTGCCCCCTACACCCTTGATGTAAGAGAGGATGGCAGAGTTAAGGAAACGATAAAATCTGATCGAATCATTATTGCGACCGGAGCGTTGCCAAAAGAAGAAGACAATGTCAAAAGGGACGGTCGGTGGGTCATGGGGAGCGACGATGTTTTGAAAATGGTAGATCTTCCCTTAACCATGGCCATTGTCGGAGGAGGAAGGCGCGGTCTCGAGTTTGCCACTCTCTTTAATACCTTCGGAGTAAAAGTGACCCTCCTCGAAAAGGAGAACCGGATACTTCCTAAAATGGACCGCGAGATCTCCGTTCGATACAGGGGATGGTTGACAAAAAGAGGGATCAAGCTATTGACAGAGACAGAGGTCCTCTCTGCGGAAGCATTAGGACAGAACAGGCCACTTGTTCTCGAGGTCCTCCATAAAGGGAAAAAAGAGAGGTTGGAGTTCGAGAGGTTGTTGATGGTGGCCGATCGCCGTGCAAATATCGATGGGCTTAATATTGAAAGGGCCTCGGTTACCCTAAAAGAAGGATTTGTTCCTGTTGATCCCCATATGAAGACATCCTCCCCTGGAATCTACGCAGTAGGGGATGTCGTTGGAAAAGGATTCTTCGCCCATAAGGCATTCTCTGAGGCGAAGGTTGCCATGGAGAATATTCTGGGTAAAGAAAGCCAGATGGATTACCGGCTGATTGCCAACTGCATTTATTGCCATCCAGAAGCGGCATCCATCGGTCTCACAGAGGAAGAGGCGAAGAGCCAGGAGGGGGAAGTGAAGGTTGGGAAATTCCCATTTATGGCCTCTGGACAATCGATCGCAACAGGGGATCAAGAGGGTATGGTGAAAATCATCTCCGAAAAAAAGTATGGTGAGGTCTTGGGGGTCCATATCCTCGGGCCCCGTGCAACAGATCTCATCCATCTGGGGGCCATGGCGATGAAACACGAGATTGGTGTGGAAGAGATCAAACAGATGATCTTTGCCCATCCTACTTTTTCGGAGGCCTTCTTTGAGGCAGCCCTCGATACGCACGAGGAAGCGATCCATATGATGAAAGGCTGATGGGAGAGGAGCCTATGGCGACAGTGGTCATCATGCCCAAATTGGGCCTTACCATGACAGAAGGGACAATTGAGCGATGGCTCAAACAGGAAGGGGATCATGTTGAAAAGGGAAAACCTCTTGTTGAAATCATCACAGAAAAGATCAACTTTCAATATGAAGCTCCGGCTTCTGGTATTCTTCGGAAGATCCTCCATCACGAAGGCGAGGTCGTCCCAGTAGCCACTCCCATCGCCATCATTGCGGAGGAAAAGGAGGCCTTACCCGAGGTCGAGGCGATCCAACCCGAAGTTCCAATCGAGGTGCCAATGCGTGCCGCTGTCCAAAAAGAAGCAGAGAGACCTTCAAAAAGGATCTTTGCCTCCCCTATTGCCAGAAGGATGGCTCAAGAAAAAGGAATTGATCTCTCCTCTTTGGAGGGGTCTGGCCCAGGAGGAAGGATTATCAAGGTGGATGTGATGAAGGCTGCAGAGAGGGTTGTTGCAAAGGAAGTTGTACCTCCCCCATTGATGAAACCCTCTGAGAGATTTATTCCCTTAAGAGGCATTCGGAAGATCATTGCGAAGCGGATGACCGAAAGTTTCCAAAATATCCCTCACTTCTACCTCTCCGTAGAAGTCGACATGACGGCATGTTTGTCACTTCAAGAACAGTTAAAGGAAGAGATCGAGAAACGGTCCCACGTCAGATTGACCCTTACGGATATCTTCGTTAGAGTGGCTGCATCTGCTCTAAAGGATCATCCTATCATCAACTCCCGGATCGAAGGGGACCAGATCCATCTGATGGAAGAGATCAACATAGGAGTGGCAATTGCCCTTGAGGATGGCCTCATCGTTCCAGTCGTCCATCATGCAGATCGAAAATCTCTGACGGAAATTGCGCTGGCAATGAGAGATCTGACACAAAAAGCCAAAGAGGGGAAGCTCTCTTTGGAGGATGTACAAGGAGGAACCTTCACCCTCTCCAACATGGGAATGCTCGGAATCGATAAGTTCAATCCCATTATCAATCCGCCGGAATGTTCTATTTTAGGAGTGGGTCGAGCAGTTGAAAAACCAGTGGTTCATGGAGGTGAAATCAAAATCAGGCCCATGGCTTGGCTCAGTCTATCCTCAGACCACCGAATTGTCGATGGTGCGACAGCTGCACTCTTTCTGAATCACATCAAGAAACTCACGGAGAATCCTGCGTTCCTCTTGATTTAAACGGGGTTGAATGCGAGAGGGAACAATGGCCCAATCATTAGATAGAACACTCTGTCTCAAGATCTATCAGCAGATGCTGACAATCCGAAGGTTTGAAGAGAAGGCCATCGAGCTCTTCGAACACAACCTTATCCGAGGAAATATTCATTCGTGCATTGGTCAGGAGGCTGTTTCAGTGGGTGTCTGTTTGAACCTTCGACCCAACGATTTCATGGTGAATACCCATCGAGGGCACGGCCACTGTATCGCCAAAGGTGCTGATCTGAAGTTGATGATGGCTGAACTCCTTGGAAAATCGACTGGCTATTGTAAGGGAAAGGGAGGCTCCATGCATATTGCTGATTTTGAAGCCGGAAACTTGGGTGCCAACGGCATTGTGGGTGGCGGGATTCCCATTGCTGTGGGCGCTGGCATCAGTATTCAAAATCGGGCCACAGATCAAGTCGTTGCCTGTTTCTTCGGGGATGGGGCATCGAATCAGGGAGCCTTTCACGAAGGCCTCAACCTCGCTGCCATCTGGAGGCTTCCCGTGATATTTGTTTGTGAGAATAATCTTTACGCCCTTTCAACATCCATCCGTGAGGCCATAGCGATTTCCCATATCTCAGATCGAGCGGTAGCTTATGGCATCCCTGGGGTGAGCATCGATGGGAATGACGTGGTCGAGGTGTATTTAAAGACGAAGGAGGCCGCAGAGAGAGCAACCCAAGGTGAAGGGCCAACACTGCTCGAATGTGTTACTTATCGTTTCTTTGGCCACTTCAGCGGAGACCCTGGAAGAGGAATGACTTACCGGCCGAAGGAAGAAATGGATCAATGGTTGGACCGTTGTCCAATCAAAAGGTTCAAGGAACGGCTTATCCAAGAAAAGATGATGACCCAAGAGATAGAGAGAAAGATTGAAGCAGGCATAAAGGCCTCCATTGAAGAGGCGGTTCAATTTGCAAAGGAGAGTCCGCTTCCTTTACCTGAAGAGGCGTTTCAGGATTTATTCGTTGAATGATCGAACTTGCTAAGGAAGAAAGAAGTGCCAGAAATTACCTTTGTTGAATCCCTAAGAATGACACTCAGAGAGGAGATGGAGAGGGATCCCTCGCTCATGTTGATCGGGGAGGACATCGGTCGATACGGTGGCATCTTCGGAGTGACCAAAGGATTGCTGGAAGAGTTTGGACCACAACGGGTTCGGAGCACCCCAATTTCTGAATCAGCCATTATCGGTTCTGCATTGGGAGCAGCCATGACCGGAATCCGAACAGTGGCTGAAATCATGTATGTGGACTTCGCGACTTGCGCCATGGATCAGATTGTCAATCAGGTGGCAAAGATAAGGTATATGTCTGGAGGAAAAGTGAAGGTGCCTCTGGTGATTCGAACCCAGGGAGGTGGGGGTAGGGGAAATGCGGCTCAGCATTCCCAATCCCTTGAGGCCCTTTTCTTCCATATTCCTGGTCTGAAAATTGTGATGCCATCGACGCCCTACGATGCGAGAGGTCTGCTTAAGACTGCTATAAGAGACGACAACCCTGTGATGTTCATCGAGCATAAACTCCTGTATGCAACCAAGGGCTTCGTTTCAGAGGACGAATATCTCATTCCCTTTGGTCAAGCCGATATCAAAAGGAAGGGTAAGGATGTCACGGTGATAGCGATTTCTTATATGGTCACGAAGGCATTGAAAGCCGCTGACCAGCTGACAGGCGACGGCATTGAGTTGGAAGTAATCGATCTGAGAACTCTCGTCCCCTTAGACCTTGAGACTCTTCTGCAATCCGTTCGGAAAACCAACCGTGTCGTCATCGTCCATGAAGGATGTCGTAGAGGAGGCATCGGTGCAGACATTGCTTGCACTATTGTGGAAGAAACATTCGATTTCCTCGATGCACCAATACAAAGGGTGGGGGCTTTAAATGTTCCCATTCCTTACAGTGAACCTCTTGAGAAGGCAGTTATTCCTGACGAGGAAGATATTATTGAGGCGGTGAAGAAGGTGTTGTACCGAAGTTAGATTCTTCCAATTTTTTGATCCCTATGTATAATACCTCACATCTTATCATTCTTGGAATATCTTCAAGGGAAGGGGGAGTAAACCCCGTTAGAAATTCTAACGGGGCATTAAACCCCGCCGGAATTATTCTAAAATCTAACCCCGCTGCAGAGCAGCGGGGCATTATTTCTAACGGGGTAAAGGAGGTGATTCAATAGGAGAGTGAGTAGGAGAGCATGGATCGTTGATGGATGAGGGCGTTTTCAATGACTACTATCTTAGAATGTTTTGGAAAAGGATAAGGCTGAAAGGAGGTTTACCATGATAAAGAAAATAATGATTCTTTGGACGGCATTAAGTCTGGCACTCATTTTTTCGACCCAGGCGAGTGCTGCAACTTACAAACCAGAATATAAATTGAGCCTTGTGGTCGGGCCTAAAGGCCCCTGGGGAGAATCGGCCGTGAAGTTTGCTGATTTGGTAAGGGAGCGAACAGGAGGAAAGATCAATATCAAATGCTACTTTGCCGGACAGCTCTTTGCGGGCATGCAGACCAATGAATTTCTCATCACCCGTCAAGCGATTGCTGACTTTGCCGTGGGCTCAACCATTAACTGGTCTCCGACGATCAAAGAGTTGAATCTCTTCTCTCTACCCTTCTTCTTCCCGGATTACAAGCACCTGGATGCCGTCAAGGCTGGGGAACCGGGAAAGAAGATCTTTAAAATCATCGAGGAAAGAGGAGTGGTCGGTTTAGGATGGGGCGAGAACGGTTTCAGAGAATTGACCAATTCTAAGCGGCCTGTGCGAAAACCTGAAGATCTCGAAGGCCTGAAGGTTCGAGTTGTCGGCTCACCCATCTTCATCGACATCTTCAGGGCTCTCGGAGCCAATCCTATGTCGATTAACTGGGCTGAGGCTCTCACTGCTTTTCAACAAGGAACCGTTGACGGACAGGAAAATCCCATTATCTCCGTGATCACTCCGTATAAGTTGTGGGAGTTCCATAAGAACATTACCATCTGGCACTATACGATCGATCCTTTAATCTTAGGGGTGAGCAAGCAGACATGGGATAGCTTTGATCCAAAGGACAGGGACATTGTTGCAAAGGCGGCTCAGGAGGCAATGGCTTGGGATATCAAGGAAGCCCGAAAAGGGTTAGAAGGTAGCACAGAGTCCTTTGATATGTTGAAGAGCAAAGGGATGGAACTTGTTGTGCTGACGCCAAAAGATTTAGAAACGTTTAAGGCCAAGACCAAATCCGTCTATGAAAAATGGAACAAAGAGGTTGGCCCTGATCTGATCAGCGAAGCAGAAAAGATCGTGAAGGGAGCCAAATGATTGACATTGCAGATCGAAGATTTCAGATTGAAGATTTGGAACGCAAATTTGGTTCCCAAAATAAGATATTTGATAAAAGGGCTGGGTTTAGGGGTAGGATTTAGGATATAGGGATCGGGGGTAATAGCTCCGGTCCCTATCCCATCAAAGAGTGCGTGATGATGAAAAAATTGAGGTGGTTTATTGCTCACTTCGAAGAGGTCCTCTGCGCCTTTCTCTTTGCGGTCATGGCGATCGTCGCTTTTATCAATGTAATCTCTCGCTACCTCCTGAAATTTTCCTTAGCCTTCACCGAGGAGCTCGTGGTGAGTTTCTTTGTCTGGTTGACACTTCTCGGAGCTGCCGTTGCTTTTCGTGAGGGATCCCATTTGGGTTTCAGCTTTATGACTGACCGGCTCCCACAGGGAATCCAAAAGTTTCTCCTTTGGGTGAGTGCTGGATTGGGAGTCACACTTTTTCTATTTCTTATCTATTTTTCCATTTACCAGATCAAAGAAGAAATCGTCCTAAGGATCACCTCCATGGGAATTGGAGTTCCTCAATGGTGGTATACTATCGGAATGCCGTTGTGGAGCGTCTTGGTCATCGTTCGAATCATTCAAGGAGCACGTCGGACGTATCAAAAGATAGGGAGAGTTTAATGGATCCGGGTATCCTCTTCTTTGCTCTCTTCTTCCTCCTGCTCTTCATCGGAGTTCCAATTGCTGTCAGCGTTGGAATTACAGCCCTGGTTTTTCTCTGGCAATACCACCTTGGAATCACGGTCGTCTCACCCAATATCTTTGCCAATATTGCAAAGTTCCCTCTTCTGGCCATTCCCTTTTTCATATTGGCCGGATTTCTCATGGATCGGGTTGGAATCTCCAGGCGCTTGGTAAACCTGCTTCATCTTCTCATTGGCCCAGTGCCAGGAGGTCTGGGTCTTGTCGCAGTGGCTGGTTGCGTTCTCTTTGGAGCTATCTCTGGAACCGGACCTGCCGACACCGCGGCCATCGGAGCCGTCATGATTCCTGCCATGGCCAATCGGGGCTATGACAAGGGCTTTGCTGCAGCCCTTGTGGCCTCTGCTGCTACCACCGATGTCTTGATCCCTCCCAGTGTCGCTTTTGTCGTTTATGGGGTCATCACCGAAACCTCCATCGGTGGGCTCTTTGCTGCTGGCGTCATCCCAGGGCTCATCATGGGGTTGGCTTTAGTCTTACCAGTCTATCTCATCTCAAAGAGGAATGGATGGGGAGGAGATCGATGGGGAACGAAGGCTGAAATCTGGAAGGCCTCCAAAGAGGCCGTTTTCGGTCTTCTCGCACCGATCATCATCCTCGGGGGAATTTACGGAGGCATCTTTACGCCGACAGAGGCAGCGGTGGTAGCTGTTTTCTATGGATTCTTCGTTGGACTCTTCATTTATCGAAATCTCAGTCTAAAGGTTCTTTATGAGGTCTTGAGAGATTCTGCCGTCTCCACTTCCGTCGTGATGAGCGTCGTGGCCTTTGCCGGACTATTTGCATGGACGGGCTCCACGCTTGGGGTGATGGAAAGAGCCTCTAAGGCTCTTCTGGGCCTCACAACGAACCCGATTCTTGTTCTTTTGCTTTTAAATTTACTCTTACTGATTGCCGGAATGTTGATGGACGCCATTTCCATCTTTTATATCTTTCTTCCTATTCTGCTTCCGGTAATTAAACACTTTAACTGGGACCCAATCTGGTTTGGGGTGATGATGGCGGTGAATCTATCGATTGGAACGCTCACGCCCCCTGTTGCGTTAAACCTCTATGTGGCTGCTAATCTTGCCGACATCTCCATGGAGCGGATTTCAAAGGCTGCCATTCCCTTCATTTTAGCCCTTATCGTCTCACTCCTCATCGTCACTTACATCCCCTCCCTCTCCCTCTGGCTTCCCGATCTCTTTGGGCTTCATTAGCAAACTCCTTTGCTTTCAGACCTGAAGGCACCAAAAGAAAAAAAGGTTTGCTTTATATGGAGACTTTCAATATAATTTCAATAGGTCTGATGATTTCTAAGATTTCTCTAAATGGAAACGGCGTGGAAAATGTGATCAATGCTCGTTGGATAAAGGCCGGCAGTCTGATCGTTGATTTGCCCAGCATGGAGAAGGGGTTTCGAGAAGAGGAAAGACTCCACCAGGAGATCTGGGACTATATTCAATATCGTGAAAGCCTTTTGACATGGCCTTCCAAAAATGAAGAGGTGAGAAAGGGGATATTTCGTGAAGAGGGAGAGAGAGAATCTCATCCAAGAGATCGCGGAGCTGGCTTCACACTATGAGATGAACTATGTCGGTTGAAGTCAATCCGTTCTTGCAGCTCTGCAAGAAAAGTTAGAGTTGAAAGATAGAAATGCCTTCAAAGCGGCAAGTGCTCTTTCAGGTGGAATAGCCAGAAGAGGCGAGACATGCGGGGCCCTCATTGGTGGGATCATGGCGATTTGTCAGATTGTCGGAAGAGAGTCCATTGAGGATACCGAGCAGTATCGGAGATCTGTTGTCCCTGCCACTGAGATGTATCTGAAGTTTAAGGAGGAGGTGGGGCACACCCTTTGTGCCGAAATTCAAAAAATCATTTACGGCAGACCATTCCGGCTCTATGAACCGGAAGAATTAGCAGCTTTTGAGGGTGCTGGCGGACATAAACCTGAGGGGTGCCCAAGTGTATGCAGAAAGGCAGCTAAAATTGCCGCCAACATCATACTCGATCTGAGAAATCTATGATCCATCGCCGGCGGGGACAAACAGCTCTTAAGGAAATTGGTTGAGGCAGGAATGTCATTGTCGGTCTGAAGAGAATGAATTAGAAAGGGAGAGACATGAAGGAAAAAGTCAAAGAATTTGTGACGGATTTGGGAGTTGATGATGTGGGCATCGCAGCGGTTAAAGATTACAAAAGCCCAAGATCTCCAGATTTGACGAGCATCTTTTCCGAGGCCAAATCCATAGTGGTTCTCGCCTATAAAGAACTTTCAAACTGCGAAAGTGAAAATATGCAGATCGCTATGGGTGGAAGGCTGGATATCCTTGACTTTGCGCGGTCATGCAATTATCGGGTGGCGCGCTACTTGGAAAGAGAGCTTAAGGCCAGAGCCATGACCGTACCTCCCTCTTATCCTCTATATATGAGTTACGAAACCAAGGGAACAGTCGGAGATGTTTCCCTGCGTCACGCTGCAGTTGCCGCGGGCCTGGGTAACTTTGGCAGACACAACTTAGTGATCCATCCCCAAATGGGTTCCAGAGTGGTCTTTACAGCAGTGCTTACAGACCTGGATTTACCTTCTGACCCAGTTATTACAGAGAAACTTTGCACAGATTGTAATGTCTGCGTTGAAAATTGCCCCGCAAAGGCACTGGATGAAGAAGGGAAAACCGATGACCTGAAATGCCTTAAAAATAGCCAACCTTATGGCATTGGGGGGAGTATCCGCTTTTGGACCAAGTTTGCAGAGAGCTCAACTGAAGAACAGAAAAAGATGGTCAAGGACGTTAACTTCTGGCGTTTATACCAGGCCGGTTTTATAGGGTTTCAATATTTCTGTTTCAATTGCCTTAAGTCCTGCCCTGTCGGTCAGAAGGAGATTTAAAGAGAGGCCTGGCGCCACTTCCCATTCTTATTGACCCATTTATCCAAATTTGATAACCTTTCATTAAAATCTGGTTGATCTTTCAGATTTGAGGAAAAGGCAGATGGCCTCAAGAAAAATTATCTATCCAAAATCCCTTAAAGATATTCCATCATGGCGAAGACGCGAGATTGCGCAAGATCTTTTGTGGTTTACTAAGTTTTCTCCTTGTGAGAGGCT
>Ga0315310_10002883_pt1 | contig 10720 bp, 11 predicted proteins | sample TDP5_MG_FD_203630 | JGI IMG/M metagenome (GOLD analysis project Ga0315310, IMG submission 203630) | Freshwater sediment microbial communities from Lake Towuti, South Sulawesi, Indonesia - TDP5 | ecosystem: Environmental > Aquatic > Freshwater > Lake > Sediment | place: Indonesia: South Sulawesi...
GGCGCAACCGCGTAGACGACAAGGTGCGCGCAGAAGGGATAGCCGACAAAGATTATTCCCTGCTGTTCGTTGACCGAGGAACCGTGATAATCGCCACGAGAAAGTTCAAACTCCTAGACTTTTATGAACTCTTGCAACAGAACAAATTGTCGGCAAGCAGTGAAATAATCCCGCTACACCCTTCAGTCGGCGGATGGGGAAAATTCATCAAGACCTCTCTAAACCCACACACCTTAACAAGACGAGGAAGACAGGTGCCTCAAAAACCTGAAAAGCCCCCAGGTCAGCAGTTGAAAAAGGGCGGAAAAGGCTGGCTTCACTTTAGAAGATGATGTGCTTTGTCCTTTCTTGCGCTTGTGTGTGCAACACGTGATAGGGCCTCTATTAGACGTCAAATATGCTTTTAGGATTGTTGTCCAAAACTTTTCATTTGCTTAGAAATGACTCTTTCGTTTTTTTAGGTGTCTGTCGTTTGTGACGATTTAGAGTTGTAGGCTTCTGTTGTCGCTTTGATGTTTGAGTTCTCAAACTGTTCCTTGATTTGGTGTTGGTTTGGATGAGTAGGTATAGGGATAGGTTGCAGATTATTGCGGACATACTTTTGATAGCGGGAAAAAAAGCCAAAAGGACACAGATCATGTACCAGGCTAACCTAAGCTACAAGCTACTGTGCCGATATCTTGGCCAAGTCCTGGATGCTGGTCTAGTGAGTTTTGAAAACGAAGAATGTTATGTACTCACGAGCAAGGGCAAGGAGTTCCTCAGTCGGCACGAGGAATACTCAAAGCGTTGCAGGAGTTTAGAAGAGCACCTTAACCATGTTAACAATGAGAAGGCTACTTTAGAGAAATTGTGTTACAATATGGGCAGGGCAAGGGGCGATTTGAACCGCCCAAAGAGAAACACCCAAAGAAAGTGAGTTGCTAAAGGATATGCATGTCTCGAAATTATTTGTTGTTTCAATCATGCTGTTGGTTCTCTCATCTCAGTTCTTAGTAGCTGCAAGTTTTGCGGGTGCCAGTGAAGATACGGCTGCTTCCGCCCTAGCGAACGCTGAAGAGTCTATTGTTCTAGCGTATCAAGCGACCTTAAACGCTGAGGAAGCAGGAGCAAATGTTTCTGGGTTGTTAGTTCGACTGAATGAAGCTGGGCAACTTCTTGCCAGTGCACAAATCGAATACAGATTGGATGATTTTGAAAAGGCAAATGAACTTTCTGAGTCAAGCAAGAGCATTGCAGAAGAAGTACAGAACGCCGCTGTTAACTTGAAGGATTCGGCGTTAAGTGAAAGTGCACAACGCATGCTGTCTACGATGGTTGCATCTGTTCTAGGAGTAGCTTCAATAGCGTTGGTAAGTCTATACGCTTGGTATCTTTTGAAGAAACGTTGTGGAAGCACGGGTTTCTGAAAACGAATTAAAGGTTGTGGTTTTGGATGAATTTTGAAGCGTATCGTGGGTGGTTCATTGTTGGGAGCCTAGTCTTAATGTTGGCGGCCGCAGCTCCAACTTTAGCAATCTTTATTCATCTGCCCAACGGCTCCGAGAAGTTTTCGGAGCTTTGGCTTCTGGGCCCGGGTCATAAAGCAGAGGATTATCCCTTCAATATTGCAAGCAACCATAACTATAGCTTGTTCCTAGGAGTTGGAAATCACTTAGGATACAGTGCCTACTATTTGGTTGAGGTGAAGTTTCGCGATCAAACTCAGCCGGCTCCAAATAGTTTCAACCGTATATCGAGCAGTTTGCCATCACTTTTCAACATTACCGCTTTCGTGACAGACGAGGGAACTTGGGAGTTGCCCTTAACGTTCTCCTTTGATTTCGAGTACAACGAAGCCCTTACGCAGGTGAATCTTCTTAACGTGACTTTGAACGATTTTAGTTTCGATATGCGCAACCAAACAATAATGTGGGATTCGAGGAACAACGGTTTCTTGGGTAGTCTATTTTTTGAACTCTGGATCTACGATACTGCAACAAGCAGTTTTCGGTATCACGAACGCTTTGTTGGTTTATGGTTTAACATGACCAGTTCTTAACGCATCTTTGGTCCTATTATTAAACGAGATATATTAGCTATCTCAAAATAAGGCGTATATCAAAACCCAGGTATTGTTTATCCTGCGAGAAAAACAGATTTTGAATGAGGTATCTTGAATGGTCTACAAGTCTAAGGTTATACTTGCCGTTGGGGCGCACCCAGATGATGTTGAACTGGGATGCGGCGGAACACTATGCCAAGCAGTCAGAATCGGAGCAAAAGTCATTGTAGTTTTTATGACCAAAGGAGAGTTGAGTGGAGACGCGAAGGTTAGGGTAAAAGAAAGCATAGACGCATTCTCTGTTCTCGGTGTTAAGGAAGTTCATTTCGGCGATTTTCCAGACACTGAAATTCCAAACTCGCGGAAATCCATTGATTTTCTTGAACAATTTTACACCAAATATAAACCTGACGTAGTATTGACTCACACTACTAATGATATCCACCAGGACCATCGACAGGTGGGTTGGCTTTCTATATCGGCGTTCAGGAACGTTCCAAAGATACTTGCTTATGAAACTCCAAGAGTTAACCCTTCTGCATTCTCTCCAAACTACTTCGTAGACATATCTAGGTGCTCCAAGGAGAAGTGGGAAGCTTTGAAATGCCATTTATCACAGAAAGCTAAGCGGTATTTGACATATGAATCAATGGTTAACTTGGCTTCTTTCAGAGGACGCCAAGTCAACCTTGTTGAGGCTGAGGCCTTCGAAGTAGTGAAGTACGTAGAACAACCTTGATAGGAGGCTGTTGCTGAGAGAATTGATTGTGTCTGGGCATCAGCCAAACTATTTGCCATGGTTAGGTTTTTTTGACAAAATGCTTCAATGCGACGTTTTCATAATTGAGGATAATGTACAGTTTGAGGAACAAGGCTTTCAAAATAGGACCCGAATAAAAACAGCTAATGGCGTTAGATGGTTGACCGTGCCGATAAAGCATGTTGGAAGGTCATTGCCGATCAATGAAATGATAATAGCCAATGAAGCTAAGCCGGACTGGGCGAAAAGTCATTGGCTTGCTTTGAAATTTAATTATTCCAAAGCTCCTTATTGGAAGAAGTACAGTGGCTTCTTTGAGCAGACTTACAGCCAAGGATGGATGAGGCTAATAGATCTTAATATGCACCTTATAAAAGGGTTAGGAGAATTCCTGAAGATAAAAAAGCCTCTAGTATTCGCTTCGTCTCTTGGCATTTCAAGAAGAAAAAGCGAGTTGGTGCTTGCTCAGTGCAAAGCGGTTGGGGCGACTACGCTTCTTTCTGGTGCTGGTGGTCGTAGTTATCTGGATCTTCAACGTTTTGAGGAGGAAGGCATTAGGGTGGTTTTTCAGGATTTCCGGTGTCCTGAGTATCCTCAGTTGACTGAAGAGTTCGTGCCGAATCTTTCTGTTGTGGATTATCTTTTCTGGGCTGGAGGGAAAACGTGGAGATCCGAGGATATGACCTTAAAGGAGAATGTATCATGAGTGGCACAATAAAAGTACAATCTGCTTTTCCTTCTTTCGATGAGAAGAGCATCAGTAGGATTTTGAGAGATATAGAATTGACGTTGAAAAGTGGGGTGTTGACTACTGGGCCGCATGTTAAGGATTTTGAAGGCAAATTTGCTGAGTATGTGAAGGCTAAGCATGCAGTGGCAGTTAATTCGGGGACTTCTAATCTTGAAATTTGTCTTAGGTATTTTAAAGTGAAGGATCGAGAAGTTATCGTTCCAACGAACACTTTTGTGGCGACGCCTAATTCTGTTATTTTTGCGGGTGGAAGGCCTGTTTTTGCGGATATGAGGGAAGATACGCTGTGCGTTGATCCCGAGGATGTTAGAAGGAAGATTTCTTCTCGGACTGCTGGAGTTATTGTCGTTCACATAGCTGGTCTTGTATGTCCGCAAATCAAAGAACTTGCAGAGCTTTGCGAAGACCATAACTTGTTTCTTCTTGAAGATTGTGCTCACGCACATGGAGCGATGATTGATGGGAAAATGGCTGGGACATTGAGCGATGCTGGGTGTTTTTCTTTCTATCCCACTAAGGTGATGACTACGGGAGAAGGCGGGATGATAACTACTGATCATTCAGGTTTGGCTGAGGCGGCTCGTTGTATGCGTAACCACGGTCAAAACTCTCAGAGATTGATGGTGATGTTGGGGCACAATTGGTGTATGAGCGAGATCGCGGCTATACTTGGGAAATATCAGTTAGAGGATTTAGAGAAGTTTGTTCATAAACGTAATGAAATTGCAGTGTACTATGAAACCGCATTAGCAAAAAAAGAGGACATTTCCCTGTTTAGAACCCCAGCCAACATAAGGCATAGCTATTATAAATATCCTGTAAGGCTTGGTGACGATGTTGACAGAGAAAAACTTGAATCTGCTCTAAGAATTGAGTATGGCATCGAAACTGGAAATGTTTACGATCCTCCTTGCCATCTTCATCCTTTCTATAAGGAAAACTTTGGAACACGAGAGGGAGACTTGCCAATATCTGAAAAAGTGCTGAAAAAGGTTCTATGCTTGCCAATGCATATCGCCATGACTAAAGACAGCGTGAGATACGTTTCAGAAGCTCTTAGCCGCGCCATCACAAGATTGAAAAAACAGTAGTCTGAACATACTTGCTGAAGTTTGAGAGTAGGTTTTTAGATTAGACTATGGTTTGAAGGCGTATGATTCTCTAGCAGATTGCATATTAGCGGTAATGAAAGTATCCTGATCTAGCGATTCTCTTCGACACGAGCTGCATAGAAGAAATTGTAAATTGTTCTAGAGGTTTTTTCCTCTGCTGTTTAAATTTGTCCAAAAATAGGTTTAACATGCCTGAATTGCGAGCGTAAAGATGTCTCTTGATGTTTGGTGGTAAATGTGGGTAAGAATGGCGGTTCGTCTTCAACGTTGGTGATTGTTGCAGCTCTAAACGAGGAGGAAGGCATTGGACCCAGTTTAGCAGAGCTGAGGGAAGTTTTGGGTAATCCTGACTATTTGGTTGATCCTGACTATTTGGTTGTTGATGGCAATAGTGTGGATAGGACGGTTGAAATTGCTAAGGAGAATGGGGCTAGGGTTATGTTTCAAGAGGGTGCAGGCAAGGGCCATGCTATAGCGCAAGCGATTAAGAATGTTGGCTCAGGCGTTGATTATGTGGTTTTTACTGATGCAGATTACACTTATCCAGCTAAAAGCGTGCCTGAGATGATTCAGATTTTGGATGTAGATCCTGATGTTGGCATGGTAACCGGAAACAGATTTAATCATCCACTTGAGTTAAGATCAATAAAGAGTCTTTACTTTGTCGGGAACAGATTCTTGGCGTTTGCACAACGCATTCTTAACGGAGTGAATCTTAGGGATCCTCTAACTGGACTAAGAGTTATCAGATGGGATATTTTGAAGGGGTGGGAGCCAAGATCAAAAGGATTCGACATAGAAGCTGAAATGAATCATCTTGTGGAGAGAAAAGGATACACAACTGTTGAGATTCCAATTCAGTACAGAGATCGATTGGGGCAGAAAAAGCTTAGGATAAGACATGGGTTCCTGATCCTTAAGAGAATTGTGATGGAAAGTCTTTCGCATTGAAGTGAGAAGCAGGAGAGACTAAATTGGAAAGGATACTCGTCACAGGCAGTGGAGGATTCATTGGCAGTTATCTTGCCCGCCAGCTTTATTCCCAGGGAAACTTCGTCAGAGCGGTCGACATAAAATTCGACGAGTATATCTCAGAGAAGTATTGTAACGAAAAATCGCAGATGGATTTGCGAATCTGGGAAAACTGTCTTGCAGCTACAAAAGGGATAGACAAGGTCTATAACTTAGCCGCCAATATGGGTGGAATCGGGTTTATCACCGAAGTCGGAGCTGAAGTCATGCATGACAATATACTGATCAATACATACATGCTTGAGGCGTCAAGGCAGAACAAGGTAAAACGGTATTTGTTCAGCTCATCTGCTTGTGTTTACCCGACTTATAGGCAAAAGACTCCTGACGCTAAAGGTCTGAGGGAGGAGGATGCCTACCCAGCTGATCCTGACAATTTTTATGGATGGGAAAAGCTCTTCACGGAGAAAATGTGTGAAGCATACCATCGCGACTACGGTCTGCCCATAAGAATAGTGCGATACCACAACGTGTATGGGCCTGAAGGAACGTACACGGGTGGAAGAGAAAAATCACCAGCAGCTCTGTGCAGAAAAGTGGCTGAAGCTTCTAACCCAGGAACCATCTCAATCTGGGGAGACGGGAAACAAACGCGGTCATATTGCTATATTGAAGACGCCGTTATGGGGACCGTGATGACTATGGAATCTGACTATGACAAGCCGATAAACATTGGATCTGATAGGCTAGTTACAATAAACGAATTGGCAAACATTATAATTAGAATTTCGGGAAAGAAAATAACCAAGAAATATGATACAAAGGCAGCACAGGGTGTTAGAGGTAGGAATGCCGATTTGACCTTGGTGAAGCAAAAACTGCACTGGGAACCCAAGGTTAGTCTGGAGAAAGGATTGGTCCGAACATACGAGTGGATAGAAAAGATGGTCCACAAAGATAAAAAAACTTTGCGTAAACGTACAAACGCTTCATCGCCTTGAACACGGTGTCAATTTCTAGGCAGCCTAAACAGAATCTCATTAGGTTTATTTCAACCCTATTTTTCTTGTTTAAGCACACTTGTTAAGCGCATAGTGTATTTTTGTCTCCATCCCAGTTTAAAACAAATATTAATTACTTGCCGCGGTGGCTTCATTGAGAGTCATTTAGCCAGATTCATCAATCAGCAAGGGCACTTTGCGCGTGCAGAAAAATATCTGATTGAAAATGGTGGTCAGGTGCAGATAAGGGGCAAAATGCGGTCTCTTTCATATAGGTTTTATTAACTTCACAAGAGTTGGGTAATCTTGAAGATACTTGCCATTTGTCAGAGTTTAGATGTTGCTGAGAGAGAACTTGGGATTACTCCCGCATGGTGGCAGATATTAAAAGGTATGCACGAACTTGGAGTTGAAGTTGTTGCCGTTCCCTACTTCAACAGGACTGTGGAGTCGTTATGGTGGAGAGCCTATGAAAACCCAAATCGCTGGAAAAATATTCTATATAACAAGATAGAGAACGCGGCAGGTCTCTTGCGGTTATATGCGAACAAGATGGATTTTCGACAGAGAAACCAGAAAACAATAAACTTTTTTTTACGGAACTCTGTGGCGAAGAAGTGGAAAAAATATGTTCATTCTGTTCTTAAAAAGGAGCGAGATATTGACGCTGTCATTGTTCTCACCATTCCGCTTAACCAATTTGCTGGTGTTGCCACATCCGTAAAGGAAGAGTTCAGCATACCAGTCGTCTTCTATGACGGCGATACTCCCACGAGTCTGCCATCCTATGGCGGGCTATCTTTCAGCTTTTATCGTGGAGCTGACTTATCAGAGTATGATGCTTTTGTAATAAATTCAAAAGGATCAGCAGAAGAAGTAAAGGCGCTGGGCGCTCGAAAAGTGTACATAGTCTACTGGGGGATCGACCCAAGCGTTTTCTGTCCTGTGGTTGTTTCAAAAAAGCAATTTGATGTGGGCTTTTACGGAATAGGCAGCAAGTTACGGGAGGAGTGGATTGAGATGATGCTTGTTAATCCTGCAAAGAAGCGGAATCTGAGCGACAGACGCGAAAGCAACTTCGCTGTTTGCGGGAGAGCTTTCAACATGAATCTCGGTTCAGTACAACTACTAGACCCTGCAGAGTGCTCCTATCGACGCTTTTCATGCCAGACAAAAATAAATCTTAACATAGTAAGAAAGCCACATGCAACTGTCTACGCCTCTGCCGTATCCAGAATCTTTGAGTTAGCAAGTATGGGCTGTTGCATCGTGTCGAATCCGTACAATGGAATAGAAGAATGGTTTGACGTAGGTAAAGAAGTCCTTGTGGCAAAAAGCGAAGATGAAGCATCAGAATTGTACAATTGGCTTCTTTCTGATGAAGAAGCCAGGCTTAGATTAAGTTCAGGCGCAAGGCAGAGATTTCTCAGAGAACATACACACAGACACAGAGCACAGGAGTTGCTAAACATACTTAAGAGCGTCCAGTAAATACATTTTCTTACCAAGTCTGCACAAAAAACGCTCATACTCACACCGAGCCGAAAGAAATCCTTAGAACAGCGAAAGTGATTTCTCTAACGAATTGATCGAAACTGGTCATAACAGGATCAATTGCCAAGAGTTGACGAATATGGCTGTCTTTCAAGGTCTATATGACAAGAACAAATATGTTAGAAGTCTTGCCCAGAAGCTGGGATTTGCTCGACCCTTAAGTCTTGACGCGCACTCTCCTAGGATTGTCGAATATCCATGGACTTTGAGAAATGTTCCTTCTGCAGGAAAGGTACTAGATGTTGGTTCAAGCGGGTCCCAACTACCCATCATGTTGGTGTGCTTGGGTTATAATGTCTGGACCTTTGATGTCAGGAAATATGAGTATGCTGATGTAAGCAAGAACTTGCACTCCATAAGCGGTGATATAAGGAAAACTGAAATCGCTACAGGATTCTTCGATATCGTGACGGCAGTTTCTACTATTGAGCACATAGGTCTTGGCAGGTACGGTGATGCTGCTGATCCTGAGGGAGACAGAAACGCAATGAAAGAGATCAAAAGAATAATGGCAAGCAACGGGACTCTGTTAATGACCGTTCCATTTGGAAAAAGATTCACGAGTTCACTTCACAGGGTTTACGACACAGACACTCTATACTCCATCCTCGAGGGGTTTAAGATCCAAAGTGTCGAATTTTTTGTGAAAACAAATCAGTTATGGATAAAGGCGGATAGTACTAAAGCTGGAAAAGTGGATTCTTCCGAAAAGGAAGGGGCAGTCGCATGTGTCAAAGCTACAATTTCCTGAATGGAGCCATGCAGCAAGTATTGCACAATAATGCCCCCTGATGCTTTACGGACGATTTACTTGACTATCCCGTCCCAAACTCATAAAATCCAAAAGGTGATTCATGGTTTGATGAGCACAATCAAGGTATCTTTCATAATACCTACTCTTAATAGGGAACGGACTCTGGAAGCATGCCTGAAAAGCATATCAAATCAAATCTATCCTAACAAAGAGATAATCATAGTTGATGGGGGTTCCCGAGATGGAACACTGACTATAGCCTCAAAGTATGCAACAAAGATCATCTTGGACAAAGGCTCTCTTGGTCAAGCAAGACAGCGAAGTGTCGAAGAGTCAAGCGGAGAGATACTTGGAGTATTTGATTCTGACATCGTACTACCCACCAAGGACTGGACCGACAGAGCTGTCAAGAAGCTCCTTAGCGGCAAAAATGTAGGCGTAGTTTGGCCCATTAACAAGACACCAGCAAATTCCTCTATCATCACTCGGTGCTATTTATTGCTCTGGCAAGCAAAATCAAAAGATTTTCTCACGCAGAAAGGCAAGAAATGGCTAGTGCCTGGTGGAAACGCTTTGATACTCCGGAAGGCTCTACAAGCAGCTGGCGGCTTTAACAGGACGTTGAAATTCGGTGAAGATCTTGAGCTGGGTAGACAAATAAGGAAGCTTGGATATGAAGTTGTAGTTTTTGAAGAGCCAATAATACATGATACGATGTGGTCTTTAAAAGAATATACCCGAAAACAGATTTGGGGCGCGTCTTCATTAGCAACTGCCGACATGTCCATAGTTGATCTTTGTCTCAACTGGTCTGACGATAAAGTGGACGAGAAGAAGAGCTCTTTTTTGAGAAGTGCAATGAGTTCCATAGCTAAAAGTCTTGGTGAAATGGCAAGGGGGTTAGCCAGAGACAGAGATGCAGCGTGGCTGGTGTTACCTCTTCTTTTGAGTATTAGAATCATAATTTATGCAAGGTATTTTTCCGTCAGAATGATAAAGAAGACGAATTCGGGTACATGAGGTGTAAGGTTCGTTTTTTCTGGTGACTCAAAAAAAGGGCAACAACAGAACGAATGTCGAATTGAAACTCACTGAATGAATAGAGGAAGAGCATTGACTGAAAAATCAAACACGGTTTTTGTAGAGAGAGTCACAGACTTAGATTTGAACCTTGAAGTCTTGCTCGGCGAACTGAGTTTAACTAGGAACGTTGATACAATTGCGATCAAACTGAATTTGTGCGACTACCGGATGCCAGAGACGGGAGCTGTTTCCGACCCGAAAGTGGTAGACTCCCTTTTGAAATCGTTCAGAAAGAGTTACCCCGATGCAATTATTTATCTTGTTGAAAATGACGCTACCTCAGTTAATGCTGATTTTATGTTCAAGTATTTGGGAATAGATAAAATCGCTAGGAAATATAGCGCGGAAACTGTCAATCTTGCACGTGAAAAATGGGTGAAAAAGCGAATTGACGGATACAGGATGAAAACAATTGAAGTTCCTGCTATTCTTGAAGACTGTAGTCTATTGGTGACTCATCCAAAGCTGAAAACCCACTCATTGATTAAGATCACGTGTGGATTAAAGAATATGTTTGGTTGCTATCATTCAAAGCGGAAGGTCCGGTTTCATAAGTTTCTGGATGAGGCAATCGTTGACATAAATCTCGCTGTCAAAACTGATGTTTCAATCGTTGATGCAAACATATGCATGGAAGGGTTGGAAGGTCCATGTTACGGGGTCCCTCGGACACTAGGGCTGCTAATTGG
>Ga0315310_10002884_pt1 | contig 10719 bp, 8 predicted proteins | sample TDP5_MG_FD_203630 | JGI IMG/M metagenome (GOLD analysis project Ga0315310, IMG submission 203630) | Freshwater sediment microbial communities from Lake Towuti, South Sulawesi, Indonesia - TDP5 | ecosystem: Environmental > Aquatic > Freshwater > Lake > Sediment | place: Indonesia: South Sulawesi...
TCTTTTCTATATAAACTAGCTCCTGCACAGGCACCAAATACAATTGTCTCCTGTGAATATTTACTTCTGTTTTCACAATGTCCTATTTTAAAGGGTGCTCCACATACAGCATAGCCATCACCTGCACTATCTATTCTATTTGGCTGGTCATAAAAAACTATTCTTGAAGCGAAAAAACTAATTTCTGGGTGTTTACAAATACTTTTATATAATTCCTTAAGCCAATATTTATCAACCTTTGTATCATTATTTAATAAAGCAATATATTCCCCTTTTGCTATTTTTATTCCTTCATTGTTTCCCTTAGAAAAACCGGTATTTTTACCTAATGCCAAAATTTTAACATAAGGAAAGTTCTCTCGAACATGTTCAACCGAACCATCACTTGAACCATTGTCAACAAAAATTGTTTCAAAATCCCTATAGGTCTGATTTCCTAAAGATTCTAAACACTCTTTTAGATGCTTTCTTCCATTCCAATTAAGTATAATTACACTAATTATTTTGGAGTAATACAACCATTTTGTTTTTGCGATTATACACTCCGTTATTGAATACCATACGTGTTATCCCTCTTGGTACGAGTTAGCTAGCCTTTCATTACGATATAGACTATTTAATTTTGCCGCAACGCCAACAAAACTCCATAAACACATCGCCACCTTAGAAGAATCAAAAATACTCATTGTAATGCCATCCAACATTAATCCAAAAATTCCTAAGGATGAAGCAATAAGAAAATTTCTATTTAACTTATGTAAAATATTTGGTGTAGAAATATCTAAATCCAGATATTTTGCGGTTTTGACGTTCATTCTGCTAATATAGAAAAGCATAAATAAAAACAAAAGTAATCCCACAAGTCCTGTTTCCCCTAATGCTTGAATATATTGTCCATCGGGAGTCACAAAATATTCTGAAAATCCTCCCATACCAATACCAAATAAAGGATGCATAACAAAGCCATCGTAACACTTTATCCAATGTTGTTGTCTTCGGTACGCACTTTCATCCAATGTTTTCAAATCTGCTTTTGAAGCATCTCCTTGTAAAATCGCCACTATATTACTTGTTCTTTTCAAAAACATTCCTAAAAATGTCTTGTATCCCCCTACAAATATTGCAAGAAGTATGGTAAGAATTAATAGCGCTCTTATCATTTTTCGTTTTGTGCTAAATAATAAGTGTTTAATAAGAACAAATGAAGCAATTAAAAAGATTGCAACAATAGGACCTCTTGACCCAGAGAGCGCTAGTAAAACTAAAGAAACAAAAAATGCCGAAAAAATAGACTTCTTATATTTCATATTGCTATCAAGATATAAGAGCAAAAAAAACGGTACCATTAATATGAAGTATCCGCCCAGGTCGTAATTACCATCGAATGTCGCACATACACTATTGTGAGGAACCCAAAACCTCCTACTCATTGGTTGTAGATATTTAACAAATAATTCTGTAACTCCTAATTTATTCAAAATTCCTGAATATTGAATCACGCCAACAAATAAAACAATTGCAAATGAAATAAAAACTAGTTTGTAAAATTTGATGATATTATTCTTATCTAAGAGTACATAAGCAAAGAAAAATAAGGAAATATATTCTATTTTTCTTAAGAAAAACAAAGGCGTCGTTACATCTCCTCGGAAATAACCTAATGTTGTAGAAGTTAATCCCGATAAAAGATATAATCCTATCCAGAAAAAAATCATATTTTTACGAATCCTAATCCCTTTTCTTAATACGTAAATCGCTATTAGGATCCATAAATACAAAATCAATATATCTTCAAATCTTATAGCTACACGACTACCCGAAGATATGAGAGGAATCTTTGGTACAACAATAACCATGAAAAAAAGACAAAAAAACACTTTTTCTAAATTAACAACATATCTCAATAGAAAAAATGCCAATGGAACAGTTAATAGACTAAAAAGCAAAACATGGTTTCCATAACCACTAAAAAATCCTACCACAGACCCTATGATGACAGAGAACCAAACATATTTCATTTTTAAATCAAAAAAATTGTTCCCTACTACTCTTTTCATATCTTAACTTTGCCTTTTGGGTCAGAAACTTTCTTACAAATAGCCACCACGTGGTCACTCTCAATATCATCAATTTCCATCAATAAATCTTCTACGTCCCCACAAATCCGCAAGAAACGTTTTGCTATGGCGTCTTCTGATGTAAAATTGTGCGCTATTTTTGTAAACACTAAATTAATAATTGTTCCCCCGATTTCTTTGAGTTCAACGATTTCAAAATACTTATGTAATAATGGCATAATTCTGGAAGATTCTATTGCTTCTGATGGATCTGTTAAGAGCATTCTTAAATAACCGGGCCTGGGAATATTTCTTTTGTAATCACCTCTGGTCGTCTTTTTATACTTATCGGGTAATATGGCTAATAAAGCATTTGCCACTGCTAATTGACGGTCAGACCATTGGAATCTCGTTGGTCCTACGAATTCACAAACAAGGAGATAACCACCCGGTTTCAGAAATTCGTTGATTATGCTTATAACTTTTTCGAGAGGCGAAAAGTGATGTAACGAACTTCCAACTAAGACAATGTCGTAATAGTCTTTTTTAACTTCAAGCTTAAGTATATCCCGAACATAAAACTTAAGAATCCCATCGAGACCTTCTTCCTTTGCTTGAGAAGTAGCCATCTTAATTCTACTTTCTGAAAGGTCATAAGCATCAATTCTTTTGAAATGTCCCTTTTTCGCCCATATAATTTCACCTTCACCTGAACCACATCCAAGCGATAAAGCTATCAATGAGTCTCTGCCTGACAGATATTTCCGACAAATATACTCAAAGTAGTCTATATCAGAGTTCTTCGAAACCAAATAATTAACTCTTTTTTGTAGTTCAACAGGCCAATAGGGGATTGTTCGTTCAGCCCATGCTGTTTTTACTCTGTCTTCTTTTTTATCTAATATATGAGAAATAAGTTGCCTAAATTTAATATATTTTAAGGCTTTAATAAACCCTATTATGTCATGTCTATTAATTATATTTTTAAACATAATTAATTCCTCTTCTTAACATACAATTGTTGAGAAAAATTTTAGAGTAATACCTACATTTATTTATTAAACAGTTTTATTTGTGATATTAAACAGTAAATTATTTACACGCATTGTAGCTTTTCCATCTAAAACAACATTGTTTTTTACAAATTTTCTGCTTGCATTCTTAAGTTTATCTCGGATTTCAGGATTGTTCAAAACACTCACTATTGCAGGATATACATCTCTTTCATTATACACACCAAAAGCAGCTCCAGATTGCACATAAGAAACCTGGTCTCGTTGACCAACTAAATTCATAATTATTACCGGTTTATCTAGAATCATTGCCTCTAAAGCAACAGTAGAAATATGTGTAATGAGGATTGAACATTTTTTTAATAGTACAAATAAATCTGTTTTTTTGATAATTTCTATATTTTTATAATTTTTACTTTTAATTAAGGCTTTATATTTTTTAATATTTTCTCCAGGATGGACTTTGATTATAAATTTTGTATTTGGGATTTTTTTAATAGCAGCATATAAAACATTGATAATTTCTTCGTTTGTATCTATATTCATAGATGAGTAATAGTCAACCATTTGCGTTGCAAATACTATTGCTTTTTCTTTATTTTCTTTTGAATCAGTTTTTAGATTTATTATTTTGTCATATTCTGGATTGCCAGTAATAAAAATTTGCGATTTTGGATTTCCCCACTTAATTAGTCTGTCTTTAGTTGCCTGTCCCCATACCACCACTTTATCAGCATATAGTCTTTCGCCTACTCTAATCCGTCCTGCATAAATTCCGTCCGGAATTAATATTGAAGAAATGTTTAATTGATTACTCACTGAGACCATTGTTCTTCCTGGCTCAAGAAAATCATTCCAAATTAGAGTTGTCTTCACATTGCTTTTTTGTATTATTTGTTTTATTGTCTCTATATTCTTTATTGCCCAGATAAATCTTTTTGTCCAGAAGTATGTCAATTTTTCCTTTGTTATATCCCAGAAAAAGATATTACGATAAATAAACTTATTTTTAAATTCTTTATTCTTTATCAATTTATTCCATATGCCCATGAATTTCTTTTGGTCTTTTATTATTATCTTTCTCATGTCTTTTTTTATTTTAAATTCAAAAAACATTGATACTGGATAATTTTTTTTAATGTATCGTTCAAAAATCTTAAAATGAATATTGAAAAATATAATATTTGCTTTTTCTCCCTCAAGAATTTTTTCAACAACTGGTTGAATAATACGATGATTATTTATAAAAAAAGAAGGTCTTTTTGAATTAGCTTTGACTGAAATCATCTTTTTTATCCTTAAATTTTTTATTCTGACTAATAGAAACAATATTTTTTTTATGTCAATTTTGTATTTTTCTATTAAATATTTAAAATAATTATTCGCCTTATTTTTTATTCTAAAAACTAATCTTGAGATTATTCTAACCTTAATTCCCTGTTTCCCTGTAATTAATAAAAGTATATTTCTTAACAATTCATCTTCGGATATTAAAATGATTTCGTCTGGAGATTCTCTTAGGATTATTTGCTGAAATAATTCAATATTTTTTAAGACTTTAATATAAAATAACAAAGCATCAAATTCAACCAATTCACTTAAACATATTGAATTATATCGGGAAACATTCTGGTTACCTATTTGTGTCCAATGCTGAGCAAAATATGTTGCCCCCTCATCAATATGCTCATATAACTCTTTCTTTAAATAATCATCTGTTTTCCTGATGCTGATGTTTCCTGCAGGCTTATGGGCTTTAAAAAGGTCAACCCAAATAATGCTCTTATCCGTTTGAGATAAGATAGTTCTTTCTTCTTTCGGAAATACCCTTCTATCAGTTATTACAACAATTTTTGCATTCATAATATTCTATTTTTCCTAAATGTATCTAAAAAAATATGAATAATTTCTGTTTTTTGATTCACCAAAAAAATCAATGGGATGGAAAATATGGAAAAGATTATTACCTCTATAAGGGTCAAAATCCACCCATGAAATCCAACTAAAACTCCTGATAACAATCTAAGAAAGAACAATATCCCTAACATGTAGATAAAAGGCAAATATATTTCTCCCATATATTTCAAAAAATCCTTTATTTGGTTAGAATATTGTTTAAAAGCATAATAAATGATGGCAGATGCATAAAGAAAAAATCCTATTGAAGTTGCATAAGCTACCCCGTTAATTCCCCAGCCTAATTTAACAAAAAAGATATTAAGTAAAGTAGTTATAATTATCACATATAGTTGGATTTTTATGTATTTATTAAACCTTTTTAAAGTAACAAGCAAATGCCCTGCCATGTAAACTACAGCAAGGAAAAACGAACCTAATACTAAAATTTTTGCTGATTCTATCCCGGGAATATATTTGTTTAATAAGAGTTCTACCAAAGGCCCAATTATTATATAAATCCAGCCAATTAATATTGGCATCAAATATGCTAAAATTATGGTCGGTTGCACCATATATTTTTTTAAATCTTGAATATTATCATTTTCTCCATATTTTCCTAAAAAATTAGGAAACATTATATTTGATATTGCATTAGGAAAACACATTATTAAGTTAGACACCATAAATGCAATGCTATAATAGCCTAAACTTGTTTTTCCTAAAAAAATGATAATTATTATTTTATCAATGTTTGCTAAAGTTAAAACTCCTACCCCGATAATCAAAAGAACAAGACCTGTTTTAAATAATTGATTCAATAAATTTTTATCAATTTTGAATTTTAATGTACATTTATTTTTCATATTGATGTATACAATAGCTATCAAATAGGAAATTATTAATGAGAAAAGAACCCCTGTTAATTTAAACAATAACCCTAAAACTACAGATAAAAATGTAGAAAAGAGTGCATAAATTATTGTTGTTTTACTGAGAATATTAAATTTTTTTTCCGCTGTCAATACTGTTATAAAATACATATAAACTTGTTGAAGGAACGCTATGAAAAGGACTATTCTGAATCCTCTTATAAATATTGAATTTTTTTTCACTAAAATAAATGTTAAAATTAAGGTAGTGGCAATAATTATTAATAAAAACAAATGTATAAATGTAAAAGTTGTATTTTTTATATTTTCAACTTTTTCAACCGCTTTTTTGCTAACGAAATAGGGAACTTCTCTTTCAAGTGCACTTAACAATCCAAGGTGGGAACTTGTGGCATAAGATAAAATTACTTGGAAGGTACTAAAAAGACCATAGGTAGCAGGGCCAAGAATTGCTCTGAGAAAGAAACCTTTCAAAGTACTAAATATAACTGAAATATACACACTAACAGAGTAAAATGAAGCATCTTTAAAAATTCTCTGTTTTACTGACAAATTAATTCTCCGATTTATACTTCTATCTGTCTAAAGAATAAAAGTTTACAATCCTTTATTTTCCACAAAATAATTTGTTACCTTGATAAATTGTTTATCAATAATAATATTTTACTTAGTTATCAATTCCCACTTTAAAGGTGTACCCCTTTTAATGTCAGTTGTTGCTTTCTTTCCTAAAACATCCTTAATATATTTAGGATGTAAGCCGTAACCAGGTCTAATTGACCGTACGTTTTCCTCTGTAAATACTTCTCCTGCTTTCATATCCATTACAACAAAAAGAGAACGAGCAAATTTTCTGCTTTTTTTCATTTCTTCAGTTAATTCGTAAGAGATGTTTCCAAGAGCTTTTTCTGTTTCTCTTACCGACTTTACCATCATTTTGAATTCATCTGGTTCAAGAGAAAATGCTGAATCAGGACCTCCCATTGACCGCGCTAAAGTGAGGTGTTTTTCTATAATTTTTGCACTTAATGCAACAGAGGCTATTGGCACAGAAATGCCAAGGGTATGGTCAGATAACCCTACTACGGTCTTAAACACTTCTTTTAAATCCGGGATAGTTCTTAAATTCACTTCTTCTAACCGGGCGGGATAAGCGCTGGTACATTTAAGTACAGCTATCTTGTTATTACTAACTCTTTTACAAGCATTGACTGCTTCTTTTATATCAGAGCGCATAGCAATGCCCGTTGAAATAATTACAGGTTTTCTCTTTGATGCTATGTATTCAATAAGTGGGATATCTGTTATTTCGAAAGAGGCCACTTTATAACACGGTACGTTCATTGTTTCCAAAAAATCTACCGCAGTTTTATCAAAAGGGGTAGAGAATAAGATTATATCTTCTTCTCCAGCAATTTTTTTCAATTTAGGGAACCATTCCCAGGGAGTATAAGCTTCTTTATATAACTCGTAAAAAGTCTTTCCAACCCATAAAGTTCCTTCTTTTATTTTAAAATAATCATTTTTGCAATCTATAGTTATTGTATCTGGTGTATATGTTTGAAATTTAACCGCATCTGCGCCTGCTTCTTTTGCCACTTTTATAAGTTTCACTGCGTTAGCAAATTTTCGAAGATGGTTAGCCGAAACTTCCGCAACTATAAATACAGGATAATTTCCTCCTACATATTTATTACCAATATTAAATTTTAACATTATCAACCTTTTTTATATAAACTTTTGATTTATTTCTCTTAATCGTTAAATTTTTAAAAAATTTGAAATTTGCTTTTTCAAAAGACCTTATGGATGGTACATTGCTTTCTTTTACAAATGCCTTGACTAACTTTATATTTTTACGAACTTCTAGTAATTTATCTACTGACTTTTCTATAAGAAGGGAAGATAAACCGAAACCTCTTATCTCTTTTACTAAACTAATATTTATTGTCGCTTCTTTTGTTTTTGATTCTACATCAAATCGAAATTGTCCATAAAATTTGCCAGAATTATCAGAAACAATTAAGAACAGACAATTCTTATCTTTCAATTTTTCTTTTAACCAATTTAAATGATGTTGCCACTCTATTTTTTTTGGATTAAAAGAATTATTCCTCACCGTTTCATCATTTGATAAGTTAAAGATATCTAAAGCGTTTTTAAAATCAGCATTTCTTAAATAGAGATTATGCTTAAACCAATTAAACAGTAGTATCTCAACTACTCTTAAACTTCCTTCTCCATCTATACACTTCCTTCCTATCTCAGATTTGTTTCTCCTTGTATTTATATCTTCTAAATGATTCATCGTACTTCTTATCCTCTCTAAAAGATTCTTATCGTTATACCAACCCACATATTCTAAGAATCCAGCCTTTTCCCATCCCTTAACATTTTCCAATTGATTCTCCGCTACACATATTCCTAAGGTAGGAATCCCAACCCGCGCCAGTTCATATAGCGATTGCCCACCTCCAGATATTGCTATATCCGATTCTAACATAACTTGCTTCATTTTTTCCCCAGTCGGATAGTAGATTAAGTTTGTATTATTATCGGCCTCTCCCTGAATTTCATTGATATTTTTAAAAGCCTTCCCAATTATCACATTCTTTTTTAATGTCGGATAATATTCTCTCAAAAATCTTAAACTTTTTGGTGTCATATTTTTTGCATCATCACCACCAAATGTGATCATTACAGTTCCTAATTTCTCTTCTATCTCTTTTTCCGGAACATCCCAGAATTCCTTTCTCAAAGGTGTATATTTAGTTCCGAGCAAATATACAACATCTTCTCTCTTGGGATAATCAATCTCTTCCGCATACTTATTTCCATTTACGACGACCCCCTTGGGATAATCCAATCTTTTGTTGTCATCTATATATATACAAAATCTTACTAAGTCTGAGAGCTTTTTATAAAAATCATATTCTGCAAGATAAGAGTCGATAATCACCATATCTTTAAATTTTATTATAGAGAAGATTTTTCGTTGATCTTTTAACCAGTTAAAAACCTTGTGCTTTTTATTTTTCAACATGCATCCAACGGTTTCATCTCCGTTAACAATAAATTCTGGCAATATACCTCTTTTTTCAAAAGCCTGATATAAGGAAATACACCTTGTTAGGTGACCAAAACCAATATTATTTCCTCCTTCTGTTATCATAAGTACCTTCATAGCTCTATATACATATCCTTTTTCTTTAAAAGAACAACGGTTCCCATATTGTCTATATCTATATCTAAAGAAAGCTTATGATTATCATGATCAAACCTCAATTTTGCTATTTCTAAATATTTTCCTGATTTTGTAAACAATTCCCAATAGGGCATTTTCCACGTATAAAAATTAGCATTTTTTAAATGATGATATCGTCTTTTGAAAAAGTCCTCCGTCCCAAAGTCTCCTAATATTAGATATTTCCTGTCTTCCAAGACGGTATCTATTTTCTGCACACAAACATACAAATCTTCTCTGTAAAACCAATGAAAAACGAAATTTAGAGAGCGTTGCATTAAGTGAGCTTAAATTTAGCAAAACACCCTGATTGATAAAGTATGATATAATTATTATAAAAATTCCATTATGAAAGGATAGTAAGAATGTTTAAAAAAACGCTGTCTGCACTGTTCAAGTTTAAATACTATCAAACGAGGTTCTATCAAAAGAAGACCGCGTTCACTTAAAGGTATAATAGAAAGATTTACCCAGAGATATTTCTGTAATGATTGTAGAAAATATTTCAGCTTGAAAAGAGAGACAAAGCGTAAGAGGCATTCACGGGACCTCATTATAGAAGCTATAAAACGAAACATAGAAGACAACGCCTCATTCCGATCCATCGCTAACCGACTAAAGGTAGCTCCTAGTACAATCTTGCGGTGGACCAGTGAAATTGGAAGAAGTTGTAAGAATCTCGTCGAAGCAAGCCTTGAGCTCAAACCGTCCTGGTCTGGCATATTAGGACTAGATGGGAAGCCTATAAAGATCTCCGGCTGGAAAAAGGCCGCCTTTTTAGCTGTAGACTTTAAGACCAAAGACCTAGTTCATCTAGACTTCGTAGATGTCGAAAATGAGAAAGAGCTAGAAAAATATTTACTGGTTATTAAGGACAAGCTTAAATATCCCTGTTCTTTTATAATCAGCGACTTAGGTAAAGGCAAGGTACTAATAAATTTGGTTAACAAAATATTTCCCAACGTGCCTCATCAAGCCTGTGTGATTCATTTCATGCGCTATGTTAATACGAGGCTCCCTAAGTCTAAAAAAAGTAAATATTACAAGCAGAATAATCTTCTAAGGGAACACATAAAGAAAATTCTGTTCGCCTCAAATCTTAAAGAGGTCGACGCTTTCTTAGAAGAATTGCTCAGCATTAAAGATCGATTTAAGGTCAAGTATCAAAAAGCGGTAATCAAATCATTCCTTAGGCATTATTTGCTTCTGACACGGCATTTTCATTACCACAAGATGCCCAGAGATAACAACATCGTGGAGAATGTTATTAAACAACTTAATCGAAAACTAAAGCAAATCGATGGCTTCAAGAATGAAGATAATGCACATAACTTCCTGAAGCTTTGGGCCATGTATTATAGATTCAAAGCATTCACTGATTCAAAAGAAAGAACAAATAACGGCAAATCTCCACTGCAACTAGCAGGCGTAGATACATCAAATATTGATTGGTTAGTATTCTCAAAAAAGCGCAGTTAACGCAACGCTACCGAAATTTATAATTATTAAATCAAATTTTCCTTGTTGGAGTGTACAATTTTCCCAAGTACTTCTAATAAATTTTACAAATGAATACTTGCTTTTTCCATCTTCTATTCCCTTTCGAGACAATTCCA
>Ga0315310_10002885_pt1 | contig 10716 bp, 16 predicted proteins | sample TDP5_MG_FD_203630 | JGI IMG/M metagenome (GOLD analysis project Ga0315310, IMG submission 203630) | Freshwater sediment microbial communities from Lake Towuti, South Sulawesi, Indonesia - TDP5 | ecosystem: Environmental > Aquatic > Freshwater > Lake > Sediment | place: Indonesia: South Sulawesi...
TGACCCATGGCAAAAGCTCTTTAGCCCGCAGGCAACAAAGCGAGCCTAACAACTAACCTCAAATTTCTGGATTGCAGAGCAATCCATCGGCAAGGGAAAGGGAAAACAGCGACGCCTTGCAGGCGTCGCTGTTTTTTATATAAACGAAGTGACCCCCTCCGCTCCCACTCCACCCCTCATTCTCTTTCCCAAATTTATCCCCACTTCTAGAACAAATTTTCTATCTGTGCTTTAATAGCTTCAGCTATGAGACCAGCCGTCGAAAGAAGAACTCCACCACCTTACCCAGGGACAACCAGGGTACTGGACTACGCCGAGGACTACCGCGTCAACCACTTCCTCAAGACAGGTGACCCTAAAGGCTTCTACCTATATGAGCATAACCGCTACATTGATGTCCTTGTCTGCGGTGGCCTTAACAACTACTTCGTAATCTACGCCTACTCCCCAGCAGGATTCTGGTATGCCGGCCTCGAGGAACTCGAGCTGATTGAACCCTGGCGAGGATGGATTCTTCAATACCACCCACAAACCCAGAGCTACAAAACACTCATCAACACGAAAAACGATGGCTACGGACCATTTGAGGCGTTGAAGACGGCCATTGGGATATAATATCTTCCAGCTCAAACCCTTTCCCATAAAGGGAGATGGCATCGCTGGACTAGAGACATGGTGCGTATACAGAATAAATTTGGAGACCTAAAGACAGGCAAGCAGGGAGAGGCCGTTTACCAACGTCACTATGGAAGGCAGATGAGAAGGGTGAGAAGGGAGAAGAGAGGCGACATCTCAAAGGTGCAGAGGCAGAGGAGAGCATTGTTTAAGCAGGCACTAGATTGGAGAGCAGGCTTGAGCAGGCATGACAAGCTCGTTCTTGAGCAGGCAGCCTACCACTTCCACTACAGGGACTCGGAAGGGGTAATAATCACCTGGGATAGAATGGCACTGAAGATTGCCCTGGAAGTGCCCACGGTCGAGGTGCTCGCTTAAACCGCCGACTCCGCAGGATCATCCCCGATATCCACCCACCTAAAACCGCCATGAATTTTTGACGCAAAGCTAACACCAGGGCCACGGACCTGCGGAATCCTCCACATTTTGTAGCTAAATCATGGCGGTTTGCCTAATCCACCCTGCAATCTGCTATCATAAGGACAGCAGGGAACACCCCAGAGGCAGCAGTGTCGGAAATATTCACCAAAAGGGTAGCCCAAAGCAGCCACGATGGGCGCCTATACTGGACAGGCTCAGCCTGGAGCTTCTCCGCTTCGACCGGGGAACACTGGGTAGGCTACTACAGCGCCACAGCCTACAAAGGGTCAACCTTCCAGCTCTTCCCAAACGTAACAATTCCAAAAGACGCAACCATACTATCCGCAAAACTCACCCTCCGAGCTTCCTACTCCAACGCAGAAGTAACCGTCAAATCCAAGATACGAGCAGCAGCCCAGGACAACCCAACCGCACCAACCTCAGCAGACGACTACCTCGCCAGGCCACTCACACAAGCCACCGTAAACTGGGATGACATCCCAACCTGGTACGCAGGCACTATCTACGATTCCCCCGCCATCGCGGCCGTAATCCAGGAAATAGTAAACCGCCCGGGATGGCAAAGCGGAAACGCCATCCTCATCTTCTGGGACGACCGAGACGACAGGAGCACACACGCAGCATCACGCTGGCGAAGAGCAGGATCATACGACTACGCCACAACTACCGCACCACTACTAACCGTCGAATACTCGGTAGCACCGCCAGAACCAGAAATTGAGACACTGGACGCCAAAAACATCAAATCAGACCAGGCCGACCTATCCACTAAGGTGATCAACGACCAGGGGAAGACCCTTTCTGTCAGGCATAATTATGGCAAGACTACCGAGTACGGCACGAACACGCCCTGGGTAGAGGGAAGACACACTGACGACATCATCACACAAACGGTAACCGACCTCGATCCAGAAACCGAGTACCACTTCAGGGGAGAGGCGGTATATGAGGACTAGGCAGCGTGGGTACAGTTTACGGAGCCGACAAGACATTCACCACCAAGACCCCATACCATGGCGCCGATAAATACTTCACCACCCTATCAGCTATCCCAAAACGTATCGAGCGGATCCACGTGCACCACCCAGCACTCCTTAAAGTAACCCGCATCTTCCCGCAGGGAGAGGAGACCATCCTGGACAACCTATCTTCCCTGGCCGAGGGCAGGATCGAGACAGACGTCATATTTCCTCTGGAATGCCCCGCCACAATTGCCGTGACAATCATCACAGGAAAACGCTACACCTACACAATCTCATGAATAGCGAAGAATGGCACAGCTTCTTGATCGGACTACTCGAGGTCCTTTGTCCCTGGCCAGCCCGATATCGGGTAACCGGGGCAAGCCAGTTCAAACCTTTCCGGGAACACCACCACTACCTGGCAGGAAGAGCTATCGCCTTCCCAATACTAACCCTCGAGCTCCTGGCCTTCGCATATCTCGCCACCCACCTACTTTCATAATACAGCCCACAGAATAAGCTCAAATAGGAATACTCCCAGCCCAAGCCCCAAACAAAACCCCACCGCAAACGCTAGTCTGGCACTCACCTACTTTGACTGTCTCTTGACCCGTAGGCTCTTGACCTGATACCCGGCAAGCCCAGCAATCGTCATCAGGGCCGAGGCCAGGGCAGCGCCGTCAATATTCCGCGCTATTGCCACACCCTCCAACCCTGCAATGACCAGGATGGCCACCACTATTATTACGGTACGGTCCCGCGAAGTCATTGCATAAAACCCTACCAACAAACAAAAAGCGAAGTCAACAGCCACAGCAGGCAGCAGGGCAGCAGGTCGGACAACCTGGTAACCCTGCACCCAGGATTGTCCTCCGAGTCGCTAACTTCGTTATGCTCCTGGCAGCTCCTCCAACCAAACCCAACGAAGCTGCGCCCGCCCAGCTAGCTTAATCAGCTAGCATTCCAACCCTCGTAATAGCCCCACCCAAGCGAGGAACAGTAAATAAGGTAGCTGTCTAAAGACAGCTTTCTTTATACCGAACCGCCAGGGACAAGTCTAATTTGCCTCGGATTTGCCCGCAAGTGGCAAGCACTTCTCCACTACGTTTCGACCCACAGGGTGCAGGCATCCGAGGCAGCCCTGTTTTCCTATTAAGCGGTTCGGATGGATTGTTTTCAAAGTGGAGCTGTACGATGATAGACTTGGAGAAATTATACAAAGAGTGGCAAGAGGGATTGCCTGAGTGGGCGAGGCAGCGTATCGAGGACGAAATCCAACGGCAGAAGCGACCACACCAGGAGACCAGGAAGCCAGAAGAGCCCTCCGACGTTCAAGTGATAACTAATTTCTTTGTGGCGTGCCCGAAAATTAGTTCACAGGCTACGAAGCGACCCCGATGGGATTCGAACCCATGCTCTCCACCGTGACAGGATGCTGAAACATAGCTAAACAGCCAGAAAAATCGGTGAACACTACGAGCAATTTCCACCAATTAAATATTTTCCCACCATGACCTTCGTACCATGACCAAAATAGGGATTGACGCATTTCCACCAATTCCACTAAAATTCAAGAAAAGGAGGTGGAGCGCATGGAAACAGCAGAGGCACTCACCAGGTTCTTAAAAAAGGGAGAGGAGAGGGGACTTGCCCTGGCGACCAGGAGAAAGTATCACTACTACCTCCGTCACTTCCAGAGAGAGCATCCCCAGCTCCCCCAAGACACCCACACTATAGAGGAGTTCCTTAGAAAACGCAAGGAGACCCCAGCACACCGAGGCGACATGTTCAAGTGCATACAGGCCTTCTACGCCTACCTTGAGGAGTATGAGGGCATAAAATCGCCAGTCCCTCCAAAGGGAAAGGTAGGCAGGCCTCTAAAAGCCAGGGTAGAAATTAGTTCACAACCACTAGATATAGGGCCAGTCTCCACCCTACACAAAGAAAAATTAGTGAAGGGGGGCCTCTCCGCATCGACCTACACATCTATCTCTACGACCGACGTAATCAACCGCTACATCGCATTTAAGAGAGCCGAGGGCATCTCCCCCAGAACCGAGGGAGAGTACCACGGCAAACTGGGGGCTTTCGCTAAAGCCTTCCCAACCTTACCACTAGACCCCGACCAGATCGCAAACTTCCTGTCATCTCTTAAACTAGACCCCATAACCAGATGGGACTACAGAAAGCGCATAATCGCCCTCTACCACTTCTTAGAGAAGCGGGGGATCATACCAAAGATAACAGATTCCTTCCCCAGGATTAAAGTACCCAGGAAGGTGAGAAGGGTACTCTCCGCCGAGGAATTGGGCGCTCTGTTTGCCCACGCCACCAACCACCAGGACAAGGCGATATTGACTCTGCTCATAGACGCCAAGATCAGGGCCAGCGAGCTTTGCTCCCTGACCAGGGACAACCTCCATCCCGACTACATAGTAGTTACCGGGAAAACAGGCGAGAGGAACGTACCCATAAGACAACAGACCTACGACATGCTGATCCATCTTGCCACACACGGCCCGTTATTCCGAGTAGAGGGCAGGCCCATGAAAAGGGAGTACCTCCGTGTTCACCTCCGCAAACTCATGCAGAAGGCAGGACTTAACGGCAAGAGGCTCGGCCCACACATACTCCGCCACTCAGCTTCAGTGCAGCACATCATGTTTGGCGGAGACCTACTATCCCTTAAAGAGGAGCTGGGACACACCACCACCAGGATGACCGAGCAGTACGCACAGCTCGCCTTCCCCGAGGTAAGGCAGCGCCACGCCGAAGTGGACGTCGTAGGGCACATCGCACCCAAACCTCAGTTGACAAGGGGGATCTGTTTTGGCTGTGGCTATGAGATCAAGGTTGAGCTAAAAGACGCGAAGATAACCCCTTGCCCCAGATGTAAGCAGGTTGGAAAGTGGTACTTGCCAGACGTCAGGAGCGAGGAGATGAAGGAAGTCAAATGATTCCTACTAAGGGTAAAGAGCCAGGAGCATTCATAATCACACGCAAAAAGGACGGCACACAATTCGTCATGTCAGAGGCCACACTAACCAAGATAGTCAACACCATCGGCGAGGCCAGCTTCGACAAACTGTTTGAAGCAGAATGGGCAGCCTTAACCGAGGAAGAAAAGAGACTCGCCCAACAGACAGTTAACCAGGCCATCAAGCTACAAATAGTCACCTGTCATGATCACACCCCATTCCGCGACTACCAATGCAGCGAGTGCGGGTACATCATGCATGTTCACAAAAGCCAGCTACCCCCCAACTACCAAGACATCGAGCTCAGGACCTTCTGCAAAAAGTGCGGAGCTGAGCTGGTGCTACCACAACCCAGGTGGATAGGAGACTAGCCGATGAGTAAATGGGGTCAAAGGGTAGAGCTATCCGAGCCTGAGATCAAGATACTACTCGACCTCGCCGCCAAGGAGCTACTCAGGCAGATCACCCATAACTGCATAGACCCAAAACTGGCCAACCTGGTCGAGAAAGCAGCAAGAGCCCTCAGCAAAATAAAAACCACCCAAACCACATGACACATGGACGACCTTCAGGTAAGGCTCATAATCATACTGGCAATCGTACTGGCCGGGATAGTCGCCTCACTTATCATCTGGATCAGGAAACCCTGAGCCACCGGGGTATTTGACGGCTGGCGGGGGAACTAAGCACAGATAGAAAACTTGCCACCACCCCAGATTGAAGAAAGAGAATGAGGGGTGGAGTGGGAGCGGAGGGGGTCACTTCGTTTATATAAAAAACAGCGACGCCTTGGGGACATGACAGGAAGGCTCGCAGTTTTGAGGTTCCCTTGCCGAAAAAAAGAGGTAGCTGGCTAAAGCCAGCCTTCTATATCCGAACCGCGGGGATAAGTCTAATTTGCCTCGGATTTGCCCGCAAGTGGCAAGCACTTCTTCACTCTGTTACGACCCACAGGGTGCAGGCATCCGAGGCAGCCTCGTTTTCCTATTAAGCGGTTCGGATGGATCATCCTTTTCCAGGAGAGCTGCAATGGTAGGGCTTGACAAGCCCTTTTGTCATATCACCAAAATACCAATGCGATCGTAGGCTAGCCAGGTCGATCTAGCCTTAAAGCAAAATCTTAAAGAAAGGAGAACTACCAACGTGGTAAAGATTAAAAACATCTTCGGCGATGAGTATTCGGGAGCAGCAGGGAAATCAGGCGTCTTCGCCAAATGGAAGGGAAGGCAGTACAGGCGTAAATACGTCGTACCCGCCAACCCAAAAACTACAATGCAGACCAACGTCCGTAACTACTTCACCTCGGCCATCGCATTGTGGCACACCTGGTCATCCCTCCAGAAAAAAGCCTATTCCTACCTGGCAACAGGCCTTGTCTTGAGTGGCTTCAACCTCATGGTCAGGAGATGGCAGCTCTGGAAGCTCAAGGCAGCCACCGCTGTGGACACACCGGTACAGGGCATCAAGCAGATCGGCGATGGTGCTAAAACTACCGTCTCAGCCGAGACCACCTTCGATAACTCACCCAAGAAAACAGCCTACGCCCCAGTAGTCATCGGCAGCTTCATGCCCTCTACAACCTCCCCCGTGCTCGCGGTTGATGTAATCATCAACTCGGAGATGGGCGACTGCCTTATCCCCGTCAACATCACAAAGGTTGACGGCCATGCAGGAGCAGGAGCTGCCGTGGCCAGCGGGGATAAGCTTGTCATATCCTACACGGCAGCAGGCAGGACGGTTACCAGAGAGGAGCTGGCCACAGCCCAACAGGTTGACACAACCTGGATGTTCCCCGCAAAAACCACCATCGGCGTAGCTCTGAGAACCGCCCACTACCCAGTAGACCTCACAGGTGCCAAGGTGGAAATTTATGACGCCTCGGCGACCTCTTATATCGAGATCGACTCGGTGACCATCGTCAACCGCACAGGCTACGTCAACGCCAATAAGAGCGGAGTCACCCATACCGGCGAGAAGTGCAAGTATGACTACTACACAGCCGTAGAGGACGCCAAGCTAGAGGTAGTCAAGGCCGACACCTCATTTATCACCTGGCGAGACTACTCGGATTCCGACGGATTCCTACCAATATCCCAGACTGTCTATGATCAGGACTACGACTTCCACCTCGAGGCAGCGGGATTCGACCCCGTCATCAGAGCAGCCCAGGGAGCTACTGATGTAGCTAAGCACGAGTACATCGGGCTCACGTAAACCTAAACCTCCCACAGTTTGGGGGGCGATAGTTTGCCATTCTTCTATCGCTCCCCGCTGTGTTTTTATATAATAACCCTGACATGGCAAAAGTCATCCTTAAAGAACCAAGGGAGCTCGAATCCAGCTATCACCTACACAGACAACCTTCCAATGCTCCCGATATTAGACTTGTTAGAAGGAAAGTCGCCATGCCCACTGATTACGAGCACAAGGGCAGCAGGGAAACACAGGACCAGAGGAAGAGGTTTGCCTCGGCAGCCAGAAGGTGGGCAAGCCTTCCCCCACCAATCAAAGCCGAATTGACACGCAAGTACGGAATCGTCTGGAGACACCACTCCCCAGGACTATCCCAAAAGGACGTACTTGAGGGAATGCAGCTCTTCATCTCCCAGGAGATTCACGCCCAGGAGTACCACCAGAAACACACGGCAACGCCTCTCTGGGTCTGCCTACACCTCACCTTCCCATGGGGCGGAACCGCACCCTTCAACCCACAAGCTCGAGCTTATTCCGACTGGACATCCCAAGTCATCCCCAGCCTACTTCTATCCCCAGGAAACATATTCTACTGCCCAATACCAACCTACAGAGAAAACGCCACCCTGGTCTCCGAAGACTGGTACTTTTTCACACATGACTACCACCCTTACTACACCCTAGAAGAGTTCCTCAAACTCACCGAGGAAACCTGCTACCCCTACCTCTATTGCTCTACTTGGTCACCAGAACTCAATATCACCAGAAGCCCCAACCCAAACTTCAAATACTTCCCTACATCATATCCCCAATGGTGGCTCTTCGACATACACGAACAACACGGCCCGAACCCAAACGACTACTACCCCGACCCCATGTGCACCATCAGTGTCGAGGATATCGGCAACTACCAGCTACGAGTCCACATAACACCCTACACCGTGCGCCACAACAACTTGATTTACAGCCACCCCCTGGGAACACCACGCCTAGAGTGGTGGCTACGAACAGCACCAGGTGGATACACACTCGAACCCAACAAGACAACCGCCATAATCAAGAGACCCTACGGCTCAGTCATCCGCTACGAGGACTAAACACAAATGGAGCAAGGACAAATACCACTAACCCCCATGCAGCAGGCACTGGACACCTTTAGCCTGGCCACCCCATACGGCGTGATCACGGTCAACAACCGAGGCCGTAGCATCACATTCACCCTATACGACGACATCCGCCACTCCGAGCATAACATCGCTCTATACAATTACATCCAGCAGCTAAAACGGAGAGGCGTGACCAAGTTCAATAACGACCACATCACCATCCCAGGAGCTAACCGCCAACTTTCCCTGGTAAGGGGAAGGGGAAAGCTCGACGCAGTCTACTACAAGGACGGCCACATACACGAGCTAGAACTAAAGACCTCCCAACAGCTCGGTACAGAGCGCACCCACAAGCAGCTATGGGAGCTAGCCAAGCACTGCAGTAACCTGATATTAGTCGTCAAGAGAGAAGACCAGGAAGAGGCTTTCACCATACTAAGTATCGCCGGCCTCGACACCAGGGTTAAAGTCGACACCTACGAAATATACGAGGAAGAGAACAATGACTGAAAAACAAAGCAACCAGAACAACGACGAATCTAACCTAGAGGCAGCCCTTGACCGTTTATACGCTACCGCCAGACTACATAAACACCAACCCAACCTACCAGGGCTTTCACCGCAAGAAGGCGGGCAAAGCCCCGATCCAAAGGCCCTCCTTACAGGACGGCCACTTGAGATCGCACGAGATAACCCAAACCCAGCCGATACCGCAGCAACAAAGCTGCTCCTGGACCTCTACCACAGACCCGACGGCTGGCATTGCCCCAGATGTCAACAAGTGTTCACCAACCCAGAGATATTCGCACAACACCTCGTTGACGAGTTCCACTCAGCCCTCCAAGACTACATCACAACCATCACACAACCACCACCAAAAAAGAAACCAACACCCTAACCAGGGCAATGCCCGCAGCCGTCACAATACCTACCGGCTGTTTGAGAAACCAGCCGACCAACCCCCACCAACGGAGCTCTATGCCACGCCTAAAGCGACGCATAGCCTCCTACCACCCAACACTATGCCATGCTTTCAGCATCGCATAGCCCTCTACCCCGTGCTATAATACCTCCAGCAAACTACGTTTCTTAGAGGTAACGCACAATGTCCTGGGTAATGCCGACCATAGCGGGACTCTTCAACGTGATGGAGACCGTCACCTTCATTGAGTTCATCGAGGAAGAGGCCCTCCAGGCAGTCGGCCTGGGCATCTTCATGGCACTACGCCAGAGGAACACCAAGATGGCCTGGAAAGGCATCATCGTCTACAAGGACGTCCTCATACCCCACCTGGAACTTATATGGACAGGCATCGGCTGGGCCTCCCCAGCCACACTGGGCTGCTTCTACGACTTCATCCAAGCTTGCAAGCTAAACGCAGAAATCTACATGGAACTAGCTACTGCTATGGCAAAAAAATGAACCCCAGCCGAACCATAATCATAAAAACCCACAAATTGACCTACACCAGGGCACTAGCAATTTATAAAAAGCGAAAAAAGGAGAAACCCTGATCATGCCTCTACCCTGGTACATCACCTTCATGACCAACGCACTACTCGCCCCCACACTCTTAGTCTACCCATTCATACTCACCCTCGAGGCCTTTCGCGGCACCCTCATATCAGGACTATCACTGGGCCTCTTTATCGAAGAAGAAGATTGCCCCGTGGAAAGCATATTCAGAGACCTTAGCTCACTGAGAATATTTCTTGACCGCATGAAAGACATCCTTGACACCCTACCACCCTGGGCGAGACCACTCCTAGGCCCCTACTTCGACTACTACCTGGCAGCCGAGTGCTTCCACGAAATCATGGCCGACAAAGCCATGTGGAAATCAGGCCTCGGTGGTATGCCCGAAACCTGCGCCGACCTCTATGAAAAATGCAAAAAATAACCACCCTACCACCAAAATACTTCACAAATGTGAACTCTCTTCCCGGCTGTTTGACAACTTAAGCCTCCAGCTCGGGACCCAGACAGGAACACAAAACCCTAAAATTCCCTAAACCCCAGACAGCCTCAAAATGGATCCAACCAAACCCCAGGCAAAAACGGCGAACCAGAAGCCTAAATTCCACCCAGCACCCACCCATCCACCAAAAAAAACCCCAGGAAAGCGAGCCAGGCATACATCTACATCCCAAAATCAATTTCACCACCCAAAAATCGCTTCCTAGAGCGTGTTTATAGCTAACATAACGATTAAAAATCACCATCTGCGTACCAACTCCGCTCCGCCACCATTTTTACCCGAGGACCATCCTCGCCAGGGAAAACAATCCTTAAATGACCCATGGCAAAAGCTCTTTAGCCCGCAGGCAACAAAGCGAGCCTAACAACTAACCTCAAATTTCTGGATTGCAGAGCAATCCATCGGCAAGGGAAAGGGAAAACAGCGACGCCTTGCAGGCGTC
>Ga0315310_10002886_pt1 | contig 10713 bp, 15 predicted proteins | sample TDP5_MG_FD_203630 | JGI IMG/M metagenome (GOLD analysis project Ga0315310, IMG submission 203630) | Freshwater sediment microbial communities from Lake Towuti, South Sulawesi, Indonesia - TDP5 | ecosystem: Environmental > Aquatic > Freshwater > Lake > Sediment | place: Indonesia: South Sulawesi...
TATCGATGCCTACTGATATGGAATCGCAAGCATTCCTACCTCGGGGTGCTTGTCTGGTACTGGATACCCAACCGGTCCAACTGGGAAAGGTATCCAGCTACCTGAGGCTCCGATCGTAGCTATCAATTGTTGTTTGTCTGATGCAGATGGACACAGCGCAATGGCATTGGAAGTGCTCTACCGAGGTAGCGACATGGTAAAATTCGCAACCCTCACCTTAAGAACGACATATTGGAGAGAGCCCATGAAGTTAGCAGCCTCTAGATACGATTCGACATTGACCCTAGGCACGATGTTCAGACCATCGCCGCAAAGTTCCGCCACATTACAATCCTTGACAAATTCATGTCTAGGTTGATAGGCAATATCCAGAAGATCCTTACTTCAGATCCACATTCCAAGGTGGTAATTTCTTGGAGATTGCAAGAACCCCCAAGACTTACGGCATGCCATGCGCAGGATCGATACAGTCTTCCACCTGGCTGGAAACCTAGAGGTCCGCCTAGACCTGATTTTTCCTGCTCCCTGCATCCAAGACCATAGGATAATGTCGTACAGGCACTTGAAGAGCTCCACACTCAACCATTGGCCATAGCAGAAAACCGGAAAGGAGAGAAAGTGGAAAAGCGGTCAAGTCGGAAACATGCACCTAAAGGAAACTTTCAGCTCAGCCCTACGCATTCGCCTGGAAAACCCGATTTTCTTGTGGAGTTGGAATTTGGCGTGTTCCATCAAACATTCTACCACAAGACCCTTTAAGGAGCGCTCAAAACGAATGGCTTACATGCCAAAATTATGGAGGAAAGTGACTCTTTCCTCCATAATCAACGGTCCTCCCTAAGAAGTGTATGACCTTGGCATGAGATAGATATTTCTTTTAACTTAGGTCGATGCCTCATCAACCTTCATAGAGTGAACCTCAAATAGGGTCTAAGTCAAAAATGACCCACTACGAGCAAAGTAACCATGTACCTGTTTTGGCATGCGCTCTTCGCTCTTCTTCTCGCCCTCCTCATCTTCAGGCTCATCAAACCCAACCCAAGAAGCCTATTCATTCTGGTCACTGCGTTCTTCGGCGTCTTCCCTGACCTAGACCACCTCCTATCTTGGAACCCAGAGTTCCTAGCCAAGCTGTTTCCCCGCCACCTCACCGAAGGCCTAACCTTCAACCTACGAACATACGCGTACCCTTACTACCTACATCTATGGATCTGGCCCCTAATCCTAATCACCGCCACTATACTGGCAAAGAAAAGGATGCATCGCGAACACCTACTAGCCATGACGGTTGGATGGGCCCTACATCTCACTTTAGACGGCGTAGCAGTAATCCTCTAGGCACTGCATCAATCTACAAGTGTATGGCTCAGGCATTTTTACGTCGGGCAGGACCTAAACCCAAGCGATCCAAGAAAAAACCACAAATCCCACAACTGACATCTAGTGGCTACTTAGACAGCAACCTCAAACCTTGAACGGAGACGGCGAGGGAACCTAAAAGACTGCGACTCATTCACGAGAGCGGGAAAGGTAAGGCACGGTTGGCACTTGACGTGCAGCCTGTTGACGCAGCCAACATGTTCTGCAAAAGTCCCCTCCGGGTCCTACCTCAATTGGACCCTGCACCGTAGCCAACTCTGCTGGCACAAGTCCCTGCTCTGACAAAACATAGCCAGGCAAACGTACACCGATCTCTAAAGGCTGCTGAAGCAACTTCCCTACAAGAGTCCATCGAGCCGTAAATGCAAGAACAGCAAGACCCCAGAGGAAAGCGTAAGCCAGAAATACCAAAGGACTATGCGTGAAGCGAGCCTTCGCCCAACCCATGATGAGCGCGTACCAATGGTCCAGATCAGGCAGTACCCCGATAGCGCCAAGAACAAACCCAATAACGATGATATCAAAAAGTGTTCGACGATCAACATAGACCATCGCTAATCCCCAGTATCACCCGACCAGCTTCTCGTAACAGCCCCAACCGAGAACTTATCCAGCCACTCCTTACCTATCAACCGTCGTTCGTCCCATTCTTACAGACACAGCAAGACGGCACCGCAATCATCCTACAGACGCGGCGAGCCGCACTTTGAAGAGAAGAAGTTGACACCATTCAAGAGATCGTCAAATCTGTCGACTCAAAAATCGTCAGGGTCCAATTTGCCAAACAGAGAAAAAAGACAGGTACCCTATTTATATACGTGTACAATCAGTATACGTAGGCGACGGCAGACATGTGGCTACCCACCTGGCTAGGTAGAAGCTACGCGAAACTCTATGCTCATCTTAGGCTTCGACCATTCGACTTCAAAGAGGCATGCAGCCAGCTAGGGTCTGACGAGCAGAGGGTCAGGGTAATCCTAAGTAGACTGAGGAGAGCAGGGTACTTGGTCCTCTTCAAGAAGATCGGACGGAAGCGAACCTACAGATTAATGGATCCCTCCCTAGCTGTCCTCGCCCTCGGAAGCGGTCTGGAAGGATACGCGAAAATTCAAGGAAGATATGTGAGGCTACTCCTACTCTTTGCAAAGAAGATCCTAGAAAAGTATGATGAGAAAGCCCTCTCCATTATCCTCTATGGCTCCGTTGCAAGAGGATGCCCCAAAGAAGACAGCGACATAGACCTCCTACTCATAATAGACCAACTGCCTCCCAGCTACTCCAAGAGGATAGATGAACTCGTCTCCTTGGAGCTTGACCAAACCATTCGCGATGAGCTAGAGTTTCTAAGAAGAGAGGGATACTCAACAGGATTCTCCTACGTCCCGCTTACGCCAGATGAGGCAAAGAGCTTCCGCCTCCTATTCTTGGATGTGCTGACAGACAACATTCGTCTTCTAGATCGAGGCTCCTTCTTCGAGAACCTATCAAACGACTTTCTCCGCAGGCTCACAAGCCTAGGCGCCAAGAAGATAAGGACCAATGAGGACTCCTGGTACTGGATTCTGAAACCCGATGTCAAGTTCGGAGAGATGATCCAAGTATGAGTCTACTCGATTACGCCAAGGCTCTCCTAGACGAGGCACAAGTCCGCCTCGAGGCCGCAAAAATCTTTCTTGAAAGGGGAAAATACTCGTACGTCGTCAGACAAAGCCAGGAATGCGTGGAGCTATCCCTCAAATCCATATTGAGAGTTGCTGGAATAGAGTATCCAAAGCAACACGAGGTCAGCGACTTACTTCTCGAGAAGAGCGAACTGTACCCACCATGGCTCGTCCAAGAGCTACAGGACATCTCAAGAACCTCAAAAGAACTGATGATGAAGAGGATGCCGAGCATGTACGGAGAGGAGACAATCGGCAAACCTCCCAAGAGCCTCTTCAACCACGAGGACGCCGAATCCTCGATCAGAAGTGCAGAGCACGTCTACAATCTGGCCTCGAGGCTGCTAAGGGAATGGAAACAATAGACGCAGCAGGATGGGCGCTGCACCCAGCCCTAGACGCCGTACTCGTCCTAATCTAACAAGCGCATCCAGTCGACTGACTGTTCCACGGCCTGCGTGAGAAGACCTTTCCACTCCTGCGGGGTTAGCTTTCGTGAATACGTTGCACACTGGAAAACTTCGATTTCTAGGGGGAGGGGGGAGCCGTCGTTGAACGACGGCACCTTAGCTAGCGCTATTACCAACACTAAAGCAGAAAAACGGTCAAGTCGGAAACACGCACCTAAAGGAAACTTTCAGCTCAGCCCTACCTCACGTCCATGTGAAAAGCCTGTGTGATGGCCTAGGGCTACTGGTAGAATCTGCTGCCCTCCAGAAGACTAGGCTGATTGGAAGAGCCCGACACACGTCCATTCGCATTCAACGATACATTTTGACAGTCACGTATGGGATGGCTAGGAGTAGCCAATCGGTCGTGAACGGCCGCAGGTGTTTCTTCCAAGAACATATCACATCCCCGAGTTTCTGTGGAGTTACTACAGGCAAGAGTGGCCTCATAGGAAGCCGCCGGTCCAAAGAAGGTGCGGACCCTAACAAGCCAATGAACAGTTGCCTTAGGAGGAGAGATAACTACCAATTCTCGAGACCTGAATCACATGGCAGCTGAGACTGAGAAAAAGAGAAACCTAAAGTATTCAACATAGCCCTCCTATCGGATCAAGATGATAGGATGCAACTGAAGGAACGAATCAGAGAGGTCTTGAAGGGACACAGAGAGATACTGGCAGCTTATCTCTATGGCTCAACAGTAAAGGGCCACGAGGGAAAAGAAAGCGATATAGATGTAGGGTTACTCATCAAAGAGGACTTTCGAGGCGAGGCGCTATACCCAGCTCGGATCGCCGGAGAGATAAAGGACAAATGTGACCTTAATCGAGAGGTGGACGTGAGGATTCTGAACGAGGGATCTCACCGCTTCCTCCACGAAGTAATCAAACAGGGAGAGATAATCCTATCCACAGACGAGCGGGAGAGGGTAAGGTTCGAGACATCCGTAATAGACAGATATGTCGATTTCAAACCGTTCTATGAACAGTACGACAAAAAGAGGAGAGAAAGGTTACTGGGATGAGCCTAGAGAGAGAGGTAATAGAGGGGAAGTTCGACGTAATCGACCGCAACCTTAGGTTTCTGGAGGAAATCAAGACCATGAGCCCACACCAATTCGCAGAGAGCTATAGGGACATCCAAGCCGCAAAGTATTCACTTTTAGAAATCATGGAAGCTTGCATCGACATTGCCAACTACATCATTTCCGTGAAGGGATTTAGAAGGGCCGAGGAGTACAGCGAAATGTTCAAAGTTCTCAAGGAGGAAGGAGTCATAGGAAAAGAGCTCGCCACTAAGCTGGAAGACATGGCTAGGTTCAGGAACCTCTTGGTCCACAGGTATGGAGAGGTTAACAACAGAAGGGTTCTAGAAATAGTCAAACACAGCCTGAAAGACATCGAAGAATTTGAAAAAGAGATAGAGAAGTTCATCGAAGAAAAGTAGGAGCCGACCTATCAGATAGACCGATTCTTGTGGAGGACCGCATCGACGACAGTGGAAGGTATGGTCAAGGTTTCTAGTGAAGATGAAACTTTAACCCTCTTAACACTGGTGCTAGTAGGCATGCTTTCGAAAACACTTATGTGCAAACACGTCTCTTTTACGCGTGAGGCTTCCATGAAGCACCCTCGATGCGGCATACGTGGCAAGAAACATAGATGACATACAGGAGCTTCATCGACACAACTGTCCATGGAACGACGGCTCATTCATGTGAGCGAGCAAGTAAGAGACTGTTGGCGATTGATGCGCCGTTTGTTGAGGCCGGCTATGGAAACGCTCCCTCGTCCCGCTTATGTAGCTCGTGCCTCTTGGAGCGAGGCTCAGATCTCTGAAGTTTGGCTTCAACCTCGACTGCCCTTATATGTTTCTGTAACGGTTCCTATGGTTGGGGAGGCGTAAGCTTGAGGCGAATAGGGAAGATGAAGAGCATAGGAGTCTACAGGCTTGGCAGTAAGGGTGAAGTTAAGGATAAAGGGCAAGAGTAGGGAACTCGTCACCTCAACCTTGATCAACAGCGGGTTCGAAGCTGAGGAGCCTCAGCTCATCATCCCTCTGAGATTGGCGGAAGCCTTGGGAATATCAACGGTCGAGGCCAGCATCGAAGATTTCAGCACGGCAGGAGGATCACGGGTCTCCGGATACAGGTTGAGCAAACCCATAGAGGTCGAACTGGCCTTAGACGACAGAACACCCGTCAAAGCTCTTGCCCAGATCACGATACTTCCAGGGGAGATTGAAGCCATAATGAGCGACTGCCTAGCGACAGGGCTCGGCATAACAATTCTAGACATCTGGAAAGGATACTGGTGCCTCCGAGACGAGCTGGGCACCAAGCAAAGAACAAGCGCTTCCTCCGAGGAATGGAAATAGCAAGGTTAGGCAGATGTTCCGTCCAGCTCTGAAGCGTCCCTTTGACTCTTGACTGGCGATTGATCACATCCTTAGGGGCGCCCTTTCATCGTGAAGTCAGACGAAACGACGAACTACAATTACCAGCCAAGAACCATGTTAGGAGTACATGGAGGCCAGACTTGTTGGTGCTTCTGGAATCTGCCAAACTTCTATCGCTAGGCCAGCTGCTAGAGTCTCTTGAGATAGTCGAGTATCCTTTCATAATCTTCCTCTCTTATCCGCCATCCTGAGCGGCGCATCTCACTGACATATCCTAGCATTTCATTCTTTGATATTCTTCCGGCCTTGTACATTCTGCCAAGTATGTACCCTGTGCCGTGAAGCTTGATCCCAATCAATCTCGCAACAGACCTCGCCACGTGATCGTCGCAGATGGCTACTCCATCCAGCTCCTTAGCTAGAGCTAGCACTTCGGCCTCAGCCCTGTGAAGCGGCTTTCTCTCCTTCTCAACTGCCAGCTTGACAACTCTCATAACAAAACTCTCATCTTTCGGATCCTGCAGCCTGATTGTATCCTCGTCAAATAGACCACGAAGGGCTGTCGCCTCAGGCTTTCCCAGCGACTCCCCTTTCAGCAACTCGTCATAGACGCTTGCAGTTGTGAGCTTGGGTTCGTCAAGTCCCCTCAAGAAATCTGTCAAGGACACCCTAGCCATGTATATTAGGGGCGTGGAATCGAAGATCAGGCGTCTAGCCAAGAAGTAACGCTTACTCCCTCAAGGCTTTCTCAAAGTCTTCGATGAAATCTTCGGATGTGTACTGGAGAGAGATCTTTCTCTTCTCCACCTCATCCATAAGCTCCCATAGGGACAGGCCTGCATTCTCAGCTGCCTTCCAGAGGGTAACTTTGCCTTCAACGTACGATTTTAGCGCCCTCTCCAACTTCCAGCGCTTTACGTATAGGTCGGCTGCACGCACAATGACGGCCGACCTATCAACCCTCTCTTCAGCCGCGATTCTCTCAACCTCCTCTGCAATCTCACGGTTGAACCTCGCAGCAATGACTCGCATCCGCTGAATTCCGCGCCGCGCCAACCTGACCACCTGTTTACAGCGCTGAATGCCGTATACGTCTACTTAAATCATACCTTCTTCAAGTCGCCTTGAATAAACCTGAACCTTCCATCACTTCTCCAACGAGTGAGGTTACCGAGATCCCCTGAACTGAGGTTGTCAACTACTTCGACCTCACCATCGCTATCCGACATCAGTGAATCGACTAGGTGGCTTCCGATGAAGCCCGCCTCAACAGTAACAAGAACCCTCACATCCGATCCCACAACCCGAGGAAGAGGCCAGATCAGATAAAGGCTTCCACCTCTCCTACACACTTCCACTCAAAACAGACGAACGTGGCCATCTGCAGCATCAGCATAATCTTCGTCTCCCTTCCTCGCCCCGAGCCACTTGGAGTCAATCACAAATCCCATGAGTAGGAATTGAAAGCTTCGGCTGAGGGGCCTGTAATTACAGGGGGACTCGATCACAGATCCCGTTAGAAGGGAAGTGAAAGTCGCTACTATCAGAATGCTCAATTATCAGAGTGTAGGCCTGCCATATTGTTGGTTCCGCGCTGAAGCTGTTATCGGAATTACTTATATTGTCGGATGAACGTTCTATTTCGGAGGGAGTGGGTCATGGAGAAGAGGCTTGAGCTTACGGTCGGCGCGAAGGGCGAGATCTATACGACTGAAGAGGTTAGACGTGCAGTGGGCATAGAACCGCGCACCGTAGTCCTTGCGGAGGTCGGTGAGAGGCAGCTGATACTCAAACCTAAAGAAAGTGCGGAGCACCTGCTTGAGAAACCTAGGTTTGACGCCCCACCTATCAGTCCAAAGCAACTCTCCAAGCTGAGAAAGAAGCTGGCAAAAGAACTTGGAGAAAGATAGGGCTCAGAGAAATCGCGAGCTATTCCTCGACACCACCTACATCTTGCCCTTCTTCCAAGTTCCGATAACAGTTGAAGGCTTTGAGCTCTCAGACTTCAAGATGTTGATCGCGAATCTTTCAAAGGTTCATGTATCGGAGCTCTCAATATACGAAGCTAAAGCGAAGCTTACGAGGCTGTCCAAAGCTCGCCGCGGATATGAGCAGGCTCTTCGAGTGTTCGGTCGAAACCTAAACGTGCTCCGCCTAGATGAGAAGTTTGTCTTCCACAGCTATACGAGCGAAGCCGACGAATGCTTCAACCAACTTCTCACCTCCGCGAAACGCCTCGATGCCTTTGACCTCCTCATACTATCCGAAGCGTTCACTGTCGGTGAACTCTTGACCGAGGACGAAGACCTCCTTACCTTTAGGGATTCCGATCAATTTGCCAAAAGTCCCCTCTCCAAGTCGATTAGGATCAGGTGTTGGAAAGAAATTGATCGTTCTCTCTAGGTGTCTTCTCCGTTTCACGTTACGGGTTTACGGTTAATCCGATGGCCGGCCATCCTTCGTGGACACATCAATCCGCAACTGCAGAGAATCAGGTCTAACCGTTCAGAAACCCCAATACTTAGGAATCTTCCCGGTCAAGTTTCCAAAGGGAAGACATGACATCACACTCTGCATGACCGCCAAATACATCTCCGGAGAACCGAAACCCACACGCGAACTCTCAAGGTATATCTGGGCATCGAGAAACGACATAACCAAGATTCGTCCGATCAGGGGAAACTACCAGAAGATGCTGAGAGCATGGCGGACGATTAAGCACACAAATACGTCTTAGGCTTCGATGAAGCCGTCACCCATCCTCACGTTCTCGTCAGCTCACTTCCACCAACGGACCGTAAGTAGCCGCAACAATTGTGAAATCCAACCTGTTCAAATGCGTGAGCATGTCAACTATCGCACTAGCAGTGGATAGAGCAAACCTAGTGCTCTCACTGAATGGTATTTAAGTATCTTCACACAAACCTAGGCTCGGTTGCGTGTGATGTCTGAGATCGTTTACCAAGCTCCGAGGATAAGCCCTGAGCAGTACGAGAAGTATAGGGGAAGACACGTGGCCCTGTACGACGGGAAGATAATAGCTGATGGGGCCAATTCTGTGGAAGCTCTGGAGAAGGCATTAAGGATGCGTCCAGATTTGAAGCCTGAGCAGATCGCGTTCTTCTATGTGCAGCTCACCGATGTGCTCATACTGTGAAACGCTACACCTTCAAGTATTCTGCTGAGCTGTCACGACGCGGCACAGTTCACAGACCTGTAGCACATGTGCATCTGCAATCGAAAGATGGTGTGTGGTACCTTTTCTATCCGTACGTAGACTCGGGCGCCGACTTTCCGAGAACGCACAGTGTTAGAGCCCTCTTGGAGATACTCTCAGATCTCGCACCAGAAGAAAAAAAGCCGTCTATGAGAAGCATGTTGAACAATTATCTCTTTGAACTAGGAATGTTAGAAGACGCCTACATAACATCTAGGTACGTGCCGAGAGAGTTCAAAAAAGAAGAAGCTGAAAGACTGATGAAGCTTGTTAAGGAAGTGATGAAAAACGTCACATGAGATCATAGTGAAGACCGCTCTGAAAAGGCGGGAAGTCTTCAAAAACCTCGGGAAACATTTCCAAACCATCAGAGAGACGGTCCTTAAGCTAGATCCTAACGCTGAAACGTATCTCTTTGGGTCAGTAGCGGAGAACAAACACACCTATTCAAGCGACATAGATGTTCTAATAGTTACCAACTTAGAACCGGCTAGGATGCACCTTGAACTCTGGAAAGCGGGAATAAAGGAGCCATTCCAAGTTCATGTCCAACCACCCGAGAAAGCAGACATCTACCGAAAAAGAGTCAAACTTGTAACACATCCGATCCCTTTACGCCTCTAGGAGTACGCTCTGATAGCAAGGAACCGAAAAATCAGTTGTCCAAAAAAGCTCGCGGTCAAGTCGCCTCTTTGTAGGTCAAGAGTGAGGGATCGCGCTTACGACCGAGTAGATTGGACAGAGCTGAAAGGCGGGCATGTCTGGAGGACGAGCCGCTTCATAGCGTGCCTCGAGGTCGTAGCCAATGGGAAGCGGTGTAGCTCCTCACAATATTCGAGAAGTTTCCAGCCGCACTGTGTCCGTCCTTTCGAAAAAGCTTAGAACGCTCAGGTGCGAGAAACCTCTACAAGCCGAAGAACATCAACACGTGTTGAGAGCCTCCACTGACCAACGACAATTCAACCGGTACAAAAACCTAGATAGCGTCCTCGTCCTAGTCTAACGAAGAACAGAAACTCACCTTTAATGCGCACATCCAGCCATATGCTGACAAATACGTCTGGCACAGGAGAGAGCCTTGTACAGACCGGGACAGTTAGCCGCAGTTCACGTAGCCAAAGGTGCCTCCTACATATTCCTTCAAGGCATCGCGACAAACCTAATGATGGCGATCTCGTTCGCCATCATCGCCCGCTTCATAACCACAGCTGAAATGGGCACAATAGCTATTCTCACGATGGTTAACGGAATATGCCAACTCCTAGCAAACGTTGGGATGCCGAGTGGAGTCACAAAGTTCACAGCAGAGAGCCTGGCAAGAAACGATCGAGAATCAACCGCCGGGGCATTCTACCAGGCAACTAGGATGAGCCTAACCTTCTCAACCATCATCGCTGTTACAGTATTCATGTCATCTAGATCCATCTCAAAATTACTTCTCGGAACGGGCGATCAGGCTTTCCTGTTCCAACTCCTGTCTCTGTCTCTATTGGCCAACGCGGGCCTATTGCCGCCACTCAACGGCGCTATGCTGGGGATTCAGAAGATTCGTGAAATGGCTATCATAGGCATCCTCCACTCTGCCATACGGCAGACACTAATTGTTTCG
>Ga0315310_10002887_pt1 | contig 10712 bp, 8 predicted proteins | sample TDP5_MG_FD_203630 | JGI IMG/M metagenome (GOLD analysis project Ga0315310, IMG submission 203630) | Freshwater sediment microbial communities from Lake Towuti, South Sulawesi, Indonesia - TDP5 | ecosystem: Environmental > Aquatic > Freshwater > Lake > Sediment | place: Indonesia: South Sulawesi...
CAGATGGCAGCTGACCGTTACGGCTTCGAAATCCTTATAAAAAGAGCCATGGGTGTGGAGAACCTATGGATTACTTCCAACAAGGCATTGCTCGATGAGATACGGAAGCAATTCCTGATCTGGAGAGCGCTCGATCCTAACGAGAAACAGAGGTACATCAAAGAGGCGAAGGAAAAGTGGGGGAGACAGAGGTTCTAGAGAAGATACACTCCGAACAGAAAGGTCTAACTTGGCGCTCCATGATGGCGTTCGTCTTCATAGTGTTCATCATACAGCCTGCCATTGTATACAACTGGCTAGTAGAAGGTCTTTGGGGTCTGGCTTTGACCAGCTGGGCGGTGATCTTGCTCTGGGTGGGATTGACAAGACTGCTGGGATCGCCTCTCACCTCAAAAGAGATTTTCATAATCCGAACTATGGAGACTACTGGTCTGATGGCCACAGGCTACTTCTTCGCTTACCTGCTCCGCAACCAATACTTCGCCAACTCTGAGGTGGCGCAGATATTCGGTCTCCAGCACGCTGTTCCTCGTTTCTTTTCTCCTCTTGGGGATGACGCCATTAGGTCCATGATGAACCGGACGTTCTTTGATGCGGCTTGGGCGCTGCCCATCTTGGTTGGCGTTTTCATACCTGTCTCACTATCCGCCATAGCAAACTACACTCTAGGGCTCTTTGCCTTCAGTCTGTATGCCCGAGAGGAAAAACTGGAGTTCCCTTTCGCAACGTGGGACGCCAAAACCATGAAGTCTTTCGGAGACAGAGACTTAAGTAGGATAAGGGTCATTGCTCTGGCGATCTTGGCTGGTGCTGTCTACGGGTTCGCAACGTATGGACTCACCACCCTCATATCGGTGCCTTTGGTTCCACGCACTCTGGTAGAATTCACAAGCATCGTGGAGACCGTACTTCCAGGAGCTTCATTCTCGTTCTCAACTGATCTCACACTGTATCTCCCGGGCTTTATCATAGATATTAAGTACACTGCGGCTCAGTTCATCGCAAGTGTTGCTCTCTACGTTTTTGGCAACACCTACATAACAGAGAACAGTCTTTGGCCAGTCGAGAGCCAATGGATTCCAAATCAGAGAGTTTTCTGGCACTATAGCAGGTCGATGCTCTACTTTTGGAATAGCTTCACTATAGGGTGGGGTATAGCAGTTGCCGTAATCCCCCTTCTTCTCAAGCACAAGACAGTCATTAGAGCCTTCGCAAGCATCAGGGAACGTACTGGCGGGTTTGGCGGGAAGTGGCTCAATAGCAAATTGCTTCTGTTAGTCTACCTTTCAACAGCCGCAACAGCAATCATCCTAACGCTGCTTCTTGTGCCAGGCTTTCCAGTATGGGTCTTGGTGGTCTTCACTTTGGGAGTATCGTTTGTGATCACTCTCCTGCAGACTCACGCGGCGGGTATTAGTGGCGGCTTCAGCTTGCCATATCTTCGTGAAACCTTGATCTACACTAGCGGCTACAGCGGGCTGGACATATGGTTCTTGCCGTCTGAAATGTCCTTGTTCTTAGGCGGTTCTGGCATAAGCCAGCAGCTCATCCAAGCCTCGATGCTGGGCGTGGACGTGAAAGAGTACACGAAGACATTCTTCCTCATAATCGCACTAGGACTTGCAGGAAGCTTCACATTCGTCTCGCTTTTCTGGCGCCTGAACCCCATACCTGGCTGGGCTTATCCCTACACGATCTCTGCATGGCCAGTGGAAGCCATGAACTTCTGGCGTTGGCAGTCTTGGCTCTGGACGGGATACCTGTTCAGACCAACATGGATGTATACGGGCTTCGGCATCTCCACAGCTCTCTACCTTGTCTGCGACTTGGTTTTGCATATTCCGTCGTTTCCCATTGCCATGATGACGGGCATGTTGATGCCGCCTTGGGCTGCACTTGCACAATTCGCGGGCTCGCTGCTATCCATTGCCGCCGGCAAGTTCATAGGAGGCGGGTTTTGGGAAGCGAACAAGGGGTTCGTTGTCATAGGCATGCTCATTGGAGACGGGTTAGTCTCAACCATCCTCAGTGTATGGAGACTCATATCTAGGTCAACTTGGCTCATGCCCTACTGATCTTGTGAACGATGAGGGTTCCTGATCCCCCCATTCCGCCACTCACCAACGTTCGTTGCAGTGCAGTATCCTCTCTTAGCGTAGACTTCGAGCGTAAGCTTGTCCTCCAATGGTCCAACAAACTTCCACAAGCGGTTTCTAGAAAGCTTTTAAAAGGATTGAGGGCGGTATATCCTATGGTTTCAGCCATGCCCTTCCGGTTGAGGTATCTCGCCAGTGTCACTTTGTTGCTAGCCCTTGCCAACCTCATGGCGAGTTCCCTCGTCGCTGCTCCTCAACCTGAGGTCGCAATATACGGCAAGGTTGCCGACGCAAACACTGGGCTCCCAATCCCGAATGCAACAGTGCTAGTGTGGGATTTGTACAGCCTTGACACTCCAAAGGTTGGCGCAGGAATCTACTTCACCGACAACAATGGAGAGTACAGAATCTCTGGACCATACGTAGGTCGGGAGCGTTGGTATAGGCTGTACGCATACAAGGGTGACTTCGGATCGAGATCTATAGACTACGCTCCATCGCCTAAAGTTGATCTTTTCGTTGAGTTTCCTGAAGGAGCTCAAGTCTCATTCTTACTAGTTCCCGGCGCCTTGATCGAGCTAGAGGGTATACCATACCTTGTTCGGTCTTCGAGCCCAGGAGCACAAAGCCTACGCGTCAAAGTCCTAAGCGAGCAGAAGCTCAATGCACCCTTCCTTGACACATACTATGATTCAGAGCACAGATGGTTCCTGGGTCTAGACAGGCAGTGCGTGATCGTTCCAGCGAACACACCCGTGACTCTTGAAGCCCAGACCTACTTCTATGCAAGGGAACGAGGACGGATAGAGGTCGAATCCTTCCGACTGTATAATGATTCGCTGCCTTTCTTTCTTCTTCAGGGTCACAGAGCTACAAGCCAACTCTCAGCCTACAGCCTCAGAGGCGGTCTCAGGTATGTTGAAGCGCAGTTCGTGGTTGTCTCGCGTACGGTTAACGCAGCACAAGGCGTCGGCTTTGTAGTCTTTGATGAGAGGCGCTCATTAACAGCCGCCAACCAAAGAATTCTTGAAGCTGGTGCAGACCTGACGCGGGCAAAGGAGGACCGCGACTACTTGGAGGTCTGGAATACCCTCCGTGATGTGCTAGGGATAATGCGTGTCGTTTCACTGGCTCTTGACCGCATGCGGCTCATTGCCATGACAAGCGCCGGCTACCTAGCTGCGATCATGGCGGCCTTCAGCGCCGTGCTGGCTTTCTTCTTCTTTGAGGAGAAGAGAAGAAAACTTTTCGCAAGCGTAGCAATCTATGCAATCTTTCTGGTTTCCTTGTACTTTACTTACCCCGGCGCGCACATAGTGATTGATGAGAACGTTCTGCTTTTCCTTCAGTCTGCTGGAATATCTTTCCTTGGCGTCTCAGCTATTATCTTTGGTCTTCCTAGAGTTTGGAGAGAGAGACTGATAGAGGGAGAAGTGTCATGGAGAAGTGCAATCGCACTGATTTTCTCCATGGGGAAGCGGGAGATAAGACGGCGAAAAATCCGGGGTTTCTTTACAATACTATCCGTAATCATCCTCATACTGGCTTTTACTTCGTTGACCTCCTTCGGGACGGCGTATGGCATCATCTCCGACAGACTGACCGCAACTGCGCCATCTGACGGCATAATCGTGAAAAGGATGCTCAATGAAACTTCGCTTCTCTTCTCGCCATTGGGGGCCAGTGATGCCAAGGTTCTTTCACGGATAATTGACATAAGGAACATTGCTGTGAGGCTGAAGAACATTCCTAGCCCCAACCCAGTCGTTCGACTCTCAGACCCCAAAACTGGGAAAACTTGGTTCATCTACGGCGTTCTTGGCGTAACACCGGCAGCTGAGTCAATGTATACTAACTTGGACGAGGCGGTCGAAGGCAGCTACTTAGGCGAGACCGAGATTGGCGAGGTACTACTGTGCAGAGCTATAGCTGATACCCTAGGCGTCTCAACAGGTCAAAATGTGAGCGCAGAGATTTTGGGGACAAGAGTTTCAACAAGCTTTATCATTAAGGGGGTGATCAATGATGACCGATACCTGAGTCTAGTGGACGTGGATGGCTCCCCGCTTGGCCCTTCACGGCTTCTTCCAGATGGCTCTGTAAGAAGATGCAACAACACAGAAACCATGGTGATAAGCTGGAACACCGCGGAGGCCCTTCAGGGAGTTATCGCCAGCCGACACCCAGAGGGGGCGCCCGAATTCGCCGTGATTTCTGAGATCGTCTTTCAACCCGGCGCTGCAGTCGACGTTGACTCAATGGTGAGAACCTTGATATACGGATGGGAATTCGATGTCTTTGTTGTGGCAAATAGGATCATCACATACTACCATATCGGCGCCTTCATCGAGATGAAGGGAGCAGCCGAGCTCATTATCCCGCTCGTCATGGTCGGGCTGAACGTCAGCATGGTCATGCTGAATGCTGTTTACGAGCGGAGAAAGGAGATCAGGACCCTTTCAATGCTTGGGCTGAACCCGACCCACATAGGGCTGATCTTTGTCGCTGAAGCCATAATTCTGGGCATGGTCGGCGGTAGCCTCGGTTACTTACTAGGGTTGGGATTCTACAGAGTGATGGTGCTCTTCGGTCAGGAACTCATGGTACGAGAGAAGCTGGAATGGTGGTGGAGCGCGATCGGCTTCGCGTTGGCGTTAACCGCATCTGTGCTTTCATCCATCAGACCTGCGGCGTTGGCCGTAAGCACATATACTCCATCGAAGGTCAAGCGCCTCAAACTGTCGGAGGAGAAGGCGAAGGTCCGCAAGGAAGAGATATTCAAGGTCTATCAGGGAAGAGAGTTGAGCATGCCCGTAAAGGTGGGTCTAGGCGAGAAGGAGTTCTTCATTGGCTTCTTCTTGGACCGCCTCGATGAACTGAAAACGGGCACGCTAGAGAGTGTCGATGATGTCGAGAACGTGCCCGAGATCGAGAATGTCAAAGGCGAACTCGTGAAGGAAATCAGATTCCGCTACCGGTTCGGGGGAACAGGCGAAGAGAGAAAGACCAGAAACAGCCTGTCTCTGACAAAGAGCCCTAGAGAGGATTACTACCGCGTGAGACTTGCCACGGAACCTGCTGTTCCGGGAACGCCCGCGAGCACAATCGAAAGAACGATCGATTTCGTCCACGACGCAATTATGGACTGGACAAGGAACAAGAACAGAATCATAGGCACGCTGTAATCGCCTTGTAGTTGTTCACTATCTTGCTCACCGTCCTGCCCCAGATTGCCGATCAGGGCCAGATCACGCCTACTACTTTGCTACGAAGGTTACTTCTTCGACAAGAACTTCGGGGACAATTTTCTTGCCTCGCTTCCTTGTCGTTCTCACAATGCCAAGTCTTGAGAGAACCTGAAGGTCTTGATGCACGTTCTTGACATCTCTGCGAACCTTGCGCGCCAGCTCGTTTATCGACTCAACTCTGAAATCAGCCAAAGCGCAAAGTAGCTCCAAGCGCTTAGGCGTGAAAGCCCTCAGCTCCTTTGAGCTAAGGTCGCGCAGTTCCTCTACTATGCAGTGGAGTTCGCCTCCTTCTTCATAGCCCCGGTGCGCGTGCACTAGCCTGGCCCATCTGAAATAGGCGTCTATGTACTCTTCTTTCATCTTTCGAGCCGTTAAGAGCTGCTCTTCGAACTCGTCAAAGGTCATCTCGTATGTTTTCTCAAGCTCCTTTGTTCGCTTTTCTACCTCTTCAAGGGTTAACCTTCGGGAGACCTTTACAAGCATATCATTCACTTGAGGCTTTCAGCTCACCTTCTGCTTTTCTGTCCCATATTATGTTGGCTAGGGTTAAAGTATTTATTGGTGTCGACGCCAAAACAGTTTATATTAGGCCCCCACTAATGTTTGGTGTGGTGAAGAGAGAAATGAGTGTCCCACTTGAGAGAGTAGACAAGTACGTTTGGCGCATCCCAACAAAGTTCAAGCAGGGCATGAGGGTTCCCGGCATTATTCTAACAGACGAAGATCTTCTTGAAAAGATGAAGACTGATCGAACTCTGGAGCAATGCGCGAACGTCACACATCTGCCAGGCATCTACAAGTACGCCATTACCTTACCTGATGGGCACGAGGGCTACGGGTTCCCAATCGGAGGCGTTGCAGCCACTGACTACGACGAAGGCGTCATAAGCCCCGGGGGAGTAGGCTACGACATAAACTGTGGCGTACGGTTGCTGACGACGAACTTCTCAGAGATGGATGTGAGACCTAAACTGCGTGAGCTAGCTGACATGATCTTCAGAAATGTTCCTTGCGGGTTAGGTAGCCGAAGAAAGGATCTTCGAATATCAGATCATGAACTCAACAGGATCGTCGTTGAAGGTGTGCCACGAATGGTCGAACAGGGGTATGGGTGGCTGGAGGATACTGAACACTGCGAAGAGGGAGGGCACATGGAACTCGCTGATCCGGACAAGGTTTCAAGCACTGCAAAGAACCGTGGCGTGACTCAGATTGGAACGCTCGGTTCAGGAAACCACTTTCTTGAGATCCAGAAAGTCGATAGGATCTACAACGGAGAGGTTGCCAAAGCTTTCGGCATAACACATGAAGGCCAAGTCGCTGTTATGATCCACTGTGGATCACGTGGATATGGTCACCAGATATGCTCAGACTACATACGCGTCGCCGAGAGGGCAGTTCACAAGTACAAGATAGCCTTGCCTGACCGAGAGTTGGCGTGCGCTCCTGGACCAAGTGACGAAGGGCAAGACTACTTCAAAGCTATGTCATGCGCAGTGAACTATGCCTTTGTGAACCGTCATGTCATCATGCATTGGGTTCGACAGAGCTTCGAACAGATTTTTGAGACGCCCGCGGACAAGATGGGGTTGAATCTGACATATGATGTAGCCCACAACATCGCTAAGATCGAGGAGCACGATGTCGGCGACAAACGCGCAAAAGTCTGGATTCACAGAAAGGGCGCGACCAGAGCCTTCCCGCCTGGTCACTTAGCTGTACCGGCGGAGTACCGGGGCTTGGGGCAACCTGTCTTGATCCCAGGCTCAATGGGAACGAGTTCACACGTGCTTGTTGGCACTTCGAAGGCTATGGAGCTGTCTTTCGGGTCAACCGCCCACGGAGCAGGGAGGATGATGAGCCGAGCGGCTGCGAAGAAGCGCTTCTGGGGCGGCGACATCAAGAAATCCTTGGAAAGCAGAGGAATCGCCGTCAGGTCAGAGAGCGCTGTGGTCTTGGCTGAAGAAGCAGACCCAGCCTACAAGAATGTTGAGAAGGTCGCGAAGGTCAGTGATGCTCTCGGGATCGCCACGCACGTCGCAAGACTGGTTCCATTAGCTGTGATAAAGGGCTAAGGTCTCTTTCTCCCATTTGCCTTCTCACCTGCCCTTCGTCTCAGAATACGGCGTGTGCAGAACCTCTCCCGCTTTCTCCGTGATCTTTGGTCCCAAACCATAAACGTCTTTGGCCCAACGGTCCAAGCTGACGAGCGCGTTGAAAGGCGTCTCGTATGATTCGAGCAGGCTCTTAGCTTTCTCTCTGCCTATATTGGGAAGGCTTGCTAGAAAGAAGATTTGAGCTTCGGCTAGGGTCCCAGTCCTTTTCACTGGGTGCACTGCCGGTACCCGTTTCTCCACGATCTGTTCCTGTTTGGCTGATGTGTAAAGGAAGTCGACGGTCTCGTTCTGAGTAGTCGTGTGGATCATATTTATCCCCTGTTTTGCGAGGGCGAACATGGCTCCCCAGACGGCTGAAGGGTTTATGCGGCTGAACTTGTAGATGATCGGAAAGTATCCCTCGATCAGAATGAATGGTTTCGGATAGGCTTCTTTCAGAAGGAAGAGCTGGTCGAAAAGGTAGCGGCGAGTTAGTGTATAAACGAAGTCCTGCACCGTCTTCCTTTCAAACGCGCATTCGTCGGAGATCACGTAGTCGCCCTTGTCGAGGAGCTCAACCCTGATATTGGCGCCCTTCTCCTTCAGGCTCTTGATGATCTTAGGAACCGCATTTGCCTCCCTGCTATCCACTATGATCGTCGGCTGATTTGCCTGTTCCTCTTTCTTAAGGAACGGCATCAAAGTCTCGGACATAGACATCCAAGCCAAACCTCCTGCAGCTCTCTCCTTGACACTTCATACTTGTCTAGTGATAGATGAACAAGCTGCCCGCTCACCTCGGTAGTTGCTGAACCCAAACGCTTGGCCAAGGGGCTTGAACGGCGAGGCACGCTTGATACCTCATCAACCGCTTGATAGGATCCGTCGCCTGGGAACTCGAACCTAACGTAGGTACTCTCCAGAAATGCCGGCAATCTGGTTTTCCCAACCTACATTGCACTATCTGCTAGCCAGATGCTTTAAGCCTTTTTCCGAAGATGCCGGGCAGAAAGCAGCGCACGTAGTGTATATTGCCGCGGAAACACGGGTCTCGAGAAGGAGACCGAAGAGAAGCGGAACTTACGGAATCTGCGAAAGAAATATCGGAATGGTTCTGAGGCATATGAAAGAATTGCGGGCTATCACCTGTTCGAGTCTCTAGTGGAACATGGTGATGCCGCGAATCCTAGTTTGGCATCTGTCAAAGATTCAGCGTCTTCAAGAGCCCTCTGAGGCTTGCACATGTTTCTCTTGTGCTTTTCTCACCGTCGTTTTGGATTCGATAATGAGTCTCAATGGACACACATCCTTCGTACCCATCCTCTCTTAATGCCTTGAACTGACTTCTGTAGTCTATCTCACCTGTTCCGACTGCAACAAACCTGATCTTTCCAGTGGCCATATCGCGTACAGCGTCTTTCACATGCACATGAACTGTGTCTCCTCGCACTTGAAGGTACCCCTCTGGGCAGGGGATCTCTCCTGCACAGAAGGCGTTTCCCGGGTCCCAGACTATCCTCAGGCTTTTTGAACCAACAGCATCAACGGCCATTCTAGCTTCTCTCCCAGTACCGACTAGGGTCGCGTGTTCATTCTCAAGAGCTAGCATGATCCCTTCATCTTCACAGATGTCTGCGGCTTCGCGGAGCTTCATGATTGCCTTTTCCCAGTGTTGAGCGGGGTTCTCTGTTGACCAGAAGGCGAATCCCCTTATGATATCAGCGTCAAAGAGTTTTGTCATCTCAGCCAGTCTAGGAAGGAAGTCAAGATGTTCTTTGACCTCGGCTTCGTTAGCGATTGTGCACTTGAAAAAGGGTGAGGCCAAGCAGATGACCTGTAATTCGGCAGCCTTGGCGATCTTCTTTATTCTTTGAACCTCAGCGTTTGTTAGGTCCTTGATGTTCTTGCCCCAGCATCCACGCAGCTCGATGCAGTCCAAGCCCATCTCCTTGGAGACAGCTGCGGCTCGCTCCACATCCTGAGATATCTCATCGGTAATCACGCCTAACTTGAACATCCTTCCACTTCCGAGTCTCTAGCCATCTGTTATCTTGCTTGAACCTAATAAAGTTAAGAGACGGAGCATCCAGCCAGTCCAACGTTCAGGAGGGCGACTGGGATGCTCCGATAATCACTTCGTCCCCAAGCTCGGCACCAAGAAACTTGGAGGCATTTCCTTGGTTCACTGAGACCTCTAGAAAGCCCGTGCTCCCGACTATGACAAGCGGTGAGCCTTGCGGGGCCTCCCCGTAGGCTAAGCAGAGCCGGAGCGCCAAGTCTCTTCCCTTAAGCCTTAGGAGCAGGCCGTTTCCTTCTTTGACTCCTATTGCCACAAGGTCCTGCAAGCTGATGTTCGTGAGGATGTTGCCGAAGCCGTCTACGTGGAGGACTCCACCTCGTATCTTTGCCTTCTCGATGTAGGGTCTGGCGTAGCTCTTCGTCACGAGGTCATTAACCTTTGGACCAAGCTCAGAGGGCGAAATACCGTTGGCCAAGTGAGCAGCAACTGAACAGAATACGTCGCGCCCGTGAAACGTTCTGGAAACCTCTCTAAGCATATACTTCGGATTGGTGATCTCGTAGACATGGCTTATTCCTTCCCTTTGGGCGGAGAGCACCAGAAGCCCGTTGTCAGGTCCAACATAGAGGCTGTGTTCGGTCTTGATGATAACAGCGCGGCGCTTCGTTCCAACGCCTGGATCAACAACAGCCACATGAACTGTTCCTTTTGGGAAATAGGGGGCGGCTTGAGCCAGAATGAAGGCTCCCATTCGCACATCAAATTTTCTTATGTCGTGGCTTATGTCCACAACCCTTGCATTAGGGCAGATCGATAGTATGACAGCCTTCATCTCGGCCACGTAAGGATCGAACAAACCGAAATCAGAGAGCAAGGTTATGATCTGCAGATTGCTCATTACCATGCACCGTTAAGGATTAATTGCCGAAGCTGAATATAACCTAGGGCAAACCCGAACCTTTGTGTCCTAGATTAGCTGGTATTGGCTTGGCAGAAAGAAGGAAACTGATCATGGTTCCAGGTCCGACGAATGTTCCGGACCGCGTTATGAGGGCTATGGTCAAGCCGGTGATCGACCACAGAAGCCCAGAGTTCAGAATCCTGTATGAGTCTCTGGCCGAGAACATGAGGTACATTTTCCAGACTGAGGGTGACGTTTACGTTCTAACTGTCTCGGGCACTGGAGGAGTTGAATGTGTTGTTGGTAACACTGTGAATGCGGGCGACAAAGTCATTGTCCCAGTCTTCGGGC
>Ga0315310_10002888_pt1 | contig 10710 bp, 10 predicted proteins | sample TDP5_MG_FD_203630 | JGI IMG/M metagenome (GOLD analysis project Ga0315310, IMG submission 203630) | Freshwater sediment microbial communities from Lake Towuti, South Sulawesi, Indonesia - TDP5 | ecosystem: Environmental > Aquatic > Freshwater > Lake > Sediment | place: Indonesia: South Sulawesi...
GGACGGCTTCCTGACGAGTTGACGACCAGGGAGGCACTGGATCTCGTGGACCAGATTGCATCTTTTTCTTCCCCGATCCTTGTGCTCAGCGGAGGAGAACCCCTTTTCAGGAATGACATCTTTGAGATCGCCACCTATGCCGGCCACAAGGGCCTGAGTGTCGCCCTTGCAACCAACGGCACCCTTGTGACACGAGGGAAGGCGGATCGTCTTAAGGAGACAGGGATAAGGAGGACAAGCGTCAGCCTTGATGGGGCATCAGCCCTGACACACGACAGCTTCAGGGGCGTGTCCGGTGCCTTTGATAAGGCCGTTGAGGGCATTGAAAACCTAAGGGAGGCAGGGGTCGAGTTTCAGATCAATACTACGGTGGCAAGCCATAATGTCAGGGAGCTTCCTTTGATCCTTGAGCTTGCCAGGAGCCTGGGAGCGAAGTCCTTTCATATCTTCCTCCTTGTTCCGGTAGGGTGCGGGCTCGAGATCTCTGAGGAGCAGCAGATCGGCCCCGATGAATATGAAAGGGTTTTAACCTGGTTCTTCGAACAGAGCAGGGGGTCCAGCATTGAGCTCAAGGCAACCTGTGCGCCGCACTACTTCCGGATCGTCCATCAAAAGGGCGGCCGGCCAAGAGCCGCTGCACGAAGGAGGAAGGATAAGGACGGGATGTCGGCAATGACAAAGGGATGTCTCGCGGGAAGCGCTGTGTGTTTCGTCTCATACAGGGGAGATGTCCAGCCTTGCGGTTATCTGCCGCTCAAGGCGGGCAATGTCCTGGAGAATCCCCTTTCCGAGATCTGGGCATCCTCAGAGCTTTTTGCAACACTGAGGGATCCGGACGCCCTGGGAGGGAAGTGCGGGTATTGCGAGTTTAGAAAGGTATGCTTCGGGTGCCGGGCCAGGGCCTATTCAGATACTGGGAATTATCTTGCAGAAGAGCCATACTGTGTATATGAGCCGCCGATCCCTGCTGTTGCAGGAAGGGGCAAATTTATTTCACCATGAAATTACTGAAATATAAGGTCGTCGAGACAGGAATTGTGACAGATGAGGATCTCGAAGAGATCATCAACGAATGGGTTAAGAAGGGCTGGAAATTTGATGGGATACATTTTGCCATGAAGGAGACCTCAAAGAGGCCTTCAATGGCTTTTATTGTGTTCACGAAGAAGGACGAGGCAAATGAGTAAGGCACAAAATATCAGCCATTCTGCAAAGTCAGGGAAAACACAATTTATCAACAGGTGCCTGGCAAAGTTCATTGACTTCCTGATCGCAGGAGCGCTGAGCCAGCTTGTGAGGTTCTGGGGACCCCTGGCAGGCCTCACCTACCTTCTTATTTCTGACGGCTTGCCCGGAGGTAAAAGTTTGGGCAAGAGGCTCATCGGCTTGAGGGTTATTGAAAATGAAAAGAACATCCCCTGCGATTACATCAAGTCCATACTCAGGAACCTTCCCGTCGGGCTTGTTTTCCTCTTTGCAATAATTCCCTTCGTTGGATGGCTCCTCTTTATAACAGTTGGTCTCCTCATTGTTGCTTTCGAGTGTTACCTTATGTTTACAGAGGAGGGCGGGGCCAGGATCGGAGACATCCTTGCCGACACCACTGTTAAGGGCGAGGAAAAGTAATCCGTTCTGCCGATTGATTCTTTCTACGATTTAAGGCTGTCCAGATAACCTTGAAGGATAAGCACCGCAGACAGGGAATCGAGGGCCTTCTTTCTCTTCTTACGGCCCATCTGTGCAGATAAGAGGACCCGCTCAGCCTCCACAGTTGAAAGCCTTTCGTCCCAGGTCTCTACAGTATGGCCTGTTTTTCCACGAACCCTTTCTGCAAGGGACAGGACTGCCTGTGCCCGGGGGCCGATTGAGCCGTCCATGTTTCTGGGCAGTCCCATGACAATCTTGTCCGGATTAAGGCGCCCTATAAGGTCAAACACCTTCTTTTCCATATCGTCAGGGCCCTTGGCCTCAATTGTATCAAGGGGCTGGGCTGTTATGCCGAGCTCGTCGCTTAAAGCCACGCCTGTTCGCTTCTCCCCGATGTCCAGGCCCAAGATCCTCATTGTTTATCCCCATAATACCATTATTGGTTCATAACGATAAATGACGGAAAAGGCTTGCTCTATTTGAAAAGTGTGTCTATAATCTCCTGAAAAGGAGGTTCGGCCATGAAAAAACTTATCCCTGTTGTTGTCGCTCTGTTATTTCTATCACAGGCATGGGCAGAGGAAATCCCTTCTCCAGTTCCAGAAGGCACAAAAGGCGCAACATTTCTTCAGCCTCCTGCCTCTGAAAAGGGGTTATTCAGCCGGTATATTAATTATATGGATAAGGAGATTCAGAGGATTGACGAGATGGACCTTTGGGGCCCGGGCAGCACCCAGCTTCCAGAGGGATATTTCTCTGTCAAATACCAGTATAACAACCGCATAGCACAGCATAGATATGATACTTTCGGACATAAGATCCCGATTATCCCTCACATTGAGTTCAAGGTTGACAATGATAATTATTTACTCCTTGATTTGGGTGGCGATGGGTCTGGAGGCTCACATTCTTTTCTGCTCTCCTATGATCTGATAGGCGGATACCTTGATTACTACATAGAGCTTCCCTTTATCTACATGGATGTTACTATGAAACCGAGATACCTAAATAAATGCAATGACTTAACAAAATGTCCTGGATTAATCTTTGGGCTTCCTCCAAGTGATAAATGGGCACCGATGCCAAATACCTTTTGGACAGAACTGGAGAGGCTGGGGCGGCCAAAGGCTGATTTACATTATAGTTGCGATTTTGAGTGGCAGGATATCAACACAGGATTCAGTTTCAATTATTACAAGTCGGATTGGATGAGCACATCTGTGACTCCGAAGGTGTTCTTCCCAACCGGCAAGATTGCTGATCCTGACAGGTCAATTGATTTCCTTCTTGGCCCGGAGCTGGACAAGGGAACAGGCGGTTACTCTGTTGCCCTTGTCAGCGATTATGACTTCCGACTCCCCTGGTTCAAACGCCTGATGTTCACAGGAGAGTTTTCCATTGGCTATGCATTCAGACACAGGAGGCCGACGCCGCATTTCCTGAAGCCGGACGAGCAGAAGATCAATGATTTGAAAAACTTGGGTGTGTGGAATGATATTGCTCCGTATTTCCCTGACCTCAGCAATATCGGCGACCACTACTACAGCACGCCCGGGGCTTCTTACGATGCCTCATTCGCCACCTCGTTTGATTTTACCGTGGCAGCCTTAAACATAGGATATGGCTATAGTTTCAAGTCGCGGCCTACAATTGAATCCTCAAGCCCGGAATTCACCCAGTTTATCTATGGGCTGGAGATCGTAGGCCAATCCGAGACGCGCGTCCTGTCATTTGCACTCATTACACCTGCCCTGTTCGCCCTCTACATACCTGCGACTGTTCAATTCCGGTACGATATCCCGGTGGGAGGATCGAACGCACTGATGTTTGAGAACAACTTTTTCATTACTATTCAGACCTTTGTCCCGATCAACCCGGAGACTCCCAAGCCGGAAAAGGTTGCAGCGCCGTGAGATGTCCTTGTTGAGGGAGGCATCGTGCCTGCCCCCCTTCCTTCAATAGAGGATCTTCTCGATCCGTCACGTCGCCACCTCTTTGTCTTTGCCCACCAGGATGACGAGGTCCTCTGCGCAGGCCTGATTCAGAGGGTTTCTTCCCGGGGGAATTCCCGTTTCATCTGGGTCACAAATGGGGACGGCCTTGCTCCGGAGGTTGGGGCTGATCCTGGGGAATATGCCAGGCTCAGAGAAAAGGAGTGTGTCGAGGTTCTTAACCGCCTCGGCATAAGGAGAGACAGGGCCGAGTTCCTGGGTTTTTCGGAGATCTATATCTACGACATGTTTGTGGAGATCTGCCAAAAGAGTGGGAAAACCCCTGATGCACTGAAGTTCTTTCGCAGGATGGCGGATGATGTTGGAAAATCTGTATCGAATGCCTCTCCTGATGTTGTATGGACAGTTGCATTCCAGGGCGGCCATCCTGAGCATGACCTTACACATATCTTGACTGCAAGATCTCTTATGAAACTCGAAGAGAAAAAGGGCTCAAGACCGCCCCTTGTCCATTTTCCAGAGTATGAATGGACGATCCTGATCCCTGCCCGTTTCCGGCCAGGTTATTCCGGCAAGGTCTATGACATACATCTTTCCGAAGAGGAGATTTCCGGGAAGAGGAGGGTTATCGAGGCCTACCCTTCACAGACAGGGCTCTTTGCAAAGTTTGAGAAGGTGATAAACTCACTTGGAAAACTGGCAGGCATTGTGGGACGCAGGTTCACGGCCGAGGACTTCCTTCGAAGAGAGGTCTTCAGCCCGGTCCCTCCGGATAAGGATTACACTGTCTGTCCACAGCCCCTGAATGCCCTTGCTTATATTGCCGAAAGGCACAAGGGAGTCAGGGTGACATTTGACCGCTCCATCCGGCCTATTATCCAGGATCTTTTTTCTTCCTGAATTGGGGCAAGAGGTCTTTGTGTGCTTTGAGGAGCGCATCGAGCATCTGACGCGCAGAAGTCAGGTCATTAACCGTTGGATCAAGGACAAGCGCTCTTAGGGCGAGTGGTCTATTGCCGAGCACTGCCGCATCCACGGCAAGGTCAGCGATCTCTATCTGCCTCCTGCATAAAGAGGCGATCCCCTTTGGAAGAGCACCCACACAAACACCTTCGGGTCCGCTTGCCCAGACCCTTGAAGGGACCTCAACAATGGCTCCATCCGGGAGGTTTTCAATGTATCCCTTGTTCGGGATATCAATGGCAAGCTCCAGGCTTCCATTGTTCTTGAGAACGGAGGCGATGAATGGGGCTGCCCTCTCGCCTGAGAACTTCTTGAACGAATTGATAGAGCCCTTGCCCGATGCCAGTCTCGCAAACCTCCTTCTCAGGGAAACCCGCCTCCTCTCCATTTTTGCCCAGGGATAGAGCGGGAGCTTGTATCGCTTCCAGGGTTTTGTCAAGGGATCGTGGCACCAGGGCAGGTATTCTGAGAGGTGAGAATCTCCTGGGATGGGGAAGAGGCCGAAGATGTCAAAGATCTCGCGGGAAAGGGGCTGGTCATCAGCTGGAAGCTTTCTGAGTATCCTGATTAGTTCCGGATAAAGACTCTTGCCGGTTTTTCTGTCATGTATCTCCAGAAACCAGGAGAAGTGGTTGAGCCCTGCTGCAGTGATCCTCATGGATTCAGGAGGCCTTTTCAACCACCTGGAGATATTCCCGATGCCCCTAAAGAGCTGATGGCAAAGGCCGATGACCCGCGCCCGGGTGTATCGCCTCCCTGCCAGTGTGACCCTGGGCACAGGGTTTGTGAAATTGAGGACAAATGCCTTCGGGCATAGCCTTTCAACATCCCGGCAGATATCCAGGAATGGAGGGATGCTCCTTGCGCCGTGGATCAATCCGGCAGGTCCGCCGTTTTCCCCGAGCGGCTGGCGGATGCCGAACTTCAGAGGGATCTCCCAGTCCATCCTCCACCTTTTCTCCCTTTCAATGGCGATGGAGACGATGACAAAGCTTGCACCGATAAGGGGTTTGCGGCGGTCTGTTTCTGCCGAGATACGGCACCCTGCCTTCCACTCTGTGTTCATGCGCTCAACAAGCACTTTTACAAGGCCTAGGGCATCAGGATCTATGTCCACCAGGCAGATCTCAGACCCCTTCAGGGCCGGCTCCTGGAGAAGGTCTGCAATGATAGCGGGGCCGAAGTCAGCGCTCCCTGCCCCGATCACGACAACCTTTGTCTCTTTTCCTTTCATAGATATATAATACTTGACAATATGTATAATTGTTAATAATCGTGGAGGCAAATGAAGAACGCCATTACAGATGTTTCAGGCATTAAGGTCGGGCAGGAAAGCGATTTTCAGGGCTTCACCGGCTGCACGGTCATCCTCTGCGAATCCGGTGCAACCGGAGGGATTGACATCAGGGGGACAGCGTCCGGCACGAGGCAGGTGGACTCTCTCAATCCCCTCCATCTCGTCCCTTATGTCCATGCCGTTTGCATTGCAGGGGGAAGCGCCTACGGGCTTGATGCTTCATCTGGAGTCATGCAGTTTCTTGAGGAGAAGGGGATAGGCCTCGAATTCTTTGTTGGGAAGGTCCCAATAGTCCCTTCTGCCAATCTCTTTGACCTATTCTTCGGAGATGCGAAGGCGAGGCCCCACAAGGAGATGGGTTACAGGGCATGCCAGAAGGCAACAGACGGAAAGGTGGAGGAGGGGAGCGTTGGCGCAGGCACGGGCGCCACTGTGGGCAAGGTTTTTACAGTCAGGCAAGCCATGAAGGGAGGGGTAGGGACTGCAAGCGAAAAACTGCACGGAGGCGTCGTTGTGGGTGCCCTCGTAGTAGTGAACTCGTATGGAGATGTGATTGACAGTAAAACCGGAAAGATCCTTGCCGGAGCCAGGAAATCCCCGGACAGCAGGGAATTTGCAGAGACACGCCTCGTGTTCCGTGAGGGCAGGGAGAGGGAAGCCAGTCCCGGGCAAAGCACTACTATCGGGGTGATTGCCACAGATGCCGCTCTTACCAAAACTGAGGCAACCAAGGTTGCACAGATGGCACAGGACGGGATTGCCAGGGCCATCTCTCCTTCACACACCATTTTTGATGGCGATGTTACATTTGCCCTATCTCTTGGAGACAAGAGGGCGCAGTTGACAACCATAGGGCTTGTGGCTGCCGAACTCCTTGCCGAAGCCATTATAAGGGGAGTAAAATCTGCCGAGGGGTTTGGAAAGATCCCCGCATGGAAGGATAGATAATGGGATACAAGGAAAGGAAGACAGCACTTGTAATCCTTCTCAAAGACGCCAATGAAGAGGTGAGGAAATCAGCGGCAAAGGCGCTTGAGAAGATAGAGGTCAAGCCGAAGCTTGAGCTCCTGATCAAGGCAGCAAAGGAAGGGGACAAGCTTACGAGGCTCAGGGCTGTTTATGCCCTGAACGAATCTGAGACAGAAGAGGCATTCTCCCAGCTGATGTTGTCCGCAAATGACCAGGAGGTTGAGGTGAGGGCTGCTGCCATCAAGGGTTTGGCGCGGAGGGCAGACCCCAGGTCGTTCGGCGCCTTGCTACAGAAGCTCAACGAGACGAATGTCTCGCTTCGCGTTCTGGCCATAGATGCGCTGAGCAAATTCAAGGATAAAAATGTTGGAGATATCATGATCAACCTCCTCAGCGAAAAGAACCTGGAGGTTGTCATGGCAGCCATGGATGCCCTTGGGAATCTCGGGGAGGCCAAGGCAGAAGGCCCCCTTATTCAGTTCCTGTCGCATCAAGATCACAGGGTAAGGGGCCGCGCCGCACTTGCCCTCGGCAGCCTCAAAGACTAAACGCATACTTTCCAATAGAAGATCGCGGATTGCCCAAACTATAGGCACAAAAGCAGTAGTCCGGTCTCTGCTTGCCCCTTTAGGCACACTATATTTGAACAGGGCTAAGGCAGGAATAATTGGGCGCTGTCCCTATTTATTCCCTATTTATTCTATTTATTAATGGGCAGGGCTATGGCAGAGGGAGCTTAATCAGGGAGAGGCTCTTATCACCGCTGTTTGCCACAACAGCGAGATTTGTTCCAGAAAAAAGGGCTATTCCGGTAGGCATGTTCCCCACAGGGATTGTGGATGTGACAGTAAAATCCCCACCATAGCGATACTCCCTCTCCTCTATCAGGGATATGGTATTACCCGGGCTTGACGCACTTCCGGAATTTACTACAACAGTGATCCCCACTCCCTCATGCACAGCCACATCAATGGGGCCTTCCTCTGTCTTTACGGTCCCGATGAGCTTTGGAGGAAAGACCATCATATCCAGTATGGATACGCTCCCCCCTGGGATGGAAGGAGTCCCGTAGTGAGTAAGGATGGCCCTCCCCTTCCTCATGTCCACAGCCAATCCCTGCAATCCTGCCTCCCCTGAGACATTCACTGTAACCACCTCTCCGACATTATCAAGAGAGGCTATGGTCAGGGCATTCTGTTCCTTGAGCACAAGGGCCGCATTGCCCGTGGGGCTGATAGCTACTCCGGTGGGAGAAGGACCTACCCCTACCCATGCTTTTTCCTGAGGTGTTGGAGATATGACATCAACGAAACTCAGTCGCCCCGTGTAATAGCTCACCACAAGGGCCACTCCTCCGGTAGGGCTAAAGGTGGCAGCTATTGGGCCTGAGCCAGTAGGGAGGGTCACGGAGGACAGAACTTGAGGGGAGGATGTGAGGTCAATGACCGAGACCGTATCCGAAAAGAAATTGGCCACCACAGCTCGATTGCTGGTGGGATTAACGTAGATTCCCCTTGGGAAGGAATCCACAGAAAGGAATGACGAGAGGGTTCCTGAAGGAAGGTTAACAACCTGGACAGCGTTGGCCATAGGGAGGGTCACAAGGGCAATTCCTTTCCCTGGATGAATAGCCACCTTCCAGGGCATACGGTCAAATCCAGCACCCAGGAACACATCGCTCCTGTCATAAACGAAGAGCTGGGCATGGGGGGGTGGAATAAAATTATCCGTTGTGAGACACGCCATTCGCCCTTTGGTATCCCACCCAGCACCGATCTCCGTCCGTCCAGCAGCAATGGCAGTAGCAATCCCAGCAGGGTCCACAATTGCTACAGCCGGATTGGAAGATCTCCAAATGATGCCTTCCTTTAATTCGCTCTTTTTAACACATATTATTGGACTTGGACCATTATAGGAGGAAGGCCTACATGATACATCCCACGCAGTATAGCTTACAGCTTCCCCTGGCTTGAGGGTAACATTTTGGGGCTCAACCAGTATATCAGGGACAATTGCACACCTACGTTCCTCTACACAACCAGCGCATCCGAAATGAGATGCTCCAAGGAAGATGGATAATAAAAGAAGACCCGTTTTCCTGACCCATCTCATATCACTACCACAAAATCGTCCGCTGTATCCCAAGGGCTGGTCACGGGGTAGCTGGCATACCCAAACCGTTCTGGGATGGCTTTAGGGACGACTTCCTTATGGTATCTCTAATGACCACTTTATAGTTTGACGAATTTTCTCTATTACTCGTCACAAAATAAAAAAGTGGATGGCTATGGCAGGGGGAGCCTTATCAGGGAGAGGCTGTTATCACCGCTGTTTGCCACAACTGCGAGGTTTGTCCCGGACAGGAGGGCAAGCCCGGTAGGGCCCTTTCCAACAGGGATTGAGGCTGTGACGGTAAAACCTAATATTCCATAAGGGGGCTCAAGTTTCTCCACAAGGGAGATGCTCGTCCCCGGCGTGGTGCCGCCGAGGTTTCCAATTACTGCTATTCCTGATTCCTCATGAATAGCAACATCAAATGGCCCTTCCTCTGCCTTCACTGTGGCAAGAAGCGTAGGTGGAAAGACATTCAGATCCATGATGGAAATGCTATTACCGGGAGTTGCAAGGCTTCCCCAGTGGGTGAGATAAGCGAGCCCCCTTGCTCTGTCCACGGCCAGCCCAAATAGCCCTGACTCCCCTGATACACTGACTGTTATAATATCCCCAATGGTATCAAGGGGCACAATGGTCAAGGCATTCTCCTGCCTTATTACAATGGCAGCATTGCCTGCAGGGCTGATGGCCACGCCAGTGGGAGATGGCCCCACTCCTATCCATGCCCTTTCCTGAGGAGGTTCGGCCATCACATCAATGAAGCTCAATCGGCCGGTGTCGTAACTTGCAACAATGGCCACACCCCCTGTGGGGCTGAATGTGCCTGCAATTGGGCCAGAGCCTGAGGGAAGGCTGAAGGTTGAGAGAACCACTGGAGAGGTAGTCAGGTCAACAATAGTTACGGTATCAGAAAAACGATTGGCTACAACAGCGCGGTTGCTCGTGGGACTTATGGCTATCCCCATAGGAAAGGAGCCAGCCGTGAGGGGCAGAGCAGTTGAAAGGCCGCCTGAGGGGAGGGTGACTGTCTGGACAGTGTCACCCATGGGAAGCGTGACGAGGGCAATCCCTTTCCCTGGATGAATATCCACATCCCACGGTGCCTTCTCCAATCCTGTGCCCAGAGAGATATCATTCCTATCATAGACAAAAACCTGTGCTGGTGGAATGAGCCAGTAATTCTGGTAGCGGATACATAACCCTTGACTCTGAGGTGGGATTGTAGCTGTAATCTTTGTCCTTCCATCAGTAAGCGCAGTGGCTATGCCAGTGGAATTTACCGTGGCCACTGCCGGATTGGAAGATCTCCAAATGATGCCTTCTTTGACCTCTCTTTCTTTAGTGCAAAAGGGTCCTTCTTCAAGATGTCCTGAGGAGCATTCCGCCTCCCACGCGACAAGACTTATCTTTTCTCCTACTTTTAGAATTGCTTTCTGGGGTTCAACCAATAAATCAACAGGACACGGGGACCCCGTGTCTTTTGCACAGCCAGCGCATCCCGTATCTAAGAACATAGATAGAATAAACAAAAGGAAAGGAGCGATCCTACAAGGCCACTTCATATTTTCATCTGCGAATCTACCTCTGTATCCCCAGAGCACAGGGGCCACTCCCTACCGATATAGTTTTCTTCACCGTATATCCCTGAAATACCGCAACATTGTTTGAACCAAAGTTGGCCACATACATAGAGGCTCCATCAGGCCGGAATTTTATCGCCAGAGGGCTGTCTCCACCGCTGGGAAACGAGGCGATCTGCTTCCCCTG
>Ga0315310_10002890_pt1 | contig 10708 bp, 10 predicted proteins | sample TDP5_MG_FD_203630 | JGI IMG/M metagenome (GOLD analysis project Ga0315310, IMG submission 203630) | Freshwater sediment microbial communities from Lake Towuti, South Sulawesi, Indonesia - TDP5 | ecosystem: Environmental > Aquatic > Freshwater > Lake > Sediment | place: Indonesia: South Sulawesi...
AGACTTCAGCTTGGATAGAGATATCATCTGCCCCTGCGACTATCGGGACCCAGATGTGGAGGAGTTTGGAAACTGTTACTGCGGACTGTATGTAAGAAAAGATGTCTTTGAAAGAAAAATGCTGGCTGCGTCAATCCCGGAGAGGAGACCGTTGGAGAAGCAGACGAGGGCATCCGGTGTATCGACGGCCACACTGACAGCTGAGCCTGCAAAGATCAAACCCAAACTTTGGTATTGCAGGCAATGCGGCTATGTTGTCTTCCGGGAAGAGCCTCCCTATATCTGCCCTATATGCAAAGCGAAAAGAGAATTCTTCGCTGATTTAAGAATAGAAATTTACAGCTCCAAGTAGCTCTTTCTCGACTCTGAACGCGGCGTGGAATCATCATAGGAACTTCTTCCTGATAATCTTCATACTCTTTCCCGAATTCTCTTATCAATTCATCCTCTTCTTTTTTAGAAATCAGATAAATGATTACTATCAGAATTGGGGTGAAGAGCATGGAATACCAAGCGGAGAGAAGAATGGACATTCCAACGTGAGATAGAATCCAGCCGAAATACTGAGGGTGCCTTACAATAGAATATACTCCTGCTGTTTCCAATCTCTTTGGCGTGCAATGGGTTTCCGCAACCTCCAATCTAGTTGCTTTTACACCTCTAATGGCGATCCATGCACCGAGCATTACTAGCGGTAAAGAGATGATCGAATGGAGGATGGGCGTCGAAAAGTTTGCAATTGAAATGGATAAGTTCGAAAGTATCGGAATGGTGAATTTCGGTTGGGGTGAAATCCAGAGTCCCACCAAGAATATGAACTCCATTGTTCCGGAGATTGTTCCGTAGATCTTGCCGATCCTGACTCCCTTTTCCTTGCCATATTTCTTCTGGTTTTCGATATGTTCAACTGATTTGAAGTGAAGAGGTATCGTTATGAACATGCCTAGGATGCAGATGAAGAACCAGATGTACATTTTAATCGCATAAGATATGCGAAATTGACGATAAAATCTTAAACTTGATCGATTTGAACTACAGACTTTAGGTTCCAATGAATTGGCTCAATGCATCTACTCGATTCTGCCTGCTTTCTTCAATCTTTCAATAGAGGCCTTCAACTCATCTAATGAGATGCCAAGGTCTCTGCACCCTTGGCTCCACGAGATCTCTCCTCCACGATCAGAGATGTATGCATACACCTTATCGTCAAGACTCATCAAGCCCTCGATCGTTTGAACTTTGACCGCTGGAGATATGGAGGTCACAGGAGCGGGAGTAGGTCTCAAACCCTCCCTGGCGGCTGGAGGTCTTTGAGCTGGTGAGCGGAGTGTTGCTGTTCTCGACGGATATGCCCTTCGCCTTCTCTCATAAACATAAACCAAAGCCGCCGAGATCACCACGACCGCTATTAAAGCTCCAAGCAAAAATATGATCTCCGCAGGAAAGGTTGGAGGTGGCATTATAGGCGTCGTATATCCTTGGGTTGTAGTGATTTGAGAGGTAGTCGTTTCGAAGGTTTGGGTAGGAGTTGGAGTGGGCGTTTCCGCGACATAACAGGCCAAGCTTAAGTTATCCCAGAATGCATGTGGAGTCGAAAACGGAACGCTTATTTGAGCGAGCTCAAGGCAAACCTCAATTCTTTCAAGATTGTAACTGGACGATTGACCGAACTCCTTCTCAAAGTCTTTCTTCACATCTATGACAAGCTGTTTCCAAGTGTAAGTTTCAGTCGGTTTCAAAAAATGAGCAGTATAAGGTTGCTTTTCCCTGACCTCTGATGCCTCCCAGAGAAAGTGGTAGATTAATAGGAACGTGACGCTTTCCTCGTCGCTGGTTGCGGTGTACAGTTCAATCCTCGAGCGGATCAAAGTTGGCATTAGAGAACTTGGGAATGATTGTCTACGGCTGACCTCTGGACGAATCGACAGACTATATGTAAGATCGAATGTTAAATCCCTCCGATCCACTACTTGACGAAACCCTGTACCATGCTCCTTCGTCCCTGAGACAGGGTTGGTCTGAGGAACCCACATGTCAAGGTAACCATAATCAGCATCGTAGTCACCGCCGGAATCGATTTGGTAAGGAACCCAGCCGTCTATTCCTTGGTCGAATCTGCCGTTCGTCAGAAGCTCCGTCGCTGCCTCGGCTTGTGAACTCTGAATCTGAAAGAGCGATGGAACAACCATCAGTACAACTAGGAGAAAGGCTAGTCTTTCCATTGAGAAACTCAGCATGGGCAACCGGTCCCAACTTTTGGAGAGTAGACAAATACAATTGTCGCTATCAGTCTCATTAACCAGTCGGTAGATTAGACTCGATCTTGAAGTAGGGATGGCTTGATAAAGCAAATATTTCCTTTCTTCTCCTAACAATGGGACAAGGAAGAATTTTTTTGTGTGGATCCCTTTGTGCGGGCGACTGAATTTGAACTCTCAGATTGATGGTGTTTTCGTATCTAGTCCTACCATACATCGACACGCATACATCTTACAGTCTGATCCTTACGTGAGGTTCTTCCATTCTAATGGAGAACAGTTAGGGATGGTTGTCTTTGTGCCCGCCATACATGGTGCCGTAAGTTTCCAAGGATACTATGTCCTCCAATTTCTTTCTACGCCTTATCATGTGGAGAATCTTAGCCAGTAGGTCCAGCTTCTTCCGCCGGTATCCTAGAGCCATCAGTGCAACAATATCGTATTTTTCAGGAAGCTTCAGCATCTCACGGATGGCTTCTTGATTGAAGGCTCCAATCCAGCATGTTCCGAGTCCTAAAGCTGTTGCGGCTAAGACCAGGTGCTCTAGGGCTATAGCTGTGTCTATAGCGTACCAATGTGGAGAGGCCTTCTTGTCTCCGCAAGCTACGATCGCTACCGGTGATTCAGCTAGGAACCTTCCGTATCTGCATCCTTTGGCAATTCTAGCTCGCTTATCTTCGTCTCTTACAATGATGAAGTGCCATGGCTGTGCGTTTCCGGCTGAAGGTGCCAACCTAGCTGCATCCAGAACCTGTGTGAGAACTTCTTCCGGAATAGGTGTCGGCTCATAAGACCTTACAGACTTTCTCTTCCTTATGGTCTCAAAGACGTCCAAGAACCTTTTCTCCTACCCTTCTCTATCAGATACGTTCTATCGGCATTTCCTTAGAAAGAGACTCATCGATTATATGATTCTATTCTTAAGTTCCAGCTTTCAAACGTGGAATTTAGCGAAGTCATTTAAAGATTTTAGAAGAATCCGTTATAGTGTCAAAGAGGGTTGAGCTTGCCCGTGGAGCGGAAGAATCGGATATCTGCGTGTGCTCCTTCGGGGCAAGATGTTTCTCTTCACTGGATCGACTCAGAAGATACAGTAAGAACGGAATACGAGAAATACTTGACCGATGAGTCGCGATTCGGCGAGGGGCGAGCTCGGATAATCTTCTTTCCAGAATCTGAGGAGCAGATATCCGCATTCCTAAGAAGAATGTGTTCTGAATCTATTCCGGTGACGGTCTCTGCTGGGAGGACTGGAATCGTCGGTGGAGCTGTCCCGCCTAGGGGGGCGATCCTCTCAACTGAGAGGATGAATAGAATTCTTGGGTTGAGGTTCGATTCTGCGACTGGAGAATGGTTGGTTAGAGTCCAACCGGGCGTCATCGTTAGAGATCTTCACACCAAGATTGAGAGAAAGGAATTTCGCGAACTCTTAACTCATGCCAGTGAGTCTGAGAAGAAGGATTTGGAAAGATTTCTTGAAGACCCTCAAAGGTACTTCTATCCCCCTGATCCGACTGAGGATTCCTCCACTATCGGCGGCAATATAGCTACAAATGCGGCTGGGGCGAGAACGTACAAGTACGGTCCAACCCGAAGATTCGTAAGAAGAATACGCGTTGCTTTGGCGAATGGCGACATACTCGACGTAAGGCGTGGCCAAGTCTTCGCGAGTCACGGACGAACTTTCGAGATTCAGCTTCCGGACGGCAGATGTGTAACCGTCCAGTTGCCCAGCTACTCTATGCCGAACGTGAAGACTGTTGCAGGATACTATGTTGAAGAAGGGATGGATCTTATCGATCTATTCATAGGATCTGAAGGGACCATTGGGGTTCTCACAGAAGCGGAGTTGGCTTTAACCCCGCGTATAGGCAATCTACTGACAGCTTTAATCTTCTTTCCCTCGGAACGCGACGCCATAGGATTCGTTCATAGAGTTCGTGGTGACCATCCAAAAGGTAGAGCATACGCTGAGCTTCCTGAGTCGATCGAGTACTTTGACTCCAACTCTTTGAATGTGCTGAGGAGAAAGGAGTCTACTACGCCTCTAGAGATTCCTGAGTTTCCAGAGAAGGCTGTGGCAGCGGTTCTTCTGGAGCAATCGTATACGGAGGATGAGTTTGAGAGGTTCATCGAGGCGCTTGACGTAAGCTTGAGGGAGAACGGATCGTCGCTTGAAGATACGATGTCGGCTACAACCGATTCTGATAGGAAGAGGCTGACAAATATTAGGCATGCTGTACCTGAGACTGTGAATCAAGTGATCGCCTCACATAAGAGGAAGATTGCTGAGGTTCATAAAGTTGGAACTGACACGGCTGTGCCAGACCAGTATCTGGACGCCATGCTAGATTATTATCTGAAGAGGCTGGTCGAGGAGAGGTTCGAGTACGTGATCTTCGGCCATATATCAGAGAACAATCTTCACGTCAATGTGCTTCCTAATACTCTCGAAGAGCTGAGGAGGGCTGAGAGGTTGGCTGAAGAGTTTGCGAGATACGCAGTGGAACACGGCGGGACCGTGTCGGGTGAGCATGGAGTCGGGAAGCTGAAGCGCAACCTCCTAAAGGTAATGTATGGCGAGAAAGGCGTCGAGGAGATGTTCCAAGTCAAGAAGATTCTCGATCCTCAACTAATACTTAATCCGGGAAACATCTTCCCAACCGATTGAAAAAAGTTCTAGCGAGTATGTTTAAAGTCGTTTACATGATTCCCTTGCACAGGATTTGAGATCGAATGGTGAAGTGTCCAAAGTGTAAAGTCGACTATGTAGAGGCTGAGTGTGACTTCGAATATCAAGGCGTCCTGTTCCGCAATGTCAAGTGTGAAAGATGCCCTAAGTGTGGAGATGAGGTCGATATCTACTTGGAAGGAAATAGAAAGATAGTGATCGAAGCAAAAACAGAATGAAGCGTAGAGGGCGTCGACGCCTAAATAGAACATATTTCCGATCTAAGATTCAGTCAAATTGGTGTTTGAAGTGGAATGTAGAAAAGAGGAGAACTTAAAAGAATGCAACTGTAGCTACGATCCCTGCTCTAGGAAAGGCGTCTGCTGCGAATGTCTAAGATATCATCTGAGGATGAGGGAGTTGCCTGCATGTTGTTTTCCAAGAGATGTAGAAAAGACGTATGATAGGTCCTTCGAGAAGTTTGCTGAACTAGTGACTTCAAATACAATATAGAGCTTATTTTCTACCTGCCAAGCTGAAACATCTCATACGCGAGGTCCCCTCTAAGACCGTTATGGCGATTTCGGCTGCAGCGCAGTTCATACGGTTCAATCCTAATAACAGGAATGTTCATAGGTCTCTGAGTTGGATTCAACTTGAGTAACCGGCGATGGCGATTTGCAGCTATTGCGGCAAGCCGATTAAGCAAGGATATGCAAAATGCAGTCTATGCTCTAGGGTATTCTGTAGAAGTTGCTCCCTCGATTTGAGGAGCTGCCCAAGCTGTGGAAGAGATCTAAGATGAAATTTTCTTAACGAGCTGACAGAGAGACAACGGTAATCTTTTCGAAAAACTACATTCTCTTGTTCAGTTACTTAGCCACTGTAATGGTTTTGCTGATCGTAATCTCAGTGTTCTCAGCGGTTTCAGTATGGGCTCAGGGACCGCAGGAGCTTCAGAGGATCATCTTCATACACGCTGCGAAGCCACCTAAGCTATACTTCTAGGGTCTTCGATAGTGGTGTAGCCTGAGCTTAGGCTTAGGATCGCGCGCTAAAGGCTTGGTCGGTACTTACCGGTATTTACCTTTCGAAAAGATGCTAAAGAATTGTTGAGATGTCTATCTAAACACCGGAACTCTTAACTATTTTAACGAATATTTATCTATATTTTGCCGTCTAGAGATAGACGGATTTGAATCTTGGCGGTCATCCGTCTAGAAGAACGGATATGATATTTCTAGAGACGGGTACAGGAGGGCCGAGGAGGGGCCCAGATGACAAAAAAATACCCAACAAGAAAGGAGAGATGAAAATATGAAATTGAAGTTAGCTCTAGTTACGCTAGTTTTGCTGGTTGTGCTTCTCTTCGCCCAAACTACGACAAATGTAATGGCTCTACAGCTGGGAGAGACGTGGACGCTACTACAAACAAGAACTGGTGTTGCTGAATACTCAACAGAACAGGCACATACCGGATCATACTCAGTTAAGCTGGCTACTCCAGTATACTGGCCGCCCTCGACGCCGACGCCTCCTGACTGGATTTGGGGCGATCAGGGTAGAGTTAGATTTTTTGGCCAAGGCGAAACGCTCAGCGAGGTCATGCACCTTTCGTATTGGAGCTATGTTGCAACACCGGCGCAAGGAAATGACAGGATAAGACCATGGATCGCCATATACCTTGACGATGATGGCATGTACTTCAGGCCTGATGGGCTTCCTGATTGGGAGTATTACTTGCAAGCGGAGCCGGTGTATGCAACCGCAACGCATGACGCGCCTGGAAATTTAGCGAACCTTGGTGCTTGGGAATACTGGGACGCCTATGATGGTGCGCATCCTCTGCATTGGATATCTGCTGAATACTTTGGTCGTCCATATGAAGCGCCACACTTGCAAGATTATATTAGCGGCGCCGCGATGGACTGGCTAACAAGAGTCGGGGTCATACATTATGCTTCAATCCCGTACGGCGATTTAGAGGTCATCTCGATAGATTTCAGGGCTGGCTACGGAGGTACATGGAACGGTTTCATAGGCTACGTGGATGATGTTACAATAAACGAACATATAGTAAGTTTTGAGAGTCTTGACATTCTTGAGAGTCTCAAGGCTGAAATAGGCGGGGTACCTGACGGTGATTTTAAGCCTCCTGCTGCGGATAGGAAGGCGGCTCTCATCGACAAGATCAACGACGTAATTGCCAAAATCGATGCAGGCGATTATAAGGGCGCCATCATGAAACTCAATATGGACATTAGACCGAAGTTAGACGCCGATGCTAAGCAATCTTGGCTGGTGATACCACATCTAGAACTTCTTGCAAAGATAGACACGGTAGTTGGAATACTCAAAGGACTGTTGTAGCGAGCCGACAAGCTGGTTTTTCCCGCTCCTCCTCTTTCTTTACATACGCTTTCTAGTAGCCTACTCTATCCTTTCTTCTCAGTCAATTCTTCTACAATCCATGGCAGGTTGTATCTTAGGAACTTCAAGGCTGTCTCAGGTGGGTTCCTTTCCACTAAGCCGTGAAGAAGAGTGTCGACCAATCTGAATGCTGGATTAACATCGAAGAGCGGATGGAGTAAGCCGTCGATCAAGCGATTGAGCCCGCCCTTCGTGTAGACGCTTCCCCTCTTCTTACTAGGCATAGTATTCACGTGAAAAAAAATACTGAAGTTTAGGATTCGACTACTTGTATTCTACCTCATCGTAGGCGGATCGACTAGGACTATCAACTCTTGGATCGTCTTCTTATCCTTACCCATCAACTCCAAGCCTGTCTTCAATTCAACTTCACCTGCCTTGCGAGTTCCGCTCGCTGTTCATCTGTCATCTTTATGAAAGTCTTTCTCAGTTCACTGATCTTCTGTCCTAGGATAGTAGAGAGAACATAAACCTCTTCTAGATTGTCGATTCCAAATGCTGCTAGAGCGAAACCATAACCAATCTTCGCTAGCACGCGCTCAAAACTGAGTCCTACCCATTCAGTAGACAAACCAAATTGACTAGCTCTATGCTTCAACGCCAATTCCAGTAGCGCCCGCCCGTAGCTAGGCATGTGAAACCAACCCCTAATTGTTATACCTTTTTCATGGGGACGCCCGTCTAGATAAGCAGGTGGATGATAAACAGGTAGGTTAATAGGAAAAAGAGTCTCGTTTGCTGGAACTTCAACCACTCCCTCCTCCCCATCTTCTGTCTTTATTTTTAGCTGGAACGATTTAGGACGTTCGTTCTTTCTTCTTGTAGGGAGACGATGAGTAGCGCGAAAGTGACGAAGGCTAAGTTTCTGGACGTCACGTTCAAACCTAGAGGTGATAGTGGCACATTTATTGCAACTGGCTTAGCGAAGCACCCATATCCCGCCTAATCCATATGGGATAATGTGCTCAGTCTGTAGAGGCTTACTGTCGGTTCCGCAGTAGATACACCTTCGGATTATACCGAGATCAACGTTTTGCATTCACACATCCCTTTCTATGTGTGCGTCCTCTAGTGTGCACACAAAATTCCTTTACTCTATTTTAGGGGGTGAATCCCCTAATAACCGTACTTTATTCTCCGGTTGGCTCGCGAACACTTGCGACTGCGCTGATTTCTATTTGTTATGATTTGTTTCATGTTATGTCGTCACACATAACAATGGACAACTTGATCCTCGCACTGTCTTGCATTCTATAACTCTAGATCGCTTACAACACCTTCGAGCCTATCCAACCCTTCCTTCAGGTTTGCCATCGAGGTTGCATATGAAATTCGCGGATATCCCTCTCCATGCTTTCCAAACTCACTTCCGGGCACTGTTGAAACTTTGCCCTTTTCCAAGAGGTGCGTGGAGAAGCCGAGGGAACGCATCCCTAGCCTACTGATGTTCGGAAAGACGTAGAAAGCACCCTCAGGCCGTGTACAGGTAATCCTGCTAATCTTGTTGAGTCTATCGAGGACGAACCTTCTTCGTCGATCGTACTCCTCAGCCATTTCCCTCACGCATTCCTGCGAACCACGAATCGCCTCGATTCCAGCCACTTGAGCGATAGAGTTCGCACACGTGTTAGCGTAAAGGTTCAGTTTCGCCATCTCAGCAACAATGTTCGCTGGAGCGACAGCGTATCCCAACCGCCATCCAGTCATGGCGTAGGTCTTCGAAAACGAGTTTATCGTGACGGTTCTATCTCTCATACCGCTTAAGGCAGCGAAACTCTGATGGCGCACGTCATCGTAGACAAACTTTTCGTACACTTCATCGGAGATTACAATGAGTCGGTGCTGCTCTGCTAGGTCCGCGATTTCCTTCAGTCTGGAGGTGCTTATTACCGATCCGGTTGGATTGTTCGGAGAATTAATCAATAGAAGCTTGGTCTTGGGCGTTATCCTCTCTCTTATGGCTTGAGGGTTAGGAGTGAAGTTATCCTCTTCTCTTACAGGGTAGTGAACAACAGAGGCTTCTGCTAGAAGTGCGCAAGGTTCGTAGGCAGGCCATGTAGGGTCGGGAAGAAGCACCTCGTCGCCGGGGTTCACCAATGCGAGCATAGCGAGATAAACTGCGCAGCAGGCTCCAGCGGTTACAACTATTTCGCTATCTGGGCTTGCGACTATCCCGTTATCCTCCTCCAACTTCCTCGCTAATTCCCTTCTCAGTTCAAGCAGCCCTCGACTCGACGTATAGTGAGTAAATCCATTATCGAGAGCCCTCTTCGCTGCATCCCTAATGTGGCTGGGTGTGTTGAAGTCCGGTTCACCAACTTCAAACCTTATCATGCCAGTCATCCTCTGAGCCTTCTCAAACGCCGCCATAATCCCCGAAGGAGGTATTCCAGCAGATCTCCTCGAGGCGGGAACTCGGAAAACACCCTCTTCAGCCATAACCCCTCACCGGTAATTCACCTTAACCAGACCGCACAGCTAAGATGACTTACTTAAACAATCTCGGCTTGCCCCACCAAGTGAAGATCTCCCGACAAAACCCATACATGCCAGATGCAATCCGAAGATGATGTCGAAAATGTGGAGAGAATAGCGACAAGGATAGGAGATTTAGAGCTGGCATTCATCACGGTCTTGGCGATTGTGTTCACCGTGGCCTTCACCTTAAAGTTTTCTATCTCTTCAAAGTCGTTTTCTCTTATTTGAGTCCGGCAGTTATCCCTTTTAGGGATAGTATATATAGTCGAGGGATAGCATTATTGAAAGGTGTCTTTCATGAGCGTGCAGAACATCTTCTCGCCTATGGCTTCGAGAGTTGTACGTATTCTTCTAATAAATTCGAAGAGGGATTGGAGTATTCTTGGCCTTTCCAAAGAGGCTAAGACTGCTTATGGCTACACTCACAGGCTCGTCAACGCTTTATTGAAGATGGGTCTATGCAGGAAGACCGACGCGAATAGAATAGTTGTTGCGAATGCTAACGAACTTTTGACTCGGTGGGCGAGCTATTACGATTTTGCTTTGCTAAACAAAGTGAATGCATACTACTCTCTAGATGAGGATTTGGATAGGTTTGTTCGAAAGCTTTCCGCCGCAAGTGGCCATAATCTGAGATATGCGTTGACACTTCAAGCTGGAGCCACTCTGGTATCCCCCTATGTCAGGCCTGCTAACATCCATCTATATGTGGACCCAGAAAAGCTGAATGAATGGCGGAAGCTTCTCGGCCTTCAATTAACGGAGTTGGGTGGCAATGTTTTCCTTGTTGAACCCTATGATGAAGCTGTCTTCTACAAGGTTCAACAGCGTAAGGGAGTCTGGGTTGTTTCTAATGTTCAGCTATATGTTG
>Ga0315310_10002891_pt1 | contig 10708 bp, 12 predicted proteins | sample TDP5_MG_FD_203630 | JGI IMG/M metagenome (GOLD analysis project Ga0315310, IMG submission 203630) | Freshwater sediment microbial communities from Lake Towuti, South Sulawesi, Indonesia - TDP5 | ecosystem: Environmental > Aquatic > Freshwater > Lake > Sediment | place: Indonesia: South Sulawesi...
GCCTTTCCGACCTTGAACGCTAGCATCTCCTCGCCGTTCAATAAGGCTTTACCGCTCGCGAGCAGGCGGTCGCTTCGGTCGACGACAAGCACCTCCTCGGCCGGCCTTATCTCCGGGTCAGCTTCGACCACATGTCCGGCAAAAACCGTCTTCCCGCGCGCCACGAAGGGCGCCGCCTCATCCGAAACGGCAACGCGAAGGCGAGGATACCTAAGTGCAGCATGGACGAGCTCCGCCCCCCTGCGATTGAGCACGATGAAGCCGTCGGAGGCCCGAATTGTGCATAAGATGTCGGAGCCGATCCAAACTTGGCGCATGCGGCCCCGAGTCCTCAAGACCCGAACTCCATCGGGGAACAACGCCAGCCCGACGCCTTTGTCGAACTGATAATCGGCCACCGCCCGCAACTTTCGCATTTCGCGAGGTGTCGGCTCCTCCAATTTGCTCACCTGATATAGGTTGGTCGCCAAACTAATAAGACTCAGGTGATTCTCGCATCTATGACGACATGGTCCACACCAGGTGCATAGCGTTTGACGAGGCGCTTGTTCAATATCTCGACCCTGCGCCCATCCGCCGCGGATAGAATGCGCTCAATGGGCCGCTTGAACCGCAGCCTGCTGGGCACGCTCTCGTGGTAGTGGATTATCCCGCCGCTCGGTTTCAGCACCTGTATCGCGAGCGGGAGATATCTATGCGCAACGTGCAGGATGCCCATTATCACGCGATCCGCCACGCCCCGCGGGGCTACTTTCTCACAATCGCCCAACAACGGCTCTACAACGCTCCCAACCCGATTGAACCTGATGTTTTCACACAGGTAGCCATAGGCCATGGGATTGAGCTCGACCGCATAGACCTTGTACGGCTTCGCGTGCCTCGCTATCGATATGCTGAACTGCCCCACGCCCGCAAACAGGTCGACGATGGTTTCGCCGAGATTCACGAGCTTCGCGATGCGACCTCTCTCATAAAGGTTGCCGACAGAAAACATCACCTGCGCGACATCCAACTTGAAAGTGCAACCATGCTCCCTGTGCGTGGTTTCTGTAACATGCTCACCCGCGATGATTTTCAATTGAGGCTTCCTATAACGGCCGATTACTCCACCTTTGAGCGCGACGGTACGGATACCCTTGAGTTGCAACAGCGCTTGCCCAACCTCAGCCGACTTATGTTTCAGCTGGGGCGGCAGGTTTAGGATAGCAACGTGGCCTATCCGATCGAAGCCCGATGGTAAAAGCTCGAGCTCCTCCGGCGTCAGCTGATCGCGCAGGGCGGCCTGCAGGTAGCTCATTCGACCATCCCTAGCGCTTCGGCTTGGGCTTGACGACCCCAACTACCTCTAAAAACTTGCGCCCTATCGCTCGGTCGACTGCCCCCTTGAGGGTTTTCTTGTCCGCGGCCTTTCCAAAGGCTTTGAGGGGGATGGTAGCTCCAGCCATCGTCGAGTGGCCGCCAGCGGAGCCGATGTCCTCAAACGCGCTCTTCAGCACTTGGCCTAGGTGTATCCTGATGTCATTCGTGCGGGCCGAGACGTAGACGGCGTCCTCGACTATGCCGCAGACCAGGACGGTCAGCACCCCCTCCCGGTTGAGCAAGAAGTCCGCCGCCTGGGGTATGGCATCTCGGTCCTTGATGAATCCCACATTTGTATAGAGGTATCCCCCCTTGAGCTTGCTGCCCCGGATCGCGCGCGCGAGCACATCGAGGGTATCTGGGGAAATAGCTGGCGACCGTAGCCTCCCCAGAAGTTCCCTGTCCAAAAGTGGCAGTAGGTCCTCGAACGTGGCGAAGTCGAGTTCGGTAGCCCCCCTGGTAAAGCTCATGGTGTCTGTGAGGATGCCCATGGCCAAAGCCGTGGCGATGGGCCCGTCGAGCTCTATGCCCGCGTACTTGAGGTAATTAGCCAAAATAGTTGCAGCTGCTCCGACGGTGGAGATATCCTGATACCTCGCCCTGACCTCCCCGGATGGCACGGAATGATGGTCGATGACGATCGTGGGCTCGATTTCCTTGGGCAGGGCACAATTGGCATTCGTGGCGACATCGACGAGCGCGAACGCATCGTACTTTTCAAACTTCACCTTGTCCCTTTCGGCGTGGAGGAGCTCAATATTCAGGAGGTTTACGAGGGCGCGATTCTGCTGATGCCCTATCTGCCCGTCGTAGACGATATCGGCATCCATCCCGGCCGCCTTGACGTAGCGTTGGAACGCCAAGCCACTAGCGATGCCGTCTGGGTCTGGGTTTGTCTGGAGCAATATCGCCATCTTCCCCCTGAGCCCCCCGAGCAGCGCCCTGAGCTTTTTTTCCTTCGCCATCACCCTGAGCTCGTTAAACCTTTGGAGGGTGAAATTTGCCAGGATCTCGGGGGATGGAAGGGCCTCGGTCGCGCCCAGCCTCTTGGCCTCGGGTACCTCCTTTTCATCTGAGACCCTCACCACTATTACGGGGTCTATCCCCAATTCGAGCTTCAACTGGTTGACCGCGCCGAGCGCCCGCTCAACTGCTTGAAAATTTGAGGTCAAAATCATGATGACTTCCGCACGGTCGATCTCCCCCTGCCGTAGGACCTCGGGGCGGGAGAAGTCGCCCACCAAGGCATTGTAGCCCATGCCTTTCAGCTGCTCCACCTTGTCAGCACTTTGATCCACCAAAACCAGCTCGGCCCCCCTCTCCTTGAGTGAGCTAGCTATGGCGAAGCCGACATCGCCACAGCCAAGCAGCAGGTACACCCTTTCACCGCGGATATTTTATCGGGCGTGGTCTAATATATTACCGTGAAGGGGGTGGGGTGGATGGCGAAACTGATCGTGGCCGAAATCGTTGTCACGCCGCTCGGAACCGCAAAAACCGGGCTCAGCGACTACATTGCGAGGGCTGTGGAAGAGGTCAAGAAAACAGGGGTGAAATATCAGCTTCACCCCATGGGTACGGTGTTCGAGGCACCCGACTTGGAAACCGCGTGTATGGTCATGAAGGCGGCTCACCGAGCTGTCATCAAGGCGGGCGCGAAGCGCGTGCTGACGACTCTGCGCATCGACGAGCGCCTCGACAGGCCTCGGACCATGGAGGAGCGCGTCGAGCGGGTGAAGGCAAAGATCGGCGGCTGAGGCCTAAATTCAGCAACGCAAAAATCTTCGGCAGAAAAAGGTAAGTGCTCATTAGTTATGCATGCCAATCTGTCCTTGTTACAACCTTTTAAACATCGGAAGCTTAGTAACTTTTTGAGTTAGGTGACCAGTTGCGCGAATATAAGCCCAAAGAAGGCATGCAGTACCACCTGCGTATCAAACCGGGAGAAGTAGCCAAACATGTGTTATTGCCTGGTGATCCCGCGCGAGCAGAGTTCATTGCCAAACGATTTGATGATGCAAGGGAAATCGCCTACAACCGGGAATTTCGCACATTCACGGGCAAAGTCGCAGGGATACCAATATCGGTCACTTCAACTGGCATAGGCTGTCCCTCGACCGCGATCGCCGTGGAGGAACTCGCGGAGTGCGGGGCAAACACATTCATCCGCGTGGGCACGGCTGGTGCGGTCAGCCCAAAGCTCAAGGCGGGCGAGGTGGTGATAGCTAGCGCTGCTGTCCGGGAGGAGGGCACCTCGAGGCAGTACGTGCCCATCAGCTACCCTGCAGTTGCCGACCTTGAGGTTACGAATGCCCTCGTCGAGGCCGCGAAGCTGGCGAAGGCAAAATACCACGTCGGCTTAGCGCTCTCGAAGGATGCCTTCTACTCGGAGGAGCCCAAGCGGGTGCCGCTGGGCAAGCAGGCGGCTGAGCGCTGGAAGCTCTGGCAGCGTGCAAACGTGCTCGCCACGGAGATGGAATGCTCGACGATCTACACGCTGTGCGGCATCCGGGACCTTCGCGGTGGCGCGGTGCTCGCGATAATAGGCCCAATAGGAAAAATCGCTGACCCTCACGCGGGCATCGACAAGGCCATCGATATCGCCATCGAGGCGGTGAAACTGTTGGCGAAAGGAGCTTAAGGCTGCGCCCTTCGGAAAAAGCTCGCCTCTGACGCCTCAATTCAGGTCTACGGGTAAATTTTCACTCACAATGTATATCCGATTTGGCGGCACGAACTTTGTCGCGATCGTTCCTATCCGAACACCCGCCCCGGCTGCAGCCATTAACATATCCGCAAACTCTGGATCGACATCCCTGAATGGCTTGAATACCTTCGCGTCGGGCCTTTGCACGACGAAAACGATGTGACATTTGGTCCCCTTCGAAGCGAGGTCCGTAAGGACCCTCAGATGCCTTCTACCCCGCTCGGTCGGCCTATCCGGAAATTTGGCAATTCCGCCCTCGACATGCGTGCAAGATTTCACCTCAACATAGGCTGGCTTCCCATCTCGGTCATTGAGGACGAAGTCGATCCGCCCAAAAGCAGGAAGGCTTCGCTCCCTCGATATAATCGAAAATCCCCTGAATTCCCTTAGGGCGCCGCTCTCGATCGCCGCGGAGAATATGGCGTTGGCAAGCGAGGAATTCACCGTGACGTAAAATATTCCTACCTTGATAGCGAAAGCGCTGAAGAGGGTCTTCCTCTTATCACCCATCGCCCTCTCGCACAAGATCTCGCGCCCGGGAGCGATGACCGTGCTAAGTTTTCCCGGATTCGGTAAATAGACCCTCTCGATCTTTAAGCCCATTTTTGCTCGAATTGTAAACCTATTCGGCCTGTCGATTATTTTGCCCCTTATCAGTGGTTTATCATGCCCCATCAGAAATTTCATCCGATTCACCTTGAGTTCTGAAAATTAGCCCCTATGGTTTGTAGTCCTTAGCGACGAAAAGTCCACAATGGCAATGCCCCATGCTCTCTATCTCACCCCTGTGGTAGGTGCATGGGCAGATGAGCTTCGCATCCTCCGTCCTATCGCCCATGACCACGCGACATGGGCAATATCTGTAGCCGTACCTAGCCTCGTTCTCAAGCAACCCCTTGATGATGAAATTTACGACCTCCCCATCCGGGTTTAACTTGAAGCCCTGGGATTCGGCGTACTTTTCCATCAATTCCCTGAGTTTTTTTGCATCCATTCAATACACCTATCCCAGCCGATTAAGTCCAAAATGAAGGCATAAATCTTTTCAACTCATAAGAAGGGATGCGGTAAGAGGATAACATGCGCGCTAAAAGGCTTTTCGGCACCCGGGGGGTCCGAGGTCCAATAGCTACGAAGGCCACGCCAGAACTTGCCCTAAAGCTCGGGCTTGCGCTCGCTAGTCAGGTCGGGGGAGGAAAGGTCGTCGTCGCTAGGGACTCCCGCACCTCTGGCGAGATGCTGGGCCATGCCCTCACCGCTGGCCTACTGGCGGGGGGGTCAAACGTCGTAAATATTGGATTAGCACCATCGCCATGTGTAGCATTCACCACCCGGGAGATAGGCGCAAGGGCTGGGGTCGTTATAACGGCCTCCCACAATCCCCCTCCCGACAACGGTTTTGCATTTTATGGTCCCGACGGCATGGAGTTTCTGACAGAGCAGGAGCTGAACCTCGAGGATTTGGTTTTCGGCGAGCGGTTCAAGCGGGCGAGCTGGGACTCCTTAGGCAGCGTGCACCCTTATCCTGACGCAATACCTCGCTATCTTCGAGCGATAAAGCGCGCGGTCAAGGTCAGGCGGGGCTTCAAGGTCGTCGTGGACTGCGCTAGTGGGGCGGGCTCGGTGGTGACGCCATACTTGTTGCGGGAGCTGGGCTGCAAGGTGATAACCTTGAACTCGAACCCCGACGGCCACTTCCCCGGCAGGCCATCCGAGCCGCAGCCCTGGAACTTGGGCGACCTCATGAATACCGTACGCGAGGTGGGCGCCGATGTGGGGCTCGCCCACGACGGCGATGCAGATCGGATAGCGGCCGTCGATGAGGACGGCAAGTTCATAAAGCACGATACCCTCATCGCCATCTTCGCCGGGCGCGCCATCAGGGCCCATGGTGGCGGGATTGCTGTTACTAGCATCAACACCTCCGTCGCCATAGAGGAGGTCGTCGCGAGGGCCGGGGGGCGCACGGTCCGAACAGCCCTCGGGAATATACACGCGGCGATGCTCGAACATGGTGCAATTTTCGCCGCCGAGCCTGGGAAATTCATTTTCACGGATTTCGGAAAATGGCCGGATGGAATTTTATGCGCGGCGAAGGTGCTCGAGCTGATGTCCCTAGAGGGAAAACCCGTATCCAAAATAGTTGCTGAGGTGCCCGATTATTACTTCCACCATGAGGACTTTCCATGTCCGGACGAGCGGAAGGAGGAGTTCATGCTAAATATCAGGGAGTACTTATTAGCGAACATTGGCGAGGTTAGAGATACGCTCGAAATCGATGGACTTCGCGTCAACCGAAAAGACGGGAGCTGGTTGCTCATCCGAACCTCGGGCACCGAGCCCAAGGCACGCATGGTGCTCGAGGGCAGGACGCGGGCAGAGGCTGAAATGCTCAGGGAGATCGGGCTCAAAGGCATCAAAAAATTCCTTGGGTAAATGGAAATTTCATTGATATATGTGGTGATCGAGGCCGCCTCTCGCTCTAATACTGAAATCAAAAACGAATATTCGCTTATGATATTCGATGCTCCCGCACGAGCGAGATGTTTTATAGCCGCCCAGCATAAATGCATAAGGAGGTGCGCGGATGGTAAACGCTTACAGCCTGATATCCGCCGAGCCGGGAAAGACCGCAGATGTTTTTAGAAGGATTAAAGCCATCGACGGCGTCAAGCGAGCGGAGTGCGTCGCGGGACCGTATGACATCATCGCCCGAATTGAGGTCGACTCGCTCGAAAAGCTGACCAAGGCCGTGTTCGGCGACATTCGAAGCATACCCGGCGTCACGAACACCACGACGCTGATCGTGGTTGAGTTATAATGCGAGGGTTTGCCGTCATAGGCATCGTCGGCCTCACCGGCTCAGGCAAGACAGAGGTGGCTAAAGTAGCTTCAAAGCTCGATGTCCCATGCGTCCGGATGGGTGATGTGGTCTGGAGGGAGGTCGAGCGCCGGGGGCTCGAGCTGAACGAGGCGACCGTCGGGGCAGTTGCGAATGAACTCAGGAAGCATGAGGGGCCGGCAGCCATAGCAACTCGTTGTATCCCTTTGATTAAGGAGCGGGGCAAGGACAAGCGAGCCGTGGTCGTCGACGGCATACGCAGTTCAGCCGAGGTTGAGGAGTTCCGCAGGGCATTTGGCGACCGCTTTTATCTACTGGCAGTTTCGGCGAGCGAGCAGAAGCGCTATTCCAGGACCGCAGCTCGTGGGAGGGCGGACGATGTCGAAAGCTTGGAGGCGTTCCGTGAAAAGGATGCGCGGGAGCTAAGCTGGGGTTTAGGTGAGGCACTCGCATCAGCTGACTTCACTTTAATTAACGAAGGGACTTTGGCCGAGCACCGCCGTAGGGCAGCCGAAATCATCAAAAAAATAATGGCTGGTGCCAAGCATGTTGAAATTGAGCGTAGAGGCCGAAATTAGGCCAACCGAGGACCAGACCAAGGTTGAGGCAGCGGTGAAGAAGATCTTCCCCACCCTACAGCTCAGTAAGGCCGGAAACTTCCTCGTCGGTGAGTCAACTGAAGTTGGGGCCCTTGACAGACTGCACCAGCTGTTGAGGTTGCAGATGATCCTAGATTCGGCGAGGAGCGTCATGCAGAGGGAGAGGCATGGCAACGTCGTGAGGTTCATGTTGAACAAGCAGGTAGCGACTGTCGGGAAGGTGAGCTTTACCGACGGCGAGTCCCCTCTAGGTCCGATCGTAGTGACATTGGAGGCGTCTGACATCGAGCGCCTGATGGACTACCTCGCACCCCGCACCCGCGAGGGAAGGCCCATCCGCGAAATCAAGTACTGACGAGCGCTGCGATCAGGGCCCCGAGCAAATAGTAACCGATGGCGTTATAGCCCTCGAGCAGGAAAATTTTAGCCGTTGATTTAACTGGCTTTTGCGCGAAAAACTTCCACGGCCAGACCCCACGGCACATCAGGTAGAACTCTACAGGCCCAATGAGCGCGAGGGTTGCGAGGGCTATGAGAAATGCGGTCCGAAAGCCAGCGACCCAGCTTATGATGAACCCCGCAGGCATGTAGCCGACCCACCGCTCGATGACCCCTGCCTTCGCGTGGCTCCAGGGCACTCGAACTCCTAGCGAGCTATAATATTTTAGGATCCGCTTGAGCGCAAAGACATCGACCACGGGAAGCAACCAGAGCAGGACGAGCATCATGTTTCAACCTTGAAAACGCTGGATATTAATGTCAACACCCCTGTTGACGTGAAAATGGATGCTCACGAAAGTTTTAGGATGCTGTAAGTTCCTGTTTGTCAACACCCCAGTTGACATTAGAGGGAAATCCCAATTTTCTCGAGTTCTGAGAGATAACGCTTGGCTTCTGCTCGAAGTATCTTTTTCACCCGCCATCTATCGATTTGCCACGCCAACCTGAGCAACGTGCCGGCATTCCCATCGTTCGGGTGATACGTTTCTTTGGTGAGCCAATTGGAAACGGCTTGACGGGTCACGCAGCACGATTTCGCAACATCCATTTGTGTATGCTTTTTGAGGACCACTTTGAGCAGGCGAATCCTGGCCCATCGACTAAGACGTTCCGCCAGTGGATACCATTTTCCAACCTTTGCCAAGTTCCCGCCGAGCCTTTGGGTGGAGGTGGTTTATAAAGGGAAAGTTGATGTCAACACCCCTGTTTACTTAAGAATGCGTTCACTCGAAATTGTGAAAGCAGCCAAACTTTAATGTCAACACCCCTGTTGACGCCCCAAAGCTATCCACGGCACGCGGCGACGACGGCGACTTAGTTCAATAAACCCTACACGGACAAACAGCCAAAATGAACACTAGTCCTTCGGCCTTACCTCGAGCTCCATCAGATCCTTGGCGACGGTCACGTTTGGAAATACCTGCTGCGCTTCCTCGAGCAGCACGGCATCGTCGACGTACCGCGGGCTTATGTGGATGAGCACGAGCTGTTTGACCCCCGCCTTCTTCGCGATCTCAGCGGCCTCCCAAGGCGTCGAATGCCCGCTCTCGATCGCCTTATCCAGGAGCTCGTTCGCGAGCGTGCAGTCGTGGATCAGCACATCTGCGCCCCGAGCCAACTCGACAACTCGTTCGCATGGTCTGGTGTCGCCAGCGTACACGACCTTGCAGCCAGGTCTAGGCGGCCCCATCACCTGCTCTGGTTTCACCACTTGCCCACCCGGTAGCCTTATGCTCTGCCCAGCCCTCAGGCGCGAAAAGTCAGGCCCCTCTTTGACGCCGAGCTCGATCGCCTTTTCTGGGTAAAATTTGCCCGGGCGGGGATCCTCGACTAGGGCATAGGCCAAGCTCTGGATGGTGTGTTCGACCTCGCACGTTTGAACGCGGTAACCCTGGCGCCTCAGTTCTTCACCGGGTTCAAGATCATGAGCTCTCACCTGAAAGGTCAAGGTGTAGTAGCCAAGGCCGAGGAGTTTTTCGACCAGCTCGACCGTGCCCGGGGGACCATAGACCTCGAGCTCATCGGTGCGATTCATGAGCGCCATGGTCTGCACCAACCCAGGCAGACCGAGAAAATGGTCACCGTGGAAATGTGTCAGAAAAACCGTCTTTAGCCTCGCCATGCTCAGGCCAGCGCGGGCCATCTGCCTTTGCGTTCCCTCGGCACAGTCGAATAGCAAGAGCTCTCGATCTCGCCTAAGCGCTATCGCGGGCAGGTTTCGCTCCACGGTCGGGATGCTCCCGCTCGTGCCCAGAAATACCAGCTTCACATCACTTCCTCCTGAACACGTAGATGAGGCGGGTCAAGTTCTTATGCACGCGCTGCTCATGGCGCTCGATGAGCCTCAAGCCAGCTCCCTCCGCAATTGCCTCAAGTTCAAGGCCAGCTGGCGAAGCGATGCAGACATATCCCTTGCGCTTGAGCACCCCTGCGATGGACGGCAACGCTTGTTTGTAAAGCTCCTCGACGGGCACCCCTGCGGTAGTCGCCTGGCGTCCAAATGGGGGGTCTGTTGCTATTGCGTCGACCTGTAGCATTGGCAGGTGGCGGGCGTCTCCCACCATCAGTTGGTAGTCGGCTATTCCGCTCGCCTCGAGGTTGCGCCTAGCGCCCTCGATCATCTCTCGGTCTATATCAACGCCTATCGGCTTTGCCCCTATCAGCCCCGCCTCGATCAAGATGCCCCCCACACCACAAAACGGATCTAGCAACGTGCCCTTACGAGGAGTCCTCGCGAGGTTCACCATGCAGCGCGCGAGCAGGGGCATAAGCGTCCCGGGATGGAATGCCGCCCTCATCGTCGGCCTGCGCATGCTGAACTGAGCGCGATCCACTCGTGCGGCAGTCAGCCCGATGACGCATCGGTTGTCAGTGAGGACGCCTAAGATCTCGACGTCTGGTTTAACGAGGTCTACCCTGAACTCGACCTCGCTGGCTACGAGGTCCGCGATTTCCCCGGCCAATTTTAATACATCGACATCTGACGAGTGGCGCTTCACGCGCCTAACCCTCACCGCAAAAGTCCGACCATGAGGTACGAGGTCGACGATATCGGAGCTGCCAACCGCATCTAAGACTTCATCGACATCAGAGGTGCAGAGGTGCCAGCAAATCTCGCGGCACATCCCAAGCCTCTCGGCCAAGACATCGGGCTTGGCCCTGCTCTCCGCGATGAGTACTTGGTCCAGTTGTTCGATCACC
>Ga0315310_10002893_pt1 | contig 10702 bp, 17 predicted proteins | sample TDP5_MG_FD_203630 | JGI IMG/M metagenome (GOLD analysis project Ga0315310, IMG submission 203630) | Freshwater sediment microbial communities from Lake Towuti, South Sulawesi, Indonesia - TDP5 | ecosystem: Environmental > Aquatic > Freshwater > Lake > Sediment | place: Indonesia: South Sulawesi...
AGTTTCCTGAAGGCACCGAACCTTACCAAGATAAGGTCATCTCTCCGCAAGGGCTCCAGCGGAGGGCGTTTTGCAACACGACCTTCCTTTACAGCTATAAAAAGGATTCTAGGCCTCCCTCTCTCCGACCAGACCCTTCATCTCCATGGCCTTCAAATGCTTGGAGAGGGTCTGACGGGTCAGCCCCACCTCTTTAGCCAAACCGGCCAGCGTCCTAGGCTCAGAAAGCCTTTCCAAGATCCTTGAAAACCAAAACTCCCGAGACATAGCTTTAACTATCATTGAAAGGATTTATGTTAATTTCTGTTAAAGAGACAAAACTCACTTTCGGAACCACTGACAAGAGCGGAAAGCTTATATATTGTTCCCACGGTGGGAAATTATGGTGGGAATAATGTCCATGGAAGTTGTTGTTGACAATAAAGGAAGAGTCTTAATACCGAAGGAGATCCGCGACAAAGTCGGGTTACAAGCCGGGGGAAGGGCGCGATTAAGAGTAGAGGAGGAAAACATCATTATCATGCCGCCGATTTCGCCTGAAGAGTTTATCAAGGAGATGGAGGGATGCATCAAGGAGGGCACCCCAACCATCGATCCCCTAAGCCTCAAGAAAATGTGGGAGCCCAAGGCGGAGACCCCTCAAAAGGGATCCAAATGATCTTTGTTGACGCAAACACGTGGTGTTACTACCTCGACCGCCGCCTCCCCGAACACAAGCACATACGTGAGCCCATGCGAAATCTTATAAAGTCAGAAGAGATCGCCTGCAACACCGTCGTAATCATGGAGGTGGCCCACTACCTAGTCAGGCACTTTATGGAGAAAGAGGCACGCAAGAAAATAGACCATTTCGTTAACCTCAGAACCATGAAAATCATCGACTTCAACAGACCATCAATGACCGAAGCCCTCGAAAACCTCGCAGAACACGCCTACACAGAGGGGCTAGGGGGAAGAGACGCAACAATAATCGCGACATTAAAGTCTCTAAACATAAAGAAAATCATCTCCCATGACCCAATCTTCAAACGCCTAGCACCCAAACTAAAACTGGAAATCATAGACCCCATACAACCCTCTGCCCAAGGCGACACCTCACCATGATCAGAGAACACCTCGAGTTAAAAATGAAGGACATCGAGAGAAGAATCGCAGACTATGAAAAGAAACACGGAGGGAGTTTCGAAGACTTCCAAGAAGCCTGTAAATCCGGAAAGATAGATGCATACTCCCACGAGGTTGAAGAGGATTACAGAGAGTGGGAAGCTCTGCTAACCCTCAAAAGATACTATGGGGAGCTACTGAATAAATGGCTTATGAGACGATAGAGGAGCTACTTGATGAGATATACGCCAAGCCTAGGGAGCACCCGACCAAGCTTTATACACAGTCAAATGGCCCTAAGTGTTAAAGCCGCCACTATACTACTCGTGACCCTAGCCCTCTACCGCCAAGACCTAACCATCTACTCTAAAGTCCTTATTGTGGGATCGTTCAACCAAATACAAACCCCCTAGAAAGTTATGCGATGGAAAAGTTTTAGTTCATGTCCACAATAAAACTTGTAGAGCCAGCGGGTGAATCATTTGGTTAAGGCCATGTTTACTGAGGAGGATAGGAAGAATTTAAGGCTAATTGCCGAGGAGGTTCCCAAGCTCCGGCTACTCATGGATGAGTTATTAGAAACCCTCGACGTAATAAGCAGCAAGGAGGAGCTAGAAGCAATTAAAGAGTCACTGGAGCAGGTTAAGAGGGGCGAGACCAGAGACTGGGATGAATACCTCAATGAACTCAGAAAGAAGGGTGAAATATAGGATCGAGCTAACCCCCAGATTCAATAGGGAACTCATGAAGCTCCCCAAGAGTGCCAGGGGACGTGTCGCAGAAAAGATCGAAGAGCTCAAGGCTAATCCCCACCCATTTAAAAGGCTACACGGCGAACTAGAGGGGCTCTACAGCATGAGAGTCGGCGATTACAGAGCCATCTATGCGATAGATGAAAATATAAGGAAGGTCCTGCTACTAAGCGTTGCACATAGGAAAAAGATCTACTGAGGAAGTTGGTGTTCGGCAGCCGAACAGAGAAGATCGTCCTCGGCCATCGAAGGCATGCTAAGATACCACATAAAGCAGAGACACCATGTGAACGTCGGCTACAACTGGAAAAAGGTGCCCGAGGAACTAAGAAGCGAGGGAATCGACGTTGAAGAAAAGATCGAAAGGCTCATGCTTGATTTCGCTGAGCTAAGATACATTGTTGAATAGTCAAAATGAAGCCTTTACATCTCCATCTTCCACGTAACCGGATACATTTCCATGGATAACCTTACGACTCTTGTACACTTCTAGCTCCACATACATGCGAAGATTTAATAGAATCTTTACCAGACCTATAAGTAGGTGAGGAAGTTGAGTATTACAAAATTGTCTAGTAAAGGTCAAATAACAATTCCGAAAGAAGTACGAGACAAGCTAGAATTAGAGCCAGGGGACAGAGTCCTTGTGGAAGCAAAGGAGCACCTCGCTGTCATTAGACCCCTCAGAAAGCCCTCTGAAAGCATGAGAGGCATAGGTAAAGAAACAAAAAGTAAGCTAGGAAACATAAGCGCAACAGAACTATTAAAAAAGATGAGGACGGAGGACCAGGAGGAACTTTGACCCTCTGCCTCATCGACACAGGCATCTTCCTATGCCTAGCCTTCGAAGACCCAGGTTATCAGCACTGCGGAAAACTCCTTGACAAAGCCTTCAAAGGCGATATTACCCCACTCCTAAGCTCCATACAGCTCACCGAACTTTATACGCCCTTCCTAAGAGCCAAAGACCCTACAGGACTACAAAAAATGAAACAAGAAATCACCAAACTAGAACCAAAAATACGCAACGTCGATAAAGAAATAGCAGAGAAAGCAGCAGAATACCGCTCCACCATCCAGACCCCAGACGGAAAATGGCTCGCACTAGCCGACTCCGTAATACTAGCCACATCGATCCTAGAAGAAGCTGAGGTTCTCTACACCATCGACACAAACTTCGCCAACGTCGAACAGATCAAAGTAAAAGCGCCCCAAATGGAACTCAAAGACTGGGTCAAACAACACGGATCAAAGAAGGGACAAGCCCTCAACCCGCCAAGGACTAACGCGAGAACTCGACGATAACAGCCAACCAGCAACAAGAACCACAAACATCACACCGAATATGTTACCCAACGGTCATCAACCTATCTATCTTATGTATAAGATTGGTATACAAGAGATTGGTATACAAGAGGAATAAATATAGAGGACGGCGCAGATAAATCTGGGGTGCATCAAATGACTGCAAGGCAAAAGTCCAGTGAGCTGAGAAATCGACTACTTAAAGATGTTGACGAGGTAGTTAGCAGAGTCTCCAAGGTAACCAAGGTGCATTCCATCGTGTTCTTCGGTAGCACAGCTCGAGGCGATGTGAACGAATTTAGCGACCTGGATCTGCTCCTTGTGTGTAGCAACGCAACTGAAGCCCGCAGGGTCGTTCACCGCCTAAATCATCGCTTCGAAGTCTCCATCTATTCGCCCGAAGAGTTGGCGTCAATGGCCAAACTAGGACTGCCCCTTACCCACCACCTAGCTAGGGAGGGAGTGGTATTAAATGATGATGGAAGCTACAAGACAGCCATCGAAAACCTCAAAGAAACGGACATGGACACGCTGAAGACCGTCAGCTCCGATGTGCATAAAGCCCTGAAGGTTTACTCAACCCTTTCAGAATTCAACCTACCCTACTTTGCCCACATCTTCGGGCCGCTCTTAAACTTGGTAGAGACATGTTTGTGCATGCACAGAATTTTCATCTTCAACAAGGTAGAGGCCATCAGGAAGTTCATCGAGTTGCACCCTGAACTATCGCCACTTCAGAACTACATGCTTAAACTCCTAGGCGTTTACAGGAATTACATCAGGTTTGGACACCAAGAAGATATAGACCTTAACAAATTCATCAAAACAGTAAAGGAGATTCTGAAGGCAGTTGAAGGAGAGTTACAAGGAGAAGGTTAAGAAACTCCTAGAAGACGCAGAGAAAGCGTTGAAGGCTCAAGCATGGACCTCAGCCGCCAACTCCTACGATTCGGCCATCGAGGGCATGCTAAGATACCACATAAAGCAGAGACACCATGTGAACGTCGGCTACAACTGGAAAAAGGTGCCCGAGGAACTAAGAAGCAAGGGAATCGACGTTGAAGAAAAGATTGAAAGGCTCATGCTCGATTTCGCTGAGCTAAGATACATCTCAGGAAGGGGCATCGGATACCATGCTGGCACAGCTTGGGCTGATGAAGACTCAGCCAAAAAGTATCAAAAATTGGCATTAAGAATCTATAAAGAACTGGCATAACTCACAACCTGATTAATATATTATGTATTAAAATTGGATTATCCGTTCCACAAAATACACTCATTTTCACCGCTCTTTCCACACGATCTTTCTCCAAATCTTAGAGGTCACGAAAAAATGGAGCCCCGACATTTCCACCTTACACGCAGCACAACAGCGTTAAGCATCAAAGCCATCGCCATATTAGGCGCAACCATGGCCATCTACTTCCAAGACCTCGCCATAGTGGCAAACGAGGGCACACGAAGCGAACTGATGAGCCACATACTAGCCATACCCTTTCTACTCGCCTACCTTATCTACCGGAAGAGAAAGATGCTCAGAGCCACGATGCCATTCGAAACAACCAACCCCACCCGAAAACCCATATGCACCCGTGAAATCGTAGGCGCCCTCCTGTGCCTCGCAGCCTTCCTCCTATACTGGCACGGATCCTACACCTTCCACCCACTAGAATACCACATGGGCTCCCTTCCCCTCTTCACAGCTGGGCTCACCCTGATAATATTCAACACAAAAACCCTCAAAGTCCTAGCCTTCCCCGTAGCCTTTCTCCTCTTCCTAACGCCTCCGCCACTAGAAACCATTTACTCAGCGGGCGCAACTCTATCCAACATCAGCTCCGAAGCCGCTTGCCACATGCTCAAAGCCATAGGCTTACCCGTGAGCCTAGAAAACCAGTATGGAACCCCCGCAATTGTCCTCCAAAAGCCTGAGGGACCGCTCTCCTTCGCCATCGACATCGCGTGCGCAGGCATCTACTCCCTCATAGGATTCGCCATCTTCACGGCCTTCACCGCATACATCACGAGGGGCCCCGCGTGGAAAAAGGCAACCCTGTTTCTCGCAGGCTTCCCCCTCATCTACGGCCTCAACATCACCCGAATAATCATCATAGTACTCATAGGCAACCAGTATGGATTGGAAACAGCCATGCAAGCCTTCCACCTACTCGGAGGCTGGGTCCTCATCTTCCTAGGAACCCTCATCCTACTAACCCTATCAGAAAAAATCTTCAAGATCCAGCTCTTCACCACAAAACCAAAAACAACGCCCTGCAACCACTGCAGCCAAGACCCCGCCATAAAACAACACTTCTGCCCAGCCTGCGGAAAACTCCTTAACACTATGAACATCAGGCTCTCTAAACGAGACCTAACCAAAATACTCGTCCTCCTAATAAGCGCGATCCTCATAGCCAACCTCCAGGTACCCGTCTTCGCCCTGACCGAGGGCCCCACAGAGGTCACCGTCCAAACGCTAGGCGGAGAAGAAACCACCACACAAATCCTACCAGAGATCCAAGGGTACGCCACCGAATTCATCTACCGAGACAAGGAATTCGAGGAAATAGCCAAGCAAGACGCCGCCCTCATCTACGCATACCTACCAACCGACGAAAAGAAAACACCTATCTGGGTAACCATAGAAATAGCCAAAACACAATCCTCCCTGCACCGATGGGAAGTCTGCATGATCACGTGGCGAGAGAAGAGGGGATACCCGCCGGTAGCGACACAACTAAGCCTAAGAGACATCCAGCTCCTCCAAAACCCGCCAATAACAGCCCGCTACTTCGCCTTCCAAGAAATCAAAACCAACCTAACTCAAGTGGTTTTATACTGGTACGAAAACGCTCTCTTCAAAACAGGCACAAGCCAAGAAAAAGAACACGTGAAAATAAGCCTCATCGCCTACGCCAAAAACCCAGAAGAAATCCCCAGCATCGAAGACGAGCTCCTACCCTTCGCCAAAGCCATCGCCAACCACTGGCAACCCATCAAAACATGGTCCCAAATCGCCCTAACCATCGCCCAAAACGGAACCACCCTCATCGCAATGACAATATCCCTACTAACAATCACCCTAGCGCTAGAAGCTATAAGGAACCAAAAGGAGAAAAAATCCAACATCAAGGCCTACAAAAAACTCGCCCTAGAAGAGAAGCTCATCCTACAAGCCGTCCACCAAGCCACCAAAGAAGGCAAAACCACTGGCAACGAAATAGCCTCACGCTATCAAAGGCTCACGGGAAAAGCCATCGAATCAACTCTGCTCCTTCAAAAACTCAACGAAGCCGAAGAAGCCGGCCTAATAAAAAGAGACATAACCAGCCGAGAAGACGAACCAACACTCGCCTGGAAAAGCCAAACACCCCTCTAAATGACCTCACTTACACCCGCACCAAAACTGGAAAGCGGGAGACAAAATATCTACTAAAACCCGCTTCTCGTTAACAGCAACCGTTCATCCACGCGTTAACCATATTCATATTAAGAAGACGCATCTAACAATATAGAGTAAGGGGCTCTCTTAATCCATGTCCATGGAGAGGTTAGCGAAAGTTGAGGGCAGGCTCGAAGAGCTCAGCAAGAGAATCAACGACCTAAACTATTCCACGTCGAGGAGCTTCGACGCCTTAAACAAAAGGATCGACGACCTCCGAGACCTTCTCGTGGTCCTCCTAATCTGCATCCTCGCATCCGTCCTCGGCGTATTATTCAAGCTTATAATTGGATAACCAGACAAAAAGCAACCCAAAACCCACTTACCAAGCTTTTGACTAGAATATTTAATAGAATGTTAAAACTCGCCAAATGAAACGTTAAAAGGAGGAATTATAATGCAATCAGAACCCGAAACCAAAACACACACATTGATCAAAAGCGTCCAGCAACTCGAAAAAGAAAAAGAAGACCTAAGGCTCGAAAAAGAGAGGATGAGAATTGAGTTGTGGAAGCAGAAACGCAGACCCTCAGGAATAGCCGGATACATCCTTCTGCTTGTCGGCGCAGCGGCCCTCGCCTCATCCGTCGTCTACGAGTCCTCCGTTCTGGCCTTCATAGGCTTGGGGCTCACCTTCTGGGGCGCTCTCCTATCCTTCGTAAGGCCAGTGGGATACGTGAGATCAAGCCTCTTGGACTCCACCGCGGTTTTCTCGCTCATGACCGTCGATCAAGTGATAGACGATCTAAACTACACGGGCAAGGGCGTGTACCTGCCCCCTCGACACCTTAAAGGCCTGAAGGAAGGAGCCGTGCTCATCCCATCCAAGAAAGGCGTCATCACATCCGTGGAGAAGGCAGGGGAAGGGATACGCCTCTCACCGTCCGGGTTGGGGCTGGTAAACCTCTTCGAAAAGGAGTTAGGAACAAGCTTCGCCAAGGTCGACCTAGACTATCTAAGAAACCATCTACCCAAGCTCTTCATCGAAGGCCTAGAGATAGCAGAAGACTTCCGGATGAACATAAAAAGCAACATAGCCCACATTAAAATCACGGGATCTATCTACAACGACCTGTGCAAAGAGGTGAGAAAGCTCCCAAACGTCTGCGGCTCCATAGGCTGCCCCTTGTGCAGCTCCATAGCCTGCGCCCTGACCAGAGCCACGGGAAAACCCGTCATCATCGAGAAGAACCAGCTATCTCAGGACGGAAAAACCATTGAAGCCTATTATAGAATTCTAGAGGAATAAAAATGCGGTTCCCCCTATCCTTCTGGGACATAAGCCTCTGGCTAGCCGTCACCGCCATCATCCTACTAGCCACATCAGAGCTCGTATCCCCATACTACGGGAAAACAAACCTCCTAATCAACAAGAAAAGACTAAGAGGAGCAGCACTACTCCTCGGCACCCTATTCATGATCACAGTCCTCATAAGAATCTACGAAACCATAATCCTGTAAAAGCTATCTTTACGATTTTTTACGACTCTCAGAACCAGTACGATTGCTTGTAACACTGTTGTCATCGCTACTAGTGATATTGCGTTTAGGAAATGCGCCATGTTATAGCGATTTTTTAAAGGAATAGAAAAAGTGATTAAATCTTCTAGGAGACAGCTCTATGAGAAACTTTCATACAGCATATATAAGCAAACTACGGAAACTAATTGTCGAGGAATAGAAATGTCCATATTGCGAAAAAGTTTAGCTATATCGACGCTATTTATGCTATCGCTGGCTCTGCTGTTAGCTACGGTTCCGAATGTTAAGGCGCAAACGGGCACAATAAGAATAGAAACGCCGGATGGAGAATATTGGCCCGTAATGGTGGGGAGTCCAGCGACCTTCGAAATTTGGGTTGAAGGCACCGGTTCGATCCCCACTAATGATCCGCATATCCTGCTGGTGATGACTGAAGCTTGTCTGAATGGCATAGACCCTGCGGACAAGGTTGTGGTAAGTTGGCTTGGTGGCACACCTTTAGAGTTTTCGAAGGGAGATTTCGATCCTATCACAGATAATGATGCGGACGTACCTGACTCAGGGACAACACCAGGAGCCCGTTACAAGGTTTCGGCTCTTAAGGACCATCTCGACGAGGGTCTCAGCGTGCCTATTTCTCCCACAGAAACAATATACTGGGCCATGGCTGCCTTTCTAGATGCACCTCTCACGGACTCTCACCAGACCTTCACTGTCACCTTGCCATCAACAGCCCCCAGGATGCTGGTCTACGCCCTAGGGAAAAATGAAGGCTCCGAACTCTTCGACAACAAAGTGCCGCCGACTCGCCCTGGCTTCGTAGTCCCTGAACTTGGCACGATACTTCTGGCGGCAGCGTCATTCAGCGCCCTCGCACTATACGCGCTCAAACGCAGAAGATACTCCCCTTGAGTTAGCTTGGAAAGTCGAAGGAGCTTCCTTGAAAGGTCTAGCGGTAGCAGCTTACTTTTTTTACCAATTCGTAGAAAATTAGGGCTGGAGAAATCCGTCCAACAATATAACCCTTACTCCAGCCCTAAAATAGGGATGCAACAGTTCGTCAATGAGTTTGTTCAGCTGTGCCTAAGTCATCGTCATAGTCCCAGCTAACAGTTATGTAATGCTCAATTTGACTCATAACGCTAGGCATCCTAACGTAAGCTCCATTAAGTTGATAGACACATATAGGAACATATGGAAATATCTTCTAGAAAAATTTTCTATTAAAAACCTTCACAACCATAATATAAAGGTTACGACAACTACAACTACGAGGTAAAAATAACCATGAAAGACAAATTGAAGAAGGGAACGCTAACTCTGCTGCTGACGGTTACTCTAGCTTTGATGACAGTCCCCTGCGTCATGGCAGCTCCAGCAACACCCGAGGTATGGACAACAGATTCTTCGGGGAATACGAAGGGCATGTTTGTCATGGAGGACGACGACGTATTTGTGATGGGCAGCGGCTTTCCACCCAGCACAGACGTGACGATCCACGTGTACGATCTAGGTGACGGCTACGAAGACACCATAATCGCAACCAGCTCAGTCACGACCGACAGCGACGGCTCAATCCCCGTCACCCTGGTGTGGTCGAAACCCCTACATCCAACATACAAACTAACAGGGTGGGAAGAATACTACATCTGGGTTGACACAAACCAGAATGGCCAACGAGACGACGGCGACGTATTCCAGGCATTCATTGTTGTCGGGCGTTCATTGCTGGGACCATGGCGGGGTCCAAGATCTGAGTCCAACCTTGAGCCTAACCCTGGACCCGTGGTACCTGAGCTCGGAACCATGATCCTGATGATGGCCATGTTCGGAGCCCTCGCCACCGCCTACCTCGCCAGAAAACGCATCCACTAAGAATCTCGAAAGCTCAAAGGACACGTCTTCCTAGCCTTTCATTAAGCGTAAACTAGAGTCTACAATTTTGAACCGTTTTAACCTCCCCATGCTTCATTGCCGTCCTTATATCTACCCTAAACTATAATTAACTAGATCTTTGAGGGAGGACAAGTTATGCCAAACAACCGGCAAGAGTCGTCGACCATGGACCAGCTGATAGTAGACATCGTTAAGAACGAAAGTCCAACAACTGTGGAGCAACTAATCAAACTCATTCAGCAGAGACGCCCCCTAAACGAAGAAGAAATCCTAAAACACATCCTAAACCTACAAAGCCAAGGAAAACTCGTCTTCAAAGAGGAACATCCCCCTTCCCTCCCCCCAACATTGACAAGCTACCTCTTTTCCACCCAAGCCCACTGGTACTGGATCATCATCCTCTTAGCTATCGCAACCACAACCCTCGTCTTCACCATCCCAGAAAACGCAATCCCAATGGTCTACGCCAGATACCTGCTCGGATCCATCTTCGTCCTATGGCTGCCAGGCTACACCTTTATCAAGGCATTGTTCCCAGCCAAGGAACTCGACAACATAGAACGAGCCGCCCTAAGCATAGGAATGAGCCTGGCCCTAGTTCCCATAACCGGCCTCCTTCTAAACTACACGCCATGGGGCATAAGAGTCACGCCGGTCACCCTCAGCCTCCTAGCCCTCACTGTCACTTTCGCTACAGCAGCCATCATAAGAGAGCACCAAG
>Ga0315310_10002894_pt1 | contig 10702 bp, 11 predicted proteins | sample TDP5_MG_FD_203630 | JGI IMG/M metagenome (GOLD analysis project Ga0315310, IMG submission 203630) | Freshwater sediment microbial communities from Lake Towuti, South Sulawesi, Indonesia - TDP5 | ecosystem: Environmental > Aquatic > Freshwater > Lake > Sediment | place: Indonesia: South Sulawesi...
TAATGCCTCGCGAGGTAGGCTGACATAAATACAGCTAAAAGGATAAGGACAAAATGCAAAATTAAAATCAATTACTACTCTCCTTTTCATTTCTTCTCCGAGCGGACGCTAAAAACGATAAGCCCAGCGACCAAAAAGAAACAATCCATATCAAATCAATGATGGGCCCCATAACGACGTATATGACTTTGAAGGCGCCTATTTCTAGATAGTGAACTGAAGCCGCTTTAAAGGATGATTGAACAAGGTACCATGCTAAACCTACGATGTTGCCTGAAAGGAGCAAGAAGACCTTACGCAAAAGCGGCCCCTCGAGGGAAAAAATTAGAAAAATAAACAAGAAATTGAAGACCCCAATGGAAACTAGTGCAGGTTCACTGGGCATGCAATGCAAGGATGAGTACAAGAGGAACATAATTACCGCGATGCCCACTCCAACCGCTACATGTAGATGGTTTGGTCTTCGTCTATGATGCCCAAAGCTCTGCAATTTTTCCGTCAATAACGACGCCACCCATGATTCACTTTTTACCTAGCCTAGCCAGTATTACGTTTGAGAAGAAAAATTTTTGGCTTTTCGGCGCTTAGGATTATGTTACAGATGTCATGGGTATCCGACTTTACAATTTGTAGCCGATTTTTCTCAGAAATTCTTTTCTCGCCTTTACGTCCGCTTCTGTTTCAATTCCTTTACTCTTTAGGCCGTCAATAACGCCTAGGATTCCCCTACCTTGCTCCGTCTCTGTCACTATGACCTCGAGGGGGTTGGCTGTTGCGGCGTGGATGCTGCAAACTTCTGGCACCTGTTTAATTTTGTCTAGAACGTTGATTGGGTAGGCGTTCTTTAGGAAAATTATGAAGCAGTGTCCGCACCCTAAATTCAAAGCATGGCGCGACGCTAGGCCCTTCAATTCTTCGTCGTTACCCTCGCATCTAACCAAGCATGGTCCGGAGCTTTCGCAGAAGCCGATGCCGAATTTGATGTTTGGAACGGAGTTGATCAAGGCTTCGTATAGGTCTTCAACAGTCTTGATGAAGTGGGCCATGCCCAGTATCACGTTACATTCCTTGGGCACTTCGATCTCTACAGTTTTAAACTCCACCCGTCTCACCCCTTATACGTTTACTATTTCTATTAAAAACCCTTAGTTTTAATTCCAAAAGGGATGACAAAGTTTTGTGAGTCATGTCCAGAAGTTGCTTTCGCAAAACTTATATGAGACGGATGCGATAGGCATATGGCAACCGGTAACCGTAAACCCACATGATTTAGGTGAAAACTCGCGAGGGAGTAATGTGTGATAAAGGCTTTCGTCACGGCAAAGGTCGGTTCTAGCGACTATTTAGGCGCTACGAAAACTATCAAAGAAAAAATTACGAAGATACCGGGAGTACTCAAAGTTCAGATCGTTTTCGGACGCTACGACATCATCGCAGAGGTAGAAGCGAAAGACCTAGATGAACTAAGCCGCCTCGTCACAGACCAAATAAAAAGCATTCCAAACATACTCTCAACCGAGACATTCATATGTTATCAACCTTAAACTCTCCCAAAAAAGTGAGGGGTTTTGAAAACAAGATTTTGCCTTGAGTGCAACAATTTTGAAGACCGAAAGGAAATTGATGGAAACGTTCTATGCGCCAAAGGACACACGCCTGGCGTTAACTGCCCAGAATTTCAGGACAGGCTTGTGGATAGCTTTTACTCCTACATTTACTGGGCTTACCTTTATAGCACCAGTGAGACTGATGAAGGAAGAGACTATTTTGAAAAACGTTTTTCAAGAAAACTTTCAAGGCAAGAACTTGCATATGCGTGTTTACTTGACTATTTTGAGTTAGGTTTAGGGGATTCCCACTTTTATAGGGGTTGGAAAACCATAAGAAGAATCTATGATGGAAAACTACCCGCTATCTCAAAAATTTTTGACATAGCTTTACAAAAGTTTGATTTGTATAATGAAAAAACAGACTTTACTAGAGTTTTCTTAGATTTACTTTTTTTCAAAAAAACCTCTGAGGAAGCTATCAAGGAAGTTTCGGAAGGTCTCTATAAATGGGGACTGACAAATCATGGAAAACGAGATAGTATTTAAAGAGACGTTAGCTCCAGACGTTAAACTCATAAAGGTGAAGGCTCCGTTAATCGCAAAGAAAGCAAAATCAGGTCAATTTATAATTTTAAGGGTGGATGAAAATGGTGAAAGGATACCTTTAACTCTGATAGATTGGGACCCTATGGAAGGTACAGTAACTTTAGTATTCAAAGAAGTGGGAGCTTCAACAAAAAAGCTTGGAACATTAGAGGTTGGAGATAGAGTCCATGACCTTGTAGGACCCCTAGGCAACCCAAGTGAAATCAAGTTTTGTGGAAAAGTATGCATTATTGGTAGAGGAGTTGCTATTGCAGCAGCTTATGAAAGAGCAAGCAAATTGAAAGAGGAAGGAAACGATGCAACCACCATTATTAGTGCTCGGACTGCTGAACTTTTGATATACAAAGAAGAGTTGAAGAAAATTAGTGCCAGATTTTACATAGTCACGGACGACGGTTCTGAGGGTGTAAAAGGATACGCTAACGACATCCTCAAGAATTTGTTAGACTCGGGTGAAAAGTTTGATTTAGTATACACGGTGGGGGCGGCAACGTTGATGAAAACCGTTTCAGAAGTCACCAAACCCTACAACATTAAAACTATTGTTAGCCTTAACTCATTGATGGTAGATGGAACCGGAATGTGCGGCTGTTGCCGTGTAACAGTTGGCGGTAAACCTATGTTTACATGCGTAGACGGCCCGGAATTTGATGCTCACTTGGTAGATTTTGAAGGGCTTAGGGCTAGAATTCACGCATATGATCCGGAAGAAAAAATGGCTCTTGAACTCATCGAGGAAAATGCAAATGCAAAGATTAGAGGTTAGGTTAAAACAAATCCCAATGCCTGAACTACCAGTGGAGGAACGTATACGAACATTTAACGAGGTTCCTTTAGGATACGCAGAGGAGCAAGCGTTAGCCGAGGCGGCTAGATGCCTCCAATGTGAAAACCCACTTTGTGTAGAGATGTGCCCGCTGCGTATAGATATACCCGGTTTTATAAGGTTAATTAGACTTGGCGCTGAGAGAGAGGCTGCGCAAAGGGTTAGAGAAAAGAATTGTTTACCATCAGTCTGTGGAAGAGTATGCCCCCAAGAAGTATTGTGTATGATGGGATGCAAGAATACTTTAGGTGACCCCGTAAACGTTGGAACCCTTGAAAGGTTTGTTGCTGACTGGGAGTTGGAAAAAACTGTAGATACACCTGAAATTCCTCCCGCTACGGGGAAGAGCGTAGCTGTTGTGGGCAGTGGTCCCGCGGGTTTATGTGTGGCAACAGAGTTGGCAAAAACGGGGCATCATGCGGTTATTTTTGAGGCTTTACATGAAGCAGGCGGAGTCTTAACCTATGGTATCCCTGAATTTCGTCTACCAAAAAAAGTTGTTCAAAAGGAAATTGATCGTGTAAGAAAACTTGGGGTTGAAGTAAGAACCAATGTGATTGTAGGTAAAACGATAACTATAGATGAGCTTTTTGAAGATGGGTTTGACTGCGTCTTTTTGGGCACTGGTGCAGGATTGCCTAAAATGTTAGACATTCAGGGAGAAGACCTTTGTGGTGTTTATTCCCTAAACGAGTTTCTTATTAGAATTAACCTAATGAGGGCATACGAATTTCTCCATAACAGTATTACTCCAATTAAGGTTCAGGGCAAGGTTGCAATATTGGGTGCGAGGGGCCTGGATGCTGCTAGATGTGCTTTAAGACTTGGAGGGGAAGAAGTTTGTATATTTTACCAACGAAAGGTGGTTGGGAGAGTTGACGAAATCAGACGTGGAATGGAGGAAGGCGTAAAATTTCAACCATTAACTAAACCATTAAGGTTAATTGGCGATGATAAGCGCTGGGTAAAGCAGGTTGAACTTACTAGGTTAGAGTTAGGTCCACATGGTGAAACTGGTAAACCAAAACTCATCCAAAATAAAGGTTCCGAGTTTCTGTATGACGCTGGAACCGTTGTTATCGCAACTGAGCATAATCCCAATTTAATAGCAGCCAAAAATACCTCAAAAAATATTAGGATTACAGAAAAACAAAAAACTATCATTGTTGATCCCGAAACTCTTGAAGCAACGCAAGGAATTTTTGCAGGCGGTGATGTTGTCAGTGGAGCGTCCTCTGTTATAAAGGCAATAGAAGCAGGAAAAAGAGCCGCCCAATCAATTAATAATGTCTTCGTGAATAATAAAATATGAAATTAGACATTCTGTTGGCACTGCAACTTTGAAGACCGAAGACAAATAGACGAAGTTATATTATTTGTTAAGGGACACCATTCAGAGGATTATTCCCACTCTATAGTTGCTGGTGGTTTATGGGTAATGTCATACACAACCCTCGTTACTGGTGGTAGTTCGTTGGTTATCCTAGTAGAAATTCTCTCCAAGACGCCGTAGGGGATCTTTGCGAAGCCAGCGGTCATTGCTTCCTTACTTTCGACAGCTCTAATGGCAATTGTATAACCATAGGCTCTAGAGTCACCCTTCACCCCAGTGCTTTTCGTCTCTGTTAGAACGGCGAAATACTGCCATAAACTTTCTTCAAGCCCGCTTTTTTCTATCTCTTCCGACACTATTTTGTCCGCTTTCCTGACAAGATCAACTTTTTCTCGTGTTACTTCGCCGATGATCCTCACTGCTAAACCTGGACCTGGAAAGGGTTGTCTCTGAACGACTTCACTCGGCAAGCCTAACATCTTTGCAACCTCCCTAACCTCATCCTTATAGAGATCCCTTAAGGGTTCCACAATTGCCTTGAATTCCATTTTTGTGGGTAACCCCGCTACGTTATGGTGGCTTTTTATCTTATCCGAGTGCCTTCTGATCCCGGATTCTATTCTGTCAGGATATATGGTTCCTTGTATGAAATATTCTGCTCCTATCTTTTTTGCTACCTCCTCAAAAACTCTAATGAACTCCATTCCAATGATTTTCCTCTTCTCTTCAGGATCCACGACGCCCCTCAATTTTTTCAGAAAACGCTCTTGTGCGTCGATCGTAACGACATTAACACCAAGCGTCTCAAATGTGCGTTTAACGAATTCGGGTTCACCATCACGCATGAAGCCGTGGTCAACAAAAATCGCCGTCAGCTTCTTCCCGATGGCTTTAGCGGCTAAGAACGTGGCTGCACTGGAATCGATGCCGCCACTTAAGGCGATTATGGCCTTTCCATTGCCAACAGTCTGTTTTATTTCATGAATTGCCTTCTCAATTAGGGATTCGGGTCTCCAGTTTGCCTGGCATTTACCCACTTCAAAAATGAAGTTCCTAAGCATTTTCATTCCGTTCTCGGTGTGAACCACCTCGGGGTGCCACTGCAAACCGTATATGGGCTTTTCCTTGTGTCGGAAGGCGGCTATTGGACAGTTTTCTGTGTGAGCGAGGGTTTCGTATTCCTCAGAAAGCTCATAGACGGTGTCACCGTGGCTCATCCACACTTTCTCTCTTTGACCCAGACCTTTTAGTACACCCACTGGCTTGTCTACGACGACATACGTTATTCCATACTCCTGCTTTGCCCCTGTTCCTACCTTTCCATGAGACATATGGGCTATCAGCTGATGACCATAGCATAAGCCTAAGACAGGGACCCTCAAGTTCAAGATTCTTGGATCAAATTTTGGGGCGTTTTCTGTGTAAACGCTCGACGGGCCGCCGGATAAGATCAGACCCTTTACGTTAAGGCTCCTGTTTAGCGCTTCAATTTCTTCGGGAGTCATGTCGCATGGAACTATTTCAGAGTATACTTTGTACTCCCTAACTCTTCTTGCTAGGAGATGGCAGTACTGTCCGCCGAAGTCCAGCACTAGAATTACGTCTAGTTTCATGAATCTCTTCATCCCATATTTTGATGTTAAAGAAGTTATACTTGTCCGAAAGATTAAATAAGGATTACGGCATACGGTTACCGTATTCCTAATGGAAAAGGCGTGGGAGTAAAATGACTGAGCGAATTCATAAAAACTCTTCATACTTAAACGCCATGTCCACAACCAGAACAGAGACAAGAGTGAAAGATGTAAGCCCAACGAGTGGTGCATGCCCAATATGTGTCAGGGAATGTCCGTTCTTATGTGAAGTATCGTTGGCCGCGTTTAGGGGAAGGGAGGCGCTTTACCCGGAGCCTGACCAATTCGGATGCAGCACAGCTGGAGCGCTAAAGGACTTTGGCTTAGATTGGTCCCACTTTAACATCCATTCAGGTCTTTTGGGTGCCGAGGGTATAGAAGCCGATTCTGATGTGGCAATATTTCCAAACGTGAGCGTGGAGACAACGGTTGGTGGCGTTCCTCTGGGGTTGCCTGTTCTAATTGGCGCCTACGGTTCCACTGAGGTAGCTAGGCTTAATTGGGATGGACTAGCGATTGGTGGAGCACTCTCGGGAATCATCGTTACCATTGGAGAAAACGTGTGTGGAATGGATTCCGAATCGAAAATTGAGGAGGGTAAGGTTGTCTACTCGAAGGAACTAAAGCGTAGAGTCGACGCCTTTAGAAAGTTCTGGGACGGAAAATACGGTGACGTTGCCGTTCAAACAAATGTTGAAGACCAGAGGCTGGGAGTAGACGTCTACGCCTTGTCGAAACTTGAAGTGAACATAATCGAAAGAAAGTGGGGTCAAGGGGCGAAAGCGATTGGAGGAGAGGTTAGAATTAACGATCTGCAAAGAGCCAGCCTTCTAAAAAAGCGGGGGTACATCGTTATCCCGGACCCCGAGGAGAAAACTGTTCAGGAAGCCTTTAAGGAAGGGGTCTTCAGATCCTTTGAAAGACACAGCAGAGTTGGAATGCCTACAGAGAAAGGTTTCCTTGAAGACATTGAGTGGCTGAGGCAACGAGGCGCCAAAAAAGTAAGCCTAAAAACGGGAGCCTACAGACCCGAAGCTGTAGCCTTCACCATGAAGATGGCTTCCGAGGCTAAGATTGACTATGTGACCTTTGACGGAGCCAGCGGTGGCACGGGCATGAGCCCGGTGCCCATGATGAACGAAATGAGTACTCCCACCGTCTACCTTGAGGTCCAGGTTTTGAGATGCGCGGAGATTCTCAGGAAAAAGGGCAAATATGTACCTGACATTGTGATGGCGGGAGGCTTCCTAAACGAAACACAAATGTACAAGGCGATTGCCATGAGTAATTTTGGCAACGGTTCTTACGTTAAAGCAGTATTGATGGGGAGAGCGCCTTTAACAGCGGTCATGAAGTCTTCTTACTTCGTTGAACTAGCTCGAAAGGGTCAACTGCCTAAGGAGTTCACAGAGCGTTTTGGCAACATGCCTGAAAGGTTTTTCATCAGCACCACAGACCTAAAGACAAAATTTGGAGTAAAGTTCGAAGAGATACCATGGGAAGCCGTCGGTTTGTACAGCTACCTCTCCGAGAGAATAAGGGTTGGACTACAACAATTAATGGCTGGTTCCAGAAAATGGAGGTTGAACGCCCTTTGCAGGAGCGATCTCTTCTCGTTAACTGAAAGGGCCTCAAAAGTCTCCGGGATACCACTAGCAGAAGAATATGATGCAGATGTCATTGAAAGGATTCTTGATTGAACTCTTGTTTAGGCTTGGGCACGGTCTCATTTAGATTCGAGTCATTTCTTCGACTGGAACGATGCAGTGAGGGGCAAAGGTTTCAACTTCTGCGCCGATTTCCCTCATAGCTGCCCCAGGAACTAAACCACCGACCATGCATAACCCAAATCTATCCATGCTTACAGGCAACCCAAGTATGGATTCGTTGGGCTCGCCTAAGACCAAAACGCTTCCCCATCCCTTATTCTTCAGGTTTATGAGGATCTTTACGGTTCTTTCCCTCGCTTCCGCCGGTATTTCTCTTAGGGTTGCTGGTAACATCCCTGATCCAGTCTTTAATATTCTTGTGATTGAGGTTCTATTACTATGAACGAATACTTCGAGTGGGGGTATGGTTGTCCCCTCGTATGAAATTATATCTACAAAACGTATAGGCTTGCGATTTACCATTTGGACTAACCCACCGCATTTGAATAGCAGCGGAATACCTGAATGGATAAGTATACCGTCTATAGTCAAGTTACAAATCGTGAAGAAGGCTATTTTTCCCTCTGGAACAGATATATCCTGATACTCTTCCTCTTCATCTAACACTTTGATGTAAGGTGCTGGCAAAAGATTCATTTCACGAAGAGCCTTTACAGTTTCAAGCGTTTTATCATGGAAAGCCTTGTCCATTATGAATACGTTTGCAACAACCGTTCCAGAATCTACATTAGGATCGTAAGTCGCCGAATATGCCATGGACAAGAAACGGGTGACGACGAAACCAAGCCTTTGAGAGGCCAAGGCGCTGCTCAGCTCTTCCAAACCTGCAGGCGTTATTGTTCTCCCGCTTCGTTCATGACCTAGGACGAAACCCTTCACCTCTAATAGCTGAAGGTGATATCTTATCGTTCTCTCGCTAAGGAGGAAACCTCTTTTTCTTAATTCCTGTCTAAGCAATGTTGAACCGACAGGTCTATCAAATTCACTTAATACTCTTAATATCTCAACCTCTTTCCTAGCGCTTTCGCTCAACTGCGCCATACGCTTGATCTCCACGTAAGAATTAATCTTCTACCCATCATTATTTATACATTCCTAGTTGCCCAGCATTTAGTCACGCCGAATTGCTTGACTTAGAGTTTCCGTGAATTGGCTGAACCTGGTGACGTTGTTGAGGAATGCCGCAATTCTGAAGGGACTCTTTGAGGTTCTCAATATTTCTGTCAGCAGCTGCTTGGGGCGAAGATAAAAGGCTCGAAAATATTCGTATACAAGGGAACACACTTCTTCATAAGGAACCGGAGTTGGCAAATCCTTGGGAACACACACGCCCATTTCCCAATATTTCTTCTCGTCAATAAGTCCCCTAGCCACAAGATCGTTCCATATGTCAATTCCTGTATGAGCGCCCAGAATGTTAACGTCGGGCACATCGATATCCAGTTTATTTGCGAACTGCAAAGTATTCACAATCTCGCGCCTAGTTTCGTCAGGAGCCCCGACAATGAATGAACCCACAATTATGTCCATTCCTGCCTCTCTAGCCTTACGAACAGCGCTTTCAGACTGTTCTGGAGTGATTCCCTTTTTGTAGTAGTCTAGGATTCTCTGATTAGCGCTTTCTATCCCAAAGAAAAGGCATTTACAACCTGCCTTCACCATTTCTCTGAACATGTCGTAACTGACATGATCAACCCGTGAGTCGCAGAACCACTCGATGTCCATTCCCTCCTCTTTAATTCTTCGACAAAGCTCCGACACCCTCTTAGCGTTCAGAGTAAAGTTGTCGTCTGCAAAGAGAAACTGCTCGTAACCCTCACTCTGGAGGAACTCCAATTCCTCAATGACGTTCTCAACAGATCTAGGCCTCCACCTTCCACGAGCGAATTTTCTGATGCCACAGAAGCTACATCTGAAGGGACACCCACGTGACGAAACTAGGGTGGTAAATTTCTTGGTGCTAACCTTTACTCCAAAAATTGTGGAAGTATACTGGGCGCCCGTTAAGTTGCGGTCTGGAAAGGGAAGATCATCCACGTTCTTGATTAACGGTCTATCCGGAGTGGAGACAATCCTCCCCTTTTTCCTATAGGTTATACCTTCAACTTTGTCCAGATTACCATTTTTTTCCAAACATTTTGCAAGTTCAAGGCTAGTATATTCTCCCTCACCCCTAGCGACAATGTCCACAAAAGGGTATTTTCTAAGAATTTTTTCAGCGTTGAAGGTTGCATGATGGTTTCCGAAAACGATGGTAATGTTTGGGTTCTCTGCCTTCACTTGTTCAGCAATTTTTGGGGCCTCCTTCGCAGCGCTTAGTAAAACTGAAAAGCCGAGGGTGTCTGGGTTTTCCTTTTTCACCCAATTTACGGTTTGATTTAGGGAATATCCTTTTGCCGGTTGATCGAGTATGGAAACCTCGATTCCTTCCTTCATCAAGACTCCGGCACAGTATAGGATGCCTAAGGGAGGCCAAGCTGTTGAAACCATATACATGGATTCTGAAGAAGGGGTTGGATTTATAAACGAGAACTTCATTCTTCATCGCACTCAAGCTTTTACATTCTGAATAAAATAAACTTTGCCAAAAGTTACCGTTTCTCTTATTTTTGGGGCTTTACGCAGTTTGTCAAATACAAACTTGTCAAGCTCTTCCATAGTTGGGAAGTAACTAAAGTGACAAAATACTTTGTGAAAGTTATGGCGGGCCCGCGGGGATTTGAACCCCGGTTCTCCGGCTCCGAAGGCTTGCGCGCCTCCATCAGAAGGCTCGGCGCCTTAATCCTGGCTGGGCAACGGGCCCCGGAATAAGATGCTGAGCAAACGATTAAAGGATTTCTTTCAGAAACTATAGAAATTTGGCCATGCCTAGATTACTTCAGCCTTTTTCAGTTCAGCTATCTTCTCCTTGGAGTATCCCAAAAGTTTTCCGTATACCTCTTCATTGTGGTAGCCAAGTGGGCAACCTGGCCACTCTACTTTGCTAGGTGTTTCGGAGAGGTTTAGAGGCGTTCTGGATATCTTCACCTTGCCGACTGTTGGGTGCTCCACTTCCACAAACAAATTTCTTGCCAAAACCTGCG
>Ga0315310_10002896_pt1 | contig 10698 bp, 8 predicted proteins | sample TDP5_MG_FD_203630 | JGI IMG/M metagenome (GOLD analysis project Ga0315310, IMG submission 203630) | Freshwater sediment microbial communities from Lake Towuti, South Sulawesi, Indonesia - TDP5 | ecosystem: Environmental > Aquatic > Freshwater > Lake > Sediment | place: Indonesia: South Sulawesi...
CCCTTGGCCACTGACACTTGCCCGTTGTGTCAAGGCACCGGTTGGAAGCCGGCTGCCGGGGGCGAGCGGCGCGGGGAGACCCCCGCCTCAGACGAGCCGTATGGCCGTCTGGGCGTGGTGCGCTGCGACTGTGTGCTGGAGTCGCGCGGAGCACGCTTGTGGGCTGCGGCGCGCATCCCACCGCAATATCAGCACTGCGACTTCGAAAACTTCGCCACCAACATCTACGCGCAGCAACCTGCCTACAACCAGAGCTTGCAGCAAGCGAAACTCATCGCCGAACGCTTTGCCGAAGAGTGCCCGGTGAATGTGGACTGCGGGCTGCTGCTGATGGGTGCGCCCGGAGTCGGCAAGACGCACTTAGCCGTAGCCATTCTGCGCCGGTTGTTGCAGAAAGGCTTGGAGAGTTTGTTCTGCGACTTTCAGGATTTGCTCAAGCAAATCCAGAACAGTTACAACCCAATTGCGCAGACTACCGAAATGCAAGTGCTCGAACCAATTCTCGCTGCGCCGGTGCTTCTACTCGATGACTTAGGTTCCATCAAACCTTCGCTCTGGGTGCTCGACACTGTTGGTTACGTCATCAATCAACGTTACAGTCACAAGCGCACCACACTCATCACCACCAACTATCCCGACCTGCCCACCACCAGCCGTGACGCTCACGGGAACGTCTTCCGGGAAGACGCTCTGGCGCAGCGCATCGGCGAGCGCATGCGCTCGCGGCTGTACGAAATGTGCCGCGTAGTCGAAATTCACGCCGACGACTTTCGTCGGCGCATCAAGCAAGCTCAATACCGCTTCCCCTAACCTCACCCTAGCGCCTGCGCGCCGGATGACGTAGCGACGGCGTACGAACCGCGTACGAATGGCGGCGGACGGCGTACCCACGACGACCGCACCCCGCCGCACCATGCGCCCACCTTGGCGGGTACGGGCTTTAGCCCGTACGTAACTGTCCGCCTCCCACTGGGCGGGTAGCAGCCTGCCCCGCTCCGCGGGGCCTTGCCCACGGGCCACGGCCCACGGTTCACGGGCCACGAGCAACTCCCACGCGACTGTAGTACAATGCCCCTAACCGCCCATGCTCGACCAACGCGCCCCGGAGAATCTGGCAGAAGCCATCCGCGCCGTCCGCCAAGCCGCGCATACGGATGAGGTGGCCTGATGGTTAGCGAGCCAACGCTGAACGTTCTGCTGGCGGAGTTGCTCGCTCGCCGAGGACTTGTCGGTGGCGCAGAACTAGTTGTGAGATGCATGGACGAAGTGCGCAAGCCTGATGTTCTGATGCTAGTCAGCGGAAGCCGCGTCAACCTAGAGGGCAAGATCGACAGGACTGGTGCCAGGGAGGAACTCGCCGAAAAATGCCCGAAGCGAGTGGAGGAAGGCATAGCCGACATTGCAGTAGCCGTCATCTACAAACTCACACGGGATATAGGTTTGCTCTTCTCCAATGAAGAGGTCAAGGAAGTGTTGGAGGCGTCCCGTTACGACGTGCGTGTCTGGGGTCCGGGTGAAAAAGGTGCCGAGCCTCTTCCTCAGCTTGGGCTGCTACTAGCCGAGCCTGGAGAGCGCATGGCCGCCGCTGAAGCCGCGGCTGAGCCGCTCCTACAATGGGTCGAGGTAGATATAGACGGCCTCGTACGGATTCTGCGCTCGGCAATCAACGAAATTGCGTCCCGTGATCTTCTTGCCGATGCCATCGAGAGGCTTCGGGCCACTTTGGATGCAGCCGCAGCGCATTTCTTGACGAGTGACAAGGAGACACTAAAAAGCGTTGCCGACAACTTAGCACCCATAGTCCAAGTGCGAAAACCACAAAGCGATGACGAAAGACTAAGAACGGTCAAGATGGCAATGTTAGTGCTTGCTGACGCGACCATCTTTTATAACGTCATCGCACCCAGATGGCGACTGGACACCCTGGACTCGCTCAAACAAGAGCACAAAACCACTATTGCGGCTATGAAGGCCGCATTTTCCGCCGCTCTCAGCCACAACTACGAGCCCGTTTTCGATCTCTCGCTGGCGATTCTGTGGGTCTTGCCTGCGATTGCCGAGTTCTCAGCCAACCTCGTCGCTGAGGTCTCCTTCTACATTTCATCAAGCACCCCGCTCCTACTCAAGCATGACCTCATGGGCAGGGTCTATCACAAGCTCCTCTTTGCGGACATCGCCAAGCACTTGGCAACCTATTACACAAGCGTTCCCGCGGCATGGCTACTTGCTCGGCTTGCGGTGGAAACGAAGGGTTCCCCCTGGGAAGCGCAAGACTGGTCGGAAACCGACCTCGCTAAGGATTTTCGCGTTGCCGACTTCGCATGTGGCTCAGGGACACTTTTATCGGCCGCGTATAGGGCCCTTGAGGACAAACATGTGACGGACTGCGCGCGGGCGGAAAAAGAGCCGCGCATCCAGAGCCTCCATGCCGACCTGCTGGAGCAGGCGATCTACGGCCTCGACGTAGTTATGTACGCAGCCCACATAACCACCCTGACTCTGGCCCTCCACAACCCCAACGCCTTCTTCCGCCAAAACAATGTATGGGCCGTGCCGCTAGGATCGAAGGCGGCTCAGCTCGGTAGCATCGAGCTTCTCCACAAAGATTCCCGTATCTCTCGGATGACCAGCGTATCAGCCGAGGGGGAAACCCCGGTCCGCCAGGGCATTGCAGAGAGAGTAGAGGAAGAAATTAAGTTCGAACCGAACAGCTTTGACCTAGTCATAATGAACCCACCCTTTGCTCGTTCCTGCGGAGACAACCTCCTTTTTGGCAGTATCGGCGACAAAAGAGTCAGAGCAGCAATGAAAAACCGCTTGGCCGAACTGCTCGACCAAGCAGACTTCAGTGGCGTCGGTCAAGCGGGGCTAGGTGCTGTGTTCGTATTACTCGCGGACAAGTTTGTCAAGAAGCGTGGTCGCATCGCTTTTGTGCTACCCCGCAACTTTCTGTCAGGCCTGTCTTGGGAGAGGCCCCGACAACTCTTGACGAAGCGAACACCAGCAGCGGCCTGGGTCAGGGGTGGCTATCACCTTGAGTCCGCCATAATTAGCGTGGAACCACAGAGCTACAACTTCAGCGAGAACACAGACCTCAGTGAATGCCTTTTCGTGGCCCTCAAACTTGAAGAAGGCGAAGCCCCCGGCAAAACGCTCGCAGTCGTACTCCACAGAAAACCCCGAACTGTCTTTGAATCTCTCATCCTCTCCAAACATATTCGAGAGCTGCTCGACGCTGCGCAAAACTCAGATGTTTTTGACATCCTCACAAACACAAACGCCTCAGCCGCCCTGCTGAAGATTGGAACCGAATCCGTGGGCAGGGCATATGCGTTGAACGCCGACTTAGTGCAAAGGAACGTTGACAATTGGGGAAGACTGGTTGCCTATGCCCACCCGGAGCTTACGGCCACCGCATACACGCTAAGAACGCTCCACGAGTTCTCCGTTCCCGGTGGCATCTCCGTCCATATACCGCTAAAACCTCTCACACCGACCCTGGCCGAAGTAGGCCCGGACAGACGCCAGATCCATACCTGCTTTGAGCGGGCACCAAGCGGTGTCGTGCCAGCTCTCTGGGGCAAGACCAAGTCAATGAACCAGCTAGAAGTCGAACCCAACGCGCAGTTGGCGTGGAAGCCGGGACATGTTTCGGAACAACTACTTCGCATGGCTGCACAACCGATGGTTGCCGAGAGAGTCCGCCTCAACACAACGCCACTTATTGCCCTCTGTTGTCGCAAGCCCGCTCTCTCAAACGTCTGGTGGCCGGTCAAGATCAAGAGCCTAGACAGCATAAGTCAAGCAGACGCAGATCAAATCCTTGCCCTCTGGTTCAACTCAACCCCTGGACTCCTCCTTTACCTTTCTGAGCTCGAAGTTACCGAGGGCCCTTGGGCCGGCATCAAGAAAGCCGCGCTGGAACGTTTACCCGTGCTCGACCTCTCTACCCTTGACGCGCGGCAGGCCGCTGGGCTCGCTGAACTCTGGGCCAAACTCAGCCGTTGGAAAGCTCCCCTTCTCTTGGAGCAATTCCGGCTCGCTACCGAGGGCAAGGGCTGGCGGTTCGAACTCGACTCTACCCTCCTATCTGCACTCGCAGGCAAGAGCATACAGCTAGCAGACCTCCGCACTCTCTACACCTTACTCTACGAAGAAGCCAAACTCTGGCAGTAAGCACCAAACGGGAACTTGCTCAGGTTGAAGACCAGATTGACCAGGCGGCGGCGCAACTCTGGGGAATTTCCGACGCTGAACTAGAGGAAATTCGCAAGGCGTTGGAGTTACTCAAGTGAAGTCACCACGGTTTCCACGCATTGTGAGTCCTTCCGGCACCCCCGAAGAAACGGAACAGCCCCCCAAGCCCACTACTTTTGAGATCTTAACGAAGCTGATCCTGCCCGCACTCGGTCTCGTTGCCTTGATTATTGCCCAACTACAGCAACAGCGGACTCTTCTTTGGGCATTGCTAGCGTTTGTCTTGCTATCGCTTGCGACCGCCTTCCTCCCATCAAAGATAAGGCACTACGTCCGTGAACGCCGAGACGAACGCTCAGCCCGCCGGCTGTTTCCCGAGTTCAGGAAGTTCGTGCGCCGCTTCGGAGAATTCGTCGATTACGGCCGGAGCGATTGCCTTCACGAAATAGCTTTCAGGGAACTTTGCCAGAACAGGTCGGACGTATTTGACAGGCTTCGCATCGTCCCAGTCCATCTATTCAATGGCTTCTGGTGGTACCTCAGAGCGCGCAATGAGCGTGAGACGCAAAACCTTCTCGACTCAATTCAGGAGTTTAACCACCTGGTTATCTCCTACTGCACGTATTGCACCCAACCCATATTCGATAGATTCCCGGAAGATCTCCGTCCTTTGCTCATGCCCCAGGTGAGGGCCAGCTTGGAATCGTTTCGTGAGCGCTTTGTTGGGTTTCTTGACGACTACTCTGAGTACCTGAAGAATCTCGACGACTCATTCAGCACACCGCGCATCCGGTCGTACTACTTTCCTCGCCCCAAGCCCCTCTGATCTACTGGTCAATCAACCAATAAACCGGTAAACCGATAAACCAGTAAACCAGCCTGCCTGCGGCAGGCAGGATTGACTGAAACCCGCACGGGCGAGTATGGTGTGGCGCGGGGAGACCCCCGCCTCATACGAGCCGTATGGCCGTCTGGGCGGAAGCGCGATGCTGTTGCCCATTCCCATTCCCGACCCCGACCCCATCCCGCTGCCCGCACCTGTCGGCCTGCTGAAGCTGCTGCTCATTCTAACTTTCATCCTGCACATCCTCGCGATGAACCTGGCGCTCGGCGGCGGGATCATCGTTGCCGCGACCCACTGGCGTGGTCAGCGCCGGCAAAGCGAACACCACTTGCGCCTCGCAAGCGAGCTGGCGACACGCTTACCGGTAGCCCTGGCTTTGACCATCACCCTGGGCGTGGCCCCGCTGCTCTTCGTCCAGGTGCTCTACGGCCAGTTCTTCTATACCTCTTCAATTCTGCTGGGCTACGTCTGGCTAAGCCTGCTGCTGATTCTGCTGGTTGGCTATTACGGTTACTACTGGTACGCCTTTCGCTGGGAAAAGCTTGGCGCTCGCCCAGACGGCCATACGGCTCGCCTGAGGCGGGCGTCTGCCCGCGCTCCCTGGGTCATCACCGGCAGCGCCCTGCTGCTCGCCGTCATCCCCGCGCTCTTTGCCAATAACATCACCTTGATGCTGCAACCTGGGCGCTGGTGGGAACTCTATCGCACTAGCAGCCACTGGAACTGGCGCGACCCCAGCCTGTTGCCGCGCTACCTGCACTTTCTGCTGGCAGCTATCGCTGTCGCTGGCCTGGGCGTGCTCCTGCACGGCCTCGGGCAGCGCCGCCGCGCGCCGGAGTACGCCCGCTGGGTAATGCGCTACGCTGGCTGGTGGTTTATTGCTGCCACTGTGATCCAGTATGGCGTCGGGGTGTGGTTCCTGCTCAGCCTACCGCAGACCATCTGGCCGCTATTTCTTGGCCGCCAGGCTACTGCTACTGCTGTGCTGCTCGCCGGCGTCCTGCTCTCGCTTGTCGCCATTGTCTTCGTACGCGCCGCCTTCACCGCGGCGCAACCCGCACGGCTGGCCGGGGCGGCTATCGTGGCGCTGGCGGGCACGGTCAGCTTGATGGCTGTGGTACGCGATATTGTCCGCGACGCCTATCTTGCGCCGCACTTTCGTCCGCAGGAGCTCAGGGTCGCGCCGCAGTGGGGCATTGTCATCTTCTTCGGCTTAGTGCTGCTCGTCGGCCTCGGCGTCGTAGCCTATATGCTGCGGCTGTGGCGTCGCGGGCAGACGCCCGCCCGTCTGGGCGGAGGTGAAACCCGTGCCTGAGGAGAGTCAGGAGGCACCTGCGCGACGCAGTTTCCTCCGCCGGCTCTTGCCTGCGGTAGGCGCGGGCTACCTCGGCGTCCTACTCTACCCACTCTACCGCTACTTGCGCGCCGGGCCGAAGCTGACGGAGACGGTTGAAGTCAGCGCCGTCAAAGTGGGCAACCTAGCTGACTTTCCCCCGAATAGCGCCAAGATGTTTAAGTTTGGCGGCATACCCAGCATTCTCGTGCGCAGCGCCAGCGGCGAATTCTACGCCTTCAATGCTATCTGCACGCACTTGCGCTGCACCGTGCAGTACCGCAGCGACTGGGAGCAAATCTGGTGTGCCTGCCACGGCAGCCGCTTCGCGGCTAGCAGCGGCCGACCACTAGCTGGCCCCGCACCAGCGCCACTAAAGGCCTGGAAGGTCGAAGTGAGCGCCGCTGGCGAAGTTTTTGTTTCACGAGCGTGAAACGATGCCCGCGAAGTTGCGCCCCTGGCTGGAGTCACGCCTGCACTTAGGGGCGCTACTCACCCTGGCCAAAGAGAAACAAGTCCCGCAGCACCGCCAGCAACTCTGGTACTACTTTGGCGGCATCGTACTCTTCTTCTTCCTAGTGCAGGTAGTCACCGGCATCCTGCTCCTGCTCTACTACTCGCCTAGCGAAGCCGGCGCGCACGCGAGCGTGCTTGACATCACTGCCAAAGTAGATTTCGGCTGGCTCATTCGCTCTCTGCACATCTGGGGCGCGCACCTGATGGTCGCGGCGGTGCTCATCCACATGTTCAGCGTCTTTTTTATGAAAGCTTACCGCACACCACGCGAGTTGACCTGGCTAACCGGCTTCTGCATGCTCACCCTACTGCTCGGGTTCGGCTTCAGCGGCTACCTGCTGCCCTGGGATGAACTCGCCTACTTTGCCACGCAAGTCGGCTTAGGCATCACCGAATCCGTCCCCGTGGTAGGAAAATTCCTCGCCGACTTGCTCCGCGCCGGCCCCGAGGTCACCGGCTTGACCCTCCAGCGCTTCTTCGCCCTGCACGTGGTAGTGCTGCCGCTGGTGTTCACCGCCGTGCTCGGATTGCATCTCTTCCTGATTCAACTCCACGGCAACGCTGCTCCGCCGAGTTACTATCGGCAGCCAGTTGCCGCCCAGCGCGCCACTCCCTTTTTTCCAGACTTTTTCTACAACGACTTACTGGTGTGGCTAGTTTGCCTGAATGTAGTCAGCTTTGTGGCCGCGATTCATCCCTGGGAGGTCGGCCCGCAGGCCGACACGCTCGCCCCGGCACCCGCCGGCATTCACCCGGAGTGGTACTTTATGCCGCTTTATGCCCTGCTGAAATTGCTGCCAGCGCAACTAGGGCCGGTGCAGGGACAACAGTTAGGGATTGTGTTGTTCAGCCTCGGCGGCCTGCTATTAGCGCTCGTGCCTTTCTGGGACAAGGAGACCCCTACGGGTCGCCGTGGCCGCCTGGCCACCTACTATGGTCTGTTCGTGCTGTTGGCGACGCTCGTCCTAACTATTCTCGGCTACGTTTACTGAGGGAACGATGAACTACCCTATCTGGGAAGTACCGCTGCTGGGCGGCGGCTGGGTGATCGGGTTGATCGCCATCGTGCACGTCTATGTCTCGCACTTTGCCATCGGCACGGGCTTCTTCCTCGTTTACACCGAATGGAAGTGCTACCAGAGCGCCGACGCGCGTATTCTAGCCTACGTGCGCCACCACAGCCGCTTCTTTGTGCTGCTCTCATTGGTCACCGGGGCGCTTACCGGCGTCGGCATCTGGTTTGCCATCGGCTTAGTGCATCCGGCAGCTACCTCGGCGCTCATTCATCAATTCGTTTTTGTGTGGGCGATTGAGTGGGCGGTGTTTCTGGTAGAAATCGCCTCGGCGCTTATCTACTACGCCGCTTGGGAGCGGCTGTCAGCTCGACAGCACATGCTCGTGGGTTGGATCTACGCCGTCAGCGCCTTTGCCAGTATGATCGCCATCAACGGCATCCTCACTTTTATGCTCACCCCGGGACACTGGCTAGAGACGCGGCAGCTCTGGGACGCCTTCTTCAATCCTACCAACTGGCCTTCGCTCGCGCTGCGCTTCCTGGTGACGCTGGCGATAGCGGGGCTGTTTGCTTTAGTTACCGCCGCACGCTGGCCCGAGGAAGCTGACCGCGTTCGCTTGCTGCGCTACGCGGCCAAATGGCTGCTGCCTGCTTACTTCCTGCTGCCATTCTTGCTGCTCTGGTATCTCTCCCAAGTACCGCAAACTGCCTTGGAAGCTTTGCAGAGCGGTATCGCTACCGTCGGCGTGGGCACGCTAGCCGTTCTCACCCGTGCGGCTATGGTTTCGATTGTGATTTCAGCGACTGTAGGACTGTTCGCCTACCTAGGGCCTTATCTGAACCCACGCAATTTCTCTTTCCCCATGGCCATAATTTTCCTGTTTTTGGGCTTGGTGGTCACCGGTACGACTGAATGGAGCCGAGAGATGCTGCGCAAGCCCTACGTCATCTACGGCTATATGTATTCGAATGGCTTGCTAGCAGGTCAGGAGGCCAGCTACAACCAGCAGGGAGTGCTCGCGCAGGCAAAGTGGGCAAGCGTGCGCGCAGTGACTGCGGAGAATCAACTCGCGGCTGGAGGTGAACTGTTTCGGCTCCAGTGCGCCAGTTGCCACACGCGCCGCGGCTACCGCAGTATGCACAAGGTGCTCAAGGGGCGCGATATTGATTCTCTTCGGCATTTCCTCAATTCTCTAGCTGACCCCGCGGGCCCTTACCGCGGCATAATGCCGCGCTTGGTCGGCACCCCTGCCGAACAAGAAGCCTTGGCGCGCTACTTGCTCACCCTCAGTACACCTGCCCGCACCCGCTAGCGCCGGCTGCGAAGCCAGAAATTCTGCTCCACAGAGGCGGAATTTGCAGGCAAAATAGGGAACATCTTTTGCCAGGCGCAATGAACCAAAAACCCCATCAGGCGAGCGCGGATTCGCAAGCGCTCTTTCGCCTCTTGCGGGTCACTTACGCAGCCATGTTCGCTTCTGTGGGAGCTTACTGGCTAGTGGGGGAGATGCTAGTAGGGCAGATAGAAACTTCGGCTCCGGCCAGCGTCGTTCGGGTGCTCCAAGCGGCTGCGGCCGTGACGGTCTTGCTGGTACTAGTGCTGCGGTTTCAGCGTATCGCTGCTCTCAGCGCAACTGCACCACCGCCGGCCACAGCCGCCTTACTCGCCCGCCTGCGTGTGCTCTACCTCGTTTGCTTTGCGCTGGCAGAAGCAGTCGCACTCTACGGCTTAGTGCTGCGCTTTCTGGGAGCATCGCGTGCCGACGTAACGCTGTTCTTTCTCGCCGCAGCGGTCTTGTTCTTGCTCTGCTACCCGCGGCCGCCTACGGCGCGCTAGGCCATCGCAGACTTTACTTGATGGCCAGCTTCGCGAAATTCTTCTGGATGACGCCCCAATCGAGGTTGCGGAAGAAGGCGTCAATGAACTGGCCACGATTGCGCCCGTAGTCGAACCAGTAGGCGTGCTCGTAAGTGTCCAGAGCCACGATGGGGGTGGCATTCCACACCGGGAAGACGTTGTGGGCGTCGCCGAGGTAGTTGAAGAAGCGCTGCCAGTCGTGGTCCCAAGCCAGCCACACCCAGCCGCGTGCGGCCAGCCCGGTGGCTTTCATGTCGGCTTGCCAGTTCTCGAAGCTGCCGAAGTCGCGTGTGATCAACTCCGCCAGCTTGCCTTCAGGCTTGCCACCACTACCGCCGAGGTGCCCAAAATAGATTTCATGGCTTTTGACGCCGCCGAGAGCAAACGTCAAGTCCACTTTGAGCGAGCGTAGCTCGGAAAATGTCTGGTTGGCACTGGCGCGGTCGGCGGTCTCCAGCTTGCCCATGATCTCGTTGTACTTACTCACGTAGCCTTTGTAGAGCTCGTAATGCTCCCGCATCGTGCGCTCGCTGATACCATCCAGCGCACGGATGGAAGCGAACTCCACTGGCTTGATTTGATGTGCCATTGCCTGCTCCTTTCTCTGGGAATTGAGGGGCGCGCCACCTGAAATCTGGCGCACTAATTCACTGCGCGCTACGAGCAGCGCCGTGGGCAAAGAAACCAGCCAGTTGAGAAACGAACGCCGCTCCATCTGCTTCCTGTGTGGGCTATTGTGCCCCCTGTCGTCTGCGTCGGGCGGGCTACTATAGCGCGCTGGCATTCAGGCTTGCAACTCCGCAGCTAACTAGTAGTGTCTTAGTTTGGGAGAAAGTTGTTGTACCGCATCTCTAGCTAGAGCATCAAGGCTTCGCCCCGAAGGGTTCAACCCCGTGGCTCCCATACGGGCCGTATGGCCGGCCACGGGGCCAGCG
>Ga0315310_10002897_pt1 | contig 10698 bp, 10 predicted proteins | sample TDP5_MG_FD_203630 | JGI IMG/M metagenome (GOLD analysis project Ga0315310, IMG submission 203630) | Freshwater sediment microbial communities from Lake Towuti, South Sulawesi, Indonesia - TDP5 | ecosystem: Environmental > Aquatic > Freshwater > Lake > Sediment | place: Indonesia: South Sulawesi...
CCAAAAGAATTTGAGAAAAAGGTAAGATTTCTCGTTAAAAAGTATGCAAACAAACGATGGTAACTAAAGAGGTCAAATAAATGAGTGAAGAGAATGAAACTCCTAGAACTCCTAAGGAACTAGAAGAGTTAAGGAAAAAAATTAAGGCTGAACTGAAAAAGGAAATTTTAGAAGAAATTCTGAAAGAATTAAAATATGAAGAAAAGACAAGTAGTGAAATTAGTTCTGCTTTAACAGAGGAACCTGAAGTTGAAACACCTGCTCCTTCTGAACCAATAAAGAGCGAAGAAAAAACTATTGTTTCAATTACTTCAATCCTTAAAATTGCAAGCCATGCATTTAAATACGCCAATTCTAGTATTCCGCAGGAACAATGGGTTGAAGTTATTGGACTTTTAGGCGGGAAATTTGATGCGGATGGACAGACCCTTTATATCGAAGATGCCTATCCCATGGGTCATGGGTCAGCTATCTATGCTGAAATCAAAGATTACAAGAATTATGCGAGGGCTTTTAACGATATCAAAAAGAAGAAATATTTTATCTGTGGTTGGTATCATTCACATCCTACTTATGGTCTTTTTCTAAGTAATGAAGACTTTGGAACCCAAATGCGTTACCAGCGTTTATGGAACAAAGCCGTTGCATTGGTAATCGATCCCTATCTAATTGATGGTTCTTCATACGGATTTAATATCTTCAGGGCTAATTCAAAAACGCAGAAATGGTATACTATCCCATATTCAGTAAAAGGTTCATTCGATACACGATTATTGCCAGAACTGTTGGAATTTATACTCCCCATAATCACTGGAAAAACATTATATATCGAATATGATGAGGAATAAGTTTTTTGATCGGAATCCGGTGGCAAATTACCTTTGGTTAAACTCCGCTGGTATTTAATTATTCTATCCATTTTCTTGATTCCTGCAATAATTCACGGTATCATTCTTAAATCAGCAAATATTTTTGTATCATGGTTATTTATTGGGTTTTGGAGCTGCTTTACTCTTAAATTTTTCCATGAAATCAAAGCTTCTCACGATTTTAATTCGCCTCATAACACCGCCTTTTTTATGCTAGGACCACTTTTGATCGGCTTATTCTATAGTTTTTGGGGATATTTTACGGATTTGATTGGTTGGAATCTTCTAGGCCATTTTGGGCTCAGATTAAGCCTCTGGACAATTATTTTTGCACTTCCCTATCTTATCTATGGCTGTTTTTCCTTATTTTCATGTTTTACACGATATGATTTCGTTTATATCGGAAAAAGCTCATTTAACTCCAGAAAATTTGGAATTTTCCTTTCCTGCTTAACGCTTTTCATTGTAATTTTTCCTATCTTATTTTTCTATCGATTTCCTCCCATTTACCCGTCATTTGATTTAAACCTCCTCTTTCTTTGTTCTTTCGTCTTATTTTTAATAATTAGGTATGGAATTTTTGGTGCTCGTCCAAATATAGCACAGATTTCTGCAAGTCTTTCAACAACTCATCCAAGAAGGCTCGATAATACAAATATAGAAATTACTAATTCTGCCATCTCTCCCCAATCATCTCTCATTATGGCTGATACTGGTAGCAGTTCTCGCAGCCAAACTCGTCCTGCCCCCTCTGCAGAAATTAGTTCTCATCGTCGCGAAAAGAAACGCCATGAAATTGAGCGAAAGCCAAAGCCAGCTGAGCGAAAGCCAAAGCCAGCTGAGCGAAAGCCAAAGCCAGCTGAGCGAAAGCCAAAGCCAGCTGAGCGAAAGCCAAAGCCAGCTGAACGAAAGCCAAAGCCAGCTGAGCGAAAGCCAAAGCCAGCTGAGCGAAAGCCAAAGCCAGCTGAGCGAAAGCCAAAGCCAGCTGAGCGAAAGCCAAAGCCAGCTGAACGAAAGTCAAAGCCACCTGAACGAAAACAAAAACCGATTGAGCGAAAACCAAAGCCTATTGAACGAAGGCCTACACCAACCGAGCGAAAGCTACGACCGGCTGAGCGAAAACCTACACCGGCTAAACCAAAACCCCCACCTCAAATACCTCCTGAGCTGGAAAGGAAATTTCAAAAATTAAAACCCAAGGCAGGGGTACTTTCTTTAGATGACTTTAAATGTATTTTTTGCTTTAAGCTTCCTCAACTCCCTAGTGATGAGGGGCGTGGTATCATTTTATGTCCAAATTGTAAGCATCCCGCTCACGCTGATGAATTTAAAAATTGGCTCACTACATCTACTTTATGTTCTCGGTGCGATGCAACAATCCCTACTAATTTTCGCCAAAAACCTGAAATTATTCCTATTAAAGAGTATGTTAAAATTATAAAAGTATTTTATTATAAAACAAAAAGAAATAGAGCCTAATACTTAACCCCAACAAAGCTAAGGCGATTTTTAACATTTTCAACAAGAGAATTGTAAAGATCTTCTCCCAAAAGATGGGAAACATTCTCTTTTATCTTATATAGCAGTTCTTGTTCTTCTTCTGTTGATAAATCATCAGAGAGCCAGACATAAGATGGACCCAGACGTACAAGTTTAGGATGGAACTTTAGAATTGTATCTATTGGGATATAATCTTTAATTTCATTGAGCATACCCTGCAATAACGAGCTTGGAATTGGTTTAATCCTTTTTTTTATGTCTTTCCATTCAACATTAACAATGGGCGCTAAAAAGTCGTTGAATTGTTTGAATTCCTCCAGTTGAGGGAAGGTATCTCGCATTTTGTTTCGGAAGTCCCCTTCATTATAGCTCAGGAAATTTAAACAAAGATATTCTAAAAGGGATTCCATCTCGAGTTTCTGCTTTTTTCCAAGGTCCGTTAGAAGTACAAAATAGAATTGCACCAGCTTTCCATCATTATTATGGATTTTAATTAGCCTAAAGGTAAGAAGGGTTTGAGACAATTTCATGGATTGAATATCCCCTCCATCTGGAGAAATCATTGCTTCCTTGGCAAAGGCCTGGATTGCTGTAATGAATCCAGAAACTAATATTTCTCGATCCTGGATCCCTTTCCCAGTAAAAAAGGAATAGATTGGCGTTCCATTTTCATGAACCACTAAGAACCCACTGATAATATTCGATCCCTCTTAATGCTTATATAACCACCGAAAGTAAAAGGCTCCCGCAATATACGCCAGATATCCTAATGCAAAACATAAATCTGCCAGACTATAAGGTCCATAAGTGCCAAGCACTCCATCTTCATAAAAAAACCAAATATCCCCTATTGCCTCTAATATAAACCCGATAATTATTAATCCCCAAGGTTTTCCGATTTCACCTGAACGAAATTTCAATACTAATACCAAAACGAGGCTGATAATAATAAAATCTTCAAAAGGATAAATGGCTAATACAATATTTATAAACGTTATTTCTCCTGCTACTAAAAAAAAGGAAATTACTATCCATATTATAAGAACAAATATTAAAATGGATAAAGCAATCCATAAAAGCATTATTACATGTTTAAATTTCATTTTAATGGTACGTATGTTCCAAAATAACGCGATTGCAAAAGGAACATATCCTGCGATATAGAAAATATCTGCCTCTGAGATATCAGGAGCCTCAATTCCTAAAAAAATTTCTCTTGCATCATATCCCAGAAAGATAATTTCTGCAATGGTCCATAATATGAATCCAATTGTAATAAGCATTATAATTTGACCTGTTTTTGTATTGAACCAATTGAATTGATGTGCAACAAGTATGAATATCAACGAGCTCACTGCTGCTAAACAAATGAGGTTTACACCTCTAAGCAGTGTTGCTGTACTTTCGTCGAAGGGTTGCAGAAAATAAAAAATTAACAAATAAACAATAACGGCAATACATCCATATATCCAGATTTGCGATTTGAGACTGCCTTTCTCAGACTCTTTTTTTTCACTCATACTAATCATCCGATATCCTAAGTGCCCAATTTATTCTATAGCTATTTTATTGAAAATTATATTATTATTATCAATAATAATTTGAATATCATTAATTCTCTACGAAAATAAATCTTTTTCTATATTTTGTGTTAAATTATTATTCTATATTCTATTCTGTTTGTGGATGTTTTAGAATTTAAATTTAATTATAGAACAGTATTTATTTTTATCTATTTTACAAAATCGAATCTTTTATTAAGTCATTTCTAATATTTTAAAAAAAATTACATCAAGATTTGTTCTAAAGTGCATTCTTTGGGTAATTTGTCAATGCGTAATCCTTGGTAGCGCGGAGCACGAAGCTTATGTGTATCTGTTACGGATTGATATTTTATTTGACAGACGAGTTGTGGTTTTAACCAAATAATTTCTTCAGAATTGACAAAGTTTTTAATTGTTTTCTCTCTTGTTTCAAGAGAAGTAAATAGTTTTCTTAATTTTTTTAAATCTATTTGAGTAAAACCCGTCCCGACTTTCCCAATATTTACTAATTCGTCTTTATCAAATACAGCCAAAATTAAGGCGCCGAAAGTATCTTTTCTATTACCTTTACCAATAGTGTACCCACAAATAATACAATCACATGATTTTATTTCTTTTATTTTTAACCAATTGCTACTTATTACACCTGGCTCATATATACTTTGCCTCTTTTTAGCCATAAGACCCTCTAAACCGTTTTTTAAAACTGCATTATAATAAATTTCTCCTTTTTCTTCTATATATTCTGATATAACAATGTGTTTTCCTTCTTTTACTGTTTCTTTTAATATTATTTTCCTATCAATTAGTGGAATGTGCAATAAAGGTTCCTTTTCTTTCTCTAAAATATCAAACACCATGTAGGTCACTGGAAATTTATGGGCCATATCTTCAATTTCTTGGTTTGATACTAACTGAATTCGCTTAAGAATTGTTTGAAAATCCACTTTGCCCCCTTTCATTACGATAATTTCTCCATCTAAAACAACATTTCGAGTAAGGTTTTTCAATTCTTTTAGTTCAGGAAAATTATTTTTTAATTCCTTTTGGTTTCTACTTCTAATAGAAAAGTTATCATAAATGTAGCTGATTGCTCTGATACCATCCCACTTAATTTCGAATATCCAATCTTTAGAAGAAAAGGGAGCTTTCGTTTCCTTGGCCAACATAGGTATATATTGATTCATTTTTCTTCAAGCTGCTTTAAAGTCTGTTGTAATGCTGCCATAAGATCCTTAACTTCTTCCTTTTTAGGCTCCTCTACGGCTATTACTTCTCCTTTCATTTTCATTTCTATAAGTTCTTTCACTTTATCGCTATAAGTATCTCTATATTCAGTTATATCTAAATCACCAGAGAGATTTTCGATTATCTTTGCTGCTAATTCTAATTCCTTTTCACTTGGTTCCTTAAGATTATTGATTTCTTCTATATCCTGAGGATCAACTACTTCATAAGAGTATCGTAAAGTTGTCAATAGAAGGGCTCCTTTATATTCATGTAATAAAATTGGAGTTTCCTTGGTTCGTAAAGTAAATTTTCCTACTCCTGCCACTCCTAATTTTCTCAAAGTCATCAATAACAAATTGTAGGCTTCTGGACTTTTATTGGGCGTTAAAATATAAGATTTTTCTAAATAGATCGGGTCGACTGAAAGAAAGGGGACAAATTTATCAAGCCGAATTCTTTTGTCAGTTTCAGGGGCTATATTTTTCAATTCTTCGTCCGTAATCATCACAAACTCTCCCCTTTTCACCTCATACCCCTTCACAATGTCAATTTTTTTCCACTTCTTCCCCCTCTCGAGTACAGACCTTCTGATATCTTAAAGGATAGCCATCAGCTTTATGAAGCAATCTGAATGAAAAGGATTTATCATAAATCATAGGAAACAATTTGACTGGTACATTCACTAGCCCAATACTAATACAGCCACTCCAAATGGCTCGCTTTGGAGGTTTTGCTTTTGTCTCTAAATTCGTCATATTATTCTACCTCTAATTTTTGTTTTTCTTCAAATAGATTCTCCCACGGGTTTTCCTCAATTTTTTTTACTGAAAATATATTGAAATCCTCTGGTTTTATTTTTTTCTTCAGTTTTTGCCATTCTAAGGGGAGTGAAACCGTTGCATTTTCATTAGCTCTAAGACTATAGGGGCAAATCATTGTTCTTCCAGAACGATTTTGCATAAAATCGATGAAGACTTTGCCCGGCTCTTTCGTTTGAGAAAATTCTGAAACTATCAAATCTGATTTGCCCACCAGATATTTTCCAATCTGATGTACATATTCCCTTGCCTGTTTAAAAGAGTAAAGTGGCATAATAGGAATTACCACGTGAAGCCCTTTTTGCCCAGAAGTTTTAACGAAGGACCTTAGACTCAGTGCATCAAGTTGCTCTTTGAGTAGGAGCCCAACTTCTCTTGCATCATTAAAAGTGGCTGGAAGTTCCGGATCTATATCAAATAAGATGAGATCAGGCTTCTCATAATTATTAGTATTTGAAAGCGTCGTATGAATCTCTATGGCCGCGAGGTTTGCAAGCCAAATCAAGGTATCTAAGCCATTCCCAACGATATAATTTATTTGCTTCTCCGAGGTTACAGAAGCCCATTTAAAAGTATTCACCCATTTTGGAGTTCCATTAGGTGCGCTTTTCTCATAAAACCCCTTGTTATTAATACCATTCGGAAATCTAGTCATTACAATGGGCCTATTAATGAGAATTTTTAATATTTTAGGAGCCATTGATATATAATACTTAATAATCTCTGATTTTTTTATTCCTAACTTTGGGTATAGGACTTTTTCCAGGTTTGTTAGTTTCACTCTCGTAAGTTTTTCCATTATTTTCATCAATTCTCGTTCTTAATATTCAAATACCTGGTTTAACGGGCTCCTTGAATCGATTTGGCTCGAAAATTTAAAAGAGGAAGCACTGTCAAGCAAACCAGAATTATAACTCAAATAGTTATAGGAAATCATTTCCTATTTTAGCCAAGTTTAAATATTTGAATAAAGACATAATATTGTTATTAAGTTAATATTATTAACAATCTTAAATGCGGTGATTAGACTTTAGAAAATTGACCATCAATAATATCCATATTGCGTTTCAAGGGTTTGAGATAGAACGGATTTCAGATCCAATAATCCAAATGCGGGGTAATAGAGCCTATATTTTTATATTGCAAGATGAAAAGACAGAACATTTTATGGATCAATACCATGCTATCGAAAAGAAATTGCAAGAAAATAATATAGAAATTATAAGAACAGGTATAAATCTCCATAATTACACTGATGTTATTCAAAATATTTCTTTAATCGTAAAAAATGAACGGGAAACCAATTTTGAAACTAAATTTTTTATCAATCTCTCTGTTGGAACTAAAATCACAGCCATTGCGGCGATGGATGCCTGCCGATTTTGGGATTGTACTCCTTATTATGTTATTAGCGAACATTATATTCCCGAAACAGCGATTTCAAAGCAAACTCAGGCACTTAGCTATGGGAAAATGGAAATTTTCCTTCCGCCTGTTTTCAAATTAATCAAGCCAGAACCCAATTTAATTGAGGCTTTAAAAATAATTGCAGAGAAAAGTACCGGCATTTATAAGAAGGATTTTCGTAAAAAGCTTTTAACTAAAAATCTGCTGAAAATTCAAAAGGAATATGAGTTTGCTAACGATCCTAAAAAACTCTCCGCAGAATATATGGCCATGAACCAGCAATATATCTATCCGCTTAGAGATACTTGGAATTATATTCAAATTTCTGATGCTAAACGGAACCAGAAAATCACTTTAACCGAGTTAGGGGCAGAAACTGTTCAAATTTTTAAATATCTTACCTGAAAATTTGTTCTAAGTAAAAAGGATTAAAAAATTATTAAGTTCATTAAGTTGACAAACTCCAAATTATGAGCTAATCTATTTTAAAGAAGAAAATAAAGAATAATGAAAGAGGGACTTTTATGGTTTCTATAACTGTTTATGATGGCGCAACTACAATTGGTGGAAACAAGATCTATGTCGAAGAAAAAGAAGAAGGGCTTTTTCTCGATTTTGGCATGAATTTTGCAAAATATCAAGAATTTTTTGAAGAATTTCTCTCTGAAAGGAGTGCTAGAGGAATATACGATCTAATCCATCTTAATATCATTCCCAAGCTCAAAATTTATCGTCCCGACCTAATTCCACGTGACCTTTCCATCAATACATATCCTGAATTGAATGTGAAGGCAGTTTTGCTGAGCCATGCACATCTGGATCATTGTGGAAATATAGGACTCCTTAAATCAGAAATACCCATAATTGCATCTCCCACCACTATTTCTATTTTAAAAGCCTTACGCGATATATCGCCCCAGCACATTGGATCAGAAATTGCCTACTATACACCTAAAAAACCCAATGATGACACAGGGCTGGTGCTCAAGTCAGGTGGCGATTATATTGGGCGAACCTTTTTTTGCACCGGTGAGCATTTAGAACCCCTTGTAACTTTTTTATCCGAAAAGCCTAAAAAAGACGCGAAGAAAGGAAAACAATTAAAACCTGGCCAATTATGTGACTTAAATGAATTGAATTTACCCTTTGAAATTGAAGCTTATGAAGTGGATCATTCTATATTCGGTGCAAATGCATATATTTTACGGGGTGACCAAACTTTAGCATATACAGGAGACTTTAGACTCCATGGCAGAAATGCATCTAAGACGGAGGAGTTTATAAATAAAGCCAAAGCCGCATCAATTTTAATTATAGAAGGAACCAGGGTTGAGAGAAAGGATATTAATGAAACAGAGGAAAAGGTTTTTCAGAACTGCCTAACAGCTGTCGAAGAATCAGAAAAACTCGTGGTAGCCGATTTTTCGGCCAGAAACTTTGAACGTTTTGAAACTTTTAAACAGATCGCTAAAAAAACGGGAAGACGTTTAGTTGTTACTGCAAAGGATATCTATATGCTATATGGGATTGAATGCGCTGATGGGGTATGTCGCATTGAAGATATATTGATTTTTAACGAACTTCGCGCTTTACGAGGTAATTGGGAAACGGCTTTGGTTCAAGATAAATGGGGATCCAATTATACTAATTATGATGAAATTTCTAAAAATCCAGAGCAATATATTCTTTGTTTTTCATTTTTCGATTTAAAACATCTATTGGACGTAAAGCCCCAGGGTGGAACATATATTTATTCATCCAGTGAAGCATTTTCAGAGGAACAAGCATTTGATTTTCGGCGTCTCTGGAAATGGCTTAATTTCTTTAAATTTAAGGTCTATGGTTTCGAAATGATTTCAAATCAGGGCGAACCTCAACCCTCTTTTACACAAGGTTATCATGCTTCAGGACATGCTTCAATAAAAGAGCTTGAGCAAATTATCAATACAATTGACCCCGATCATATAATATCCGTCCATACCACTAATCCTCAATGGTTCAAAGAATCTTTTGATAAGGCGGCTATTCCCCAGGAAGGCCAAAAAATCGAATTCTAATGATTTTAAACCTTCACACCAGATCTCCGTAAAATTAACGATAATATCTTTGCAACCCTTATGGGGAGTTCCTGAATATTCTTCGGATCGATAACAACATAATTATTTTGTCCATAAATTTGCTCCTGGTAATTTGTTGAAGTGTCAATGCTAATACAGAGGGTCTGAATGCCAAAATTTTGTGCGGTTTCAATGACCTGCCGTGTTGTATTGATTCCGATATTTCCTAGATTCCATCGCCTATTCTGATCTCTTTGAAGCCGATATTGGAGAAATTGATATGAAGTGGCATTGGGCTGCCCATCACTAAGAACCATTAGAATTTTGATCTTTTTTTTAGTTTGAAGCAATTTTTCAGTCATAACTTCTATAGCATTATGATCTGAATTATCACAGAGTGCAGTAATCATGCCCAATTTCTGTTTGGAGATCTCATATGGTTCATTAAAATCCTTGTAGCAAAAAATTGTAAAAATTTCAGGATTTAATTCGGGAGGATATTCAATATTTCCTAAAGAAGGAAGGTTGGTTGTGATTCTACGCAAGTTCTGGATCAAATAATTATCATAAAAGGGGATATCAGTCCAGCCATATATTGCAAAAATCAGATTTAATGCATTTAATACTTCACCAAATAAAATTGCGGCCTTTTGTGCGTTTAAAATCTTTTCCCCTTGCATGCTTCCAGATTGATCAATTAATAGTGCAATAGCAATCTCATTCTTACCCTCATTAATGATATTTTTCCTAAAGATATGAGGATCTTCATTGATTAGTCCTTGGATCATCTTATGAGAGTCAAGTCGACCAAATTTTAATTTAGGAATGATTTGTGATCCACTCTTGAAGAGATTTTTGAACTGATTTATTGTAATTTGAATTAATGAACGCAGAGAATTAAAGATCGAATCAAACTTTCCTTGTGAGTTTCTATTTAATTCTATTTCTGTTTCTACCCCTATATCAAAAGTTTTGGTATAAAATACTTCTTTAAAGAGGTTTAATTTCTCAATTTTTTTGACAATATATTTTGTTTGATCCTCAAGCCCTTTATCTTTTGATAAATTGTAATTTCTCTTGACTAAATCATCAATTTTAATTCTTAATGCCACTGGATCAATTAATCCTAATTTGAACGGATCTATATCCTCTATATTGACGACTAACAGATCTGAGGATTTTTTTTCGTGATACGCATCTTCTCGGGGATTATTTTTTTCAAGGTTAGAAGAGCTTTCAGATATATTCTGCTCTCTTCCAGATTGTATTCTAT
>Ga0315310_10002899_pt1 | contig 10694 bp, 10 predicted proteins | sample TDP5_MG_FD_203630 | JGI IMG/M metagenome (GOLD analysis project Ga0315310, IMG submission 203630) | Freshwater sediment microbial communities from Lake Towuti, South Sulawesi, Indonesia - TDP5 | ecosystem: Environmental > Aquatic > Freshwater > Lake > Sediment | place: Indonesia: South Sulawesi...
AAAGTATCTCCACTCCTTGTCATTACAACATCAAGATCGAGCTCTTTTTTTACCTTCTCGCCCAACTTTTTGGCAATCTTGAGGACAATGTCCTTTTCCTTGAGGCCCCCTTTCGACTTTGCCCCTGGATCCTCACCCCCATGTCCCGGGTCAATGACGATCCTCTTCACGCCCAAGCCGAGCTGTTGATACATGGTTAGATCCTTGCTCTCAGGGGATGACCCTTGTTCCGGCCCTATCTCTATCGGCTCTCTACCTTCCAGCAACTTCTCCACCGGCGATTTCTCTTCTGCAACAGTGACACCCTCCCCCTCTTCTCTCATGATCTCTGCAGGGATCCTCGGCTCACCCTTGACATCAATGATCACCCTGAAAGGGTTAGGCAAAGTGAACACGTTATAGTCGTCTATGCTGTCAATATCCATAACAACCCGCACAGTTCTGTCATCAAACTGGCTCGGCCTCACCTGCGTAAGGAGGCCGTCCTTTATCGGAATAACCCTTGAAGCATCCTTGGATAGGACTGCATTGGAAATATCAACATAGATCCTGGGCCGAAGGTCTTTCTTCGAGCCCGGCTCTGCACTCAGCAGGTGGGACGAGATGGGTGCATCCCGGCTTGTCTCTATGGAGACCCGGGTGAAATCCGGGTTGGTCCAATAATCTATCTTCCGTACAAAGGCCTTAGCCTCCTCCTTTTGAACTCTGGGCTTTCCCTCCTGCGGCTTGAATTCCTCAAGCTTGCTCACCCAGTGGCTGGCATTCTTCGCCTTGTCTCCTTTAGGGAAACGCTTGACGACCTTCGAATATGCAAGGTATGCAGACTTGTTGTCACCGAGCTTGGTGCGGTAGATCTCGCCGATCTCAAACTGGGCATCGTCGGCCAGGGAGGAGGATGGATATTTCTTAACAACATCGCTGAATGCCTCCAGAGACTTATCAAGGTCGTCCCTGAGAAGTGAATGGTTATAGAGGTTGCTGTAGAGTGTGCCGATGGTGTAGAGCGCGCTCGGTGCATCAGGGCTTCTTGGTGCCTTCTTCACAACCTTCTCAAATTTCTTGATCACATTGAACCAGTTTTCGCGGTATTTCTTCTTCGCAGGCGAAGCCATGAGGCTCTTGAATGACTTCTGGGCCGAGAGATATGAGGACGAAGGTTTTGCTGCAAATGCCTGTTCACAGAGGAAAAGTGAAATAAACGCTATGAGGAATATCCCCTTTCTCATGAGCCGGCCTTCCTTTTTGCGCCCTGCAGCCCCTTGGCCTGCATCTTCTCGGAAAGCCATGCCTCTATGGCTGATTCAGGGAACCTCCATACCCTGCCCATCTTCAATGCAGGGATATCGCCGGCTTTTGCCATTCTATAGATAGTTACGCGGGTGAGCTTGAATAAGCGGGCAACCTCATCAACGGTTAGTATTTTCATTGCTTTTATAGCTCTTTATCTACATTTTGCCCCCTTTATTATATTTTGTCAAGCTTTATTCTACTTTAGTGTACTTTACTTTTTCTTTTATATTTCTTTGAAATCTGCTATAAAAATCCTATGCCTGCACCCCTGGGCATTACTGAATTGGTCACCCGTTTCGACCGGCACCGCGAGGCATACCAGTCCGGTAAATACAACGAAGAACAGCTCAGAATAGAATTTATCAACCCCTTCTTTGAATCCCTGGGCTGGGATGTCAACAACAAACAGGGTGATGCAGAGCCATACAAAGATGTCATCCACGAAGATGCGATAAAGGTTGGCGGGATCACCAAGGCCCCGGATTACTGCTTCCGCATAGGCGGCATGAGGAAATTCTTTGTTGAAGCCAAGAAGCCCTCGGTGGATATCAAGGAAACTGTCAGCCCTGCCTTCCAACTTCGCCGCTATGCCTGGTCTGCCAAGCTCCCCCTTAGCATCCTGACCGATTTTGAGGAGTTTGCAGTCTATGACTGCCGGGTCAAGCCTATCAAAACTGACAAGGCATCCACTGCCCGCACAATATACCTGAAACATACCGACTACATCTCCAGATGGGATGAAATCTCCGCAATCTTCTCCCGCGATGCTGTGCTCAAGGGCTCCTTTGACAAATATGCCGAATCTCAAAAAATGAAAAAGGGCACTGCCGAGGTGGACGATGCCTTCCTTGCCGAGATAGAGGCCTGGCGCGTCATGCTGGCAAAGAACATCGCCCTGAGAAACCCCAAACTCACCCAGCGTGAATTAAACCTTGCTGTCCAGAAGACCATAGACCGCATCGTCTTCCTCCGGATCTGCGAGGACAGGGGCGTGGAGCAGGACGGCAGGCTCCTTGCTCTGTTGAATGGGGCCAACATCTACAAACGCCTGGGCCAGCTCTTTATCCATGCAGACGAGCGCTACAACTCAGGTCTCTTCTACTTCAAAGAGGAAAAAGGCCGCCCCGAGCCGCCAGACACCCTCACCCTTGACCTGACCATAGACGACAAGCCCCTCAAGGACATCATCACGAGTCTCTATTATCCGAACAGTCCCTATGAATTCTCCGTGCTTCCCGCAGACATCCTGGGCCAGGTCTATGAGCAGTTCCTGGGCAAGGTCATCCGCCTGACCGAAGGTCACCAGGCAAAAATTGAAGACAAGCCAGAGGTGAAGAAGGCCGGTGGGGTCTATTACACCCCTACCTACATCGTGGACTACATCGTGAAAAATACCGTTGGAAAACTAATAGAGGAAAAGACACCCAAGGAAGTATCAAAACTGAAGATCCTTGACCCGGCATGCGGCTCAGGCTCCTTCCTCCTTGGCGCTTATCAGCGCCTCCTGGATTGGCACAGGGACTGGTATGAGAAAGACGGCCCTGAAAAATGGGCTAAGGCCAAAACCCCTGTCCTCTACCAGGGGCCTGGGGGAGTATGGCGCCTTACCACACCGGAGAAAAAGCGCATCCTCCTCAACAACATCTTTGGAGTTGACATAGATCCACAGGCCGTGGAAGTCACAAAACTCTCCCTTCTCCTCAAGGTCCTGGAGGGAGAGAACAATGAGACCCTCACAAGGCAACTCGTCCTGTTTCACGAGCGCGCCCTGCCTGATCTCGGAAACAACATCAAGTGCGGCAACTCCCTCATCGCCCCAGATTTCTATTCCAGTGACCTCTTCCAGAAAAATATTCCCCCCTTGAAAAGGGGGGACAAGGGGGGATTTTCAAAAGATGGAGCCTTTGATGATGACGAACGCCTCCGCATCAACGCCTTTGACTGGCATAAAGAATTCCCCGAAATCATGTCCTCCAGCGGCTTCGATGTAGTCATTGGCAATCCTCCCTATGTCCGGCAGGAAATCTTGGGAACGCAGAAAGATTACTTCCAGCAACATTACAGCATCTATCACCAGATGGCTGACCTTTATGCCTATTTCATTGAGCGAGGCGTCTCCCTACTAAAGCCAGGCGGCCTCTTCTCTTATATCGTTGCAAACAAATGGATGCGCGCAAACTATGGCGAACCCCTTAGGAAATGGCTGAAACAGCAATGTTTGGAAGAGATCATTGATTTCCGAGACCTCCCCGTTTTTGAAAAAGCAACGATCTATCCTTGTATCATCCGTATCCGCAAAGCTAATCCTCAAAAGACATTTTCAATTATGACAGCCGATACCCTTTCATTCGAAAACCTTGAAACCTATTCCCAGAAGCGCTTACAACCCATTAAACAAATATCTCTTGACGATGGAGGATGGTCATTATCGGATGAGCAAACGCAGAATTTATTAACCAAATTGAAATCTACAGGGATACTCCTCGAAGAATACGTGAAGGAGAAAATTTGTTACGGTATTAAAACGGGCCTCAATGAAGCCTTTGTTATTGACGCACAGACTCGAAAACAGCTCATCGCCGAAGACCCCAAAAGTAAAGAATTGATAAAACCCTTCTTGCTGGGCCGTGACATCAAGCGCTACCAGCCACTCCAAAGCGACACATTCCTCATCTTTATTCCAAATGGATGGACACGGGAGCAATCCAATAATGCTCGCGATTCCTGGTCATGGTTCAAAAGGAAATATCCTGCAATTGCCAAATACCTTTCCCTATTTGAGGACAAAGCTAGGAAACGATATGACCAAGGCGAATACTGGTGGGAACTCCGCCCTTGTGACTATTATGCAAATTTTGAAAAACCTAAGATAATCTGGGGTAATCTTGCTACAAAAGCTTCATTTAATTTTGATGAAAAAAAATATTATATTAATGCCCCCGGATGTATCCTCTCAACCAATATAAAATATATCCTTGGAGTTATGAACTCAAGATTAATGTCGTATTTCTTATTGTCCATTTGTGCTGAAAGGCAAGGTGGATTCATAGAACAAAAACCTATTTATGTCTCTAAAATTCCAATTAAAACCATTCAAGAATCTCAACAGATACCAATTATCCAACTCGTAGACAAAATACTCTCTCTCCATAAACAACTCGCCGCCGCCAAAACCGACTTCGAACACGCCGCCCTCCAGCGACAAATAGATGCCACCGACTCCCAAATTGACCACCTTGTGTATGAGCTTTACGGATTGACAGAAGGTGAAACAAAGATTATTGAAGAAAAGATAATATCTCAGAACCAACCAAACAAAGGAAATGTTAGAATTTCTAAACCAGAATAATGGCGCATTCTCAGTAATATTTTCTGCGGCCGTTGCCTTTGCGACAATAATGTATGCTATTTTAACCTGGAAATTGGTTTCTGAAACAAAGAAAATGAGGGAAGTTCAAACAGAACCGAATATTTCCGTCTTTATTCTGCCGAGAGAAGAAGGGATTAACTTCTTAGATATGGTTATTCAGAATATAGGAATGGGGCCAGCTTATAATATTAAATTCAAGATAGAACCTGATTTTGAATATATAACAGGAAGTTTCCTCTCGCAATTTGGGTATTTCAAAAATGGATTAGAATATCTCGCACCGAGCCAAAAATTGCAGTTCTTTTTTACATATGTTTTAAAAATTCCTAAAGAAAAGAAAAATCCCTTTAATATTCATGTCACATACGAAAATATCAACGGGAAATCTTATAAAAATAATTATACGATAGATATATCATCACTCGAGGGCCTACTTCAATTGGGCGAACCAGCAATTCAACAACTTGCAAAAAACATTGAGGAAATTAAAAATATTTTAAAGAAAATGAGAGGCTCCACGAGCTAAAGCTAATAGCTCCGAAGAGATTCATCGAATTTCCTCTACTTCGTACCGCACAAGGAGGTAGATATGACACTACATGAATTTAGGGAGACGATCTTGGCATCCAATGTGGACCCTAGAGATCAACATGTTTCTATTAAGAGTAGATTGAAAGAACTGAAAAACATTAACTTCTTAGAAATCATGTCATCTGAACCCAACCTGATGGACAATTCTGTGGAACCTTTGCCAGGGTGGACGCTGCGAGATGTGATAATCGAAGTCATCAGAAAGAATGTATTGGAGTTTATAGAGAATTTGCCAAGACGCCAGAGGTAGAGATAGATTTTTTAAGTAGGCAATACAAGTGTATCTTTTATGTCAGATCTCAAATATGGGACCATCCGTAAGGAAAAATGGGATAAGCAGCTTTTTGTATAGAACGAGGTGAATAATAAAAATGAAAAAAGTAATAATTTTTAGAGGACCAACAGCAGGTGGGAAGAGTACTATAGCAAGGATATTATCGGATAAGTTGCATTTTCCTTTAATAGACATTGATCAAATTAAACATAAAATTAGTGGATCGGTTCATTCACCAGATTATGAAACGATTAAGTCATGGTTTCGAGCTGCAGGTGATGAGGCATGTAAGTTCCTGAAAGAATGTCAAGAAGGTGTTATTATTGATGAAGCCTTTCGGGATCAAGAATTATTAAATGAAACATTAGGGCAGATTGATCTTAAAGAATATAAACGTCTAGTCATCGAGTTCAAGTTTCCATTAGAAGTTCATAAGGAGAGGCACAATTCGAAAATTAATAAAATACATCAAGATGTTAACCAAGTAGAGAAATATTATAATGAGTACGAAAGATACAGCATAATGTCTCCAATAAGGAATGATATCTCAATAAACGATCCATTACTTTCTAAAGAACAAATACTGGATAAGATATTGAGAAGTATAAGTGAACTATGAGCTCCGAGAAAAAAAGTGGACAGACTACGTTTTCTTTCCCTTTTGATAAAGTATGGCATGTCCAAATAGTGGCCCTGGTTGACCAGATATTTTCCCTCACCAAACAACTCGCCGCCGCCAAAACCGACTTCGAACACACCGCCTCCCTCCGCCAGAATGATTCAATTGGTAATTGATTGTGGATAATCAAGGGGAAAAAATAATATTTGATTTAAAGAAATTAATCCCTTCTTATTGGTTTAAAGATCTTACGAATAGCAGCATATGGGTTACATGTTACAGTATGTACGAAATTTCAAAAGAGGATATACGGGACTATCCGAAAATATTAGATTTTGAAAATGTACGAGCTATAATTCTTTTTGGGGAAGTATCCTATTTGAATTATAGCGATTTCATCCCTCAAATTATCAATAGCAGAATCCATTTTGATAAATCAAAAATAAGGAAGGAAAAAACACCTATAGGAACATATTTGCTTGTTCTTACCCCATTTGATATCGATGGCAAAGAAGGGAATGTAAATCAAACTAAAATAGAAATAAGTATCGTTGCTGGTCTTCTTGGTTCATTCAATGGGAGAAATATGATTTTTGAAAAAATATTTGAAAATATATATAAGGGTGGACAAATATCCTTTTATAGCCATGTCTTTGAGAATCCATCGTGGTTTGCAAAACCAGATATCAGTAATTCTCGACTTGAAATCATTTCAAAAGCGAACAAGACTATTTCGTCCCTCCCAGAACATGAACGAAATAGGGTTTGTCTCTCTTTACGTTGGTTTGAACAAGCTCTTTTTGATAATGGTGTTAATGCCTTTTTGAAGTATTGGATTGCTCTTGAGACAATTTCTATGCCTAACACAACAAATATTCAACCTCTCGTTGAAATCCTCTCTCGAGCTTATAATTTATCTTATGAAGTTGCCAAAGAGAGTTTCGCAATAGGAAAATTATTTGGACTTCGAGCAAGAATTGTACATGGGGGACATATCATTTCAATACATGCCCAACTTATAAGATATATGGAGGCTTTATATTCCGACATTTTACAAACACATCTCGGATTGTCATGTGAACAGAGGGCAATGAATATATTGAAAGGCGCAGATTTTCGTATCAGAGAGTATTTACATGAGCATTAAAACACCTTTAACCATTTTTTCTATTCTATGGGCTCGACTACAAAAATGGGACCATCGCAAAAGTAAGCAGGATATTTTGGGGGATCATGCCCTTATCCCCCTCATCATGACTCAGTTTCAACCACCGAATATGCTATAGTATATATATGTGGCAACCAAAGAGTTTCGAGCTGACTTCCTTCGAACAGGCTGCAATGTCCGTCGATGCCTTCAAACAACTGTTGTACTCAAAAGGAATCGAGATTAAGTCGGGCTCAGAGTTAGAATATGATTGTCAGGTTCTAAAAGAGATCTACTATCAGCACCTAAAATTTAAATCTGGTGATGCAACATCCGTATGGCCCAAGTTCCGGGATGATTTACAGCGGTCAATAGGTGCGCTTAATCTCATTCAGCTAATCTTGTCTCAAGCAGAGCACCCCAATTTTGACGTTCTTGTTCCACACTTACGACTGTTGAGCAACGGCGCAATATCACAGACGAAATCAGCCCCATCGACGGATTCGATTAGTAATAAGATTTTCGAGCTGCGTTTAGCTCTCTCGTGCCTTCGGATAGGCAGCGAATTGAGCCTTGACGATCCGATCAAATCATCGGGAGGCAAAAACCCAGATATAATGTGCCGGTTGCGCGACAATAAGATATGGGGCTTTGCGTGCAAGGTTATCCATGGCGATGCGCCAATGAGCTTTTTCCATCTTTTCGAGAGCGGTGTCGCCCAAATTGAAAAGTCTCAAGCAGAAATAGGTTTGGTTATAGTCAGCATGAAGAATCGTATTCCACACGAGGAGATCTTTCCTGAATTGGGGCAGACCAATGGAGAAGGGGTTATTCTCGGCGCACATCCAAAATGGGAAAGCGTAAGGATGATTATATCCTCTCTATTTCAACAACGTGTTGACGATATGGTGAAACATGTCGGCAATGGCCAGATCGCCAATATGCTTCGAGGAAAGAAAGCTCTTCCAGCTATCGCTTGCCCGCTCGAGGCGGTAATTGGCATAGCAACTGATCGCGGCCCGGTCCCAACAATCTTGTCATACCTCCACACGATACGAATGGATTGGGGTGTAGCCAAACGCCTTGACAAAAGCGCCGAGCAGATCCTCAGAGACTTGAACGCCGGTCTTGCAGTTGGACGTCCAAGTTAACGCACCCGTTGTCATCGCAATGATAGAGAAAAATTGTCAATTTTGGCAAATTGTATTTCCTGTCATTAAAAATTTTTTTATCTCATGATTTAGAATAGTGATTCTTGAATCGGCTTTGGGTATCGTGTCAAGAACTCCGATCTCCTGGCTTTTAGATGTCCAATAAATTCGATTACTTCATGCCAATTGCTAAGAGGATGTGCTGAAAGTTCGGAGAGCAATTTTTGGTTCCCAATAGCAGTGGGTGGAGGGGAAGCATACTTTATAACATATATTCGCTTTCCAAGCTCTTTGGCAGCCCTTGCTCCCTCAACAGTTCCACCTGTCTCACCGGCTTCAATCACAACGATTGCATCTGCTAATGCGCAGATTAGCCGATTGCGCTGCATGGCAGCACTGGCGAACCAGCGCTGCTTAGCTGGAAATTGCGACAACGCAAGAAATTTTGACACATCAGAGAAAGCTCGAAGCTCTCTTTTAATCCTGAAATGGTAAATTCCGAATGGTAGGACGAAAACTGTAAATCCATCACATTGAAGCGCCCCGAGATGAGCAGCGGTATCTATCCCCCTAGCATAGCCGCTCACAATAGCAATACCAGCCTGGGAAATAGTCGCGGCGATTTTCGATGCAAGCTCTATCCCTTTATCCGAACACTTTCTTGAACCAATGATTGCCACTGCTGGCAGGTCCAGAATGTCCAGATTGCCAATAGCGTGTAGGTATCGTAACCCTCTTAATCCGCACTCATTAATTTTCTTTGGATAAGAAACGTCTGACTCGCGCAACATTACAGGCGGCGGCAATATCGAATGTGCCATTATGGGTATTTTGTGAAAAGAATGTAGCTGTTGGGTGGGATTATTTTTCATCTGAGCACCCTTGTTTTTGTTGCAACTAACAAGAGCACTTTTTTCGCACCTACGCCTTTAAGCGTACGAACTATTTCGGATACTGTCTCTCCCGATCGAAATAGGTCGTCAACAACCAGAACCGTTTTCCCTGCAAAACAAGAATCTGCACTAAAAGCTCCCGAAAGTTCTTTTTGTCGCTGAGTCAGATCAGAAATGTTCTTAAGCCCTTGAGTTTGTTTGATCTTATGAAGCCGTGATGAACGGTTCTTGACGGATAGCATTTCTGAAAGTTTTTTTGCAATAGATAAGACAGGTTGATGCTTTCGCTTTTCTGAGGGAGGAACTGCTATCAAACAATCTATACAATAATGTTCATATTTTCTACGGATCAAGTCTGTCATGGCACGTGCGATCTTGGTAACCCGTGATCTCACGCCGCCATACTTGAGGTCGTAAATAAGCTGCCCCATGGGACTTCGGACAGTATCGAAGCCTCCAAATTCATTTGGAACGCTGGAAACCGTGTGTTCATCCAAGGCATAACCCAGGTCCCATGGTCCCTTCAACTTAATCGGTTTACACACTATCCCGCCTAATCTGGCCTCAGTCGCAGCCATCCTGTTAGAATCCTATCATGATAACTGAAGATATTAAAGAGTCATTGGGGCGGTATTTTCCCACGCGAGATATCTTGTAAAAGGGATAGGCTGCTTTTTTATATCCTTATCTGAAAAGATCGAAGTTGTAGATTGAACGATGGTGGCCGATGTATCGCAGTTCTGCGTGGTTGGGGCCAATGAACTTGAAAATTATTCGATATGCCCGATCTACTCGGAAACTCCATACTTCGTGGTGTTTGGGGTGTAGTTTTTCCGTCCGGAGAGAGGGATGGAAAGGATTACTTTTAAAAAATTGCGTTCTCAGGGCCGCTTTCCGCTGTATAGTTCTCGGCAACCCTTGAAAAAGACGATCAAAAGTAGCAGTGGTCGAAATTGAGACCATTGCTGTCTACTTGATCAGTTCATAGAGAGATTTTCGTTTGGTGACTCTGCCGGAGCGATGATCCCTTTCGGAGGCATCCAGTGCCTCAATGAATTCTTTTTTGTAGAGACCAATCGCATCACAAAATTCTTCGAAGTTTTGTCTGGTGATCTCGATTTGGATACTATTTTTTGTTTTCCTGAATACTCTTGCTTCTAAAGCCTGTTGCATTAAAGCCTCCTTTCACCTTTATTAATTAGAATAATCCAGTAACAAGAAGGAGTCAATCCTTAAGATTTTAAAGGGAAAAAGGGGACAGGCTGCTTTTTTGTCTCTGTTTTTTGTCCACGACACGCCTGAATTCTGCATGCTCCAATCGCCACCCTGAGCCTCATAACCTTTTCATACACCCCCTCA
>Ga0315310_10002901_pt1 | contig 10691 bp, 9 predicted proteins | sample TDP5_MG_FD_203630 | JGI IMG/M metagenome (GOLD analysis project Ga0315310, IMG submission 203630) | Freshwater sediment microbial communities from Lake Towuti, South Sulawesi, Indonesia - TDP5 | ecosystem: Environmental > Aquatic > Freshwater > Lake > Sediment | place: Indonesia: South Sulawesi...
TATGGGTCCAAACCAAGCGGCTGAAGCCGTCAAAATGCTTAGACCAAAAACAGTCATCCCCATGCATTATAAGACCTTTCCAGTTTTGACACAATCAGCCGAAGAGTTTGTAAGGATGGTTAAGGAAAAAGCGCCAGAAGTAGAAGTCGCGGTGTTAAGGCCTGGAGGAAATTATCAATTCTAGAAATTTGTAAAAAATTTCGGTGATAACATGAATGTTGAATCTGCGTTCAAGTTTGTCGAATGTTTTGGAAATATGCTGGAACGCTACAGAGTCAAATACCTGTTTCAAGGAACCAGAGATGATGAAGTTCCATTACGCTATGTACGAAGGCTTCAAAATGAGGACGGTGGCTTTCCATACAACCTTGAATTGGGTAAGCCTAGCAGTGTAAACGAAACTAGCGGAATTCTTAGTCTTGTTGCAGAGCTGAATTTGGGTGAATCCGATGAAGGCCAAAAGGTCATAAAATACCTTTTTCAAGCTCAGAGTCTAGACGGTAGTTGGAACGAGAGTCCCGAAATCAGCCAATTCAACCCTCCCCGATGGGACGACCCGAATAACGTTAACACCAGAATGTGGCTGACTGGCGTAATCACTGTCCATTTGATTCAACTAGGTTACGGCGAGTCACAACATGTTAAGAAGGCGTGTGAATTCCTCCGAAAACACATGGATGAGAAAGGAAAGGTTGAAGGCCCCCAAATAGCGACTTGGATTGCAATGGCAATCTTTGGAATGCTAGAAGGCTCAGGGAGCCCTTGCGTGAGAAAGGAGCTGGACTTGGTCGAAGGCTGGCTGGATGAAGAACTAGAGGAAGATGCCTCCTTCCTATGCTGGTATCTAGAATGCCTAAGTTACGCAGGAGTGCCACGTGAGCATGCCCTTGTGCGCAAATGTCTGAAGAAACTAATGACCCTGCAAGGTGAAGATGGAGGCTGGAAAAACGCAGATGGCGCTAGATACAACGTGCCTACCGCAATCAACACGTTAAAACTCTTGAAACACTTTGGAGAATGGTAAATAACAATAAAGTCATCTACTCTTAATTCATTTTTTTCCCTTTTTAGAGTAACATAAGGTCAAGTAATGCCTAAAATACAAGATTGAAATGGCGGGCCCGCGGGGATTTGAACCCCGGTTCTCCGGCTCTCTTCCTTTACGACTTTGTCCGGAGGCTTGCGCATGGTCGCAGTGTTTTGCGGCTGTTCGGCGCCTTCATCCGGGCTGGGCTACGGGCCCTTTTCGGCTCTGTGGCTTCAAGCTCAGTTGGGACTGTGGATTATTAAAGGTTGAGCGAGCATTCCCTTTAAAAGGGAGTTAGAAGTGAACGAGTTTGTTTAGGAACCGACCAGCGTGCTAGTTTGCAGGATGTCTTCAATTTTTCTCATTTCTGTAATTAAGGCGTCAAGTTTTCCGAGGTCTGGGGCTTCGATTTTTACAATGACATCCCACAAGCCGTAAGTGACAAGGGCTTCTGTTACTCCGTCCATTTGACGGAGCCTTTTTGCCACCTCGTGTTCTGTTCCTCGTTTTACAATAGCCATAAAATAAGCCTTGACTAGCTGATTGGGATCAGGCAAGTTGTTCATCCACCTCGCTGCGTTATTTATCCACGTCTGCTTTAAAACAATTATCCAAATTTGTGCAGTATTTTATGCTTCGGTGATTTCTTGGATTAGCCACCACGCTTTCTTCTTCCCTTGTCGCTCCGCCGCATAGTATTCTACGATTGATTTGCCCAGCTGAGTCTTTGAACGTTTCTGTATTTTTCTGAGTCTGTTGAGGATGTGCCACCTGTTGGTTTTTAGGTAATCTGCTAGTTCAGGGGTGGTCGCTCCTTTGTAATGGAGGAGATAATCCACTATCCTGTGGTCGGTTTCGTCTATGCAGAACGTGTGAGGGTTAATCTTACCCTTTTCAAAGGTGAGAACCTCCAGTTCGGTAAGGTATCGCTTTACCTCGGCGAGTCCAACTTCTAAACTGTGGACTCTCTTTTCTAACTCGAAAACCTTGTCGGGTCTCGGAACCTTCTGCAGTTTTTCCTTTATAGCGTCTCTTATGAAGTCGCTTCTTTCGCCCTCTGGGATTCTCAAAGCGAACTCTTTATATAGTTCGTCTGGAATCTTGGCTGAAATCACCGCATATTTGTCCAAAGTTGATTCCCCCACCTATGTGCGCTTTGGACAGTAAAAACATTTAACCATAACAAGCCTAGGTGGGTTGAGGAAATCTTTAAAACAAGCTCAAGTGTATCATGAAATTCTCAAAAATTAGAAAATTTAGGTGAGCGTGATTGCCTAAGAAGACAACGGTATCTGTCATCAAGTGTGATGTTGGCTCCCTAACTGGGCATCACATAGCGCCTAAACCATTATTAGACATAGCTGAAAAACGGCTGAGGAAAGCGCAGGAGAAGGGACTAATCAACAGTCAATATGCGTTCCATGCTGGAGATGACATTGAACTCCTTATGGTTCATGGGAGAGGAGAGGAAGACCCCAAGATTCACAAGCTGGCATTGGACACATTTCTTGAAGCCAGCAAAAAAGCTAAGGAACTCAAACTATACGGTGCGGGACAAGACCTCTTAAAAACTGCGTTCAGCGGCACTGTCCGAGGAATGGGTCCAGGTTGCGCCGAAATGGAAATCGAGGAAAGGGCATCAGAACCCATTGTGGTTTTTGCAGCTGATAAGGCTTCAAGTAGTGCCTTCAACTTCCCATTGTATCGGATATTTGCTGACCCATCTAACACAGCTGGGCTTGTGATTGATCCACATATGGCTGGCGGCTTCAAATTTCAGGTTTTAGATGTGCAAGAAAACAAGCAGGTTGTTTTGAAATGTCCCGAAGAACTACACGAGTTGGTGGCTTTGATTGGTACAACTCAGCGCTACCTGGTTTCTCGTATCTGGCGTGCCCGAGATGATTTGGTCTGTTCCACAACGAGCACAACTAGGCTGACTCGGATCGCTGGAAAATACGTGGGTAAAGATGACCCTGTCTGCCTTGTAAGGGCACAGTTTGGTTTGCCTGCTGTCGGTGAGATTCTCGTGCCTTTCATGCACAGTTACTTCGTTGAAGGCTGGATGCGGGGCAGTCACTGGGGACCCATCATGCCCGTGGGCTTAAAAGACAGCAAATGCACGGTTTTTGATGGACCGCCTCGAATGGTTGCCATAGGCTTTCAAATCTGCAACGGCGGGATCGCCTGCGACGACGAGGGCAAACCCATGATAAGCGATCTGTTCAATGACCCCGCCTTTGACATGGCTCGCCGAGAAGCAATGGAGTACGCAGCGGCACTGCGTCGCATGGGTGAATTTGAGCCCGCACGACTTCCAGCAGAAACCTTGGAGTACACGACTTTGCCCCAAGTGCTTGAGAAACTCAAGGGCAGATTCAAGAAAGCGTAGCGCACCTAAATTCTCCTCAGCCGTAATCTTTCACGATAAAGTAGCCTCTAAACTAGTCCGTTAAGTTAGTTAGGTTAGTCTGTAGTGTGGGCTCGTTGGCTCAGCCATGAATGCGTTTGAGCTCTTCTAAGCGGTGTTTTACAGTCTCATAGACTCTTGTTCTCAAGTCTTCTCCGTGTAAGTGCATGTTGCGAATCAAGCCAAGTCTCTTAGCCAGTTCCACATCGCCTAAGCCCTGACCCCAGTGTTCAAAATCCTTGCGTGGGATATGAAACTCAACCGACTTAACGTCGATTTTCTGAAGCTTGTCGCTAAATTCTGCCAGACTGTGAGCAATAACATGCGTATATTGGTGAATGCCAGTGTAGAAATGAAATGCCTTGTCTGAGGACAGATTGCCCAAGATTTTTGTTGCATGTGACTTATCGATTTTGGGCAAGCCAATAGCCTCCTTGCCACGTTCCGTGATTGCGTAAAGTCCATGTTGCGGGGTATTAACATGACCGCTTTTCTTGAGTCCGAGCAAATGCATGGTTGCTGCGGCGACGCCTAATCCGACTTTTTGGGCTACGTCCTTCGATTTCATTGGTGTTCCCTCCACCCACAAAGCTTCTAGGATTTTCGTCTTCGACTCAACTAGACTCATGATGTAACGCCTTCTCAACGCTAAAACAATAGAAATAGGGCTTCACCCTTTTCAGACTTTTGCATCCTTGCGTAACTTTTGAATAGAAGTTAATTGCATACACCTTAATATCATTCAATGTCGTAATAGGAGAAGAAACAACAGACGCTTTCGGAGCGAATCCACTTTGAAAATGGCTGTGCTAGTCTGGGAGTATCCTCCAAAAATAGTTGGCGGTTTAGGCACTTATGCTGCGGAGATAACGCGAAAATTCGTGCTGTTGGACCATGATGTAAGTGTTTTCACCATGAACGATGACACAGGGGGCCTGCCCACAAGGGAACTTTGGCGAGGCATCGAGATCCATCGTCCTCTGACCATAGATGTCTCAGACTCCCTGCCAGACGTTATTGCCGAAGACGTCAGAAAATGGGACTGGGGAGGCATCCACCTTTTCTCAAAAATATTGGTCTACAATTATCTGACTGCGTCAAAAATGGTGAATGAGCTGGTTCGCAGTGAAGGCTTCCTCTTTGACTTCGTCATCGCTCACGATTGGCTGTCGGCTATGGGAGGCATCGCCATTAAACGTGAACTCGGCCTGCCCTTCGCTTTTCATGTTCACTCAACCGAAAGAGGACGAACCATGGGCAACGGTTCAGAAGTCGTGAGCAACATTGAACTGCGGGCGGCACAGACAGCCGACATAATAGTAACGGTTTCAAACGCCATGAAAGATGAACTCATCGGCTTAGGATTTCCTGCCGAGAAGATTCGTGTGGTCTATAATGGCGTCGACCCAGATAAGTACAATCGAAGTCAAGTAAGCGAAGACAAGGTGCAAGAGATACGACAGCGATACGAATTGAAAGACGAAGATTCGATGGTGCTGTTCCTCGGCAGACTTGTGTGGGTTAAGGGGGTGGACAAACTCATCGCTGCCATGCCCCATGTGCTACAGAAAGTTCCGAACGCCAAACTCGTGATAGTTGGACTCGGAGACATGCAAGACTACGTGACTCGACTAGCACAAAACCTAAAGCTTCAAGACCACGTAAAGTTTCGCTTCGAATTCATACCCGAAGAGGAACGCATCGCCCATTATGCAGCCTGCGACGTAGCGGTGTTTCCAAGCGCCTACGAACCATTCGGCATAGTCGCCCTCGAAGCCATGAGCATGGAAAAACCCGTTGTGGTTGGCGCCAGCGGGGTCAGCGGAATGCGGGAAATAGTTGTTAGCACAGGGCAAGAGCAATGCGGTTTTCATGTAAATCCAAACGACCCAACAGACATTGCTTGGGGAATAATAAACGGCTTGCAAGACCCGCAAAGAAAGCAACAGTTGGGTCAGAACGGCAGAAAAAGGGTGTTAAAAGAGTTTACTTGGGATGAAATCGCCAAAAAAACCATACAAGTTTATAACGAGCTCTTAGAACCCCAAAAACCTAAAAAGGATTAGCTCAGCATCATGCTTGCTGAGTGCGTAGGCTTAATGACTACTCCCAAAACCCCCAACGAAATGCGAAAAGACTACCTAATCGATCGCTGGACTGTAATCGCCACACAGAGGAAAAAACGCCCAACCGACTTTAAACAAACAACCGAGGAAAGAAAACAGGCTGGTCAGTGCGCACTCGAACCTGGAAACGAACACATGACTCCTCCCGCCATCCTCGTTTATCTTCCAACAAAGGCAGGAATCCTAAAGGAAAGGGACCAAGATGGCCTGTGTCACAAAAACTGGCTCATTCGTTGCGTGCCAAATCTGTATCCAGCCTTTACGCCGCCTGAAAAGGCTGAGAAAAGTGTGGCGGTTGAAGGCTCTTTTAGGTGGAATAGAGCCACAGGACATCACGAGGTTTTGGTTGAGTCGCCCAATCATGATGAACATCCAGGAGTGGCTCGTCTATCCCAATTAACCCATGTTATCAACGCCTACATCGACCGCTTAAGTGACCTCTCTTCGAGGCAGTATGTGAAGTATGTTTCTATTTTCAGGAATCACGGATTAGAGGCAGGCGCTTCTCTCTCCCATGCGCACACGCAGATAATTGCGACTCCGTTTATACCAAAGACGGTTGATGAAGAGTTGAAAGCCAGTGGAAAGATCCTTAAGAAAGAGAACCATTGCGCCTTCTGTAGCATTGTCGAAAAGGAGGAGAAAAGCGACCGATTCGTCTGGAAAAACAGCGACTTCATTGTCTTTGCGCCTTGGGCAAGTGTTCACCCATTTGAGTTCTGGGTCTTTCCAAAGAGGCATCAATGTTGCCTGTTAGACTTGTCACAGAGTGAGGTTAAGGCGCTAGCTAAGACAATGCGGGTGTGTTTGGGAAGTTTGAGAACATTGTTAGACGACCCGCCTTATAATTTTGGGTTCCATCAAATATGCTGCGGAGCTCCCAGTCACTTTCATTGGCACTTGGAAGTGTATCCCCGTTTGGCGATTTGGGCTGGCTTTGAAAAGAGTACCGGAATGTTCATAAACGTGGTTTCGCCTGAGGATGCCGCTGAACACCTTCGAGAAGCCATAAGAGAAGAAGAAAAGAAAATCTAATCCAATATTATTATAATAGTTTTAGCCTTAGTTTTAGTGAAGGTTAATCTAATAAAAGCCTAGCTGTACAGGGTTAAGACTTTCATTATTCCAACTTTGGTTACGAGGTACTTTTCGACGCCGCTAACTTCTATGTGTTCTACATAGCCTAGTTCTCTGAGTCTTTGCAAACAGTCTCTCACAGTTGAAACTTCGATGCCCGTCCACATGGCGAGTTCGTCTGGAGTCAGAGACCTCTCAGGTGTGATGGCGCCTATGTTATGCATCATCGAAAGAACCCGATACTCCTCTGGCACGGGTGGAGGCGGTGTAAAACTCATGGCTTCTCCTTACGCTCCGCAACTTCTTTGTATATCTTCCCTGTTCTCTTAGCGATTGCTTCCCAACTATAAGCCTTTTGCACAGCCTCCTTAGCGTTCTTAACCAACCATTCTGCGTGTCCAGGGTTAGACAGCACGTGGTCTATTCCCCAAGCAGTGGACTCTGGGTTTCTTGAGTAGGTTAAAACCCCTGTACGGTCGTGTTCGATGAACTCGGTTAAGCCGCCAACTTGGCTCGCCACCACAGGAACCCCGGCAGCCATGCCTTCTAACGCAACTATGCCGAACGGCTCATAAATCGAAGGAACAACCAAGACGTCGGCACTCTTGGTTAGGGCAACTAAATCCCAGTCGGGAATAAAACCTGTAAAAGTGATTCTCCACCGATGCCCAGTCGTGTTGGCAACCCATTCCAAGTGGTCTCGGTACCAGCCGTCGCCGACGATTATGAACTTTGCTTCTGGACGCCTTCGAGCAACAATCGGAACTGCGTGGAGAAGGTATTCTATTCCCTTCTGTGGAACAAGACGGCCTACGCAGAGAATCATTTTCTCATGAGGTTGAATTCCGTAACGGGCACGAACCGCTCCTTTGTCCACCGATCCTTCATATTTGCTCAGGTCTATGCCGTTTGGAACAATCTCCACCTTATTGTCAGGTACATGGAAGTGACCACAGACTTCACCCTTCATGGAGCCGCTTGTAACAATGATCTTGTTGGCTTCATATATGGACCACCACTCAAATCCGTCTATGGTGAAAGAATCGGGAACGTGCAGTCCAGACCGTCCATGTTCGGTGCTGTGGGCCGTAAAAACCAAGGGCTTCTTGTCGAAGTGCTTGAAACCGATGCCAGCGGCGGCGCTGAGCCAATCGTGTACATGCAAAACGTCAAAATCCACAAGTCGGCTTATGTGTGCCATGCGCTTTTCAATGAAATGATTAAACAATAAAACCCAAGTGAGAAAATTGGGATGCCCCACCTCGCTTCTTGTGCGATAAATCCTGATACCTGCTTGTTCCTCGTATTCAGGTGCGCCTGGAAAATCCAAGGTGAAGATGTGTACCTCGTGCCCTTGATTAGAAAGCGCTTTGGCTAAACCCTCGCAGTGCCGGGCTATTCCGCCAACTATACGAGGCGGATACTCCCAAGTCAACATTGCGATTCGCATGTTGTCACCAGCATCTTCAGCGGGAAACATCATTAGACAGTGTTCGACTTAAAAAATCATGGGTTCGAGACTGGCAATGTGAATGCAGTCAACAAGTACCAAACCGTTGGCTAAACCACAACAAAACAGTTGTTAAAAGTCTAAACCAAAGATTGAAAGCTTACAATTCAAGCCTGCCTATTTTTTCTTGCGTGCCATTTTCTTTATCTTTTCAAACTTTCGTTTCTTCTCTCTTATCTCGCGAAAGTCAGCGTATATCGGTCTGGGAATGTCCGTTCTTGGAAGGTAGGTGTCGCCTTTTCCCTCTGGCGGCACTAGTGGATATTGTGGCTTCTTCTTTTTCCTGCTGCGCAATTGTTTCCCATGTTGATTTTTGCCAGAAGGAGTTATTTACACCTTGCGTTTCTTTTAGGTTCCCTATTCGCTACCATTCTGTAATGATGCCTTTTTCTGTTTAGGCTTTGGTTAGAGTGCGGATTTTTTCTGCGTATTCTTGAATGACTCGGGTGGCTTCGTCCTTGCTTGATGCCTCCGCGTACAGGTTTATTATGGGTTCTTCGCTACTTGGGTGCATGAGTATCCAAGTGTCATCGTAAAAAACTTTGATCCCATCTATGGTGTCGATTTGGCGGTCGCGGAACTCTTCAATCAAGTTGCGCATTATGTGTCCTCGTTGTTCCAGAGGGCACGGAATCGAGTCCTTAGCCATGTATAGATTAGGCAAATCTCTGTGAAGCATCGAAAACCTAACGTTTTCATTAACCAAAATCTCAATCATCTTAACTGCTGAGAATATGCCGTCGAACCCCTTCTGAAACTCTGGAAAAACGAAGCCTCCTGTTTCCTCGCCGCCAAAAACCGCTTCATGTTTTGCGATTGTGTCTAGAAGCGATCTTGCGCCGATCTTGCACCGTATGACTTCTCCACCGTTTGGTTCAACTATGCGGTTTATGATTCTAGATGAACTTACTGGGACCACAACCTTGCCGCCTTTATACTCCTTGACTCTTTCCCGTGAAAGTAAGGCAAGAGAGACATCGCCCGATAGCACGTTTGCTTCTTCATCCACAAACATGACGCGATCGGCGTCGCTGTCTAAGGCTATGCCAACATCTGCGCCTATTGCCTTCACAACCCTAGCAAGATTGAATATGGAAGAGGGCACCTGCTCAAAGGTGCGCGGACCAATGATTTCATCTAGTCGTGAGTTTAGGGTTGTAACCTCGCAACCAATTTCGCCCAAAACTGCCGGCGCCACAGATGAGCCAGCCCCATTGGCGCAGTCGATAACAGCTTTTAAACTCACCTTCTTCATGGCTCCTAGATCCACGAATTTCAAAAGGTCTTTGCGGTAGAAGTCAACCGTTCGCGCTGGGTAGATGAGGTCTCCAACTTCGTCGGGTAAAACCCGCTGAAAAGCTTCGCGGAAGAATATGCTCTCAACCTTCTTCTCAGAACTGCGGTCCAATTCCATGCCGTTCGAGTCAAAGAATCGAATGCTAACGGTTCGAGGGTCAATCTCAAGCATGCTCACCATAATCCCCGCAGTCGCACCCAAACTACGAATCATATAACGCGTAACAGGCGCGGGACAAATCCTCAGGTTGTTTACATCCACACCAGCGGCTGTTAGACCAGCCATTATTGCACGTTTAACCATACGAGAGACACGATGAGTGTCCCGACCGACCACCACACTGGCTCCCCTGCCCAAAAAAGAGCCAAATGCCACACCTAGTTTGGAGGCGAACTCAGGAGTAATTTCAATGTTGGCTAGACCAGTTATTCCATGGCTGCCGAAAAGCGATGTCATCCATCGCATGCCCCACTTCAGGTCCATGTTTACCGTGGCGCCTGCCTCGATCATTTTTCCAGGCCAAATCCGTATACCTGACTTCACTGTGGCGCCTCTTCCAACCATGCATTCGTCGCCTACAACAGAGCCTTCTAGTAGGATTGCTGCATCTCGTATGTTGCATTTCTCACCCACGAGGCAGCCGACCAAATCAGCTCGTTGTCCGATGACTGAATTGTCCCACACAACCGAACGCTTCATTGAAGCTCTCTCGTCCACTGTGACACCGTCGCCTATGACTGAGAGACTGCCAATCAATGACCTATTGCGTATGCGAGCTTTGCTTCCAACCAACGCTGGCCCAATTATTCCCACATCGTCCTCGATTTCAGTGTCCTCGCCAATCCACACGCCGTTTGTTTCACGACCTGGGATTTTGACTTTTAACCGTCCTTGAAGAGCATCGTAATTAGCCTGAAGGTATTGAGCTGGGTTGCCTATGTCGCACCAGTAACCGTCGGCGGTGTAGCCGTAGAGGGGTTCACCGAGTTCAAGTAGCTTTGGGAATAGGTGCTTGCTGAAGTCGAATTCCATGTCAGTTTTCACGTGTTTCAGCACTTCGGGTTCTAGGACGTAGATTCCTGCGTTGATTGTGTCGCTGAAGACCTCGCCCCAGCCAGGCTTTTCCAGAAATTTTTTTATTTGCCCTGACTTTTCAGTTATGACAATGCCATAGTCGGTTGGGTTTGAGACTCGTGTCAACACTATGGTCGCTGAGGCTCCTGTTTCTTTGTGAAATCTCAACG
>Ga0315310_10002904_pt1 | contig 10687 bp, 20 predicted proteins | sample TDP5_MG_FD_203630 | JGI IMG/M metagenome (GOLD analysis project Ga0315310, IMG submission 203630) | Freshwater sediment microbial communities from Lake Towuti, South Sulawesi, Indonesia - TDP5 | ecosystem: Environmental > Aquatic > Freshwater > Lake > Sediment | place: Indonesia: South Sulawesi...
CTTCGACTTGGTAGCGTATTTCTTTTTACCCCTAGCCAACGACATGGTTTACACCGACATCCCATAAGGAAAGCCTTTTTATAAGATTTTGCGGGATATTTGGTACGGATATGGGATATGGGCAAGGCTTTGAGGAGAGTTTACGTCACAGAGGAAGCTGACAAGCGAATGCGGAAGCTTGCTGCCGAATTAAACGCGGACCTATGCGAAGCCTACGACAGGTTGATATTAACATCCATAGATGAAAGCGGCCACATATCGAAGTCTGAACTTGGAGAGGCAAGGGAAGAGATTGAAACACTCGCCAGAAAAATAGGCTTCACAATACCTGAAACCGTCACGCTGCTGGCTAGAACCGTTAAAACGCTTTACAGCGACAAGCTACCATTCTACAAGGCGATCAGAAGCCTGCGGGAACTGGAAAAGATCGCGGCGGAGTAGCTAGTCCTTTAGAACCCACTTTAACTCCGAGTCCTCTTCAACCTTATATTTAAGCTGGTCAAAGTTTATGCGTCCAGCCCTATAATCCGCCACCAAGTCAGAATAATACTTCTCACAGAATTTAAGGAAGTCTTCACGGAAAAGACCCCTTATAATGTCTGAGTCCCTCCTCTTACGCTTGGGAGTTTTCATTCAAACATAGCCTCCAGATATCGCTCAACAAAATCCTTGGCAGCCTTAGCCATCTTATGCCCATACTTAGCCTCCAAAGGCTTGAACTCAGGCGGGAGCTCCTCTTCAACCTTCACGCCGGGATTTGAACCCGGCTTAACATCCAAAAGCTTCCTCAAGGTTTCTCTGTCGAGACTCAAGGTTTTCCACCATCCTTAATAGCCAAATAGAAAAGTAAATCCTCCCATTCATATTGCTCTTCAGGAATCCCTCTCCTTTTAGCTTCAAGCCTTCTTTTTTCATCGAGTATTCGGAAAACATGCTTAGACACACTTATGGGGACATCATGTTCCACTATGTAGATTTGCCCAGTTTCTCTGAGCTTCTTCAATATATCCTCACAAATCTCATTTTCATCGGAGCCACACACCCACATTTTCAACGTTTCTCTGTCTAAGCTCAAAACCATCCCTAAAGGTTCATATAACTGGAACATTAATTTCTTTTCTGGTGTTTAGATGGCTGAAAAGAAGCCTAAGCTTATGGCGACTCTTGAACTTGGCGAAGGAGTTAGAATTGAGATCCCGAAGGATGTTCTTAAAAGGATGGTTGAGGAAAACCCAAACGCGGAAGCAGCCGTGGAGGCGTGCATGACTGGAACGTGGGCTAAGAGCTGGAGCGAAGCTGTGACGGGCATAACGACGGAGGAAGAGGCGAGAGAACCAGCGCTTAAAGCCGTGAAGGATAGGGCTAAGAGGCTTCTGTGTACAAGGCTTGTTGAAGCAATAAAAGTTCCCGCTTAGTTACGTGGACCTTAAAACGCTTTCCTTAAGCTTTGGCAGCGCATCTAAAAGTCTGTTTAAGGTTGACTCCGCCTCTCTAAGCTTGCCTTCCCAATCCCTCTCTCCAAGGTTTTTGCTTAAACTGGCAAGGCCTGTTTCCAGGGCTGCCTTACGGAGCATTTCGCTGCAAAGCGGACAGTCGCCGGATAGCTTCTCAGCGTTCTCCATCAGGGTTTTGGCTGCGTCTCCAAGTTTCCTTTCCCTTATGAGCCTTAAGCCATCTTCAGCCCGGCTTTTTGTTGAGTCAAGTCCGCTTAGAATGGTTTTTGCGTGTTCTTCCTTAAGTCTTATGGGTGGTGGAACAACCCTCGTAGGCTCTGTGAAGGGCATGTATGTAGAGAAGAGTGCGCGGTCTATCCTTGAAGCCGTTTCATCAATGCTTCGCACAAACTCATTTATAGTTGCCAAAGCCTCAACAGGATCCTTCAGCTCCGGAAAGGGCAGGGGTGAAAAAATCTTTCGTGTCCTCTCGTCACTCGACATTTAATCCATCGCCGCTATTTTTATCAGCTCATTTTCAGCTTTCAAGAGGCCCTCAGACTTTTCGATCTTCTTCTCAATCCTTTCGGCTTCTTTTTCGCGTTCCTTAGGGCTTCTCTTAACTTCAGGCTTAAACTCTCCGCCTGGCGTTGGAAACCTTTGAACAAGGGTGTGTGCTATCGTGTGGATGTCCTTCTCAGCAGTTGCAGCAATATCCAAAACTGACATGCCGCTACGCTTGAAACCAAGTCTCTCAGCAAGCTTCTCCTGTTTCTCTAGCTCATCCGTAAGTCCAGGTCTTTTTGAGAGTTCGTCGAGCTTATCGTATAAGTTGCCTATTTCCCCCTTGAGGTCATCAACCTCCTTGTTCCGAACTTCATCCTTTAGGGTTGCAACCTCTTCCCTGAGCTTCTTCACTTCTTCGCCTTCACCCTTAACGTATAATGGAGCAAGGCTCGCTGGAACATTTATCGTTGTCTCACCAAATTTTACCGGAACCTTCTCCTCTTCTCTGTGTAGCAGGTAGTACGGCGCAACGCTCGCCGGAACCTCGGTTATTTCATTTCCAACCTTAACCTTGACCTTAGGCTCCTCAGCCGCACCACTACCTCTTGAACGGCTTTCAGCAATAGTCTTAATCTCCTGCTCTAACTTCTTCATCCTAAGCTCGTGTTCTCTGGCTTCGCGGTCATCCTGCCTTCTGAGGTGTGCTACACGTTCAGTTGAATAATCAAAAGTTTGCTGAGGGGGATATCCGCCGTAGCCTCCGTACCCCCCATAGGGCTGTCCATAGCCATAACCGTGAAATGCAGACGTTGGCATGGTGAACCCGGCCTGCTGCATGAAGACTGGATACGGTGGAACCACACCACCTGTCCAGCCTTGAGCCTTAATCTTCTCGAAAGTTTGGCTAATGACTACCCAAAGGTGGTAGTCGTTAGCTCTGCCCTCAAGCTGCTTAATGTGGACGAACAGGTTCATGGGGTTTAAGGCTATGTTCGGATTATCCCTTATCGTATCAACTATGGAGGGTACCTTTCCCCTTGGAATTCCGAAAACTTGGTCAAGCCTCCCCTCAAGCTCCTCACAAACGGTTTCGGTTAACTCAGCCTCCAAAGGCTTGAGGGGGACCCTCCTCTCTTCCGGCTTAGTTGGAGTGGTGAGTTTTCCACATTTGGAGCACTTGTATCTGAGTCCTCTGTCGGTTTCATAGGATGTTAGTGGAGCCCCACAACACTGGCTTACCATCTCTTCAATCTTAATTTCCTCTGAAGTTTCCTCTCTTGCTTCTTGTTCCAAACCTATCACCTAACCATAACGCTCTCTCTCAATTTCCTTTAGCACATCGTGGAAGAGGTAATAAAGACCCATTCTGAAGGCGCCTGAAACTGTCGGCTGGTCGATCTTTCCAGCGGCATGAAGGTAGCTAGCCAGTTTTTCAGCCATAAGCTTCTCTTTGTTCGAACACCTTATCTCGACACGCTCAACCTTCCCAGCATCACTCAAGCACATCACCGTACAAATTCTTATGAGATACGGACAACCATATTAAAATTGCTATGATAAAGATAGCTGTTGCCTCGGGAAAAGGTGGTGTGGGGAAAAGCACCATCGCAATCAGCCTAGCCCACGCCCTAGCCAAGAGGGGTTTTAAGACTGGTGTCCTAGATGCTGATGTCACAGGCTCCAACGTTCCCGACATTTTAGGCTACTCTGAAATCATGGTTGAGAATGACATGCTGGTTCCATCCGAGTCCATGGGGATAAAGTACGTCTCCATAGGACAGATTGCCTCGAAAGACTTGCCTATCCTCTGGAGTGGCAGAGACATTGGAAGCGCCGCTAGACAACTTCTTGAAAGAACAGAGTGGGGCGAACCTGACTACTTAATAATCGACCTTCCACCAGGAAGCGAGGAAGAAAATCAGAAGCTCATTCCGTTATGCGACTTCATTGTCTTTGTGACCATTCCGTCTGTTCTGAGCGAAAGCAAAGTGAGACGCATGATTGAGCATGCAAGGGAAGCCGAAACACCAATACTCGGTCTTGTCAAAAACTTCTCTCGTTTTATCTGTCCAAAATGTGGAGAATCGTACCGTATTTTCCCTGAGGAGCACTCCTTCGAGGAGTATGGCTTGCCAGTTTTAGCTCAAATACCAATCAGTCCAGAGATAGCCGAGAAGAAAATAATCAACGAGTTTAACGTTGAGCCTTTCCTTGAGGCTATGAAGCATCCAATCGTGCTTCCTAGGAGGAAATTGGGCTTGAAGGCTAGGCTCATCAGAGCTTTGTTAAGGGTTGGTGGTTAAATGGGAAGGTATAAGCGAATAATTGAGAAGCTTATAGCCTTACAGAATAAGTTCTTTCTAGACGCAAAGCCATACTACGAGCAGGGAAAGGACAAGGTTGCACTTCTGAGGGTTGTAGGTTTAGAAGGGGAAACCCTTTTGCTAAAATGCGATGGAGACAGGATCCTTTACGCCGACGGGGATCAAAGCCCAACAGAGGTTTTCGAGTGTTCGGAAGATACGTTTATTGATTTAGTTGCGGAGCCGACGGCTGAGAACTTCACGGACAAAGTAACTCTTGGACACTTCTGCATCAGAAACGGGAAGACCGGCGAAATTAGCATTGTTGAAATAGAGAAATGGAAACGTGGCTTCGAGAGGCTTGGAAGGGTAGCCAAACACCTCGTAGGAGTTAAATGATGAGTGAGCTTGATGCTTTTGAAAGATTTTTGGTTAATCGGACGGAGAAGGCTGTAGAGTACGGCTTCTTATGGATTAAGGTTTTGAAGCTTCTTAAGCGCAGGTCCCACAAGTACATTGAAGTTCAAAGAAGTCTTAATCCGAGACCTCACCTAGCAACTCTACACGCAACGCTTTTGATGATGCAGAAAATGGGACTCGTGAAAAGGCTGAAGGAGGGACACAATTCAGTGTATAGCATTACCGAGAAAGGCGAGAAAGTTCTTGGAAGAGCGGTTAACCACCTAAGAACTCAGATAAGGATGATTCTCGACGTTTCATAGCCCTATTACTCCCGCGATGGAAAGCATGCTCCAGACAATGAAGAATATTATTGTGAACCCTAAGGCTACTATGGTCTTTCTGCCTTCTCTGTCAACTCCTCTGAGGGCAACGTGGTTCAGAGCTATAAGACATAGGGTTATGATGACACCCAACTGTATGGGCGGAGGAGCCTGCGTTAAAAGTATAATGAATCCGGCGTAGATTGGAGCGAAACTTATATCCCTTATTCTTGTAAGGGAGAGAGCTTTTCTGTAGAGGAAAACCGTCAGCGTTATCTTCCCGATTTTGTCGTCTACTATTGTGTCTGGAAGCGAGTCCTGAGCCTTAACCGTAACCAGAGCCAGAAATAGCGGGACTGACATCAAAACTATGAACATGTCAAACACGAGCTTCTGAGAGTAGTAGCCACACCACAGGGCTAGGATAACGCCTATCTCCCACATAGTATCACCCAAAGCTGGAACCTTATCCAACCCAGCCGAATAAGTCAAAGCCAAAACGAGGCCTCCAATTGCCAAGGCAGAGTACATCCAGCCAACCAAAGACGAAACGTAAACCATTATAATTAGCCCCAGAAGGGCACAAACGACAATGCTTGCCAGATAATAGCTTTCCAGAAGTAAGGGAGCATTTGGGATCTCTCGTCCGAAGCCCCACCTTGCGAGGTAGGACGTGCTGTTCAGCCTAACCGCATGGAGAGTTCTCCCCTCCTCATACTCACCTTTTCTCAGGTCGAAGTACGTGTCGTTGCAGTGAGCCGTGTAGAGGAACAGGAAGGCGTTCAACACAACCAAGCCCATCATAGACCAGTTTACGTTTGGACCGACTGCGAAGAACCCCCCTAAAAGAGTCGTTAACAGGCAGAGCGTCATTGGTATGAAGCGGATTTCAGCCAAAAACCCTCTAAGCGTGCTCAAACGGACACCGAAGGGCATCTTGAAGGCTTCTTTAAAAAAGTTTTTAATCCAACGGAAAGAGAGTAGCATAGGGAGTCAGATGAGCGACATAGTTAAGGCTATTGTAGATTTGAGGCAGGATGTCAAAACCTTGATACATGAGCTTAAAGAGGTGAACAACCACCTTGGAACTTTGGAGAAGACGAACACCCTGATTGAAAAGTTGACTTCAACACTTGAGAGGAACGAACCGAACCTTGAGAAACTTCTAACAGAGCTGGGAAAACTCAATAAGACTACTGAAGCGTTATCAAACATAGCAAAGGAGCTGGGCTGATTTGGAGAAGCTCAAGCCTGAAGCAACGAACCCATGGCTTCTCAGAAAGCTGAAGGACAAAGGCTTTATAGACTCAGGCGGTAAGCCCCAAAGCCCAAGGCAACTTCTCGAGCTGATTGTGGAAACGGATGTTGACTTCACAGCTGAGGTTGCCGAGAAAATCAGGACTATGGGTATAGAGGTTCACACTGAAAGGGTTAGCTGGGGCAGATATGTTCCGATTGTTGCCCCTGTTGAAGCGATGCCGATGATGCAGGCGGTTCCTCATGTCCGCAAGATCCATTACAGCATGCCTCGATACCCTTACTTTCCGCCTTTCAGCCTTGAAAAAGAAGACCCGCTTATAGGCACCATAAAGATAAGTAAGGTTGAGGTTCCATTCGACCCTATTGAAATAGCCGTTTCAGCATTAACTTCTCTGCCCTTCTGGGGTCCAATGGGCATCCTAGCCGGTTTATCGAGAACAGACGTAGAGATGTGGCCAACGAGCAAGACACGTAAAATCATGGAAGCCCCGGAGGACAACACAATAATAACAAAAGTTGCGGTTTTAGACACAGGTTCTCTGCTACTGTTCCACCCGATGAGGAGGGGCAGATACGTAGAGGAGTACTCGACAATCCCTGGCGAACCGCCACAAGACGGCTTAGGTCACGGGGTTCACGTTTTAACCACAGCGTTCATGGGAAGGTTTCCAACAAGGTTCGGAGATCTCACAAGCGTTGCAGACGCTATGAACGTGTTAGCCGTCAAGGTTCTGAGCAACTTCGGATGGGGAAGCACCGAGTCCGTGCTCAAGGGAATGGAGATGGCGTACAAGTGGGGGGCTAAAGTTGTGAACATGAGCTTAGGTGGTCCAATGCAAGGCGGAGTGGGCGAGGATCCTGAGTGCAGAATCATCAACGAAACCGGAGACGATGTTATCTGGGTTGTGGCTGCTGGTAACGAGGGACCAGAAGAATACACGATAGGCTCGCCTGCTGGGGCTCCGAAAGCTCTGACAGTCGGCGCCTACTCGCCCAAATATGAAGGTGCTGCGGTGTTCTCGTCTAGGGGACCGAACTCAAGCTATTACAGGGAGAACCCGGAAGCGTGGAGCAGAGACCACTCCAAGTATGGAGAAAATTTGGTCAAGCCAGACATATTGGCTCCAGGTGGCGGACCTGTTGAAGAGGAACAGACACCCGTCGACCTCATATACAGCGGTGTGCAGGGATGGACTGATGGCATGTATGACCTATCGCCTGGAGACGCCTTCGAAGGTATGCGGGGGACAAGTATGGCCGCGCCCCACACTGCCGGCCTCGTTGCCCTTCTCTACGAGCGGAAAGTTGTCAGGACGGCGACTGATGTTAAACGTAGGATGCGTGATGTTTCAGGCGGGGCAAAATCCACTTCAAGAGGCTACGGCTTGCTGAGATACACTTATTGGTGATAGTTTGGCTGAAAAGGAGATAATTCCAAGGTTTCAGTTGCTGCCCAGAGTCAATGTTCCGTTAGTGGATGTCTCCCTGCCCAGCGTAGAGCTTCCAAGTTTTCCACCCAAGGTTCCAAAACTCGATGACAGGCAGATGGATGTCGTGAGATACGCTGTTATGGAGGACCTGGCGGATTTAGTTCCCGTGGTTGGGGACGTCGCCGAGGACCTAGCGTATGCAGAGCTTAAGAGGAGGCTGACCCCTGAGGAGCTTGAAGCTTTCACAGAGACAAACAAAAACTTGCCAAGCACACTTGCCGCTTTGAAGGTATTCGCTGAAAAGACCAGATGATGGAAGGTATTTATAGAAGTATCTTCTATATCCTTTTCTGGTGAAAATCGAATGCCTGAACTTCCCGACATTGGTAAAGAACCCCCACACAGGGTTGCGGACAACGTTTTAGACAGCCTTTTGGATGTGCCTAAAAGCCTGAGCGAGTCCATTAGCTCTGCGTTGGATAAGGGTCCACTGAGGGAAACTGGTCCACACCGCATGGTTGACAGCGTGGTCAAGTCCATACCTGGAGCCGTCCAAACCGTCGGTGAGGGCGTGGCAAACGCCCTAGATGTCCCGACAAAAGTCGTTAAGAGGTAGGTGACAAATGCCACAAGAACTACCCAAACTCTCGACACTCACACAGGTTTTAATGACCCCTGAAGCTCAGTTTGAGAAGATGGTTAGAGGAGCGGCGAAGATAGAGCTTCCGCCAGGACCACAGTCAGCTCTCTTCGATTTACAAACAAAGTTTGAGGTTGGGAAGCCCCCGATGCCGGAAGAGGCAGCTAAAACTGTCTTAGCCAGACTTCCCAAGCTTGAGGGTCTCCCAGCGGTTTTCGGCGGCGGTGGGTCTGAAGAGAAGAGAAGCACGCTGCTAGAAGAAAGAGAGGTCAAGGCACCCGAAGCAAGAGTCCTGCTCTAAGTTAACACTCGACCCCCAGAAGCCTCGCGGAATTTCACGTAGTCTTCGACGATGGACCTAGGGTTTCTTAGGTAATATTCTATTATAGCGCTTCTGTTAGCTAGCCGGTCGTACTTTTTTTCGAGCAAGTAGTCGACCATTTTCAGCAATTCTTTGTCTAAGCTGACCGATATCCTTTCCTTCATAGTATTAACATTAATACAGTTCTCAACAAGATTTTTTAAACGTTCTTCTTTTCGGGTTTCATAGGGTTGTCACATAAAAATGCCTCTTCAAGATTTTGACAGAAAAGCAATAACTCTGCTGAAAGCCAAGGCTGGGGAAGAAGCCTTCTCAATTAAGCCTTTGCCTTCAGTTGCAGAAGTGCCTGCAACCTTTGGCTTAGGCATTGGGTTTGCGTTAACTTCGCCTAGAAACTTAGCGGTGGTAAGAAAAATAGCGGGCGCAATGTTTGACGGTTCGCCTATGACAAGATATATGCGGGAATCGACTAAGCCCACGGTAACATCTCTGTGTGCAACGTTAACTGCGTTTGGCAGAGGAATCCCTGAAATCGACATTGAATTTTACGACAAGGCAAGAGGTAAAACCTTAGCCATAAAGGCAACGGACTCCTCTGGGAGGGCACTCTGCGATTTCAACTACGGCAGCCCTGGCATCCAAACAACCATTGAAAGTTTCATTTACCCCAGACCGTTAATCTGCATGTCAGGTTTAAACTATTCAAGTAAGTTGCTCTCAGTGTGGACCATACTTTTAAAATCACAAAACGTTACAGATGTTTGGGAGAGATTGTGCGCTAGAGCTTTAGGAGAAGCATTGCCGAGGCTCTTTTGGAAGGAAAAACCCCACACCATTATTGGCTTAGCAGGGAAACTCGAGTTCTTAGAGCTCGTTCCAGTATTCGAGGGTCAAACAGTGCGCTACGAAGTAGGCGTATCTGCATGGTGCAACACACCTGAACCTTATCCATCAGAGGCAAAATGCGATGAGTATAGAAAAAACACATGGTGGCAGTTTGACCTTTACGCCTCTAACACTGCGGAAGCGCCAAAACACGTAGGCGGTGGAAGAATAAACGTGGACTACCACCTAGTCTATAACCTTACAGCCACATCAGTCACGCTTGAAGAACGCAGATACGTGGGGAAATAAGCACGTCCTTTCCTTCATGGTATTAACATTAATACAGTTCTCAACAAGATTTTTTAAACGTTCTCCCTTTTGGATACAGTGGTGACAAAATTATGGTTGAAGCAACTACAGGGATGCAGGACGAGGCTTCAGAGTATTTAAAGACGCTTGGAATTGAACATGAGAAGTTAGGAAATACAGAGCTGGAGCTTTTCAACGTGAGCTTCAACAGACAATTCATACAGGCGTTCCCGCAGCGTGAGGTCATAGACATATACGCCAGACACATCCGCGAAGTCCTAATGGGTGCCATGATAGCCAAGAAGCAGATGACTACTGCCTTCGGAGGCATGTTTCCAGGGTCAAACCAGATAGGCATGGGCGAGGTCAGAGCCTGCTACCTTGGAGTCGGAGATGACTGGGAGGACATCTACAGAATACAGGGAGCCCAGCGAACCTATTGGCCTACTGGCAGCGTACAGCACTGGATTCACGCTGGAACAGCGTATCTTAACACATACCCAACTGGATGGGGCAACCCCATAAGGATAGAGGAGAACCAAGTCGCCGTCATCATAGCTATCAGCTCCAAGCATCCAAGCCCAAAGCTCGAGAGCGTTTACATCACCATCGACGGTAAACCAAAACCGTTAATTGTAACCCACTTTGGAACTAGGATGGCCGCATTCGGAGCCCTCCCCATAAAGGAGCTTGACGACGCCATCATACTCTACGAGGGCAAAGAGTTCTACGCAAGCGTCTTCTTCTCAGACCACTTCGGGGAGGCAGTAAGCCAAGTCATAGACTACCCGTTCCCTCTCGGCGCTTCTTTCATAAAAGAGCCAGAACTCAGAGTTCAAGACCCCGCCAGCCTGATAGGCACCGAAGCGGCAAGAGACGCACACAAACTAATAGTGCCAACATAAAGGAGTGAATCCAAATGACGGTCTTAGCCAC
>Ga0315310_10002905_pt1 | contig 10686 bp, 13 predicted proteins | sample TDP5_MG_FD_203630 | JGI IMG/M metagenome (GOLD analysis project Ga0315310, IMG submission 203630) | Freshwater sediment microbial communities from Lake Towuti, South Sulawesi, Indonesia - TDP5 | ecosystem: Environmental > Aquatic > Freshwater > Lake > Sediment | place: Indonesia: South Sulawesi...
TCACAAAATCTGTTAAGCTCATATTGTTCGATGAAAAAATAGGTGGAACCGTGCACTTCGCGTTGGGAAGAGGCTACAAGGAAACATTGAGCCAGAACGATTCAGCAATTCACTGGGACATGATAAAGGACCTGCGCAAAGACGGTGAAATATACTTCGACGGCAAACTAGTCATGAAAAACGGAAAGTGGCTGAACATCTAATTGTTAACAGCTAGGCTTTCCTCTGCGCTACGACATGAAGATGTCCACCGTAGCCTACAATGCTTGGCTCTTCGCAGAATTCGAATTCAATGTCCAATACTTCTCTGATTTTAGTCGGGTCTTTGAATACTGACTCTGTTTCTGGTCTGTTCATGAACATTATTGGTTTGCCTGCGATTTTGACATCCCTGAATCCATGTTTAGTGAACAGTTTCCTGAGATCCTTGGGTGAAAAAAGCCAACAGTTAAAGCCCCAGTCTTTGGCAAAGAACCGCTTTTCCCTGTACACTTTATGAAATCTGCCGAAGTCAACATCTGGCTGGTTAATCATTCGTCGCAAGATATCGTAGAGGCTGTCCACTCCAGCGGATAAATAGCAGTTTGGTTTAAGGACTCTACCCAGCTCTTTGACTGCCAAATCTGGATTACTGCAGTATGATAAAGGGTCGCCCTCAGCTAGCACAAAGTCGAAAGTGCTGTCGGCAAATGGCAAGCTGCATATGTCGCCTTGACGAAACGATACATTGTTCTCGAAACCGCTTTCCTTCACCTTGATCGATGCGATGTTCAACATGTTCTGCGAAATGTCAAAGAGAACCACCTTCAGGCCCTTCTTAGCAATGGGAATAGACCATTTACCAGTGCCGCCGCCCGCGTCTAGAACGACTCCAGCTTGTGGCAGGTAGGACTCAATGTAACGCCAAGTTATCTTGTCGTAGATTTCTTCCCAAAAGGGTACATGGTATTGTTTATCGTAATCTGACGCAGTCCTTCGGTAATAGGCGACTACTCCTTCCGATTGCTCATCAATCAAACAATCTCGCCAAATAGGAATATACCAATAGGTAAATCTAGTTTGCGCCAGAATTGCTGTGTGTAGTAAGGGATGAAGATTAACAGCACGGCTATCTTTGGGCAGCTGGAATGTTCATAATTCTTTAAAGCACAAGCAGAATACTACTACCAATCACGATACATCCACCGCAAAGGACGGTATGCATGTTCAGCCAAAAAGAGTTAAAACACATTCAAGCCCAAGAAGAAAGTTGGAAACGGGAGATTCTCGCCAAGACGCTTGAAAGGTTTCCGGAGCGCAAAAACCAGTTCACAACAGATTCTGCCTTGCCCTTAGAACGCGTCTTCAATCCCTCCCATGTTAAGCGTCTTGACTACCCGAGGGATCTTGCTTTTCCTGGCGAATACCCGTTCACTCGTGGCATTTATCCCACTATGTATCGCGGTCGCCTATGGACCATGCGCCAATACGCTGGCTTCGGAACAGCCCAGCAAACCAATAAACGCTTCAAGTATCTGCTTCAGCACGGGCAAACTGGTCTCAGCGTGGCTTTCGACATGCCTACGCAGATGGGTTTCGACTGCGATCACGTTCTCGCTGAAGGCGAGGTTGGGAAGGTCGGAGTCAGCGTAAGTAGCCTAAAAGACATGGAAACCTTGTTCAACGGCATTCCTCTAGATAAGGTCACAACTTCAATGACAATTAATGCACCTGCCACTGTTCTCCTAGCCATGTATGCTGCTGTGGGTGAAAAACAAGGTGTGCCCCAAGCCAAATTGGACGGCACAATTCAAAACGACATCTTGAAAGAATATGCCGCCCGAGGCTTGTACATTTTTCCGCCTAAACCATCGATGAAACTGGTCACTGACATTTTTGAATACTGCGCCAAGAACATGCCAAAGTGGAACACCATAAGCATAAGCGGCTACCATATACGCGAAGCTGGAGCCACAGCGCCGCAGGAGATAGGGTTCACATTAGCCAACGGCATAGCCTACGTGGAGGCAGCCATAAAACGTGGACTCAATCTAGACGAGTTTGCCAGCCGCTTATCATTCTTCTTCGCAGCCCAAAACAATTTTCTGGAAGAGATAGCCAAGTTTCGGGCAGCGCGCCGTCTGTGGGCAAGAATCATGCGTGAACGATTCAAAGCGAAGAACCCAGCCTCATGGCAACTGCGCTTTCACACTCAGACTTCGGGAGTAGCTTTGACTGCGCAGCAACCGCTCAACAACGCGGTCCGAGTTACGCTGCAGGCTTTAGCCGCTGTTCTTGGAGGAACCCAGTCTTTGCACACAAATTCGTATGATGAGGCTTATGCTCCGCCTACTGAAGAAGCAGTTACAATAGCGCTGCGAACTCAGCAGATCATAGCTCACGAAAGCGGCGTAGCCGACACTATTGATCCCCTAGCCGGCGCCTACTGCATCGAAGCTTTAACCAGTCAAATCGAGGAAGAGGCAACAAAATACATCGACAAGATTGACCAAATGGGTGGCGCAATTGCAGCCATCGAGAAAGGATACATGCAACGGGAAATCGTTGAAAGCGCGTATAGACATCAACGGGAAGTTGAGAACAAAGATAGAATAGTTGTGGGCTTGAACCAGTTCGTGACGGAAAGGGAGACGCACATTAAGACGTTGCGAGTCAACCCAGCAGTGGAAAAGAAGCAGGTGCAGCAAATGCAGTCTCTTCGCCGAAAAAGAGACAAACCAAAGGTGAATGCTGTTCTTAATCGACTGCGCAATGCCGCGGAGAAAGATGAGAATCTGCTGCCAACTATAATCGAGGCGGTTAGAGAATACATCACACTTGGCGAAATCTGCGGCGTGCTCCGAGAGATTTACGGGGAATACAGAGCACCCACGATTTTCTGACAGCCTAGTTGCCACGGAAGCGTTATAAAGAATAGTCGTCTTCATTCTGGTTATGCCAGACAAAGTGCATTGCGCCCACATACTTGTGAAGACAGAGACAGAAGCAAAGAAAGCGCTGGAACGCTTGGGTAAGGGCGAGAAGTTCGCCAACTTAGCACGAGAAGTCTCTTTATGCCCGTCTGGAAAGCGAGGCGGAGACCTCGGCACTTTCGGTAGAGGACAAATGGTCAAAGAATTTGAAACAGCTGCCTTCAGCCTCCAGAAAGGACAGATTTCACCCATCGTGAAGACCAAGTTCGGATACCACATAATAAAACGGCTAGAATAGTCAATAGGAGGCATATTCAATGGTAACCAGCAAGTTAGAAACAGTGAAAGTGTCTGGCGCAAACAAGAAACACAAGGTTCTCCTCTACGCCTTGAGCACATGCGCATGGTGCAAACTCACAAAGAAATACCTAAACGAAAACAAGGTTGAATACGAGTACATTGACGTTGACCTTTGCAGCGAAAAGGACCGTGAAACCATCAGAAACGACATTGTTAAGCGAGGCAGTGAACCAAGCTATCCCATCGTCATCATAGACAACAAACTTGTGATCACTGGCTTTCGCAAAGACAAGCTTCGCGAGGCGCTCAGTCTTTGATAACTCTGGAGCGAGTACGAGTACGCGCTGAAGCCGATGCAAGAACTGCTGGCTGCTACCTGAACCCCGACAAGGAATTCCTCAATAACCTCCTTGAAGGACTAAAAGCAAACGAGGAACGCTATGGCTATCCCTCGTGCCCGTGCAGGCTAGCCACGGGTAAATTCGAGCTTGACAGAGACATAATCTGTCCATGCGACTACCGCGACCCGGATGTGGCACAATACGGAGCCTGCTACTGCGCCCTATTTGTTAGAAAAGATGTGTTTGAAGGCAAGAAGCCTGTGGAACCAGTTCCTGAACGCAGACCAATCGACAAACAGAACAGAGCCTACGGAGCAACCGCTGAGATTAGCGCTCAAAAGCCATCAGAGAAAACTGCAATACAAGTAGCCAAGGAAAGGTCGCAAATCCAGCTGAAAATGTGGTACTGCAAGCAATGCGGCTACGTATGCTTCCGTGAAGAACCGCCATACATCTGTCCCGTGTGCAAGGCTAAGAGGGAACTGTTCGCCGAAATAGTCATGCAAACAGAGCCTAAAACATCATAGAGCAAGTATTTCTGATTATTTTATAACTACCAGAACTTCGCCTTCACTGACTGCCTTGCCTTCATGAACCACTACCTGTTCCACCACTCCGCTCTTGGGCGCTGTAATCTCATTCTCCATCTTCATAGCTTCGAGAACACAGAGAACCGCACCCATCTTCACAGCATCGCCTTTCTTCACCTTAACTGAGACGATTTTGCCAGCCATAGGCGACACAACAGCGCCTTCCGCAGCAGCTTTGGTTGACTTCTGAATCTGGACTGAAACAATGGACGGGGCTGAAACAACCATTCTTGGCGCTGCAGTCTTGATTTCAGCCTTGAATGGAACATTGTTAACCTTGATCGAAAAGGGAGAGTTGTTCTCCAGCGTCGGCATTTCAACTAGATAGGATTCTTTGTCCACTTTCACAGTGAAATCTTTGGGGCTGAATTCCTGTTCCAGCAGCACTTCACGGGTTTTGTTGTTGATTTTAATCTGAAAGGGTGAGCCAGCTGGGCATTCGGTGATCTCAATCTGATATGTTTTTCCATCTATGGTTATTTCGCGTTTCAACTGAGACACCTGTGTCAGGGTTGACCTCGTTGAGTCATAAGTTCCTGTCGACCTGCGAGACTCCAAGCAGAGTATCTTCCAGCTTTCCTAATCGGGATTACAGCCGTTATTTCTTCTCTGCTTTTCATGTACGATGCAATTGCAACTGACAAGGCTGCGACTTCCTCGAATTCTTGGCGCTGCTCCGGTGGCAGCAAACTAGGTGTGCTTTCCTTTGTCAGCGTCTTTCGTTTCTTGAAGAATTCGAGCGCTGCTTGGGGAAAGAGCACGTAGCTTAGCGAGTCTTCGTCTTTCTCGAAGAATTGCTTCGCCTCTTCAGGTATAGTGTTCAACTCTGGCTTGAGCATGTCAGCTGGACGTTTCGTTAAGACTTCTTCGTCTCCAATAATCTTCTTCTTCATCTCTTCATCGATAGGCGCTGGCGACCGACCGTACAAGCCTTTCACATAGTCTTTCACTTCTTTGGGCACTATACTGTAACGTTTGCCAGACAAAACATTGAACACTGCCTGTGTTCCAACGATTTGGCTAGTCGGCGTCACCAGGGGAGGATAACCCAGTTCTTTCCTTACTCTTGGCACTTCGTCCAAGACCAAGCCAAGTTTGTCAGTTGCGTTCTGTTCTTTCAATTGAGAAATAAGGTTGGAGAACATGCCACCTGGAATCTGATGCACAAGAATGCCCGTGTCAATGCGTTCAGCTATTGGATCAATCAGACGAATTGGATCGTAATACTTCTGGCGGAGCTCCTTGAAGTAATCTGCAACTTCAACCAAGATTTCCATGTTAAGCTTCGGGTCACAAGCCGTGCTCCTGAGTGCTGCCACAACAGTTTCAACAGGAGGCTGCGAAGTGCCGCCTGCAAGCGAAGAAAAAGCGGTGTCAAGCGCATCTACGTTGGCGTCGCAGGCGCGTAAGTAAGTCATTAATGCCATGCCGCTTGTGTAATGACAATGCAACTGCACGGGTAAGCCTGCTTTTTTCTTGAAGGCTGTAATCAGGTCGTAGGCGTCTTTCGGCGAGAGCAAGCCTGCCATGTCTTTGATGCAGATCGAGTCGCACTCCAGTTCAGTTAAACGTTGCACTATTCTCAAGTAATGCTCCAGTGTGTGAACAGGGCTTAGCGTGTAGCACACTGTACCCTGTGCATGCCTACCGACTTTCTTCACAGTTTTAACGGCTGTTTCCAAGTTGCGAGTGTCGTTTAGCGCGTCGAACACGCGAAATATGTCTACGCCATTTTCCGCTGCTTTCTCCACGAATTTTTTGACTACGTCGTCTGGGTAGTTGCGGTAGCCGACGAGGTTCTGTCCTCGCAGTAGCATTTGCAGCGGCGTTTTCTTGATGTGCTTTTTAAGTCGGCGCAGGCGCTCCCAAGGGTCTTCGCTTAGGAAGCGTATGCAGACGTCGAATGTGGCGCCGCCCCAGACTTCGAGGCTGTGGAAGCCGACTTGGTCTATTTTGTCAGCGATGGGTAGCATGGATTCTGTGCGCATGCGGGTTGCCATCAACGATTGATGAGCGTCTCGAAATGTGGTGTCCGTTATCCTGACTGGCTTCATGAGTCTTCATGGCTCACTGCATCATGGAAGTAAAGAAACATTTCGAGGCGGTATTTTAAGTTAGCCTTGTCTGCCTGCTCGTTTATGATGAACTACGTTTAGCTACGTCGTCATTTCTTGCTATTCTTTCGGTTCTTCCAGTACTCGTGTAGTATCATTATAACAGGAATCATGAATGTGATAAGAAAAAGTAGCGCTATTTCGGTATATCCCGTTGCGGCAAAGCTGGCTATCGCATAGACGCATCCTAGACCGGCTAAAATGACCAAGCCCTTGGCAAAATCGCCTAATAGACCCATTGTCTCATTCTTCCAAGATGCTCCGTGGGGGCAATTGAGGAAAAATGTTGTGAACCCAGAATATTGATCAGAAGGATTATCGAGTCTTCAGTCGATGTGCACGCATTCCCATGTATGCTTCTGAGCATCTCTTTTTGTTCACGCTTTCTCTTGTCGCCGCCCACCTGAGAAGTGGTATGATTGATTTTCTGAGTTCAGCGCCGTCCTTAGTAAGCGAATACTCAACGCGCGGCGGAATCTCTGCGAATGATTCACGTCTGATTAAGCCTTGAGCCTGTAGCTCTCTCAATGTGTCTGACAAGGTTTTTGGGCTGATGCCGCCCAACTCTTCCGTGAGGTCGTTGAATCTAAGTTTGCCGCAGTTGCCTAGGGCATTAACAATTAGGAGCGCCCATTTCTTGCTTATGACATCGATGACGCCTTCGAGAGGGCAGAAGCAGATGTGCTCGGATGTGTCAGGCATATGGGGAAGCTTTCCTAAGGGGTAGTCGCTATTTCACTATAAACTTGATAGTTTAAATACTTTACTTTTGATAGTATTTGCCCTAGAAAGAAGGAGGGAGTTGGCAAGTGTGCAGAGAGTGTGGTTGCGGTTGTGATTGTGGCTGCGGTTCTCGCCATGACGGAGAGGGACATGGGCACATGCGTCGAAGACGTTTTCTAACAAAAGCTGAAAAGATTGAGCGGCTGCAGAATTATGTCGAAGAGCTCAAGAAAGAGATGACCGCAGTTCAGGAGCGAATAAGAGAGCTGAAAAGTTGAACGGAAACGTTTACCCCGTTCCTTCCCAATGTTTTTTGAGAGGATCTGAACTGGGAAGATGATGAAAAAAGTGAAGTTGGTTATCCACGAGTCTTCTGTTAATAAGCAGATAGGAGCTGAGCTGCTTCTACAGATGAATGATAAAGCCAATTGTATAGACGTAATCAACGAAGTAGATCGACTGATAAATGAGAGAGGTGGCTTTTCGCTGCCAGGTTATCGAAGCTTACTTCACATGGTTTACAATCCTGCTGAAAACCGATTTTACAAGCAAGTCGCAGTGTCAGCCTACAAAGAAGGCGAAGGCATGATAAACCTCCGAGTTGACCCTAAGCAACAACTGCCAGCTGACGTTACGGTTGTTCTCATACCTGCAGGCGGATGCATAAGTGAATGGGAAGAAGTAGTTGACTTTGAAGAGTTTTCACGAACAGTTCAAAAAGGCTAGAGCGGTATGTTTGCATGCTTCTTGCTCGGGCGAGGCTCTCGTTTCGTCACAAGCATTTCCAATGCTGATATCAGCTTTGGTCTTGTGTGAGCTGGTTCAATCACGTCGTCTATGTAGGCTTTCTGCTGTGCAATGTAGGGATTAGCGAACTTCTCCCTGTACTCTCTCACCAGTTCGGCACGTTTCTCAGCTGGATCTTTGGCAGCTGCAAGCTCTTTCCTGAAGATAATGTTGATAGCACCTTCAGGACCCATAACCGCTATTTCCGCAGTTGGCCATGCATAGTTAATGTCTCCACCTGAGTGTTTGCTGCCCATGACCACGTAGGCTCCGCCATAAGCTTTGCGAGTTATCAACGTGATTTTCGGCACAGTGGCTTCAATGTACGCGTAGAGTAACTTGGACCCGTGGCGGATGATGCCGCCGTGTTCTTGGTCAACGCCTGGAAGAAAGCCTGGTACATCCACGAATGTGATTACAGGAATGTTGAAGCAGTCACAGAAGCGAACAAAACGTCCTGCTTTACTCGATGATTGAATGTCCAAGGTGCCTGCGAAATATTTCGGCTGATTGGCAACTATGCCTACTGAGCGTCCGTTTAGCCGTGCGAAGCCTATTACAATGTTAGGTGCCCATAAAGGCTGAACTTCAAGAAAGTCTCCGTTGTCAATTATGCTGAGGATGACTTCCTTCATGTCATAAGGCTTGTCCGGGTCGTCTGGTATGATGTCGGCTAAGTGTTCATCTGTGCGGTTTGGGTCGTCGCCAGTTTCTGCAATTGGCGGTTCTTCCATGTTGTTGCCGGGCAGATAGCTGAAGAGTTTCTTGATTAGGTTTATGCCTTCTTCCTCGTTGTTAGCCATGAAATGCGCGACACCGCTGGTTTGATTGTGCACTCTAGCTCCACCTAGGTCTTCAAATGAAACTTCCTGAGCCAGCACCGTCTTGATAACCTCTGGACCAGTTATGAACATGTGACTCGTCTTGTCAACCATCACAATGAAGTCGGTTAACGCAGGTGAGTAAACAGCGCCACCAGCACAAGGTCCCATGATAGCCGAGATCTGCGGTATTACGCCAGAAGCTAAGACATTGCGGAAGAAAATGTCGCCGTATCCGGCGAGGCTGGGAGCGCCTTCCTGAATGCGTGCTCCTCCAGAATCGTTTATTCCTATAACTGGCGCACCAGCTTTCATGGCTAAGTCCATTATCTTGCACACTTTCTTCGCAAACATTTCGCCTAAAGAGCCACCGAACACCGTGAAGTCTTGGCTGAAGACGTAAACAAGTCTGCCGTCGATGGTTCCGAAGCCTGTGACCACGCCGTCGCCTAGTATCTTTTTTTCAGCCATGCCAAAGTCAGTGCAAACATGCACAACAAAAGGGTCCAGTTCAACAAACGTGTTCGGATCAAGTAACTGGTCTATTCGTTCTCGTGCTGTCATCTTGCCCCTTTTGTGCTGTTCTTCAATCCGTTCTTTTCCGCCGCCCAGCTTGGCTTGCTCGTACAGTTCACGGAGTTTCTGGATTTTGTCCTTGACTGATGGTTCTCGCATTTTGACCATTTTTGAACTTCGCGCTCCAACCTGCTTGGTCCTAGTTGCTTGTGGTAGAGGATACTAACTAGTAGAATTTTTCGGTCAAACGCACAGTCTAAGCGTTTAGTATTGCACAAAAAGAAAGGTTGGTAAAGCAATGAAACCTTAACTAGCGTTTAACGGCTCGCTTCTTGACTCGTTGACTGTGCTCCTTTTTGTTCTTGTAGTCAGAAACACCGGATTCGTCCAGTCTTCTTGTTATCACGAAGAAGACGAGCCACACGACGAAACCGTAGGTTACGCCGTTGGTCAATGCGCTAACAAGAGGCGCATAGGCGTCTACAGGCAGCCCTGTCAACGTGTGGATTATGTTTCCTGGAAAGAGAGGCACAGGCACAGCCAAAGAGGCAAGCGTGAACAGTAGGAAAAACGTTAGAAACACCGCGCCACCTCGCATTCGCATTCCTCCTTTAATTGGTTTTTAACTTTGTAAACGGGTTAGACCATACACTGTAGTATTTTGGGACAGGTTAGGCAATTATCTGGGACTGTTTCGTTTTTGGAACGAGTCTTCAAGTAGCCCACATGATGAGGGCAGCTGGCAGTCGAAGACTCTTTTTCGGCGTCTTTGTGCGCTCCGGTTTTCACACCCTTGTCTGGGGCTTTAGCCGGTATCTCGTAGCCTCCACCTTTTATGGGCTTCAATTCATTGGCTACGTCTACGTCAGATTCTTCCATTTTGGAGAAGCAATAAGGACATGCGTAATAGGTTTGTGAGCGAGGCTTGTGAGACAGGTCGGTTAGGCGCAATGGTGCAGCGAAGGATTTCCCGCACCTCTCATAACCGCATACGTGTAGACTTTCGCCCAAACTAGGTCACGCTTCTAGCCATCAATATTATATGGAATATTAATATTTAATAAATCTTTTTGTATCGACGTCCTACAATAGTACAGTTCAAAACCAGCCTCGAAAAACCTAAAAATGCATCACTCTTTAACTCTGCTCAATGCCCTACTACGTCTACGTTATTCAATGCGACAACGGCACCTTCTACACAGGATACTCCAAGGACGTGAACAAGCGCATGAGACTTCACATGAATGGAAAAGGCGCCCGCTACCTACGAATTCACAAGCCAAAAGAGCTAATATATGTTGAGGAATTCGGTTCAAGAGCAGAAGCCATGAAAAAAGAGCGAAGAATCAAGCTACTAAGCCACATTCAGAAACTCAAACTGAAGAAAAAGTCACGCTCAAAACACCATGCAAAGAAATTCATAGAGAACAGAAAGATGGCCGAAAACCGACTCAACGGTTCAAGTGGTGCTCCGGGCGGGATTCGGACCCGCGTCTCCGGCTCGAAAGGCCGGAATACTTGACCGGGCTATACTACCGGAGCCAAAGGATGAGCATCACTGCAAATATTTGTTCCTGTGTTTT
>Ga0315310_10002906_pt1 | contig 10685 bp, 7 predicted proteins | sample TDP5_MG_FD_203630 | JGI IMG/M metagenome (GOLD analysis project Ga0315310, IMG submission 203630) | Freshwater sediment microbial communities from Lake Towuti, South Sulawesi, Indonesia - TDP5 | ecosystem: Environmental > Aquatic > Freshwater > Lake > Sediment | place: Indonesia: South Sulawesi...
TTACTAATTTCGCTATCTTCAGAAGGTTGTGAGCAATACACATTAAAGAGAACTCTCCTTTTACCTTATGTAAACCTCTAAGTAAGAATTCTCTGAATCCTAAATTTTGGCTTAAGTTTCCCAATACGGGTTCTGCAGTTATTTTTCGGATACCGTATATCCTTTTACCTTCTGATGTAGAGAGTTTCTGGCGCATTTTATCAATAAGATGCTGATGTTCAGAAATGTAAATAGAACGACCACTTTTATTGGTAGTACATTTGCCAAAATGTTGACAACTTTTACAATCTTTATAATTGTGATAGATAGAATATGTTACTCCTGTACTATTAGTCCATTGACGGACGTATTGCAATGTTTTTGAAGCAGGACAAATGAAATTATTTTCTCCTTCATTATAAATGAATTTACTCTTATGGAAAGGCGAATCTTTACTACCTTTTTTGTTTCGCTCTTTACTAATGTAATCTGTATCAGGAATGTACAGGTCAAGTTTCTCTTTATATTGTTCTTTCTCAAGTTGAGCTAAATTGTTGCTTGAACTATATTCAGAATCGGTGATAAGTCTGATTTTTTCTTCCCGGGGATTCTCTTCGCTGAATTTATCAGGTGCTATTTTTTTGACATTTTCTAATACTTTCTCTGCCATGGGAACTAATTGGTGGCGATCGTTCTGTTCATTTGTAACATCACTGGTAACAATTACTTGCTCTTTGGAATCAACAGCAACCTGGGCACGATAACCGGGTATTTTCCTTGACTTATCTTTTTGAAATTGGGCATCGCTATCTGTGAGATTGATCTTCTTTTTACCCGAATCTTTCAGTTTCTTCTGGGCTTGGTTTAATTGTTCAACTATTTGTTTCATTTTCTTGATACGGTCTTCTTTCTTGCAAATGTCTTCAGGAAGTTCGTTACCACGTTTATCAGGACCGTATTTCTGGTCTTCTTCAAGGTCAGTTTGGTTTGCTCTTTCTAAATATTCTTCAATTGCTTTTTGAATTTCTTCTCGTTCTTTAATAAGTTCTTTCTCACTATAGGTGCTATCAACTGAGGCATTGGCTTTCGTTACTCTAGAATCAATTGAGATTTCACCAAGTTTGGTCATCCCCAGCCAATGACAGATTTGCAATATGTCTACGAAAGAATTTCTTAGCTCAGGAAGATTTTTTCTACGAAATTCTGAGATTGCTTTAAAGTCGGGCTTCTGCATGCCCGCTAAATATATAAAGGCAACGTCTTTGTAGAGTTTTTCTTCAATCTTACGAGAACTATATGTTTTGGTAGCATAGCCGTAAAACCAGATCTTTATCATAAGTGCAGGATGATACGGTGGATTCCCCACATCAGAAATTTTATTGTAGTATGGCCCTAAATCAATTTCATCCACTGCTTCATCAATCACATGGGCCAGATCATCTTTGGGAAGATAATCCCCAATCGATGCTGGAAATAAAAGAAGTTCTTTGTTATTATAAGGCCGAATATTTAAATTTTTTGGCATTGTGTTATCCTCCTTGATTTTATCGTCGGTAAGTTATATCATTTATCGTCGTAGATATTGTACTAAATTTTCAACAAAATATCAAACTTTTTATCGACGATACTTCTGACGACAAAATCATAAGGGGTTGCGACACAGCCACGATAGCTCTGCCAAAGGGTTTCTCATGAGTAGAAATTCATATTCTTACTTAAAAGGATTCTTTTTCCTAATTATATTTTCCATATTCCATTTTGCTTACGAGATATTTCCTTCTCCCGCATTGGTCCCTATCTTTGCAATCAATGAATCAATATGGCAACATTTGAAAATTGGCTTCTTTTCCTATTTTGTTCTAAATTTAGTCGAATTTGTATTTAGAAAGCGTGGCATTCAAAATAAGAGTGGTTTCATATTCTCAAGACTATTCACCACAACAGTAATCCCATGGTTTATTTTCATCCTATGGTATACAATGGCAGCGTTTTATGGACGGTTAGAAATTCTATTATTGGAAATCGTATTTGCGAGTATTGTTACAGTGTCTTCGGGTATACTCTGTGCTATAATAGAATTCAATATTGAAGATAGACATTTCTCTCCGAATTTTAAGACATCTATTCTAATTATATTCATAATCTCAGCTTCATTGTATGTAGTATTTACTTATAAATTACCATGGATAGATATGTTCGTTATTCCAGAGATGATTAAATGAAAAAGGATCTTTCATAGATGACCCATGTTCGGCCTGCTCAAAACAGCCCGGCTATCGCTCCTGGTTCACTTCTTACGAATCTGACCAATCTGAAGTGCGACACGTATTATATCACGTCTTGAGACAATGCCAACTAATTTGGCACCGTCAACGATCGGGACTCTTCTGAATTTGTTATGCCCTATAGCCAAAGCAATTGTATCTACATCAGTGTCCGATGCAAAGCTCACTACATCTTTTGTCATAACTTCTGCAACTTTGGTATTGTGCAAGTTCCCACTAAAAGCAAAATTAAGAATATCTTTTTCTGAGATTATCCCAATCATTTTCTCTTCAGAGTTTATGACAGGCATTCCGCTAATTTCCTTTGCCATCAAAAGCTCTATCGCATCTGCCAACGTAGCGTCAGGGCTGATAGTAATTACATCTTTTGTCATCACATCCTTTGCCTTTAACATTCTTAACAACCTCCTTCCCGCTAAATTTGCTATTTTTGGGACCGTCTCCAAGCCATCTGCCCGGTTGAGAAATACCTCTTATTTCTTCATACTCTTGATCCTACAACGTGAATTAATTACTTGACTCAATTGGATTTTCCCTGGCGCAAGAGGGTCAAATTCGAAATTTCAATCCCACAATATTTTTAAAGTATTATATCTATTTCTACGGAATAGGTCAACAAGGATATTGGTACGATTTTGACTTAATGAACAGCAGGCTATTGAGTAATTTTTATGGAATTTTTTACCTGCCGAGAATGCTCTGCCTGTTTTTGGTTATTTAAATGTTAAAACGGCTAACGCATATTTATTTTGCTTGATTTTTCCACGAAGTTTAGATAAAATAAATTTAAAGTTAATCATGATTCCCAATGTTGCGCATGGTTGGGGGCGGCGTAGCTCAGTTGGTCAGAGCAGGGGAATCATAATCCCTTTGTCGTAGGTTCGAATCCTACCGCCGCTACCAGAATATATTTCACCTCACCTCGTTCCTCTCCCATGAAGGGAGAGGAGGGGTGATGTTTCATCCTCACCTCAATCCTCTCCCATTAAGGGAGAGGATGAATAAGTAATTTCTTATCAAGGGAGAGGAAGGGTGGGGGTAAGGAGTTATTAATAAGCCCGCAGTGGCGGGCTATTTTTATCAAAAAATGGTCTTTCCGAAGGTTAAGAGGACAATAGAAAAGCAAGATATGCTTTCCCCGGGAGATAAGGTTCTGGTAGGGGTCTCCGGGGGCCCGGATTCGGTTTGCCTTCTGCATGTCCTGGATAGATTGGCAAGGGAGATGGGTTTGTCTTTGCATATCGTCCACATTAACCACGGAATAAGAAAGAGGGAGGCGAAAAGAGACGAAAAGTTCGTGAGCGATTTGGCTGATAGAATGGGTATACCGATTAGTATGAGATTGCTGGATGTTCCTTCGCACGCCAGAAAGAAGAAGTTGACGCTTGAGGAAGCGGGGAGGGATATGCGTTACCAGGTCTTTGATAATCTGGCGAGGAAGCTGAATGCGAAAAAGATTGCTCTGGGACACACTGCCTCTGACCAGGTAGAGACAGTTTTGATGCGCCTATTGCGGGGGAGTGGCCCGCAGGGGATGTCTGGAATTCCTTCAATGAGGAAGATGGGAAACGCCTGGATTATTCGCCCCCTAATAGAAGTGAGTAGAGAAGAAGTTTTGAGTTACTTAAAAAAGAATAATCTATCGTTCTGTTTAGATACATCGAATAGGAAGATTGAATATTTTCGCAACAAAATCAGAGTGAAGCTTCTACCTCTTTTGCGAGATAGTTACAATAAGAATATTAATGGAGCGCTTCTGCGTCTGTCAGAGATTATGAAAGAAGAGAATGCCTACTGGGACGGAATAGTGGGGGAAATTTCTCGCAGGGTAATTTCGGGGGAACCGGGCAAAATTTTGATTGATTTAGGGAGATTTTTGAGATATAATGTAGCTGTCCAGAGGAGGATTCTGCATAAGCTTTTTGATGGAATTGTGAGCCTGAAGCAGATAGAAGCGATAAGGACTTTAGCCCATAGTGCTTCTCAAGCGAAGAGGATTTACTTGGGCAAGAAGTTCAATGCGAGAAAAGAAGGCGATTTGCTGATATTTTCATGGTCTTCTGAGAAAAGAACTAAGAAATTTGAGTATAAAATGAGAGTTCCTGGCAAGAATGCGCTTGAGGAGCTGAACTTGACAGTCAATACCAGGATTATGAATTCTCGGCCGGTTTTAGATACGGATGCGAGTACTGTTTATTTTGATGTGGACAAGATAAATTTGAAAGACTTGAGGTTGAGGAATAGGCGAGAAGGAGATAGATTTAAACCATTTGGATTGAAAGGTATGAAGAAGCTCAGCGATTTCTTTATTGATGAGAAGATACCCAGATATTTGCGCGACCGCGTTCCCCTTCTGGTGGAGGGAAATGATATTCTCTGGGTTGTTGGGTTTCGCCGCGGGGATAAGGCGAGGATATCGGAAAATACAGAAAAGATTCTGGAAGTCGAAGTCATCCGGGAAAAAGAAGAAACCTTATCCTGATTATGTTATTAGAGGCTGAGTGGATGGAGAGGTGATTTGAATATGAATAAACTATTGAAAGGTTTGTCTCTCTGGCTGATTATTATCTTGGTGGCTATGCTTTTTGCCAGATTGATGAGACCCCAGGAATATAAGGAGATAGATTACAGTGATTTTAAGAGATATCTGGCTAACGGTCGGGTAGACGAAGTTATAATCAGCGATGCGGTGATTAGAGGAAAGTTTAGGAACGAAGAAGGAGAGACGGTAAAATTCAGGACTGTCCCTGTGGAAGACCCGAAGTTAGTGGAAGAACTGGAGGCCTACGGGGTTAAATACAAGGGTGAGGTCAGGAGAAACTGGTTCTCCGTCGTGCTTTTCAATTTTGGGCCGATTCTTCTATTTGTTTTCATCTGGCTAATGTTGATTCGCTCCATGCAGGCGGGGGGAAAACAGGCTATGTCTTTTGGTAGAACGCGAGCAAAACTTTTTGACCAGAGTAAACAGAGGGTAACTTTCGCTGATGTTGCTGGAGTAGATGAGGCTAAGGAAGAGCTTCAAGAAATAATAGCGTTTCTTAAGGACCCGAAGAAGTTCCAGAAATTGGGCGGGAAAATTCCGAAAGGAGTTCTACTCTATGGCGCCCCGGGAACGGGCAAAACACTTTTAGCACGCGCGATCGCAGGCGAGGCTGGAGTGCCTTTCTTCAGCGCCAGCGGTTCTGAGTTTGTAGAGATGTTTGTGGGAGTGGGCGCGTCCAGGGTGCGTGATCTGTTTACTCTGGGAAGGAAGAACGCTCCTTGCCTATTGTTCGTGGATGAGCTCGACGCTGTGGGCAGGCACAGGTTTGCCGGCATTGGCGGCGGCCACGATGAAAGAGAACAGACCCTGAATCAGTTGCTGGTGGAGATGGATGGATTTGATACCAGGGAGGGAGTAATTCTCATTGCTGCAACTAATAGGCCTGATGTCCTTGACCCGGCGCTCTTGCGGCCGGGAAGGTTTGATAGGCACATAATGGTGCCCAGTCCGGATTTAAAGGGCCGCGAGGAGATACTGAGGGTTCATACCCGGAATGTGAAGTTAGCCTCCGATGTTGATTTGAGCATTGTTGCCAGAAGAACGCCGGGATTTGTGGGTAGCGACATAGCCAATCTGGTTAATGAAGCCGCGCTTCTGGCAGCGCGTGAAGATAAGAAGGGAGTAGGCATGAAAGAGATGGAGGAGGCAATCGATAGAGTCATTGCTGGTCCACAAAGAAAGAGCAGAATGATTTCGGAAAGAGAGAAGAAGATAATTGCCTATCACGAGGCTGGTCATACTCTGGTGGCAAAGCTAATTCCTGGCACAGACCCTATTCACAAGGTCTCAATCATCCCGCGTGGGCCTGCTTTGGGATACACTCTCCAGCTCCCTCTGGAGGATAAGTATTTAGCTACGAGAACTGAAATTGTAAACAAGCTGACTGTTTTCCTCGGCGGGAGGGCGGCGGAAGAGTTGACTTTCAATGATTTGACTACTGGCGCTGAAAATGACCTGCACCAGGCAACTGAAGTTGCCCATAAGATGGTCTGCGAATATGGAATGAGCGATAAGGTCGGACCCTTGACTCTGAGGCAGAAAGAGACCGAAATTTTCCTCGGTAGAGATTTTACTAAGGAGAAAGCCTACAGTGAAAAGACTGCGGAAATCATAGATGGAGAGGTAAAGAAGATTGTAGAAGAGTGTAAAGCGCGGGCTAAAGACCTTTTGAGCAAGAACAGGTCTAAACTGGACAGATTAGCCAGGGCACTAATAGAAAAAGAAATACTCGAAGGAGAAGAAGTCAACCAGATATTGAAACAGGACGAAGAAATCTTGGGAAAAGAAAAAAAGTCTAGGATTCAAAATACAACTAAAAAGCGCAGGGAGTGATGGACAAGAAGAAAATTGAGAAAGCTGTAGAAATGATTTTAGAGGCAATTGGCGAGGACCCTTCACGAGAAGGGCTGAAGAGAACTCCCCAACGCGTTGCCGAAATGTTTGAAGAAATTTTGTCCGGCTATTCCCAGGTGCCAGCAAAAGAACTCAGGGTACATTATGAGAAAGAAAATTATGAAGAGATAGTTCTGGTGCGGGACATTCCACTCTACTCGATTTGTGAGCACCATATGTTGCCTTTTTTTGGCAAAGCGCATGTAGCTTATATGCCCCACAAAGATAGGGTTGCCGGGCTAAGCAAGATTGTGCGAGCAGTGGAAGCTCTGGCGCGCAGGCTTCAGGTGCAAGAGCGGCTAACCAAACAGATTGCTGATACGATAATGGAAGCCATAGCCCCGCAGGGCGTGTTAGTGGTAATAGAAGCGGAACATTTCTGTATGACCATGCGGGGGATAAGGAAGGCGGGCTCGCGGGTTATGACCTCAGCCATGCGGGGCATATTTCTAAAAGATGCCCGCACCCGCAACGAGGCTATGGCCTTAATCCGTAAATAGTATTCTGAATTTCTCGCCGAAAAACTTGCTGGAGTCTTTTCTGTTTCGGAAGGACTCCGAAAAAGTGGAGATATTCAATTCCTCAAGTGGTATTTGCCCTCCTTTTTGCGTGCTACCATTGAATGAAAGAAGACCAGCGAAGCGGTCCGTTGATTTGCACATTTACAGGGAATGAGTTCAGGAATGGCTGAAATTCAAGTGAGAGTTATCAGCATAGGTGATTCTCCTTCCGCTCGCCAGGAAATGCGGAAGATTGGCGTTCACGAAACAGGTATTAGCTTAATGGAGAAAAAAGCTCTTTTCTTCTCCATTAAGCTGGAGAATGTCAAGAGTCAAGCGGCTAATATTATCAAACAGGAAATGCTATCGCTGGGAGGGGACGCAGCGGTTTCGCGGGATGTAATGAGTTTTTCCAGAAAAAAGTCTGACGTTCTGCTTTTAGGTACCGAGAAGCAGTTGCAAGAGTTAGTGGTTAAGCTCTGCAGGCAGCCTTTTGGTCTTCCGGTCCTCAGTCAAGAAATCAAAAAAGCTCTCTTAAATTACCAGAAGAAAGATTTCGGATTGGATTTTAAGGGCCGAACTGTTCCATTGGGCAAGAGGCCGTTAATCATGGGGGTACTGAACGTAACTCCTGATTCCTTTTACAATGGGGGGAGATACAGTAATTTGAACCGGGCATTGGAGCGAGCTTTCCAGATGGTAGAAGAGGGCGCGGACATTATCGATATTGGCGGAGAATCGAGCCGGCCGGGAGCAAAACCAGTGGAGGAAAAGGAAGAATTAGAGCGAGTAATCCCGGTAATAAAGAAGCTGGTCCGTAGGGTTAAGGTCCCCATCTCCATTGACACTTATAAATCAGCAGTGGCGAGAAGAGCTATTGATGCTGGAGCGAGGATGGTCAACGATATTTCTGCGCTACGTATGGACGGAAAGATGGCTAAAGTAATAAGGAATAGAGGAGTTCCGGTCTGCTTAATGCATATGCAGGGCACCCCGCGGAACATGCAGAAGAATCCCAGATACAAAGATGTGGTAAGTGAGATATTCTCTTTTCTGAAAGAGAGGATAGATTTCTGTGAACAGGCAGGAATCGATGTGGAGCAGACTGTCGTCGACCCAGGAATCGGGTTTGGCAAGACTGTTGAACATAATCTGGAAATCTTGAAAAATCTCGACCAATTAAAGTCGCTGGGAAGGCCGATTATGATTGGGGTTTCCCGAAAGTCGTTTATAGGTAAAGTTCTCGAGTTAGAGCTGGAGGAGAGATTGGAAGGCTCTCTCGCTGCGGCAGTTTGGTGTGTAAACAAGGGAGCAAGTATTCTTAGGGTTCATGATGTTAGGGAGACAAAAAGGGCGTTGAAGATAATCGAGGCCATCAAAAAGGGGTGAAAAACCATAATGTAGCTGCAGAGCGACCGCGTAGGGGCGACCGAAATTTATCCCGATGTATCGGGATGGTCGCCCACATAAATGAAGCAAAGCTTATGCTTTGCTGCTACAGGGTCAGATTTATACCAGGAGGCGGAAATGGCAGGGGATATTGAGGTTAAAGAAGTAAGAAGTGAGAAGGAATTGATGGATTTCATAAAATTTCCCTGGGAGATTTATAAAAATAATCCCTACTGGGTGCCACCGTTAATCAGGGATGTGAAGCTTCTTCTGAGCCAAAAGAACGCTTTCTGGCAACACGCAGAAAAAGAACTTTTCCTCGCCAGAATAGATGGCAGAACTGTGGGAAGGATTGCTGCCATAATTGACCATAACTACATAAATTTTCATAAGGAAAAGATGGGTTTTTTTGGTTTCTTCGAGTCGCTTGAAGATTACAGAATTGCCGAAAGCTTGCTCAATAAGGCGAGGGAATGGCTAAAAGGAAAAGAGATGGAAAAGATGGCGGGTCCGATGAACCCTTCTACTAACGATGAAGTCGGTTTTCTCTTAGAAGGATATGATTCGAGCCCTTATATTTTGATGACCTATAATCCGAAGTATTATATTGCCTTTATGGAAAAATATGGTCTGGTTAAGGAAATGGACTATTTCGCCTATTTGGTGGAGGTGGATAAGGGCCCCCTGGAAAGACTGGAAAAGGTGGTGGAGAAAATAAGGGAGAAGAATCCGAATATCAGGATTCGGCAGGCCAGACTAAAGGACTGGAATAATGAGGTGGAGAGCGTTCGACAGATTTATAATAATGCGTGGGAAAGTAACTGGGGCTTTGTTCCCTGGACAAAGGAGGAATTCTACACCGAGGCGATGAAGCTAAAGCCTTTTCTGGTTCAGGGGACGATTCCCTTTGCTGAAGTAGGTGGTAAAGTGGTAGGCATGCTGGTTACCGTTCCCAACTATAACGAAGTTACGAAGAGGATGAACGGTAAACTAAATCCCTGGACTATCTTGAAATTCCTCTGGTACAGGAAGAAGATTACTACTCAGCGTCTACCCATCTTCGGGGTGCTAAAAGAATATCAGAAGAGAGGAATTGAAACCATTCTTATGTTGGAAGCATTGAAGGGTTCGCAAAGGGTAGGGTATAAATATTGTGAGTGTTCCTGGGTACTGGAAGACAACATTTTGACCCAGCGGGCAGCCGAAATGATGGGGGGTAAATTATACAAGAAGTACAGGGTATATCAGACCAGAATTTGATTCAATATTTTGGTCTATTCCTGTACCATTCTACTGTTCTCTCTAATGCTTCGTCCAGAGAGACTCTCGGTTTGTAGCCCAGTTTAGTCCTGGCTTTTTCTATACTGAAATGGTAATCCTTGCCGACATGGGCCATTCTATAGCGAGTTATTATTGGCGGCTTCTTTGACCCGAACAATCTTAAAATTGCTTCACATATTGTAGCGGCATAGTAAGCTAAAGAGTAAGGAATTGAGAACAAGGGTCGCCTAACGCCGAGCTTATCAGCAATCTGGTCAAAGTATTCCTTCCAGGTGACTTCCAGCCCATCAGTTATGATAAATGTATCTCCCACTGTATCGTTCCTGCTCGCGGCCAGGAGTATAGCATCTACGAGATTTTCAATATAGGTTGGACAGGTCAATGCTTTTCCTCTACTGATATAGACCATCTGACCCTTCTCGAGACGGTCAGCCATTCTTGCAAAAACGGCCCTATCGTTTGGGCCAAAAACATTGCCTGGCCTGATGATTATTGTGGGTAAACTTTTTTCTCTATAAAATCTATTGACTAAGTCTTCTGCTTCCCTCTTGGTTATGCAGTAAGGAAAGATAGTGGGTGTTTTTGGCGAATCCTCTGTGGCGTTCTTAAAGCCTCCAAAACCATGCACCGCGGTGGAACTGATAAAGACGAATTTCTTAACTTGAGACTTGAGTGAGCTTTCCAGGAGATTCCTGGTACCCTCCAGATTTACTTTTCTGAATTGTTCCATCGCTCCCCAATCGGATGCTCGTCCCGCCAAATGGTAAACTACATCTACTCCCTGGGTAGCCCTGTCCAATATATCTCTATTTGACA
>Ga0315310_10002907_pt1 | contig 10685 bp, 11 predicted proteins | sample TDP5_MG_FD_203630 | JGI IMG/M metagenome (GOLD analysis project Ga0315310, IMG submission 203630) | Freshwater sediment microbial communities from Lake Towuti, South Sulawesi, Indonesia - TDP5 | ecosystem: Environmental > Aquatic > Freshwater > Lake > Sediment | place: Indonesia: South Sulawesi...
AGCGGACGACCGCGCTGTATTTGCGCGCCTTGCGGGGGTTACCCGAGGTGGATCGTGACCTCGCTCTTGAGCCACACTTGGCCCAGTTCCGCCTTGAGACGCGGGCTCTAGTCACTCGCCTGACACGACCGTTCTATTTCTTCCATGAGCGTCCTGGGGCGGCTGCCGCCGTGGTGACCGCGCCCCTGAGAATTGCGCTGTGGGCCGCAAACATGTTGTTGTTTTCGGCGGTGCTGCAACTCGGCTTGTTGCTGCCCATGGCGGAGACCTTCCATCGTGTGACCTATGCCGGAATAGGATTGAATGCGCTGGCTATCCCCTTGATGACCGCACTTCTGGGCCTCGCCGTGCCGACCGTGATCTTAAGCGCCACGCTGCCCGCCCTGGCTGTTTGGCCTGGCAAAGCCCTCGCGCTCATCCTGAGTGGACTCTTCGCCTTGACCGATTTGCCTGGTTTGCCCGCCTGGCTCTCCTACCGCGTTCCCGAGCCGCCCGCTTGGGTCTCGTGGGGATTCGCCATGGCCATTGTGGTAGCGGGCTGGGCCCTGGGCCGTCGCCGGCGTCTATTTTGGGTTTCTCTGGTTCTGCTAAGTGCACTGGTGATTCTGATTTCAGTTCACCCCTTTCCGCCGCGACTTCCGCGCGGCGCGCTGGAGGTGACGCTGCTGGACTGCGGCGGAGGGGATGCACTCTTCGTGGTCTTCCCCGATCGCACCACGCTGCTGGTAGATGCGGGAGGAATGCGGCCGATTTCGGACCGGGAAGGCGCCTTCCCCGGAAGGCGCTGGGACCCAGGGGAGGATATTGTATCGCCTTATTTGTGGTCGCGAGGAGTGGGACGGTTGGACGTCGTCGCGCTCAGCCACGCTCACCAAGATCACCTGGGAGGCCTTGCTGCGGTAGTCAGGAACTTTCGCGTGGGAGAGTTCTGGCATGGTGCAAACGCGCCCACGCCGGCATACCAGGCGCTTCTCGGAGACGTGCAGCGACGCGGCATTTCCATGCGGCAACTCATCGCTGGCGACCGGCTCCCGCTGGGGAAGACCAACGTGGAGGTCCTCTGGCCGCCCGCGGGCCGCGCGCTCTCGCCGGGCCCCTCTAACGACGACTCAGTGGTGACACGGATTTCGAGCGCCGAGGGCAGTGTTCTTCTTCCGGGCGACATCAGCGACAGGGTGGAACGAGAGTTGGTGAGCCGGGGGGTGCCGCTCGACGCCCGATTGCTGAAGGTGGCGCACCACGGCGCCCGGACTTCTTCGAGTGCCGAATTCCTTTCGCAAGTCTCGCCCTCCATCGCCTTGGTGGCGGCGGAAGGCAGAAGCCCTCCCAACCTGCCCAGCCCGGAAGTGCTCGACCGTCTGCGGACCGCCGGGGCCCGAACTTATCGGACGAATACCGATGGGGCGGTGACGGTGACGATGCAGAAGTCGTTGCTTACGGTCCGAGCCTACGGCGGCTCCCCTGCCGATTGAACAGTGGGTGCCGGAGCCTCCGGGGTCGGCCCGGTGGTCTCAAGCGTGCCATAGAGGGCGCAGGAAACCTGGGCGCCAAAGAGCGTGACCGCCGAGGAAATGTACGCCCAGGTCATCAAGGCTACTACCACCCCGATCGACCCGTAAATGTGGCGATAGTTGAACACAGGAAGGAGCAGGGTGAAAAGAGACCGCGCCCCTTCCCAAAATATGGCGGTGAGCAGGGCGCTGGGCAATACTTGGCGAAAGCGCAGGGGCCGGTCTGGCAGAAATTTGAAAAGCACCACGAACATGGTGAGCGTTAGGCCGAACATCACGCACAAGGCGAGGACGTCATAGCCAAACACAACCAGGGTGGAAGAGAAGGAATGCCCTCCGCGCCGCAGCCGGTGGTGGATGTAAACGTTCACTCCTGCCGCAGCCGAGGAAAGCAAGAAGAGAAAACCAATCGCCAAAGCCATTTCCAGGGCCAGGAGGTGGCGCCGCCCCCAGCTTCGCCCCTTCTGCACTTCCCAGGCGCGGTTCAGGGCCTTCTCCAGCGGCAGGAAGACGCCCGACGAACTCCAGAGCAACAGCAGGAGAGAGAAGAATCCCACCCGTCCGTAGGCCCGCGAAATGCCGGCCAGGTTACGCATGATGAAATCCGGCCTCATGGGCAGGTACCGTTGCAGGACAAGAGTGAGCTGGCCGGTGAGTTCGTGACGCTTGATGTAGAACCCGCCCAGGGTGATGAGCAGCAGCAGGAAGGGAAAAACACAGAGCAAGCTGTGGTAAGCAATGCCGGCTGAGGCTGCCAGCGAATCCTCCTTAAAGAAATTCACCAGCGCCTTCGTGAGCACTTCGCGCATGCGCCGCCAGCGCCGCTTGAGGGTCGCGAGCTTCTCAGTGGAGATGAGGTTTGCCATGCGGTGCGGCTTGCTCATAGCACAGCAGCGGAGCGGGAACGGATCTACAGCGCCCCGCTTCCGTCTAGCTTATAATAAATACTTGGGTTCCGGAGCAGATTGTTTCCAGCGCCCACGTTCATCAAGGAGTCCCCATGGCGAGCGAGGCTGAGATCCACGAGGAAAACCGCAAGGTGCGCCGCCTGCAACTGGTGGTGGGACTGGTGATGAACGTTATCCGGCAGTCTGACCTGCCGCTTGAGGAAGCCCAGGAACTAATCGCCGACACCCGCCGGTTCGCCTTACGCCTTTTCCCCGACAAAGCCCACGTTTATGACCTGATTTACCAGCCCCGCTTCCAGCGGCTTCTCGCGGAAAAATACAGGATCATTTGAACGCCTCTCGGAACGTAGCCGTAGCGTCCGCCGCTCTTGATGGCGGGTGGGTTCCCAAATGATATCTGGCCCTGAAGGGGCCGAATCCGTCCGCTGACGGATTGAACCCGTCGGCTGACGGGTTCGGGGGAAATTCGTCCCCTGGTTCCGGGGGCGCTGCCCCCGGCTATTCACGTTCAACCCCTGCGGGGTTCGAAATCTTCGCAGACATCAAGAAGCGATGTCTGCGCCACACTCTCGACAAGAACCGCAGGCCCAAACCACGGGGCGGCACGACGCTTGCTTGACGCGCCTTCCCACGCGGCCTATGATCACTCCACGCTGCTGCCGATAAGTCATGGCAACTCATCTTTCCCTTAGCGGGCGTGAAGTGCCTCCATTCTGGCTGGCTGTAGTGCGCGCGGCAGCCATCGCAGCGATTCTTCCTTTGGGTGCCATTTATTCTGGGCCCCTCTTGGGGCTCATGGTGGACACCAAGCAAACGCTGCTCGCCCGGCTGATGGCGGGGCTCCTATTCGTAATCCCGGTGCTTCCCTATGGGCATGTCGTATGGCGCCTTCGCCAAAGGCCGGAGAAGAGCGGTCTGGCGCTGGCCGTGGCCTGGGGCGTACCGATGGCGGGCTTCGCCGTCCTGCTAATCTTTGAAGAGGCATCCTGGCCCAGCCTGCTGGCGCTGGCGAATGCGATTCTGGCGGGTGCGGCGATCAAGGTTTATCTCTTCTTGGGGAAGGATAAGGGTGACGGGCGAACCCTGGCCTGGGCTATCGCCACCGCGGCCATCTATTTCGGCATTCTCTTGCTGCTCGCTCTGATCATGCCGAACCTCGTTCGGGCATGAGGAGGTGGGTAGATTCTCTCTTGACTTGCGCGTAGCCGTAGGCCTTTGGCTTCCGACAAGACCCGCAGTCCGTCAGCCGACGGACTGCGCAAGCGGCTAGCGGCCGGGAGGCAGGTTGGGAGGGACCGGCGACACCGACCTCAGCGTGCCGGTGATAGAACCGACTGCAATCGAGGCTTTGATACGCAGGGGAAGCTGCTGCTCGTCGTCGCTGAACCAGATGAGCATGCGCCCTCTCCGGGTGTAGAGGCCGCCGAAGACCTTGGGCTCGACGCGCAGCGCGGTGCGCAGGCCCAGGGGAGTCTGGATTTGCTCGCGCGCCTGGACCTCCACGTTGACCACATAAGTCTTGGCGCCATCGTTGATGGGCAGGCGGAGCTGCTCGCCCACGCGCAGGGGTTGACGCCGCACAAAGTAGAACGCCGTCACCACGTCCGTCACACACGAGGGGATCTCGTTTTCGGCGTGCTTGGGCGGCGCGTTGGGTTTGTTCAAGTCGCGTTCGTCCAGGATGGCCAGTCCGCGCGTGCTGTCAAAGACGAGGCGCGTGTCCTTGTGGCGGCGGCCTTCATTGATCTTTTTCAGAATCCGCTGCGAACAGGCCGTGCGCGGGTCGAAGAACGACCGGAATTCGTTCTCGACGTTGTAGAGCAGCGAGACAAAACCCTGGGAGCGAGCGGTGGTGAGGACTTCAAAAGCCTCGGGCGATACTCCCTCCGCGAGGTTAAGTGTCGCGACTACCTGGCCGGCGGGAAAGATGGACCAGGTCACATCGTACATCAGCGTCTCCCCGGGCGCGAAGGGTGAGGGCCCTGGCTCTTCAGCAGTCTGCGGGATCGGCGCAGCCAGCAGTAACGTGGCCAGCCCGACTCCGACAATGCACGACTTTCGCAGGCTCATATAAAGGAACCAAGTACTGCGAGGCGCCGCAAGCCAACTGATCGCATTCCTAGCGCAGCATCATCTTCAGGATCAGGAAAACGACGGCAGCCACGAATCCGGCGGCCGCCTCAAATTCACGGTTCTTTCGATACAGTTCCCAGCGAAAGGGTTCGCCGGCCAGCGGCACGCGCCGCCCAGTAGGCAGCAGGAACGGAACAGCCGCGGCGTAGCGGTCGTATACTTCTCCAAACTGCTGGCGCAAATACGCCTCTTCGCGGCGCATCACCGGCCAATAAATCAGCACGAAGAAGCCCAGAAAGGCAAGTCCCAACAGCCACGAGCCTCCGGCAATGGCGAACCCTGTGCCCATGAGGAAGCTGCCCAGGTAGAGCGGATTGCGGGTGTAGGCATAGGGGCCGCCCGTGGCCAGGTTGCGGTTCTTCTCGAGACATCCGGCGGCGAAGGCGCGCAGCAGGAGTCCGCAGAGAGCAACGGCGCCCCCGGCGGAGAGAAGCCGCAGGGTGGGTTGTGAGAAGACCAGGTAGGCCACCCCCAACGCGAATCCCAGCGGGACGCGCCAGCGTGCAGCCCAGGCCGCGTAGCCCCTATCCATGCGCCCTCGCCCGGCGTTGGTGAATCGCCTGCAGAACGGATTCCACCGAGACGCCCGAAAGGTATTTGGCCTCCGGCGCCCGGCGCGTGTAGTTGATTGGCTCGTGGCTCCAAAGCGTGATGTCGGCCGGGGAGAAAGGTCCGTTGCGCGCGGGGTCGGTCGGCCCGTAGATGGCGACGATGGGAGTCCCCACCGCCGCCGCCAAGTGGAGCGGTCCGGTATCTCCACTGAGAAAAAGCTTGGCGCGCCGCACCAGAGCGATGAACTGGGTAATGGTTGAGGGAAAGTGCTTGGCCCGTGCCGAACCCGAACTCTGGATGATATTTCGAATCAGCGGTTCTTCCTCAGGCGATCCAGTCAAAAAGATAACGTCTGGAAATTCGCTTTCCAGGTGACGGATAAGCTCGACGTAGTTTTCCGGAGCCCAGCGTTTGCTGGTCCAGCCTCCGCCCGGGTTGATCACCATAAACTCTTGCGACTCGAGCGCTGTGAGCTGCTGCTCCACGTAGCGCGCGTCCGCTTCGCTCTGGGGCAGCGGGAACTGCCAGCGAGCGGCGCGCGCCCCCAGGCGCTCAACCAGCGCCAGGTTCATCTGGATGACGTGCTCACCCCCGCGCGGCGAAACCCGTTCGGTATAGAGGACCCTCGCCGCCGGTTCACGTAGCCATTGTTTGGCAAAGCCCAGGCGCACGCGCGCGCGGCTGAGCCAGGCAATCAAGGCCGACTTGTACAGTCCCTGAAAATCAACGGCGGCATCATATTCCACCTGGCGGAGGTCTGTCAGTGCGTGGCCTATGGCCTTCCACGTCGTGAACCAGGCCAGTTTCTTTCGCCATCCCAGCGTATCGAGCTTCACCAGGCGATGAACGAAGGGATTTCCGTCCAAGAGAATCGCGTAGCGCCATTCCACTGCCCAGTGAATCTCGGCCTTGGGGTAAGTCTCTCCCAGGGCGGCCACGGCCGGCAGCGCATGCACGATGTCGCCGATGGAACTCAGACGAATAACCAGGAAGCGCGGGCGGGACTCCGACATGTTCTAGTAGTGAGTGGCGAGTGACGAGAGGAGGCGGCCTGTCGCCCGTTACTTGTCACTGGCCGCTGCCTTTGATCGCTTGCCAATCTCCTCCAGAATTTCGCGCGTCGAATGGGTTTTCACATCGCCCACAATGCGAACTGTTCCTCCTAACTGCTCCATGACCGCGCGTTCGGGAACAGTCTCCGGTGAGTAATCCGTCCCTTTGCAGTGCACGTGAGGACGAAGGTCGCGCAGCACGCTCTCGGCCGTCAAGTCGTCGAAAATGACCACGTAGTCCACACCGGCGAGCGCGGCCACCAGCTCCACGCGCCACGCGGCGCGCAGCAAGGGCCTGCCGGGGCCCTTCAGGGCTGTGACGGCCCGGTCGCTATTGACCCCGACCACCAGCACGTCCCCCTGTTCCTTGGCAGCCTGGAGGTAGCGGACGTGCCCCACATGCAGCAGATCGAAGCACCCGTTGGCAAAGACAATGCGCTGTCCCTCGCGGCGCAGGCGCTCGCCCAGGGCCGTAACTTCCATGCGCGGAATGGTCTTCGCGCTCACGCGTTCCGGATGGCCTCCCGCAGCTCCTGGGCGGTGACGGTAGCCGTGCCGCGCTTCATCACCACGATTCCCCCGGCGCAATTCGCAAGCTGCGCTGCCTGGAGGAAGTTCGCGCCGGCCGCCAGAGCCAGGGTGAACGCGGCGATCACCGTATCCCCGGCTCCGGTCACATCCACTGCCTGGTCGGAACCGAAGACGGGCAGGTGTTGCGGCGCGCAGCGCGGCTGGAAAAGAACCATGCCGTCCCGGCCGCGGGTGACGAGCAGGGCCTCCAGCGACTGACGATGCAGCATCTTTCTTCCCAGCTTATGCAGAAGCTCGATCGTGTTCCCGATTTTCTGCTGGAACGCCTCCTCGAGCTCGGGTTCATTGGGTGTGGCGGCAGTTACGTGAGCGTAGCTCAGGAGATCGAAGCGGGAGTCAACGGTGATGGGCAGCACGCCCCGCCCGGCGCGGCCGCGGAGGAAGGCCACCTCTTGAGCATCGGTCGAACCGTAGCCGTAATCGGAAACCAGCAGGGCTGAAGCTCCAGCCAATAACGCTGCTACCTTCTTGCTCAATCGCCGCCGTACTTGCCGCGGCACGGGCTGGGAAGGCTCGCGGTCCACGCGCACGATTTGCTGGTGCGGCCAGTGAGCAAGTCCGCCGAGAATGCGCGACTTCGTGGGGGTCACATAATCCCGCCAGCGCAGGATGTTGCGCGTCGTTACCTCTTTGCGCCGGAAATATCGCCGCAGCGCTTCTCCGGCCTCGTCGTTGCCTACCAGCCCGACCGGTGTGACCTGTGCACCCAGATCCGCCAGATTATTGGCGGCGTTGGCCCCGCCCCCCGGCAGAATCTCCTTCTGCCGCTGCTTGAGGATCAATACGGGAGCTTCGCGGGAGACGCGGGCGATTTCGCCATGAACGAATTCGTCAGCGACCAGGTCGCCCAGCAACACGAGGCGCTGGCGGGAAAACCGCTCCAGGATGGAAAGCAGGGCAGAACGCTCGGCGGTGCTGATCTTCATAAGGAGTGTGACGGCAGGGAGTCTTCGGGAGCGGCGGCACCGGCACGCGCTGTTTCTCCCAGAATAATCTCCGCGGCCTCCAATAAATTCTCGGCGATCCGGTCGGGCATCCGTGGCCAGCCCTGGCGGTGATGCTCGTACTCCCCTCGCCCGTACCCCGTCAACACCAGGATCGTCCGGGTGCCGGCGTTGAAGCCAAGTTGCATATCACGATAGCTGTCGCCGACCACATAAGAACGCGCCAGGTCGATGCGGAACTTTCGCGCGGCCGCTTCCACCATGCCGGTCAGGGGTTTGCGGCATTGACAGTCGATGCGGTAGGCCGCCAACTTACCATTCGGATGGTGAGGACAATAGTACATGGCGTCTAGCCGGGCGCCGCGGGCAGCGAGTTCGGTGGCGATCTTCTGGTGCACCGCATTTACCAGCTCTTCGGTGAAGTACCCGCGGGCCACGCCTGACTGGTTGGTCACCATAATCACTCGGTGCTCCGCCCGGTTAAGCTTGCGGACGGCCTCCGCCGACCAGGGGTAGACCTGAAGGCGGCTGATATGGTTGATGTAACCTACCTCTTCGGCAACAGTCCCATCGCGGTCCAGAAACACGGCGGGCACGCCGCGGCCCCGGGGCTCGGGCGCGAACCGCGGGCCGCCCTCCGCCGCCTGCTTATGCCGGGCGCTCATGCGTGATGCCAAGCTCCTCGACCAACCGGACGGCACTCTTGAACACGTCCTCTACCGTAACACCTTTCATGCAGCGCAAATCAATCGGGCACTCGCGCAAGCCGCAAGGGCTGCAGGCCACCGGGTGCCGTATCACCCGCGTGCGCGAGCCCACCGGCCCGGTGGCCCGTTCGTCAGTTGACCCAAAGATGGCCAGCACGGACAGGCCCAGCGCCGCCGCCAGGTGCATAGCCCCGGAATCGTTGCTCACCACCAAGTGGCACTGTGCCAGTAGGGCCATCAACTGCCGCAAGCTGGTCCCGCCTGCCAAGATCACTGGCGTGTGCTTCATCGCCCGAGCGATCTCCTCGGCCAGCGGCCTTTCGGCAGGGGAGCCGAAGATTAGCACATCCGCGTGGAGTGCACCAACCAGGCGATCCGCCAGCAGTGCATAGCGGTGCAGCAGCCAGCGCTTGGCCGGACCAAAGAACGCCCCCGGGTTCAGTCCCACAAGAAACCGCGACCCCTGAAGTCCTAACTTTTGCAGGTGCTTGGCGGCCCAATTCTTTTCCGAATCCTCCAGGACCAGGCGAATCTCTTCGACGGGTTGACACTTCGCGATCAGACCGGCGCGAAATAACAGGTGCAGGTAGTAATACGCCTGATGGCCGTAGGCGGCCGCTGACGGAACCTCGACGGCGTCTGTCAGCAGGCTGCTCCGCCCGTCGCGCGCGTAGCCCACGCGCACCGGGATCCCTGCACACCATGCCATCCAGGCGGCATGAAACGCGTTCTGAAAGAGAATAGCGGCATCAAACTGCTCGGCCCGCAGCGCTCGGATGAGCTTCCAGAATCCCCGGGGACCCTCGTGCTCACCCGCCGGGTTGTAAACAATCTGCCGGCTTACGGCGGGCAGGTGCCAGTAGAGTTCGCTCACCCAGGGCTTGGCCACCAGGACGATTTCCGCCGCGGGAAAGCGCGCCCGGAGAGCCGCCAGCGCGGGCAGCGACATCACCCCATCGCCAATCCAATTGGTGGCGCGCACCAGGATTTTCCGGGGATTGGTCAGCGTGCTTCCCCGCCAAATCATGTTCTCACCCTCGCAGTTTCCAACCGCGCGAACAACGCCGCCTCGAAGGCTTCCGCCTCGCTGAGCTCGGTCTGAATCACGCAGGCCGCCACGGGAATCGCAGAGTCCCAAGCGGGCGGCAGATTCAAGGCATCCTTTTCCGTCGTCAGCAGTGCCGCCGCGCCGGCCTGGCGGGCGCGCTGCGCCAAGCGGCGGAGATCCTCGGCGCTATATACGTGGTGGTCAGGAAAAGCTACTTCCGCAACCGCCGAAAATCCCCACCGGCGCACGTCTGCGAAAAAGGCCGAAGGGTTGCCAATGCCGCAAAAGACGCAGAGCGGCTGTCCGCGCAGTTCCTGTACCGGGAAGGGTCCCCCGCTGCGCACATCGGTGAAGCCCCGCAGATTGGTTGTGCTCAGGAAAATCCTGGCCTGCGGGTTGAGGCGGCGCACGCGGTCGTGAAACACGAGCGGATCACGGAGTTCGGTGCGTGTGAGTACAATCAGGTGAGCCCGGGCGAGCGCAGCGCAAGGTTCGCGCAGGCGTCCCGCAGGTAACAGGGCCCAGTCGGAAAACCCCTGGGTGACGTCCAGAGCTACCACATCCACATCGCGTGCCAGTCCCCAGTGCTGAAATCCATCGTCGAGCAGGTGAACATCCACCAAAAAGCTATCTTCGGCCACCTGCCCGGCCCGGTAGCGATCCGCACAGACTACAATGGGCACCCTGGGCAATGCCCGGGCAAGCAAGGCGGGCTCATCGCCTACTTCGCGCGCCGCAGCCTTCCGCTCGGGGCCGGGCGCGAGCACAATCATGCCGGGGCCACGACGGCGACCATAGCCCCGCGTGAGGATGACAGGATTCCAGCCACGATTCAACAGCCGTTCGGCGAGGTACATTACCAGGGGAGTCTTTCCGGTGCCCCCTCCGCTCAGGTTCCCCACACTCACGACCGGGCGGTTCAGATGGTGGGTTTTCAACCAGCCGCGGCGATACGCGGCGCGGCGGAGGGCGATTCCCACTCTCCATCCGAGGGCCAGCGGTGTGAAGAGGCGGTTCACTGGCAGCGTGCTCCTTATGCGGATGCGCGGGTTGGGGACCTTTCGTCCAACCATTCCTGCAAGTGTTCTAGCACGCGCACGGTAGCGCCGGATTCACATTCGAGCAGTTCTTTCGCCGCCGCGCCCAGTTGCTGGCGGCGCGTGGTGTCACCGACAAGCAACAGAATCGTGCGAGAGAGCGACTGAAGGTCGAGGACTTGCAGCGCGGCGCCGGCCTCGA
>Ga0315310_10002908_pt1 | contig 10685 bp, 11 predicted proteins | sample TDP5_MG_FD_203630 | JGI IMG/M metagenome (GOLD analysis project Ga0315310, IMG submission 203630) | Freshwater sediment microbial communities from Lake Towuti, South Sulawesi, Indonesia - TDP5 | ecosystem: Environmental > Aquatic > Freshwater > Lake > Sediment | place: Indonesia: South Sulawesi...
ACGAAAAAACCAACCGCCTAAACGTAGCCATAAAAGGAAAATACGAACGAACATTCAACATGCCAACCCTAGAAGCCGCCGAAGAAGAAGTACCCACACCAAAAATCACATTCAACACCCGCGCAAAAGTCACAACCGAAGGCCTACACCAAGCCATCGAAGACGTACTACTAGTATCAGACCACGTCAAAATCGAAGTCGACACCGAAAAACTAACCATGCGAGCCGCCGGAGACCTCATGGGAGCCACAATCGAACTCAAAAAAGGAAGCGACGCACTACTAGACCTAGAAACAAAAGAGCCCTCCAAGGCCACGTTCAGCCTAAGCTACCTATCAGAGATAATCAAAACAGCAGCCTCAGCCAGCGACATAGCCACACTAGAATTCAGCAACGACATGCCCATACGCATAGACTTCCAACAACCAAAAGAGGGAAAACTAACCTTTTATCTCGCACCACGCATTGAAGTAGAATAGACAAGCAAAAAAGAGAAAGAGCACAGCCCCATCCCCCCACGCTGGGAAAAAAACTGGTTCTAACGCAAGCCGACCTAGCCAAATACCCCTTCACCCCAGAAGCCGCACAACACGTACAAAAACTAGACATCAAAATAACCGAACTAAACAACCCAGAATACACAAGAATCCTAGAGAGAGCCGAAAAAAGAACAGAAGAAGCAATAATCAACGCCCAAGTAAGCGACCAAACACGCAACACCGAAATCGAAATCCTCTCATTCCCAATCGCCGTCATGATGGTTGCAGCAACAAACGACACCGCCCTAAAAAGAAGATACGCCCTAGCCGAAGCCAAACGCGCCTACAACATACTGAAACAAGAAACCAAACAGAAACTAATCGAAGTCGCCCAAACATTCAACTGGAAAATAACACCTACCACGCCAACGAAAGAAAACACATACGTCACAGGCGGCGACTTCGCCATACACTTCACAAACTACCTAAAAAACACAGGCAACCTCCGCGAAACAAAATGGAAACTCGTCAACAGAACAATGATACAAGGAGAAGTACAACTCATAAAAGATGAAACCGCCCGACTGCTGTCAGAAGAGATCCGAACCCACGTGGAGAAGAAACTCGACGCAAAAATCGAATTCGCCCTCCCACAGACAGTGAATGAACGAATCGAAAGACTCAAAAACCTATTTCTAAGCCGAAAGGGAAAGATCCGCCAAGAAGAAATGCCCAAAGAAACAAAGATTGAAGCCTTCCCACCATGCATAAGCCAACTCTACAGCGCTGCTCAAGCTGGACGACACATATCCCACATCGGACGCTTCGCGCTAACATCGTTCCTTACAAACTGCGGCATGCCAGTCGAGAACATAGTCGAATGCTTCCGACCAGCCTCAGACTACAGCGAAAGAATGACCCGATACCAAGTAGAACACATAGCCGGAGGAAGAGGTTCAAGAACCAAATACATCCCACCCAAATGCGACACACTCCGCACACACGGAGTCTGCCCAGGCATGGACGAAACCTGCCAAAGAGGCATCCGACACCCACTCGCCTACTACCGCAGAAAAGTCAAAGCCATCAAAACAGAAGCTCCTGTTGCCGTAGCATCTCGCTAAAAAGGAAGACACCATATGCACACAGGCGCTTCTCGCGACCACATTCAGATGAACAGAACTCATTGGAATGCAATAGCAGTCCGCGATTGGCACAAAAGGGTGAACACGATAAGGAAGATTCGAGACGACTATCCCTACCTAGAAAAGATGGAACCTAAGATAGCCCCCTACCTGCAAGACATCAGAAATAAAAAAGTGATTGTACTCCAGTTTGGAGACGCTCTAGTCTTGCTGTCATGTGCCAAAAAGGGTGCAATAGTCACAGGCGTCGACTTGTCTCCAGAGCAGGTTCGACTTGCAGCAAAGGCTGCAGCCTACTGTGGTGTTAAAGTCAGGCTTGTAGAAGCTGACTGCCAACATCTTCCAAGAAGCATCCCAAATACACACTTCGACCTTGCAGTGGCCGAGTGTGGCATCTTCATCTGGATAGAGAACCTTGACGCCTGGATGAGCAACGCTTACCGAACACTGAAAAACGGAGGCAAACTGATCGCTTCAGACTTCCACCCTCTCTCAATAATCGCAACAAAAGAAGACGACCTAGTAACCCTTAGGAGAAGCTACTTCGATAAGGGCCCGGAAATCTGTCAAACAGAGGCAAATGCTCCACCGTCTGTTGAGTTCTTATGGAAGCTGAGCGACATAATCAATGCAGCAATTCATGCAAGATTCCAGATTGAAAACGTGGAAGAATACCATGTTAAAGGCAAAACTAAAGGCGCTCCAAACATACCAACCGACTTCCTCCTAATCGCGACAAAGAGATAACGGCAAAGCGCAATCACTTGAGGGTGAGACAAATCCAAACTCAAGAGTTCATTCAACAGAAATTCTCGGAATACTACAAGGAGAACATCAGCAACATTCAACCGCCGACATCAATGGAGAAACGTGAGTTCGCCTTTCTACTATTCAAAGAAAAAACCATGCTACGCCACAAGGGCTTCAAAACAACCCACGACTTCAAAACCCTCCTGCAAAGCGTTGCTCCCTCAGACGTTTACTACTCAAGCGCGTACTACGAAAAACCCGAAATGGACATGGACGCCAAAGGCTGGCTCGGCGCCGACCTAATCTTCGACATAGATGCAGACCACATACCCACACCCTGCAATAAACAACATACCACATGGATATGCAAAAGCTGCGGCGCCTCCGGCCGAGGAACAAAACCTGAACAATGCCCAACGTGCAGAGGACAAAAATTCACCGATGTGAGCTGGCCCTGCGACACCTGCCTAGAATCGGCTAGAGAAGAAACCACGAAGCTAATCGACGCTTTAGGGAGAGACTTCGGCCTCTCGACTAAAGAAATGACAGTCGCGTTCTCAGGCCACCGAGGATACCACGTTCACATAGAAAACGAAGCCATCAAAACCTTAGACCCAATGGCAAGAAAAGAAATCGTAGATTACATGCTAGGACTTGGGCTGGAGCCCCTCCTACAAGGCCTTGACAAAGACATTGGCCCAAGTCTTGAAGATTCCGGGTGGAGGGCAAGAATAGCCAAGGGCACATACGAGTTCTTCCTCACAACGAGTCAGGAGCGACTCGAAAAATCAGGAATAAGAAGGAAGACAGCCTCATACATAATCCGCCAAAGAGACCCTATAATGGAAAGTTGGAAGCAGAAGGGCCCATGGAAAATCCTTAAGCGCATAGGACTAGACACGCGGAAGAATGTGATACAGCAAGCCATAGAAAATCAGTCGATCAAAATAGACACAGTGGTCACTACAGACATCCACCGTCTAATAAGACTGGCCAACACGTTGCACGGAGAAACCGGACTTCTTAAGATTGAGGTGCCAATTGGAGCAATAGAGAGGTTCGACCCTTTCAGAAATGCAATCGCCTTCAAACATGGAGAAATCGTAATTGATGTCTCAGATGCACTACAATTCAGGCTGGCAGACAACGTTTATGGACCCTTCAAGAATGAGCGGCTTGAGCTACCGACAGCCGCTGCGATGTTGCTACTCTGTAAAGGAATGGCCAAAATAGCCGAGTGAATCATTCATGTATAACGAACTCTACGAAGCTTGGAGCAGCGAAAAAGAAAACGACGAACTTCAGCCTCTTCCCAAAGCCTTCTACGCAAGGTTAGCTGAGTACTTAAGAAAGCTCCGAGAAGAAAGCCGCATGCTTGATGAAAAAACGACCAAAGCTAGACTATTGATTCGCGAATCTAAAAGCGTTCAAAAGATGGTCAAAGAACTCATCACTCTGCGACAACGCAAAGCGGTCAAGAAAGTGCTGGCTAGAGAAATAGTGCACTCCGAAGCACTGACCCATGAGGAAGAAAGACTGCTCAAGGAAATGACACAGTCGTTCGAATCTTTTCAAGCAATCACTAGTGAAATAATGATAGGAAGACTGCCTCAGTTTGAGGATAAAAAGACGCCTAGGAAAAGAATCGTGCGATTCATAAAGGAAACCCCTGCAATAATAGGCACAGACATGAAAACCTACGGCCCCTTTAAACCTGAAGATGTTGCTTCTTTACCCAAAGAAAACGCCAGAATACTGGTGAAGCAAAGTGTCGCCGCTGAAATAGAAAGTTGAACTGTAGATGCTTCCCTTTAGCGGCTAGTCGGGCGCTAAAAAGCCACTAAAAACCAGGATTGACTTTAGTTTAGTCATAATGCTGCTAAGAAAGGCATTTCTCAACCCTTTGCTGAAGTGAAAAAGGTATATATGGTTAAGCCTGTTGTTCTATACCGAATCAGCCGAGTGAAACATTATGAAGACGCCTAAAGAGATCAACACCTATTGTCCAAAATGCAAGGCTCAGCAAGCTCACACAGTCTCCATTTACAAAGCTGGTAAGAGGCGCGCTTTAGCCCGAGGTGAACGGGCGCACGAACGGAAGAAACATGGGTATGGAGGACAAAAGTATGCGCTCCAAAGAAAGTTCGCAAAGACCACAAAAAAACAGACTCTGAGATTAAAGTGTAAGAACTGTGGCTTCACGAGTCTGAAAAAAGGAATGCGCCTTAGGAAACTCTCAATCGAATAGGAGAATGAGGCAGTATGAGTGAATGGGAGATATTATTGCCTAGACCTAAAAGCAGATTCATAAGGGTTAAGTGCCCCGACTGCGGCAACGAACAGGTCATTTTCGACCATGCTACAAACCAGATAAAATGCAATGTTTGTGGAACAATCTTAGCTGAACCTACAGGCGGCAAAGTAAATATCAGAGGCGAAGTTGTCGCATCCTTAGAATAAGGCTGAGGAAAGGCGATGGTGATTAAAAGGGCCGAGTGGCCGGAATCGGGCGATCTCGTTATCGCTTCGGTTCAAAGGATAATGGACTATGGCGCTTACGTGACTCTGGACGAGTATGGGAAAGAGGGCTTACTACACGTTTCAGAGGTTTCATCCGGCTGGGTTAGAAACATTCGTCAATTCGTGCGTGAAGGCCAAAAAGTCGTCTTGAAGGTGCTGCGCGTAGATGCAGAAAAAGGCCACGTTGACCTATCACTCCGCCGCGTTTCCAGACAAGAAAGACGAGAGAAGATACTGTCTTCAAAAATGGAGAAAAAAGCCGAAAGCATCTTACGCAGCGTTTCTGAAAGACTCAAAATTCCCTTTGAAGAACTGCACAATAAAACTAGAGGCATAGTTGAAGAAAAATTCGGAGGAGTCTACGAAGGACTTGAAAAAGCCGCACGAGAAGGACCGGATCCTCTCGTAGAAGCAGGCCTACCTAAGGACATGGCTACTGCACTAACAGAGGTCGCAAGAGATAAGATCAAACCCCAGATGGTGAAGATCAAAGGCATACTTGAGCTTAAGTGCATGAAACCTAACGGAATACTCGGCATCAAAGAAGCACTCTTGAACGCTCAGAAGATTGATAAACCAAAAGACACGAGAATTCGCCTCTATGCTGTTGCAGCGCCAAAGTATGCCGTGGAGGTCTTAGCAGAAGACTACAAAGAAGCGGAAAAAGTGCTTCAGAAAGCAGCAGAAATGGCAATTCAAGCCATAATGAAGGTTGGTGGAACAGGCTCATTCCAAAGGGGAAAATAATGGTCTGGCTCTTGAGAAAATGTCTGACATGCAACAGATACACTCTGAATCAAGAAAAATGTCCATACTGCGGCGGGAAAGTCAGGATGCCTCACCCAGCCAAGTTTTCACCATACGACAAATACGCAAGATACCGCCGCGCCCTGAAAGTTGAATAGGTCAAGAAGGCAGAACAAGGTGAAGGAAACATACGTTAAAGAGATTCTGCCAACGAAACTCCGGCATTCAATCCTCGTTGAAGGATTGCCTGGAATGGGTATGGTGGGCAGGATTGTAGCCCGCTTTCTTATAAAGCAGCTTGGCGCCAAGAGATTCTCCGAGCTATACTCCCCACATTTTCCGTACTATGTCCTAGTGAACAAGAAGGGAAGCGTTCGACTTCTTAGAGCCGAATTCTTTTTTTGGAAGAATCCAATGGGGCAAAACGACCTTGTATTTCTCATCGGAGACAGTCAAGCCCAGACAATTGAAGGTCAATATGAGGTTGCAGGTAAGATTTTGGAATACGCAGTCAAATTGGGAGTCGAAACTATCGTGACAATTGGCGGCTACCGCAAAGAAGCCGAAGGAGCGCCTCAAGTTGTGGCGGTTTCAACAAGCCCCAAGCTTCTGGAAAGAGCGTTGGAGGCAAATGCTGTTGCCAGTCCTTCAGGAAACCCTATAGTTGGAACAGCAGGTCTACTACTCGGTATTGCAAAGTTCGGGAAAATCAATGCTCTCTGCTTATTGGGAGAGACTCGTGGATACCTTCCTGACCCTGTAGCTGCGAAGAGTGTGGTTCAGGTTCTTCAGAGGATGCTTAGTCTTAAGATAGACCTCAGCGGGCTTAATGCTCAGATAGAGAAATCTAAGGAAATAGCATCTCGAATGAGCGAAATTGAAGAAAAAAGAGAAAGATACGCTCGGAAGATCCGAAGATCTGAGGAGGAACGAATAACGTACATCAGCTAGGACTCGTATTTCACCTCGTATATTGCGACCACCGCGTTAAGGCCGCCTTTGTTCCATAACTCGTTGCGGTTCATATTTGAGAAATACGCAGGTACGAAGCTAGGGTCGATGGTCGGAGCCTCAACGGTATCAATCCTCTGACTTTTCGCATAAGTCATGAGCTTGTAGATTAACGTGGACTTTCCCAGATCAGTCCAGTTAACGTTCTGACCAGAAGTTGTTATCTCACCATATTTGGTATCGTCGAGCTCAGCAATTTTGGCCATCCAGAACCATTTTGTTTCATCGCCAAATTTCAAGTCAATACCTTGAGAGTCAAAGGTTGTGAACACAAGCACATGAGTGATGCGTTCAGTTTTTCCCAGATTTCTGGCCTGGTTGTTCCAATCTTTGATTATGGCAAGTGCTTGAGGTTCATTAGACATGAACACGCGTCCTATGTTTGCTATCTGAGTCCAGTTGAACGTCGCGTTGTCAGCAAGAGACGATTTTTCGCCGATGGTTGTGATCCAATAACCGTAGTCCCACCAACTTAACACGACATTGACATTGTCTGTGTTACGAATCCAAGCTAGGGCGTCTATCCAGTCGGTTATGGTTTCATCAGGCCTGACGCTGATTCCCCCAGATGCTATAGTAGTCGGAACGTAGGCCTGTTCAATAACTCGAGGCCATGGGTTTCCACGGGCCCGAGATTCACTGCTCGGGAAAACAAAGCTGAATGTAAAGAGAAGGAATATCAGAATGAGGAATGCAGCGCTGAATTCTCTTCCAACGTGTGCCTCAAACCTCATCTTGCGCTTCATAGTTGTTGGTGTCTCCTTCAAGACAGCGATAAAGGGGCGCAAGACCCTTGTCAAGGCCAGTCCCCATAGCAAGCAAAGGGCAGGTGCCATTATTAGTGTCAATCGAACCATAGAACTCGCAAAGTAAATCGTTGTCAAGCCGAAGAGTATCAAGTATACATTACGGTTCGTAGGATTCTGTGCGGCAAAGTATAGGCCGACTGGGATGAAGAACACGCCTAGGCCTAGGTCAAAATAGAACGAGCCCCACGCGGAAGGTCTATGCTCCTGAACTGATTCCACGATGGGAAAGAGCAGACGTTCGAAGGGGTTTATCACTGACACGAACTTGGCATCTAATCTTCCAATGTACCCCAACCACGACAAAGCAATGAACAGCGCTATGAACGCGCTGAATAAGCCTACATTGAAAATGATTTTGATCTTACCCCTTTTAAGTCGGCGGGTGATTTCAAAAGCAACTAAGACTACAAGTATTCCGAAAACGACTAGATTCGTGACCTCTCTTAAGAATCGGATGCCAAGATAGGGCACGTTGATTGCGATTAGAAGACCGACGCCGAAGGTTGAGCCGTAGGCTATAAGAAGATTGGGAGAGTAACCTCGAAGTATCAACATGGCTACGACTAGGAGCAGCAGCAAACCTACAACGTAGCGGGATGCTCCCCAAGACGCAAACAGCCAACCTAGAGCCAAGCCGGCTGCAATTCCATAGACCATGCTTTGCTTCCAACGTTGTTCGACTTCGACAGCTCGCAAGAAGAATATGGATATGAGTATTATGCCAAGCACTCCAACGCTTTCGTCGTCGAAGAAACCCAAGCCAGTACGCATGATATACGAGGAGTTTATCGCCAAGAAGAAAGCAGCGAAGAGACCTGTTTCTTTTCCTCCGATGTCTTTGCCTAAGAAATATATGGCAAGGCAGGTTAAGGTGGCCATTATGACAGGGAAGATGATGACGAAGTTGTAGATAGGATCTGCTGAGAGCGGATCTAGTGATGAGATAGGCGCCATAGGCACGCCCAAGGCATTAAGTACCGTGTAGAACGCTGCGGCAGTTACACCTAGTCCCGGAAATGACGTGTGTGGAACGTCGCGGCCGAAAGGCCACCAGCTCATATCATCATGCCATGTTGAGAAAGAGAATATACCTTGTTCAGCTACGTGCTTGGTTATGCGGTATTGGTAGTATGGGTCGAATTCAGACAGGTAGTATCCCCATCGTAGCGGTAGCAATCTAATTGCGAAGGCTAGTGTGAGTATGAGCGTCAGAAGGCTTATTTCGAGAAGTGCGGCGTGGCTTACCTTCATTCTCAATGCACCTAGTTTTCTGAAGGCGTTGCCAACGTTTTCTCTTGTGAAGGTTTTTCGGATCCTCTTCATTGAATCGATGCCTTCTTTTGCATTCAAGAAACATATTGAGTTTTATTTAGTTTGTGGTATGGTTTCTTTATTGCAGTCAGCTTCATTTGGTCTTTTCTGCTGACGCGGACATTATTGATTCATCATTCTTCTAGCTTTACTATATGTTCGGCGTATTGTTCGGCAGTGAGTAGATTTTTGAGGTCGTTCTTGAAGTCGGTGAGGCTGATTTCGACCAGCCACCCTTTTTTGTAGGGGTCGAGATTGAGCAGTTCTGGGCTGTCGACGAGTTCCATGTTGACCTTGCTTATCTTTCCGGTGACCGGAGAGAATACGTCTGACACCGACTTGACGGATTCAACTGACCCCATTGTTTGGAACTGTTTGACTTCTGAGCCTTGCTTTTGGATCTCTACGTACACGATTTCATGGAGCTGCTTTTGAGCGTAGTCGGTCAGGCCGACAATTGCTTTATTGCCTTCCAAGCTTACCCATTCGTGTTCTTTTGTATAGTAGAGTCCGTCTGGGATTTCATAGTCTTGGGTGGGCATTATTTCTGCCTCGCGTAGCCGTATTTTGTTGGGTCGTAGAACGGAAACTTCACGACTTCTGCCTTTAAGGGTTTGTCTCTCACTTTGATCAGGACCTTGGTGCCTTCGGTGGTGTTTTCTATCGATAGGTAGGCGATTGCTATGCCGTATTCTAATATTGGAGAGTATGTTCCGCTGGTTACGTAGCCGATTTTTTGGTGGCTTTCGTTTGTGACTTCTTGTTTGGGTCGTGGGATGCCTTTTTCGGTCATTTTTAGGCCGACTCTCTTCCGCTTTATGCCTTCTTGCTTCTGTTTGATGAGTGCGTCTTTGCCGATGAATGTTTCTTTTTTGAGTTTGACGACGAAACCTAAGCCTGCTTCCAGTGGTGTGGTGGTTTCGTCTATGTCGTTGCCGTAGAGGCACATGCCTGCTTCTAGGCGTAGGGTGTCTCTGGCTCCTAGTCCGCAGGGTTCTATTCCGAATTCTTGGCCTGCTTTCAGGATGGCGTTCCAGGTTTGGACTGCTTTTTCGGGGTTTGATGTGGGTGTGTCCCAGATGAAGACTTCGAATCCGTCCTCGCCGGTGTAGCCTGTTCTTGAGATGAATGCGTCTGTGCCGGCGAGTTTGGTCCAGCCGCACTTGAATCTTTCGATTTTGTTTAGGTCTGTGTCTGTTATTTTTTGTAGGGTTTGTTGTGCGTTTGGTCCTTGGACTGCGAACATGGCTATTTTGTCGGATGCGTCTTCGAGTTTGACGTTGAAGGGTTTTGAGTTCTGTATTAGCCATTGGTGGTCTTTTTGGCGGTTTGCTGCGTTGTATACGATTAGGAATTTTTGTTGTTCGAGTCGTGAGAGGACGAAGTCGTCTTTGATTCCGCCGTTTTCGTTGCACATGGTTGAGTATTGTGCGCTTAAGGGTGTTAGCGCTGAGGCGTCGTTTGTTGTCATATAGTTTAGGAAGGCTTCGGTTTGGGGTCCTGTTATGAGGGCTCTGCCCATGTGGGTTATGTCGAATATGCCGACGTGGGTGCGGACGGCCATGTGTTCTGGTATGATTCCTTTGTACCAGATGGGCATGTGGAAGCCGGCGAATTCGATGATTTTGGCGTTTTGTTTGTGGTATTGACAAAGGTGGGTTTTTTGTGTGGCTTTGCTCATTTGGTGTGGCTCCGAGAATTGCTGTTAGGTTAGGGGTTAAGGTGTTTGGGTGTTTATTTTGTTTTCTAGTTGATGGGTTTGATGGTGACGTTGCCTTGTGTGAAGGTGAGTTTTTTGCCGCATTTTGGGCATCTGCCGTCGAATCTTTGGATGATTTCGTCTGGTGGTGTTAGTTCGATGCCTTCGTATAGTGTGTGTCCGCATTTTTGGCATCTGACTTTCTGGGGCATCT
>Ga0315310_10002909_pt1 | contig 10682 bp, 17 predicted proteins | sample TDP5_MG_FD_203630 | JGI IMG/M metagenome (GOLD analysis project Ga0315310, IMG submission 203630) | Freshwater sediment microbial communities from Lake Towuti, South Sulawesi, Indonesia - TDP5 | ecosystem: Environmental > Aquatic > Freshwater > Lake > Sediment | place: Indonesia: South Sulawesi...
AATCCAATCTATGACGCCAAGTGAACGCGACGACCCTAAAACCTTCAATTCTTCGCGAATTAGACGAGTGGCACGAGGTTCGGGCACAAGTGAAAAAGAAGTGAAAGAACTGCTGAATCAATACGGCATGATGAAACGAATGATGAAAACCCTTCGAAGAAAACGAGCGTTGCCCTTCTTCGGCGGAAAGAAGATTTCAATGGATCAGCTTGGAAAACTCGAAGAATAGCCACGTTCAAAAAGAGAGGATAATTTTGGTGGCAGACACGCTGGAAAAGGCACAAAGAATGCTGGAGAAGTATCCCCTCTGCAGCCATTGTCTCGGCAGACAATTCGCGTTGTTAGGGTATGGAATGGGCAATCTGAGCCGAGGAGAGGCGCTCAAACTCCTACTCACCATGAAGGCACATCAACTAGCCCTAGAGAAGAGCAAAACAGGGTTTACATTGCTCAAGACTCTGGCGTCAAACGGCAGTTTCAACATGGCTGCCGAAATCCTCAAGCGAATGAAGAAGAAAGTGGAGGGAAAGAAACATTGCCATCTCTGCAATGAACGCTTTGACTCCATTCAAGACTTGGTGAACCGTTCTGTCAGTCAATTGAAACACTACGAGTACGCTACCTTTCTTGTAGGCCTCGAACTCCCAACCCAAGTTGAGGAGGGCGAAGACGAGTTCAAGGCAGAGTTCGAAGTCAAACACGGCGAGAGTATGCGCAACGCCTTCAGTAGAGAAATCGGCAAGAAAATCGTTGAAGCCACTGGAAAGGCGACAGAATACAAGAAACCAGACGTGGTCATATTGCTTAATCCTTTCGAAGACCAGGTCAGGGTTCAGGTTAATCCGATTTACATTGCTGGAAGATACCGCAAACTGGTGCGCGGCATTCCCCAGTCCCGATGGCTGTGCTCCAAATGTCGCGGAAGAGGTTGCGAGCGTTGCAACTGGACGGGAAAAATGTATCCAGAATCGGTTGAGGAAATAATAGGCGAACCCGTACGCCAACAAACCATGGGAGAAGACATAGCTCTCCACGGGGCTGGACGCGAAGACATAGACGCACGCATGCTGGGACGGGGCAGACCATTCGTCATCGAAGTGAAAAAGCCCAAGAAACGGTTCCTAAACCTGCGCAAACTCGCCAAAACAATCAATGATGGAGCGCAAGGAAAGGTGAGGGTTTCTGGCCTGCGCTTTGCCAACAAAGAATGGGTTAGACAGTTGAAGAAGACGGAAGCAGCTACGAAAGTGTATAGGGCAATAGTGGAGTTTGACAAGGCAATTCTTGAAAAAGAACTAGCGCAGATTGAGGAGAGATTAGTGAATGCAGTTGTCCGCCAGCAGACTCCTCGCAGGGTTCTGCACCGAAGGGCTGATTTGGTTCGGGAAAAGCACATATATGAGGCTAAAGTAAAGAGGTTGACGCCCAACCGCATAGAACTGAGACTGAAGTGTCAAGGAGGGCTCTACATCAAAGAACTCATAACTGGAGACACGGGTCGAACCACCCCCAACATAGCAGAGATAGTTGGCGCCCAAGCCACACCGCTTGAGCTCGACGTGTTGAGCGTTTTAATGAAAGAGGAGAAAAACTGAAAAATGGGAAGAAGAGCCAAGGGTTTCCGCCACAAGACACGGTCTCTCTTGAGCAGGAAGCCCCGAGAACACGGGAAGACCGGCCTAAGCAAGATCTTGCAGAGTTATGCGGCAGGCGAGAAAGTGGTTGTCAAAATTGATCCCAGTGTTCACAAGGGTATGCCTCATCGACGCTATCACGGTAAGGTTGGCGTAATTGTTCAAAAGAAGGGCAGGTCTTACGTTGTGAACGTGACCCAAGGAGACGCCGTGAAAGAGATTATTGTTCGTCCAGAGCATCTTGAACCCTACACCAGCGGTTTGGCGAGGTGATTAAGCATGTCCAAAAAACCAGTGCGTGAACGCATGCTCACTGTTCCAGAGGTGAAGAAGTTACTTGAGTCTCTCGGCGAAGACAAACTTGACCAGTTTCAACGCAGGTCGCTGGACTACGCTTCAAAGTTTTCACGGATTGAACCCGAGAAGGCCCAAACGTTAGTGAAAGCTCTCATGGAAAAGTTTGGATTGGAAGAAGAGGAAGCTATTCAACTTGTAAACTCCATGCCAGAAAGCATAGAAGAAATCCGTGTATTTTTAGCAGGCGGACGCAAAATTGTCGAAATGTCAAAACTGCAACAGATTTTAAATCTTTTAGATGAGTATAGGAAGAAGGAGTAGGAACCGCTTTTCGCAAAGAAAAATAACTTGTCCGCTGAGGTGTGGGCGAGAGGAGAAATGGAAAAAGAGAAGCGATACGAAGAACACGCCTACGTTTTAGACTACCTTCCCCACGGCAGACCAGGGGCCAGACCGAGTTACAGAGCAGGCGCCTTGGTGCAGGTTGTCGGAGAAGAATTCTTCACGCTTCTTGAAGCTACTGTTCGAGAGGGCTTGGTCTTGAAGCCTTACGACCGAGTTTATGTTGGCAAAGAGTCCCGCGAGCAAATAACTTACATCATGGGCAGAATAAGTTATGATGAGTTGACATCTGCTGCAAAGTTGGAACTGCCCACGGCTATAGAGAAAATCGTTTTGAATCGGGAGCAGTGGTTCATTAACTTCTTCAATACAGCGCAGGCTATAACGCCTAGAATGCACGCGCTAGAGCTCATTCCGGGCATTGGAAAGAAGTACATGTGGCAAATCATAAACGAAAGGGAAAAAAATTCTTTCAAAAGTTTCGACGATCTGCAGCAGCGGGCTAACATACCTAGCCCAGCAAAACTGGTGACAAAGCGAATACTTGAGGAACTGTCGGGCGAAAGTAAGTATAGGCTTTTCACGCGGGCGCCCTAGTGATACAAGGATGAGTCTTCGTCAACAAGTGAAACGTCTCCTTCATGTCTACAGAGTTTATCCCAAGAAGCGTTTGGGACAGCACTTTATGACAGACAGCGCCCTATTGCAGAGAATGATTTCCTACGCTGCATTAAACAATGAAGATGTTGTCTTAGAAGTTGGTGCTGGATTCGGCTTTCTCACACGGCTTCTGTCTCAGAGGTGCAAGAAGGTTGTTGCTGTGGAAGTTGATTCCAAACTGATTCAAGTGTTGCGCGAACAATTCCAAGGCGTAGGGAATATTGAGTTGATTGAGGGCGACGTTCTAAAGGCTTCTATTCCATCTTTCAATAAAGTTGTTTCTACGCCACCCTACTCTATCTCTTCTCCCTTACTCTTCTGGCTTCTCGGAAAACCCTTAGACACAGCCGTCTTAACCTTTCAAAAGGAATTCGCAGAGAGGCTGGCGGCACCCGTGGGCAGCAAAGACTACAGCAGACTAACGGTTACAACTTATTATTGGGCTGACGTGGAACTGCTCGACTACGTGCCGAGAACAGCGTTTTATCCGCCGCCAGACGTTGACTCCATAGTTGCACGGTTGAAGCCCAGACCAAAACCGCCCTTCAGAGTTAAGGATGAGCAAGCGTTTTTCGAACTTGTTCAGACAGTTTTCACCCAGCGAAACAAGAAACTACGCAATGCCATTTTACTGTTCTTTCAGAAGCGTGGAATTGCGAAAGAAAAAGCCCAGGAACTGGCTGATTCATTAACCTTCCACGACAGAAGAGTGCGGGAACTGGCGCCAGAAGATTTCGGAGCCTTGACCAATGAAATCATCGAGAAAACAGGTCTTCTACGATGACCTCACCTTCCAAGTTTTCGAGGACGTTTACGAACCAGCGGAAGACACGTTCCTAATAGCCGACAGCTTGACTCAAATTGTTAAGGAAGGCGACACGTTACTGGACATTGGAACCGGATGCGGAATATTAGCCATAATCGCGGCGAAAAAAGCCAGGAAAGTGATTGCCACAGACGTGAACCCTTATGCTGTTAAATGTGCTAAACTGAATGCAAAAACCAACAGACTCGCCCCTAAGATAGATGTACGCCTAGGCGACTTGTTTCAACCATTACAAAAAACTGAGAGGTTTGATCTAATCGTCTTTAACGCACCATACTTGCCATCTTCTAAACGTGAACAGAGAACATGGCTTGGACGAGCTTGGGCTGGTGGACCAACTGGAAGACAACTCATTGATCGCTTTATCATTGAGGCGCCACACTATCTGAAAAGAAACGGCAAAATCCTCTTGGTGCAGTCCAGTCTAGCCAAAATTGATGAGACTTTGGAGAAATTTCGGAAAGCAAGTTTAAAGGCGAAAGTTATCGCTGAGAAAAAGGTAGCCTTCGAAACTATAGCGGTGATTCTGGCAAGTCATTTATCTAAATAACACATAAGAATTGTCGAGGTGAAAAAGGTATGAAGTTTCTCGTGTTGCAGTGGATTAAGCCTCAAGTGCCTATTGAACGATTAGCCAGACTAACTCCAGCCCAATTCAAATACCTCAGCAAGTTGGAGTCGCAGGGAAAGGTTGAACAGTATTATCATCTGATAGGGCAGCAAGGGCACATGATAATCTGCAATGCCGCTTCAGACGAAGAATTGTCAAGAATAATAAGCGAGGACCCGTTGTTCTTCGACAGTGAACGCAAAATCTACCCGTTGACAACTCGAGAGGCTCACGAAAAACGCCTGCTGGAACTGCTGAGACGTAAGTAAATGCGAGAGCGATGAGAATAATGGAAACTGAAACCGTGACCATCGTAATCAATGAGGCAGCCTATGGCAAAGAGAGCTTGGAACGCCCTTCGACTGGCAATGGCTATGATGACAAAAGGCGTGAAGGTCAACATATTCCTGCTCGAAGACGGAGTTACGGTGGCTAAGAAAGGTCAGCGCCCACCAGAGGGATACTACAACCTAGAAAAAATGTTAGCCCAACTGGTCCAAAACGGCGCAAAGGTTCGAGTCTGCAACACTTGCCTTCAAGCCAGAGGACTAAGCCAAAATGATTTGGTGTCGGGCGTAGAAGCGGGAAAAATACTTGACTTGGTGGAATGGATTAAGGAGAGCAAGAGCGTTCTGTCGTTCTAGAACAACTTGGCTAAGTCCTAACTATTTTTTTCTTTTTCTTTTCCTTCTCAAACTTGTCAGCGTGGCTTTCGCAACAGAAGTAGTATTCTTTACCATCAACGACTCGTTTGTGAACGGCAAAGACACATTTTCCCGTCTCGTCGCAGATGTCCATTTTGCAGTAGTCGCACTTTATGAATATTGGCTTCATTTGTTTGCCTCCTTCTTTTTCAAATAATCCTGTATGGCGGCGTGCAAGCCGTCTGCAGCCAGGTTAGAACAATGCATCTTTATGGGCGGTAATCCACCTAAGCTGTCCGCAACGTCGCCTCTTGTAATCTTCATGGCTTCGTCTAATGTCTTGCCCTTAGCCAACTCGGTTATCATACTGCTCGTTGCTATGGCGGCGCCACACCCAAAAGTCTTGAACTTGACATCCTCTAGTTTGTTGTCTTTAACCTTAATGTAAATGGTCATTAAATCTCCGCAGACTGGGTTTCCAACTGTTCCCACGCCGTCTGCGTCTGGTATTTCGCCCATGTTGCGGGGGTTGCGGAAGTGCTCCATGACCTTTTCGGTGTACATCTTATGAGAGCAGCTCCTTGGGTGTTAAGGGTGAGATGGCGCGCAACCTTTTAACTATATCGGGTAGGGCGTTTATCACGTAGTCGACGTCTTCTTCATTGTTTTGCTTTCCTAGTGTAAACAAGAGTGAACCGTGCGCTTCTTCATGCTTCAACCCTATGGCTAACAAAACATGGGAGGGCTCCAAAGTCTTAGAGGTGCACGCCGAGCCAGATGAACACGCGACGCCCAACATGTCAAGGCTTAGAATAAGTGATTCACCCTCAATGTAACTGAATCTGACGTTGGCGTTGTTGGGCACTCTCAGAGTGGAATGCCCATTCAAGAATGAACTCGGAATGCTTTCAAGCAGTCCCTTAATGAGCTTGTCTCTCAACTGGGTAAGCCTTTCACCTTCGGTTTTCATCTCGACTTTGGCTATTTCTGCCGCCTTTCCCATGCCCACTATGGCTGGAATGTTTTCTGTTCCCGAACGCAATCCTCTTTCTTGTCCTCCACCGTGGATTATTGGTTGGATTCTGGTTCCAGTCTTGACATAGAGGGCGCCAATCCCTCTTGGACCGTAGATGTCGTTGGATGAAATTGACATTAGGTCGATGTTTTCGTTTTCAACGTTTATTGGCACCTGACCTGCAGCGGCGACAGCGTCAACGTGCAATAGTGCGCCTCTGCGGTGAACTATTTCTCCTGTCTCCTTGATCGGTTGTATAGTGCCGATTTCGCCGTTGGCGTACATCACCGAAACAAGGATGGTCTTATCAGTGATTGCTTTTTCAAGACTTTGAACGTCTACAACCCCGTATTTGTCAACGGGCGCGAAAGTGACGTTGAAACCATCTTTCACGAGGGACTTGCATGAGTTCATTACCGACATGTGCTCAATGGTCGAGGTAACGATGTGATTTCCCTTATCTTTGTTTCTGTAAGCCACACCTTTAATTGCCAAGTTGTTGCTCTCTGTGCCCCCAGACGTGAAAAAGATTTCTTCGCTTCTCTTTGCTCCCACTAAGGCGACAACCTTTGCCCGTGCATCTTCCATCGCTTTTCGGGCTTCGTTGCCCCAGGAATGAAGCGACGAAGGATTTCCATACTGTTGACTGAAATAGGGCAACATGGCTTCCAGTACTCGAGGGTCAACAGGCATGCCAGCCGTGTGGTCCATGTACACGCGTCTCATCATCAATTTCGCCCTGACACCCTAGAAACACAATACTGCGTCTGCGTCTAAAGCCATATCGTTCAGAGTTGCGGCACCAACTATCTTGGCTTCTGGAATAAAGTCTCCGCGAGGTATGTTGAATAGCATGCAACTCTGCTCGCAAACAACGAATTTGACGCCTGCCTTAATTGCTTGATCCATCACTTGCCTAAGGGTTGGAAACTGACCTAATTTGACCTTCTCAGCTTCGCCTTTCTTGACAACGGTTATTCCCTTGATGACGAAGTAAATGTAAGCGTCCAAACCCATGGCGGCGGCTGTTGCAGCCAAGATAAAAGGCGAGTATGTGCGTTCCGGCGTGTCCACTCCGCTCGTCTGCACGTAAAGAATCTTCTTTTTGGTGCTCATCTCAGCGATTTTTCCTCCTTTTTCACGATTTATTTCACTTTTTTGATCAGAAATCGGAGTGTGCTGCCCTCTTTGCTGAATTTGAGGAGTTGCTGCTCTAAACGTTTTGCGAGGCTTTTGATGTCTTCTTCAGCTGCAGGGTCGTCTGCCAAGACTTCCAAAACTTCGCCCACTTGCATGTTGTCCAATTCCATGCGCACCCTGAACACGGGTTCTGGGCAGTAAAGCCCCAAGCAATCCAATGTTCGGTTGGGCTTAACCTGCTCGGGCAGATTGCAAACACTCCTTGCCCTTATTGAAAATTTAACATAATCATTTTCATACTTATAAACTGTGAACGTCAAGCGTGCCTGCAACGCCTATGAGATCTTTGAATGCTGTCTCTGCTACTTCGATGCTTCTTCAAGCCTTTTGTCTATTTCATTCCAGTTTACAATGTTCCAGAATGCGTCGACAAACTTGGCTCTCTCGTTCTTGTAATCAATGTAGTATGCGTGTTCAAAGACATCGAGAACCATAAGAATTCTGAACGTAGGGTAAACATTGGTGTTGTGCTTTTCGATCTGCATTGTTATAGGCCTACGAGTTTGCCTGCAAAAAGTTAGTGCCGCCCATCCAGAGCCTTCTACGCTAACAGCAGCCTGAGTGAATTCTTTTTTGAACCTTTCAAAGCTGCCAAACTCCTTATCTATGGCATTGCCCAAAGCCCCGCTTGGCTTTCCGCCGCCACCTTTGCCCGCTGGTGCCAAATTGTCCCAGAACAAAGAGTGTAGTAGATGTCCTCCTATGTTCCATGACAGTTCCTTTAAAGTGGCTTTGACATCCACGTCGGTGCCTTCTTTTCGGGCTTTCTCCAGCCTCTCAAGTAGGGCGTTTGCGCCGTTAACGTAGGCTTGATGATGTTTTTGATGATGTATCGTTAATTGTGTTTCCGACGTGTATGGCTCTAAATCCTTGTATCCGTAGGGCAGTTTGGGTAAAACATAAAACCTAGTTGGCTCCATTTTTTATCGCCTCCTTATTTTTTGGTTAACTTGTTAAGGTTAGAATTTTTCTCTATATAAGCATGCGTCTGTGGTAGCAACAGTTACATCTGACTGCAAAAGAAATATAGCACAAGCGCGCTTTAGTGCTGAAGGCTAAAAAGGGTGACAATCAACCGTGTGCATCATAGGCAAAAACAAGTTGATGGAACTGATTGAAAATTACAGGGTCATCTATCCATACGATTATCATCTCTTAGACGGCGACAGCTACGTTTTAACCGTAAAGGAAGAAACAACGCTGCAGTATCTAGAGCACAAGAACATCAATTCCTACGAGATAGTTTTCACTCCGCCCGAGTATGTGGCGCATCTCACAGCCAAGAGCCGTTACGGTCGTATGGGTCTGTCGTTTTTAAACGCCGCCAAGGTTCACAGCGGCTATGTTGGAAGGTTAGCCCTAGAACTCGTCAACCTGAGCAATGACCGGCATCCCATCACTATCAAACGCGGCGACCCCTTCATGCACATCGAGTTCATAACCAGAGAAGGCGAACCGTCACCCTACATGGGAGAGTACCAATTCCAAGACATGACCCCAGATGAAAAACGCATGTATATACCAATTCTTAAGAAAGTGTTTCCAAACTTTGATGAGCTAGCTAAAACATGGTTCAAAGGAGAATCATATTAGGCGTATCTGTTGATTAGCTGAGTTTTTATGTTGTTTTGATAGGATGAGTGAAGACATAATTTGTTTGTGTGTGCACACCTAGAGGGCATGATGACCCATAGAAAGGCGCTGAACGTCAGTTAGGGTTAGAGAAACAAACAGATTGCCTAGCATAATTTGTGTGTGCGCATGGTTGACCTAGTCCCTCTATTAGGAAGTGATACTGGTGATATGGAGAGACAGAGACGGGTAGAGGGAGGCCTAGAACCGTCTATTTGGATTCGAATAGATTAGATTCTGCTGAAGTAAACTTGGGAATGCCTGAGTCTAGAGGTAAAAGGGACTGTTGATTGGCTTGAATAGAGCTATTTGGAAAAGAAAGAAAAGACAGGTATGAAGCTAGATCATGGTTATGATTCCTATGTCTGAGTCATCAGAAACATCAAGATGTGAGAAGTGTGGTAAGATTATAGCCGAACTAAAGAACTGATAAGGATTAAGAAAGGATAGAAGATTTATCCTTAAATTATTAATGTAAGTTGAAATTACGTAATGGAGATGACAGAATGAAAGAAAAGGAGGTGACATGATGACCGTTTTTGAGGTAGATCAATGGATGGTCAAACCAGAAAAGCAAGAGGAGTTCACGAAATTGCTGAAAAGATCTCTAAAATACATGAAAGACAATCCAAAAATGTTCAAAGAGGTTAAATCACAGAAAATCTTCACTCAAACATTTGGAGGCATCTATGGTGCCTATGTTGCACTGGTGGAGTATGATAGTTTGGCTGACTACGAAAGAAGTAGCAAGAGAATGCAAAAAGATAAGGCACTCGCTAAAATGAATAAAGAGTTTATGTTACTCATAGAGCCAACCACACTCTCAACAAACCTATGGACTTTCGTCATGCAACTCTAAGGGTTTCAAAAACAACCCAAGCTTCTCTCCTAACCCCTCTATACCATTTTCATATTGCTTCATTGAATACGAATACCTAGCATAAACAAAAGAAAAATCAAAAAGAGAGGATTTAGGGTTTATTCGTCTTCCGTGTCTTCATCCTCGAAGACTTCCCAACCACATGTGCCACATATCCATTGTCCCTTGTCCTATTCCTCTAGAGTAATATCTCCATATTGCGAATTCATATTTTTTATATTTAAACTCCCTATCAATGCTTAAATAGAGCCATTATCCCTATGCTGTGGAAGGGAAAAACCTATGAAAGCCAAAAACTATCGAGCGGTGAAAGGCGCCCCATACACTAGGAAAGAATATGTTCGAGGCTCTCCTCAACCAAAGATTACGAAGTTCACAATGGGTGACGCAAAGAGCAAGTTCACCTATCAAGCCTTGCTGATTGCTCAAGAAGAGGCACAGATTCGTCACAACGCATTGGAAGCTGCACGTGTAGCATCCAACCGAGTGCTCATGGAAAAACTGGGAAACAGTTACCTACTGCGAGTCGTGCCCTATCCTCACGCCATTTTGCGTGAAAACAAAATGATTTTTGGCGCCCATGCCGACCGTCTCCAAGACGGCATGCGAAGAGCCTTCGGTAAACCCATCGGAACAGCGGCTCGCGTCAAACCCAACCAAACAATCATCGAGATTGGAGTCAACAAGGATGGAATAGAAGTAGCCAAAGAAGCTCTCAAACGGGGACAGAACAAGCTGCCAATTCCCTGTCGAATAGTCATCGAGAAGGCTCTGGACTAAAAATTTAGAGTAGAGGTGAAAGTTGTTTGCCAACTTCTCGAAAAGAGAAACAAATACTGTGGTTTGAAGAACTCACAAAAAACGATATTCCGTTAGTGGGTGGAAAAAACGCCAACTTAGGCGAGATGATTCAGGCGAAGATTCCAGTTCCGCCTGGCTTTG
>Ga0315310_10002911_pt1 | contig 10680 bp, 10 predicted proteins | sample TDP5_MG_FD_203630 | JGI IMG/M metagenome (GOLD analysis project Ga0315310, IMG submission 203630) | Freshwater sediment microbial communities from Lake Towuti, South Sulawesi, Indonesia - TDP5 | ecosystem: Environmental > Aquatic > Freshwater > Lake > Sediment | place: Indonesia: South Sulawesi...
TCAAAGGTAGCTCGCTTTTGAAATTCAGCGTTGTAGGCAAAAGCGGCGTTTCGTGCTGCCTGGCTGGCAGCGCTTTCCGATGACTCGGCTATGGGCAGTTGGCTGGCTGGTGCGGCCAGCACAAGCTGCTCGCTTTTAACCTTAAGCGCAAAATATTTTTCAACAACTTTATCGGCCGAGTCATAATCAACCATCTGGCCCCGGTCTAACAAAATCGCCTGGCGACACAGACTCTTCACCGGCCCCGTATCGTGGCTGACAAACAGCACTGTTACCCCCTCATCCAGCAACCGTTTCATCTTGGCCATACATTTGGCCTGGAAAAACATATCCCCTACAGCTAAGGCTTCATCCACAATCAGTATCTCCTTGGGCACACAGGCCTGCACGGCAAAGGCCAGGCGCACAAACATGCCGCTGGAGTATAGTTTCACCGGCTGATCTATAAACTGGCCGATGTCGGCAAAGGCAGCAATCTCGTCAAAGCGTTCGTCCATCTCCTCGCGGGAGAGGCCCAGGATCGCCCCGTTCATGTACACATTCTCCCTGCCGGTGAATTCTGGGTTAAATCCCGAGCCTAGCTCCAGCAACGCTGCCACCCGGCCGTTCACCTGTACCTCGCCGGTCGTGGGCTTCAGTGTCCCGGCGATGATCTGCAACAGGGTGCTCTTGCCTGCCCCATTGCGCCCAATGATGCCTACGGTTTCGCCTTTCTTCACCTCAAAGGAAACATCGCGCAGGGCCCAGAACTCCCGATAAAGCTTCTTCCTGCCCCACAGAAAGGCCTGCTTCAAGCGGTCCTGGGGGCGATCGTAGAGGTAATACATCTTGCCCAGGTTGCGCACCGAGATGGCAATGTCGTCACCCACAGCCGTAGCGTCCCATCCGTCCCTATCGGCCAAAGCCGCCTGGGAGACCAACATTTCAGATGACATCGGCACCTTCATTCACGCTCCCTTCACAGCCCGTACCTTTGTCGCAGAAAGGTCATCACCGTTCGATGGACATATTCCGCCTTATCCAGTGCATCTCTGGCATCGGTCTCATTGTAACGCTCGGACGGAATCCAGATGGGCAAGTCTGGCCGGCCAAAGAAGGGATATTCCGTTCTGGTCCCCTCTTTCTCCAAGGCAGAGGCAACCAAGCCGACGTCACCCGCCTCAGGGAAGTCCAGGTAAGCAGCCATAAAGTCTCCGGATACTGCATGCTGCCTGGTGATGATGATGTTGCGTAAGGCCAGAGCGGCCTTCAGGATCTTCTCCACAGCGTGCTGGCAGTGGACAATGGTCTGACTGTACTCCCCACCGGCCAACAGCAGCCGCGCCGAGCGCAGATCAGCCTCAGCCTCCTTGAGAAACGCCTGGGCGATGTCTTTACTCTGTGGCAAGTTCCGGGACCTCCCACTTGTATTCGGCTAACTTTCGTACGCCCCGTGCAGCCAGGATGCGCTCGAAACGTTTCATTTCACCGTAGAAGAATCCCTCTCGATCCAACAGACAGCGATAGGCTTCGTGGAGTTCCAACAACAAGGGGGCGACGTCGTCCACCGCCAGGCGCAGTTCCCCCGGCTTGACCAGGATAACCTGAATTGCCCTGCCCAGTCTGAGTCCCAGACGCTCGATACTCAACTCCAGAGTGCCCCGTCGCCGCCAGTCGTCCGGCAGATTTTCAGCGACGAGCAGCAAATCAATGTCGGAATGTTCATGGGCATCTCCTCGGACGAAAGAACCAAAGAGCACTGCTGAAACCAGATCCTCGCCAAATCTTTCACGAGCTACACTGAGCACTCGTTCCAGGATGGAAGAAAGTTCACTATGCTGTTTATGGATAGCCGACTGTTGAGATGTCTCCACTCTAGAGACTCCTCTCATTGAGCAAGGCCCACTGAACGCCTGCATTATTGATGTCGGCCAGGTAATCAGTCGAGGTCATGAATCTGCTTCGTCAATTCATCCAGGCGTCTCTGCGTAGCCTGATGCATGTCCCAGAACACACTCCACTCCACAAAGTCCATATCGTCGCCCAGTTCGCCGGATCGAAATCGCCGATAGAACTCTTCCGAGGTCATATCATATTTTTGTTCGTAGGCCAACAAGCGTGCTTCCAGACGCTGTAACTCAGCCCGAGATTGCTCAGCCTCCAGCGCGATTAGCTTCCCTACAGCCTGATCTATGACGGGGCTTCGGTACCCCTCGTGGTAGAGTCGGATCAGGCTCTGAAGCCTACCCACAGTTCCGGTTTCCATCGTCATTCTTGCTCCTTTCAAGGCTCGTAGCTGGGGTACTATCTTCCCCCCCAAAAAAGCCTGCTTCAAGCGGTCCTGCGGGCGGTCGTAGAGATAATACATCTTGCCCACGTTGCGCACCGAGATGGCAATGTCGTCAGTCGGGATTGGCTCGCGGTCGTTGCTGCTAACAAGGTTCGATTGAGCGGACAACGCTCTGTCACCCATAACGCTCACCTGTTGCATCGTCACGGTGGTTCTGCGTCAGCCTTCTCCTCGTCCCTATTTCCCCAAACTCCTCCTTTGCCGGATGGGGTGGCACTTTGGCCTCGATGTCTACGATGATCCCTTCCAGCCGGGCGGCTTCGAGAAGAGGAGAAACCTCATCCATTTGCCAGCAGCGTTCTCCACACGGGATGGGCTCAAGGCGGGTGTCCAGCCGGGCCGTCAGCGCCCAAAGCAACTCTTCCTGTTTCCAGGTCAGTGTGTCAAAATCTACTGAGGGGATCAACAAGTCAATATCGCTATCAGCGTGGGCCTCGCCACGTACCTGGGAACCAAATAGCACGGCCCTGCGGACGTTGAACCCATGCTCTCGCAGCAGGTTCAGGTAACGACGGATTAGACGGATCACTGCTTCAGAAACCATTGCACCATCTCCTGGAGGCGACGCCAGGTAGCCTCCACCTCTGCCGGAGAAACCAGGGGGGTCTGTGGCATCTCGTACCGTCCGTGGATGGCGAAACGGTTGCACGCGGCCAGGAAAGCCCGCGACTCCTCGTCGAGCGGGATAGCTGCCAGATCGGCCAGACGGACCAGATCATGGATAAAAGGGGGAATGGTCCGGCTTCTAGGCCCATCTGGAGCAGGAGCTCCCGATGCCACTCACCGCTCTCTGGGACGCTCCGGTCCACATGGGCTGCGATATGGCGAAACACTCGTTCCAGCCCTGCATAGAAATCGTGCAGATTCAGTGCTGCTGAATCCAGGTAGAAATCCTGGTCCACAGGATGCCTCTGAGCAGCAGCCACAGCTTGCTCAACCCGACTCACCACCCGTTCCAGGTTTTCCAGTTCCTGTCGGATTCGTCCGCTGACCAGGGCATAGCGTTCTATCATAGTTCAACTCCCTCCCGCTCAATTGTGTCGAGCAGCGAAGGGCGTGCTGTGTTCACATCCACCAGATTGACTTCGATCTCAGCGTCCAGGTCCAAAATAGTACCCACAGCCCGCAACGTATCCTCAGGCCGGATTCCCCAGGCAGCGATATCCACATCGGACCAAGGAGTGAACGTCTCTTCATGCGCCAGCGACCCGAACACCACCACGCGCGTAGCCCCAAACTGCTCCCTGAGCAGGGTTGCCGCTTGCCGCGTCAGCACCCAGGCCCGTTCCCGCCTTCGGGTCGTTTCCTGCTCCTCTTGTGCCTGGCGTCGCCGGGCTGTAGCGTAGTAGACCGCCATTTCCGCCTCGATAACTTGTGCTCCTGCCTTTGCCATCACCTCGCTCTCCCCTTCTGCTTCTCTTGCCACTGTGCCTTCACCTATCCGCTTATTCGCCGTTTTGCCATTCGCTGTCTGCCCGTCCACCCAGCTCCAGGTAGAAAGTGCTGGCCTCTCTTTTCAACCATGGCGTTCAGGGGAACAGCACTTCAGACGACATCAGCAAAGGCCCTCTTTAGCTTCATGAACCAGGCGTAACCGGCAACCATGACCAGCACCGAGACGATGGTTGCCGCCCCCCACCACGGCCAGTCTGGCGGCTGGCCCCACATCATCACCCGCCGAAAATCCTCCACCACCGCCGACAAGGGGTTCAGCCGCAGAACGAGTTGGAAAAACGGCGGCACCGCCGAAATAGGGTAAAATATCGGCGTCATGAAGAACAGCACCTGCACCGCAACGCCGACGACATATCCAATATCTCTGATGAACACCCCCAACGAGGCCAGGAACCAGCCCGACCCCAGGCACAGTCCGACGAGCGGCAGGTAGGCCAGCGGCAGGTAGACGAGCGTCCAGGAAAACGTCCTCATTAGGATCAGGATACCCACGACGACGATCACGAGATTGATCAGCGACTGGATCAGCGCTGCCCCCAGCACACTCACCGGCAAAATTTCCAGGGGAAAGACCACTTTCTTCACATAGTTGGGATTGCCCACGATCAACCCCGGTGCCCGGCTGACACACTCGCTGAACACGTTGAAAGCAATGAGACCACAGAACAGGGTCAGGGCGAACTCGACGCGGCTTTCCGAAGGGGAATTTCCCCACCTGGCCCTGAAGACCACCGAGAAGACAAAGGTGTAGACGGCCAGCATCAGGAAAGGGGTGAGAAACGACCACAGGATACCCAGGTACGACCCCTTGTAGCGTCCCAGCACCTCGCGTTGGGTGAACTGGCGCAGCAAATCACGGTGGGACCACAGGTTGCGGGCCATGTGCAGCGGGTTGGCATATTGCAGGATGCTTTCAGGCTTGTGAGTGATAACTACAGTTGAGTTCATATGATGCTGCATTTGCTCCTCGCGTTCAATAGCTATAATAATACGAAGCTCTGGTTTTGTCAAATGATATTCGCTGTGCTCTCCAAACCTTAAAATTTTCGCGACCCCAAAGGAGGGCTGGACTTTGGAAGCAAAATATGGTATAATAGTACCATACAAACGTTAGTGCGGAGAAAGGAGGGATATAGCGATTCTTTGAATGACTGAACAGTGTCCAAATTAACCAGGGAACTTTTTGGTAAAGGACTTGATGTCCTTTAAATTACAAGAGAGAAAGGGGTTTCAAAATGAAAAAGCTTCTTGTTGCCTTGTTGGTCTTTGTCTTGGTAGTTCCCACCGTGGTGGCATCCGGGCCACCTCCTCAGGGTCCGCCACCTCCTCCGGCTCCGCCACTTCCTCCGGTCGTTGGTCTGAAGGAGCTAGGCAGCATCCCTGGAGCAGACTTCGCCGATCGGCCTGTGCTCCGAGAAGAACTGGCCGGCATGGAGCTCAGTTCTAAGAAGCTAGCCAAGGTCCAAGAGTTGGACCGCTCGCTGACCGATGAGCAACGGGCCAGCATCCGCCAGTTGCTGGACAACAATCTCCCACCTGCGCTGGGCAAAGTGGGCGATCCGGTCCCACTCATACAGTCTGTCGAAGAACTCGGGCAGCTTACTGAGGCCATGGAGACATTGTTGCCTGAACTGAGCCGCTGGCAAGACGCTATGTCGGCCGAGATGCTCAGGATTCTGACGCCAGAGCAGTACGCGTTGTACCAGGATTCGCTGCTGCCCCCGCCTGTGCAGTTGCCAGCCATTGAGGCGCAGCCTGGGTCCGGTGCCGGGACCAAAGCTGAGGTTTTCAAGGCCGATGAAGCTGTGCGGATGACAGGCATTGAGCCTCAGACTGAGAGCGATTGCTATTACAGCTACATCTACGCCTACTACGCCTACCTCTACTCCTATTACCAGTACATCTACGCCTACTACGCCTACTACTATGTTACGGATTTTACCCACTATGACCTTCTGGTTATGGCCTACGACGCCTACTACTTGGACTACTATGGCTACATCTACGCCTACTACGCTTACTACTACTACTACAACGCCACCTATGCCTACTACGCCCACTGGTGCTTGATCCGGGGTAGAATCCTAGAGTATTATGCCTTCCAGTTGGCCTACGAAATTTACTACTACCTGACTGGTGACTCCTATTCCTACTATGCCTACTACTACAGCTACTACGGCTGGCTTTACAAGTACTATGCGACTTACTATGCCTACTACTGTTATTACTATTAAGTAGGGCATTTCCCCAAGTGGTGGCGGCATTCAAAACCGCTTGCGCCATGTAGGTATAGGCTTTCCAGCCAGCAGAAATCAAAAGGCCACGTTTCTAACGTGGCCTTTTGATATTCCGCTATCGAATTCAGGGGATGGATTCGGCCGTTGCCAGCAGCTCGCTCAGCCCCAGCGTCGAACTGAATAGGTCGTAGGTCACGCCATCGGCCCCTTGCCAGTGGAGCTGATGGTGACTGGCATTGGGATCCCAGCCCTGCGGCGACCAGGCGCCCTCGATGTATTGCCCCGGCTGACCGTTGACGGTCACCTCCTGCACGCTGCCCTTGCCGACCGGGAGAGGTACATTACCCAAGTCGGCGGGCAGGGTGGCCTCGCTCAACATCAGTATCTCGTGGGCAGTGTTCTCAAAGACTAGGGTAACCATTGATGGGAGGCCAGGCGCCGAACCACCCTTAGGGAGCGAGTCCCCAATCTTGGGCAGCGGGGGTGGCTTGACTACGCCCTTGAAGCTATATCCTTCCGGTAGTGTGGCGGGCATCTTGATGGTAAAGGACGTCTGAGCCTGGGCCTCTTCCAGTGAGACCAGGGTCGGCTCAGCTAGAGAGGCACGGCCCTCGGGCTGGGGCGGCGCAGGTATGTCGGAAGGCGTCGGCATGGCCACACCCAGGCTAGCGCCGCTTGGTTGGGCCAGGCTGGGTGTGGGGGGTGCAGCCCGTGGCGACTCTGCATCCGAGCGCGCAGGGAGCAGTGCCCAGGGCGAGTCAACCTCGACAAAGCGCGCGATCAGATCCTGGGCCTGCGCCCGGGCAGCGGGCGAAACGACCAACAGAACGGCCAGCACCAACAATGCCGCCAAGCCGATTGCAACAGCCCCCCTGAACAACTGACGGAATAGCGAATTTGAAAGAAATAGTAACATCGAATGTCTCCTTTCTATCTCTAATTGATTTTGCAACTTGTTCCACAAGCGTGCTTTGAACTCTGCTGTGGGAACGAACCTGGCGCGAATCAGCAGATCGGCCATGGCCGAATCGGCCTGGTAGGACGCGTCGGTCACCTCTGAGACGGGCTTGCCGGTCATCAGAAGCTCTACATCGCGCCCGAAACGGATTTCTTCATCGTCCCGAACAACTTCTGGATCAGCCACCATCTGCCTCCTCTTCAACAGCCAGGCGCAACTTGCGCACCCCACGGTACAACAAAACCCCCACGTGCGTCGGCGTCAACCCCATCATCTGAGCAATTTCCTGGTTGGTGAGACCACCGCCGAACTTTAAGGCGAGTATTTCCTGATCACGCTTCGACAAGCGGCTCATACAGACCTGCACCTGACGCAACTGTTCTGCTTCGATGACGGCCTGCTCCGCTGAGGTGCCGCTGACGGCGACGGGCGACATGTTCTCCAATGACCTGACCTCTGGTTGCCGTCGTTTGGCGCGGCGGTGATTAGAAATCACATTGCGAGCAATCGTAAACAGCCAGGTTGAGAATGCCCCGCGGTTCGCACGATACGTGTGCAAACGTGTCAACGCGCGCTCAAAGATAGCCGACGTAATATCCTCAGCATCTGCTTTATCGCCAACGCGATAACTAACATAGTTGTAGACTTTGGGCAGATAGGTCACATAGAGCTCTGCGAAAGCTGCCCGGTCAAGAACCTGAGCTCGAGCTGGGGAAAGACTCGCCTTAAGCACAGTCGTTTCCATGCACTACTATTCCTTTCCCCATGTAAACAGTACTGTTTTCTACTTATATATACACCGATCTCGCGATTATATTACAGACCTTTGCACTTTTGAGGCAATTATAGCAGCCCCTTTTGTTATCGCCGTGGATAGGCGTCAGATAGATCAGACGGTGATGGTGTGATGGGTGGGCATGACGCATCGTCTGTTGCCGAAGACGAGGTTTAGAAAGCAACATCGTCGAGGAAAAAGTTGCTGTTGAAAACGCCATCTGTATCCACGTGAAACTTAATCGTCACCGTCTGGCCAGCGTAGCTGCCAAAGTTGACCGTCTCCTTCACCCAGCCACCCGTGTTACGGCTGGAACATAGATCATAGTTCTTGAGCTTGGTACCGTTGACCTCAAACCAGCCATGATCATAGCCACAGACGTCTTGAGAGCCAATCCAGTACCAGTAGGTCAGTGAGAGCGAAGTGGCGCCCGCCGGGATAGACACTTGCTGAGAAAGTTCGGCGACCTCGTGGTAGGCCCCGCCTAACCAGGCGGCCCAGTCGCCTGAGTGGGGAGTGACCGGTGTTGGAAAGTCATTGACGATCAGGTCCCACCCGTTCTTCGAATACTCTGTCCACGAGCCATCCCGGCCGGCTTCAAAATCACCATTGGCCAGCGATGGAAGAGCAGGCAGAGGAGGATAGTTTTTCAAGATGATGGGAAAGTAATAAATCGACATCTCTGATACGGAGCCACCGGACCGGCCCAACTCCCCAGCGCCGGAGACGACCAGGGCGTAGGGCTGCGGGCCGTGGGGCACGTTGTACCCACGGACGGTAATGGTGTAGACCCCTGTTCCCGCGCTGGTGATGTCAATTCCCTCGACGTTGTTCGTCCGATCATAGGTGCTGGCATTGTTGGGGTAGAGGGTCGTCCCACCAGGGGTGGTGATGCTCAGATCCAGGTCGTTGACCAGACCGCCGCCGGCCACAGGGCTACCGGGATAGTCACTCCAGGCCAGCGTCGTACGCAGCGGTTGTCCGGCGGTGGTGACAGTATAAACGTAAGTTACTGCGCCCCCCGTGCTCAGTCCGAAAGCCTCGTCATCGTAGCTGAGCGTTAGCGGTGCGGTGGGGAAGATGCTGTTCTCCAGGTTTATTCTTCCCCATCCTTCGACGTTGTTGGGGCGAGGGGGGTTGGGGATTTCCTGGGTGGTGCCTGTTCCGTACTGGCCGGGGGAGATGTCGGTGGCCCCGTTGACCAGGGTGGCCTTGATCAATGCCGCTGAAGGGGTGATGCCCTCGTTGTCCTGGTAGAAATCGCGCACCAGGGCGGCTGCGCCCGCGGCCAACGGTGTGGCCATGCTGGTGCCGCCCATGTACACGTAGTAAAGGTTGATCGCTCCCCAGCCACTCCCAACAGCTATGGAAGACCGTGTAGAGGCGATATTGGTGCCCGGGGCCACGATATCCGGTTTGATGCGAGCATCGTTGGTGGGACCGCGGCTGCTGAAGGCAGCCAAACCATTGGGGTTATTTGAAAGGGGGTCATCTCTGATCGGGTTGGCCGGGTAGTCAAGAGGCCAGCAACTACCATACGTGCTGCACGCGCCGCCGGGGTTGTAGCCGCCGCTAGAGCGGTTATTCTCGCTGGCGCCGACGGTGATGCAGTTCTTGGCTGTGCCCGGGCTGTCTATAGAGTCCAGGTCAACCACCCCATCCCAATTTCTGTCGGCGCCCGAGTTGCCAGCAGCGAAGAGAATGGTAAAGTCTTTGTGGTTCCAGATGTACTCGTCCACGTCCTCAGAGTAGGAAGTGTACGCCCCTTGCTCGGAACTGCCCCAACTGTTGGTGTGGAAGTCTGCTCCGGCACCGTCGGCCTGGGCGAACAGCGTGTTCAAGTCGAAGGGAATGCCTATAAGTTGGTCGAGGTTATTCCCTGCGGCCTGGAATACCAGGTTGGCTTCGGGGGCCATGCCCACGTAGGCGCTGCTCGGGTAGGTGTGAGTGCTCGGGGTAGCGCCCGATCGGGCTCCATTGCCCAGTACCGAGCCGGCCACGTGGGTGCCGTGCCCACTGTTGACGTCACTGGCACCATCCCAGACCCGGTCGAAGATTTGGATGACGCGGGAGTTACCGCTGCCGTCTTCAAAGTCGTCGTGCAAATTGGCCGGCACGGTGGAGCCCTGGTCCAGGCCCGTGTCACAAACGGCTATAGTCTGTCCTGCGCCACGCAGGCCGTGGGTGTCCCACACGTCTCGCACGTCCATGATGTCGGCCGCTACGTTGTTGAGGAGTTGCCACTCCGGCGCCTGCTCCACCCATTTGACCCCGGAGATTCCGGCAATGGCCTCGATCTGGGTTGTGTCAATCTGGACCTTGATCTTACCTTTCCATTCGGTCTCCACTGTCTCCAGGACGGTACCTCCCAGAGCCTCCAATTGCCCCACGATCTGGGCCACGTCCTCTCCTTTGAAGACGACCACGATCAACTCCAACATTTCGGACCGGCCAGTAGCGGTGTACGTTTGTAGCAGGGATGGCGCGACGCGATAAGCCGGCTGGTACAGCCCGATCCAGCGCACACTTCTGGTGGATGCCAGGGAGGCCCGGGTGGCGTCGTTCATTTTCACGACAAAGGTAAAGTCGGGGATGTAGTCAAAGATTTTTGCGCCGGCCCCCGTCAGGGCGGCCTTATCGGCTTCAGTGATAGGGCCGTTGAATTGGACAAGGTAATAGCCTGTGCCGTCGTCCTGGTAGCTGTCCAGAGTCATGCCCGCAGCCGGGGTAGGCAGGCCAGGACCACTCAGAGGATCGAACTGGCCGCCGGCCAGACGAATGGGGATGCCTTCCCCATCGGAGAAAGGTGCCGGTTCGGTCGGGGTGCTGATGACCGAGATAGGGGTTTTCCCCTCAGGCGATGGCTCTTGCAGGGATGGTCCTGCGTGTGCCAAGAACACGGAACTGGCAATCAAAAGCACGGCCA